>FTJM01003074.1_pt1 | contig 14777 bp, 11 predicted proteins | sample 1658941 | NCBI WGS metagenome assembly FTJM01 (sample SAMEA3914876, study PRJEB12502) | metagenome | biome: forest; material: soil | place: USA | collected 2011-06-22 | depth 0.3 m
GTCATCGGCGACGGCGCCGACCCGGACACCGACATGGGACCGCTAATCACGGCCGCACATCGCGACAGGGTTGCCGGCTACATCGGTGCTGGCGCCGAGTCGGGAGCCACCGTGGTGGTCGATGGCCGGCAGGCTGAGGTGCCCGCTGGTGGCTTCTTCCTCGGCACCACGCTGCTCGATCACGTCGACGACACCATGTCGGTGTACACCGACGAGATCTTCGGGCCGGTGCTCGCGGTGGTCCGCGCGCACACCTACGACGACGCGCTGGCACTGATCAACAGCAACGAATTCGCCAACGGCACCGCCATCTTCACCCGTGACGGTGGCGCGGCCCGCAGGTTCGAGATGGACGTCGAGGTCGGCATGATCGGCATCAACGTCCCGATTCCGGTGCCGGTCGCCTACTACTCCTTCGGTGGCTGGAAGTCCTCGCTGTTCGGCGACGCCCACATGTACGGCCCGGAAGGAATCAACTTCTACACTCAGGGCAAAGTGGTCACCTCGCGCTGGCCGGACCCGGCCACCTCGACGGTCGACCTGGGCTTTCCACAGACCCGCTGACACAGGCCCGCTGACGCTCAGCCGTCGAGCAGCCGCTCGCGGTGTGCAAGCGCTGCCGCTTCGGCGCGGCTGCGCACCCCGAGCTTGGCCAGCAGGTTGGACACGTGCACGCTGACCGTCTTCTCGCTGATGTAGAGCTGGCGAGCGACCTGCCGGTTGGTGCGGCCGTCCACCAGCAGCGCCAGCACATCGCGCTCGCGCGGGGTCAGCTCCGTCCGGGCGTCCTCGGCGGGGCCATTCGGCGAGGTGCCGAGCCGGCGCAACTCGTCGAGCAGCAGCTGCGCGCCGAGCTTGCGAGCGACGCCGCGGGCGAGCGCTGCCTCGGCCGCCGCCTCCTCGGCGCGGCCGGCGGCGCGCAGCACCTCGGCCAGCCTGGTGCGCGAGCGGGCCTGCTCGTAGACGTGGCCGTAGCCGAAGCCGGCAACCGCGGCCTGCCACAGCCCGATGTGCTCGGCCAGTTCCGGCGCATCGATACCGGTCAGCCAGCGCACCCGAGCCGCCTCGGCCTCCAGCCGGGTCAGCCAGCCGAGCGCCTCGACACCCAGCTTGCGGCCGGCCGGCAGGCCTTGGGTCGCACTCCTCCGGCCAGCGACCGCCAGCTCCGCGGCCCGCTCGGCGATCGCTGGCTGGCCAGCGGCCGGATTGTCCAACGCCTGCGCCCCCAACACCGTCAAGCCAAGTGCGGATAGCCGAATCCGGCCAAGAAACCAGTCGCTCTGCCACAGCGAACTCAGCGTTGCCACCGCGTCATCGAGCAGTTCGAGGGCGCTGCCATGATCGCCGGCACCGCTCAACAGCTCGACGAACGGACCGGCGCTCAACGCCCCGAGCATGCCGTCGCGGTGCCAGCGCGGACGCAGCTGCGGCAGCAGCTGCACCGCGGCCAGCTCGCCGCGACCGGCACGCACCGAAAGGGCTACCGCCGTCAGCACCATCCCGGCATCCGGCGGCGCATCCTGGCCGGTGAGGTCGGTGGTGGCCAGGCAGCCGTCCCAATCGCCGAGCTCGTACTGCACCAGCCCTGCCAGCGCACGCGATTCCAGCCCGTAGGCGGCCCAGCGACGCCCGGTCCGGCAAGCCCGTTCCGCAGTGGTCTGAAACGCCATCAGTGCCTGCGGCAAATGCCCCAGCTCGTAGTGCAGGGTGCCCAGGTTGTAGCGGCTGCGCAGCTCGGCAGCCAGCTCGCCGGAAGCTTGCGCTTGCTCGGCCACCACCTCGAAATGCGCCGCGGCGGCAGCCGGATCACCGGCCCGGCGCTCGATCAGGCCGAGGGTGGTCTGCGCGTCAGCGGCGACCGCTGGCTGGCTGACCGCCTCGGCAATCGCGATCGCCTCCTGCGCCCAGCGGGCAGCGTCGACGTCGCGACCCAGCGCCACCGCGGCGTGCGCGTGCACCGCATCCAATCGGGCCCGGAAGGCGGTCGGTGGGTCGGCCGGCACCAACTGTAAGGCTGCTGTGGTGGCCGCGAAGGCATCGGTGTCGGACTCTGCCTGCAATGCCCGAGTGCCGAAGGTGAACAGCAACTTGGCGCGCTCGGTCGGCCCCAGATCGGCCGGCGCCGCCTTGAGCGCGTCGCGGACGAGTGCTACCGCACGAAAGGCGTGACCGGCGTCGCTGGCGGCGTCTGAGGTTGCCATCACCAGCCTGACCCAGCAGCCTGGCGGCTGCGGTTGGGCGGCCGGCAGCAGCTCCAGAGCGACCTCGTAGTGCTGCATCGCCTCTTGCGGCGCGGCCAGGTCCATCGCCTCGTCACCAGCTTGGATACTCGCCGCGAAAGCAGCAGGCAGGTCGTGCGAGCGGCGGGCGTGATGGGCGAGCTCGGCGGCGCTGCCGGTGCCGGCGCGCTCACCCAGCACCCGGGCGAACAGGGCATGCAGGCGGACCCGCTCGCCGGGCAGCAGGTCGTCGTAGAGGGCCTCGCTGAGCAACGCATGCCGGAAGCCATAGCCGGAACCACCGACCGCTTCGAGCACGTAGGCATCAACCGATTCGCGCAGCGCCTCGTCGAGTTCGAGGTCCGGCCGACCACTGACGGTGGCGAGCATCTCGTGACTGATCCGGCCACCAGCAACCGCGGCGAGCCGGACGAGTTCGAGGGCGGCCTGGCTCAACCGGTCCAGCCGGATCAGCAGCAGGTCCGCGAGTTCGGCCGGCAACGCATCGCCGGTGCCGGCGTGCGCGGTAGCCGAAACCAGCTCCTCTGCGAAGAACGCATTGCCGCCGGCCCGCTCGACAATGCGGTGCAGCTCGCTCTCGTCCAGCACCGCTGGGCTGATCGAGCTCACCAGGGTGCGCACCTCGGCCGGGCTCAGCGGTGCCAGCTGCACCCGCCCTACCCGTGGCAACCGGGTCCACTCGGCCAGCGCCCGGCGCAGCGGGTGCCGCCGATGCAGGTCATCACTGCGGTAGCTGAGCACTATCGACAGGCGCGCCGAACGCACCCGGGCGAGCAGGAATCCGAGCAGGTCACGGCTGGCTGGATCGGCCCAGTGCACGTCCTCGATGAGCAGCAGCAGTGGCAGCCGGCTGGCCGCCGCTTCCAGCGCGCCGAGCACCGCGTCATAGAGCGCAACCCGTTCGATGCGACCAGCGCCCGGCTCGACGCCGTCGGCGCCAAGCTGGTCAGAGCCGGTCGCGCCAGGATGCTCTGTGCCGGCAGAATGCTCTGTGCCGGCAGGCAACAATCGCCCGATCGGGGCAAAGCTGGTCAGCAGCTCATCGACCAGCTGAGGATCGGCTGCCGCGAGCGCGCCGAACACCTCGCCGAACGGAAGGTAGGGCAAGCCGGCCTCGCCGAAGTCCAGGCAGTGCCCGGTCAGACTGCGCACGCCAGCCAACTGCGCGCGATCCATCAGTTCGGCAAGCAATCGGGTCTTTCCGACACCGGCATCGCCGGAGACAATGGCGACCCGCTCGCTCGAATCGCCGAGCAGCGGCTCGAGTTCGGCCAGCTCGGCTTCCCGGCCAACCAGCGGTGTCACACGACGGGGCATACCCGCCATTGTCACCGCCCGGTCCGACAATAGCGTCGGCAAGACGTCAGTATCCGGCCCGCTGGTCGCGGTGTAGCCGCCACCGATAGCCGCTCGAGTTGCGGCCGGCGCCACGGTGGCGACCACCGACCTTCCGAAAATCCTCCGCGATCTGGTCACGGCGATAGGTGGCCTCGCCCTCGGCGAGATCCAGGTAGCTGTTCATGTCGAACTCCTCATTGCTCGTTGCTTGGATGTGCTGAACCGACTGTGCGTGTCTGAGGTAGCTCAGGACATCGGAAGAACTCCCTAGTCGGTTGTCGCTCGGTGCCTAGGCAGGCTCAGAGCCGGCGGTTTCCGAGCCGCCCCCGGCTTCCTCGGACGTCCTAACAAGTGATTGACTCAACGCAGATCTGCTGCGGTCGACCCGGTCCGTCAGCGCTCGCAGGAAGGCACGCCGCATGCCCCTTACCAACCCCGGCCGTCCCGCGGGTAGCAGAGTCGCCGGCTGGGGTCATTACCAACCGGGCACAGTGCTCACAAACGACGATCTGCTAGCCCGCGGGCTGGACAGCAACGACGAATGGATCCGGAGCCGGACCGGCATCGTCTCGCGCCGGATCTGCACCGACGAGTCGCTGATCGACCTGGCCGAACGCGCCGCGCTGGATGCGCTGGCGAATGCGAAGGTGCCGGCCGCGGATATCGATCTGGTCATCTTCGCCACTTGCACCGCACTGACCCCGATACCTAGTGGCGCGGCCGAGATCGCTACCCGGCTGGGGATCGACTCGCCGGGCGCCTATGACCTCAACGCGGCGTGTGCCGGTTTCGTCTACGCCATCAGCACGGCCTCGGATGCCGTCCTGGCGGGCAAGGCCCGGCAGGTACTGGTGGTGGGTGCCGAAAAGTTCACCGACTGGTTGGATTGGACCGATCGCTCGACCGCGATCCTGTTTGCCGACGGCGCCGGAGCGGCTGTGGTCAGCGCCAGCGATTCGACCGGAATTGGCCCGATCGTATGGGGTTCAGACGGCCGAGGTGCCCAGGCCATCCGGATCGACCTGGACACCGAACGGATCGCGCAGGATGGCCAGACCGTGTACCGGTGGGCCACCTCGATGATGGGCGATGTCGCAATCGCCGCCTGCAAGGAGGCCGGTATCGAGCCCAGCGACCTAGCTGCGTTCGTACCCCATCAGGCGAACCTGCGGATCATCGAGATCATCGCCCGGCAACTGAACGCGACCAATGCCGTGATTGCCAGGGATGTCGTCACCTCCGGCAATACCTCCGCCGCCTCGATTCCGCTGGCGCTGTCGAAGCTGCTGGCCACCGGCAGCCTGCCTGCCAACTCGCCGGTGCTGATCCTGGGTTTCGGAGCCGGCCTGACCTACGCCGGACAGGTACTGCTGACACCCTGAACCGGCCGGCGGTGGCCGAGGCTGGCGCTGACCGGTCGGCTTCACTGAGCCACCGACCGGCCGCGACTTGCCCGAGTTGGCCGTTCAGCTCACCATGCCGTTCAGCTCACCATGCCGTTCAGCTCACAATGCCGTTCAGCTCACCATGCCGTTCAGCTCACCAGGTGTGCCATTCGGTGCTGGTGGTAACCGCATCCAGCAGTTCAGCGATCGGCTCCACGCCGATGCCGGGTGCGGTAGGTACCGCGAGGTGTCCGGCTTCGAGTACGAACGGCGGGGTTATATCCGCTTTGTAGAACCGATCGGATGCAGAGGTATCGCCCGGAAGGGTGAATCCTGGCAACGCGGCCAGCGCGATATTTGCCGCCCGGCCAATGCCGGTTTCCAACATCCCGCCACACCAGACGGGGATGCCGTTTGCAACGCATACGTCGTGGATTCGCCGGGACTCGAGATAGCCACCGACCCTGCCAGGTTTGATGTTCACGATGCGGCAGGCACCGGCAGCGATCGCATCGGCCGCGGCCCGCGCGGAGGTGATCGACTCGTCGAGGCAGATCGGGGTGCTGATCAGCCTCGCCAGCTCGGCGTGCCCGCGGATGTCTTCCTCGTCCAGCGGTTGCTCGATGAGCAGCAGATCAAAGGCGTCCAGCTGGGCCAGCTGCCGGGCATCGGCCAGCGTGTAGGCCGTATTGGCGTCAACCTGCAACAGCACGTCGTCACCGAAACGTTCCCGCACGGCGGCGACCGGAGCAATGTCCCAGCCTGGTTCGATCTTGAGCTTGATCCGGACGTAGCCTGCGTCCAAGTACCCGCCGACCGTGTCGAGCAATTGCGGTATCGAGTCCATGATGCCGACGCTGACGCCGCATGGCACCCGGTCGCGCACCGCACCGAGCTCGCGCGACAGCGGGATTCCGAGCGTCCGCAGCTCGGCGTCGAGCACCGCCATCTCCAGCGCTGCCTTGGCCATCCGGTGGCCGCGGAAAGGAGCCAGCGCCGGCGCCACCCCGTTGCCGTCGATGCTCTCCCGTTCGGCGAGCGCCGGGATCAGGAAGCGACGCAGCACGTCGGCTGCGGCGTCGACATACTCGCTGGAGTACAGCGGGCTGGTCATGGCAACGCACTCGCCCCAGCCCTCGGCGTCGCCGGTGACGGCACGCAGCAGCAGCACATCGCGGCTGTGCTGGGTTCCGAATGATGTCCTAAACGGTGCGATCAGCGGCATCTGCACCCGTCGCAGCTCCACTCCGGTCAGTTTCATTCCGTGTCCTTTCGTTGCGTTGTCCGCGCGGTGGCCACCGCGTACCAGCCGTCGCGGTCGAATCCGATGACTCGCGCCTGTCGAGCCAGCAGCGTGCCGAGCACGTCGCGGACGGCCAGCCGCCAGCGGCTGGCGCAGTCGCTGTCCGCCATCCGGAGCCCTTCGATATCGGCCGGAATCCCGACCAGCACGATGGCGCCATCCTGCCTGCCGAGGAGCGGGCCGCCGTCGTCGGCAACCGACAGCGCCACCGCCGCACCTTGGGCCAGCTCCTGGCCGGCGTCGATGCTCTGCAACTGTCCGGTAGCCGCTGACGCTACCGTCGGCGCCGCCAGTTGCCAGCGCACCAGCAACCGATCGGTCTCGTCGGTGCCGTTGATCGCATCGCGCATAGGCCCATAGAAATTCGGCAGATACTCCGCCGGGACCGCCGCGAGTTTCGCCAGGTTGAAGTGGGCGTTGCGCCGCACCAGCGGATCGTAGGTCCAGCAGATCGTATCCACCCCACGCAACAGCGCCCAGGCACGCTGGTGCAGCTTGAGCGCGAAGCCTACCTGCCGGCCGCGCACCCGGTCGGCCACCGCGGTGATATTGCTGTAGAGCGCCCGCTCGGCCGGGGCGGCGAACATGCCGATGCTGGCGCCGACCAGCCCGCTTGCGTCGAACGCACCGCACACGTAGCCGCCTGCTTTGGCTAGCGCTCTCAGCTGTTTGGGGCTGCTCGAGGCATCGCCGGCCGTCGGCGCCCATATCTGGTCGAAGAGCCGGCAGGCGAGTTCGAAGCCGCCGCGATCGGTGAGCTCGCGAATCTCGACGCCGGCGCAGCGCGCGGCGGCGTCGGCGGCAAGCACGGCGGTATCGGCCGGACTCCGGTCATGCACTGCCAGCTGGCCCGGGTCGGTCATGCTTGCAATGCTGGCCAACCGGCGGCGTTCTGTCATGGTCGGTCACTACAATTGTGGCTCGCCGGGTTGGTCGGCAGCTACGGCCAGCAGGTCTGCGCGGCCCAGATCAGTCCAGGTCGCGGCTGAGTGCCGGCCGGCCAACCGTTGGTTCCATCAGACGAAATGTGACGCCGACTTTGAGTCGGCCGGCCGCTGCCGGGTCCCCGCGCGCAGCCTACGGTGAGGGACGAGGCACGAACCGGGTCCCAGCTGGCGAGCGGATCCAGGACCTGCCGAGCCGTCTGACTGGATGAGGTGCCATGCCCAATACCCTGCTGATCCGTGGCGCGATGGTGTACGACGGGACCGGCTCAGCACCGGTCCAGCGCGATATCGCCGTTGCCGGAGACCGGATCGTCGACGCGGGCGCGGTGGGCGAGCTGGGTGAGCACCAGACGATCGACGCGACCGGCCTGTCGCTGGCCCCTGGTTTCATCAATCCACTAAGCCATGCCTATGACTCGCTGGTCACCGACCCGCACGGCACCTCGGACCTGCTGCAGGGGGTCACCACCCAGGTCTTCGGCGAGGGCTTGTCGCTGGGTCCGATGACCCCGCAACTCGCCGAGCTCATCGGGCTGGACAGCGACAGCCCGCAGGCGCTCGATTGCCGGCTTTCCGAGGCTCTCACCGGCTACCAGCGACGCGGTGTCAGCCAGAACGTCGCCAGCTTCGTCGGTGCGCACAACCTCAGGATGCTTGCGGCCGGCAGCCAGGATCGTCAGCTGTCAGCGACCGAACTGGACACTGTCGGCGCAGTCCTGGCCGAGGAGCTCGAAGACGGTGCGCTTGGCTTGGGTTCCGCGCTCATCTACCCGCCGGGCAGCTTCGCCGATACCGCCGAGCTGGTGCACCTGGCAACCGTGGTCGGTCGCCATGGTGGCCTGTACATCTCGCATATCCGCAATGAATCAGCCTTTTTGCTGGATGCGATCTCGGAGCTGATCGACATCGGCAGCCGTGGCCAGGTCCGGTGCGAGGTTCACCATCTCAAGGCCGCCGGTGCAGCGAACTGGCAGCTGATGCCGCAGGCGATCAAGCTGATCCAGCAGGCGCGCGATAGCGGCCAGCCGATTTCGGCGAACATGTATCCCTACAGTGCAGCCGAAACGTCACTGAGCGCGATCATCCCGCCGCAATTCCACGAGGGCGGCGCACCGAGGTTGCTGGCCCGGCTTGCGGATCCGGCGATCAGGGAGCAGATCGAGCAGGCGATCCTGGAGACCGGTGAGAAATCCTACGAGGACCTCTATGCGCATTCCGGTGGTGCCGGCGGGGTCGTGCTGCTCGATCCGGCCGCGCTGCCCGACGGCCTGACCGGTGCCGGCCTCAGCTTGGCTGAGGTGGCCGAGCGGCTGCGGCTGTCCCCGATCGCGTGCGCGCTGGAACTCATCCAGCGCAACCCGCAGACCGCCGCGGCGTATTACTGCATGACCGAGGAAAACGTCAGCTTAGGGCTGGCCCAGCCCTGGGTCTCGATCTGCTCGGACGCCGACACTGGATCGTTGGCCGATCAGACGGCAGCCACCTCCACCCATCCACGAAGTCACGGGTCCTTCGCCCGGTTCCTCGGAAGGTACGTACGAGATCAGCAACTGGTGCCGCTCACCGAAGCGATCCGCCGGATGACCAGCCTTCCCGCCGACAACCTCAAGCTGGCAGACCGCGGCCGGATAGCCGAAGGCGCCTTCGCCGACCTGGTGATTTTCGATCCGCTGACTGTTGGGGACCTGGCAACCTTCGCCGAACCTCGCCGCTTCGCCACCGGGGTACGCGACGTCATCGTCAACGGCGAGCTGGCGCTGCGGGCCGGCGTGCCGACCGCACAGCTTCCGGGACGAGCGCTGCGCCGCGCTACCGCAGGCATCGCGCAGGGATCGAGATGAGCACGCTGCTACGCGGCGGCCGGGTCATCGATCCGGCGTCGGGCTTCGACGGCATCGCCGACGTGCTGGTATGCGATGGTCAGATCGCGGCGGTCGGCGCCGGGCTCGCCGCGCCGGAGGGCTCCAGCGTGCTCGACGTGACCGGCCTGATAGTGGGTCCTGGCTTCATCGACCTGCACAGCCACGTCCATTCGATTGCTGGGCACCGGTTACAGGCGATGGACGGGGTGAGCACCGCACTGGACCTCGAGGCCGGCCTGATGCCGATCCAGCAGGCCTATGACGAGGCGACTCAGGCCGGCCGGCCGCTCAATTTCGGCTTCTCCGCCTCCTGGAGCGGCGCGCGTGCTCAGGTGCTCGCCGGCATCGAAGCGAGTGCGAGCGTGGCCCAGAGCCTCGAGGTGCTCGGCAATACCGAGTGGCAGCGCAGTTCCACACCGGCTGAGTTGGTTCGGTGGCTGGGCTTGCTGGAAGCCGACCTCGCCAACGGCGCCCTCGGCATCGGCGTGCTGATGGGCTACGCGCCCTACACCGATCCTGCCGAGTTCCTGGCGGTGGCCAAGCTCGCGGCCGGGGCAGGCGCGCCGACCTACACGCACGTGCGCGAGCTGGTCGAGGCAGATCCGAACACGCCGATCGACGGTTCGGAGGAGCTCGTTCGGGCCGCCGGCGAAACCGGTGCGGCGATGCACCACTGCCATGTCAACAGCACTTCCCGGCGCCATCTCGATCGGGTGCTACGCACCCTGCAGCGCTCGCAGTCCCTGGGTTCCAGGGTAACCGTCGAGGCGTACCCGTACGGAGCGGGCAGCACCGGAATCGGCGCCTTCTTCCTTGCCCCGGACCGGCTCGCTGCCGCGGGCATGCGCCCGTCGAACCTGGTTTTGCTAGGTACCGGCGAGCGAATCGCCGACGAGGCCCGGCTGATCGAGGTCCGCCAGTCCGATCCTGGAGCAGCCTGCATCGTGGAATTCCTGGACGAGCAGGTACCAGCCGACGCCGCCATCCTGCACAGCGCGCTGGCTTTTCCGGATTCGATCGTCGCCAGCGACGCGATGCCGGTGTGGTTCCCGGACGGCACCCTGGACAGCCGCGAGTGGCCGCTGCCGCAAGGCGGCTCCACCCATCCGCGCACGGCCGGCACCTTCGCCAAGTCGCTGCGGACGATGGTGCGCGAGACCGGCAGCTGGACCTGGTTGGAAGCTTTCCGGCGCTGTTCGTACCTGCCGGCGAGAGTGCTCGACGAGATCGCGCCGGCAGCCCGCGCCAAGGGTCAGCTCGGGCAGGGTGCAGACGCCGATCTGGTCGTGATCGATCCCGACACGGTCACCGACAATGCCAGCTACTTCGCCCCGACCAGGACCTCGACCGGCATCCGGCACCTGCTGGTGGCCGGCACCTTCGTGGTGCGCGACGGCGAGCTACAACCGCAGGCGCTGCCGGGCCGGCCGGTCCGGGGCGAACCTCGCTGAACTGAACTGCAACCGAGCCGAACCGCCTGATCCGACACCACCAGCGCCCGACCGCCGGCCGCTGCCACTGAATCCGACCCGAGGAGCTCCGATGCACGTCTACATATCCGTTGACATGGAAGGCATTGGCGGCATCGCAACCACCGATCAGACGACCCGTGGCGGCCATGGTTACCCGCGCGCGCAGGAACTCATGACCGGTGAGACCAACGCGGCAATAGCCGGCGCCTTCGACGCGGGCGCGGAGCAGGTGACCGTCAGCGACAGCCACGGCACCATGGACAACTTGATCCACGAGCGCCTCGACGAGCGGGCCCGGCTGGTGTTCGGCTCGCCGCGTGCGCAATGCATGGCGCACGGGTTGTCCTCGGACTTCGAACTGGCCATGTTCGTTGGCTATCACGCCGCCGTCGGCGAGGTCGGCGTACTTTCGCATACCTTCTCCGGGCTATTCAACGGCTTCCGGCTCAACGGCCAGACGGTGTCCGAGGCAGAGGTGAACGCCCTCTACGCAGCGACTCACTCGGTGCCGGTCGGCCTGGTGACCGGCGACAACATCATCTGTGCGGTTGCCGAGAAGCAGTTTCCTGGCGTGGTCACCGTACCGGTCAAGCAGGCCGAGGGATGGACAGCTGCCAACAGCCTGCACCCGGCCACCGCCCGAGCAGCGATCCGGGCGGCCGCGGCCCGCGCCGTCGCGCAGGCCGCCGCAGTCCGACCAGTGCTTATCCCGGATCGGCTCGTCCTCGATGTGCAGATGCAGGTGCCCTCAGCCACCGAGCTTGCCGCTGGCGTTCCCGGTGCCGAGCAAATCGATGCGTTCACGGTGCGCTGCGAGCTTGCCGACCCGGCCGAACTGCTCGACCTGGTCAACGTCTGGTACAACCTCGCCGCGATCGCCATGCGTGGCCGGCTGTCTCTGCTCGACCGCCGTTAGCACGGTGCGCCGAGCACGATGCTGGCAGCGCTCAGGATGCTGACTCGCGGTCCGCAACGTGCCCGGCGCAGCACGGCGTCGGATTGGGGACCTCGAACGGCGCCACCAATCGCTGGCCTGCCGGCAGTACCGCGAGCACGAGCTCGCCGTTGCTCCAGCGGGGCCGGACGAAGTCTCGGGTGACCAGCAGGTCCTCGGCCGGTACCGGAGCACCGCCAAGCACCGCCAACCGGTCCAGTGCCGAGCCGCCGATGGCCTGCCCGACCGGCAGCGTGCCGGCGAGTTGGCGGGATCCGGGGAAGGTGACCGCGCGACCGCCGTGCCGCCCCAGCACCTCGGCGATCGCCTGCCGGACCCCCGGCGCCGCTGCGCCAGCCGGCCCGAGCAGCCGGCGGGCCAGGTAGTCATCGGCGGCATCGTGGTCGGCGGCACAGCCGATCCCGGCGGCCTGACCCGGGAACTGGTCGAGGATCACCTCGACCAGTTCTGGGCCGGCCCGCTCAGCCAGCGCGATCGAGAACGCATAGTGTGGCGCACCGTCGCGGACCTCATGGCTGCAGACCATCGCATCGGCCGGCAGCGCGACCTGCCGGCCGAGGTCGAGCAGCGCGTGCTCGGCCTCGGCCAGCGTCGTGAACTGGGTATCGATCCCCAGCACCGATCGGATTGAAACGGCCACTGCTAGCTATTGCGCGAGGGCCGGTCGGGGGTGAGCACGAAGATCGGGTTGGAGTAGAACCACAAGTCGGCCCACGGGTCGGCGTCGCCGACCACGTCGATAGCCGGTCCGGCCGGATCGACCGCGGCACCGTGATAGCCCGGCGCGGACCGGTTTCCGTCAGTGCCGCGCAGCCGGAAGTAGATCGGCCGGTCGAGCTTGGCGAAGCTGTAGGTCAGCGTGACGGTGCCGGTGGACTTGCTGGTGTCCCAGGACCTGACCACCTTGGTGTTCGGGGTGCTGAAACTGTCCCGGTCGCTCGGCTGGCCGAGGATGTCACCGACGATCAGATCGACCCGGTTGAGCTTGGGCTGAAATTGCGCGAAGTTCGGCCCGTCCGCCAGCCTGATCTTGACGGTCAGTTCCACCGTGTCCCGGTTGCCGATCTGCAAGGTGCCGCCCAGTGCCGTGCCGCGGCCCCAGGAGCCCTTCACGCTGGCGCGGATGTCCAGCCCCGAAATCAGGTCGCCGTGTGACACCCAGACCCGGCCGGCGCGGATGCCGTCCATCACGTTGCGGTAGCCGAACCCGCTAGCCCCGACGTGGGTTCGGCTGAAGTAGCCGGGCCAGAAGTCGGCGTTGCCGGTCTGGATACCGCCGGCGTAGATCGGATCGCCGTAGCGACCGAAGTTGTTGAACGTGTCGCCAGCGGCGTCCCAGGCGGCGTCCGGATTGCCGCCTGCTGGATCGGTGGCCCAGTCCGCGTAGACCTTGTGCGAGTCGGAGTTGGCGGTGATCCACCATGGCTTGCCCTCGGCGAGCAGGCTGTCCCACAGACCGCCGACGGTGGCCGTCATGAAGTCGAAGCCACCCCAGGTGCGGTAGCTCTCCAGTGGGTAGCCGGCGAACGAGTTGGGGCTGGGCGAGAAGTCGTACTCGCCGCGGCCGCCGGCGGCGCCAGCCTTGAGGCCGGCCGCCTGGTGGCCAGGCGCGCCTTCGAACCCGACCGCGATGCCCGGCGCGCCATCTCGCCAGTTGCGGATCTCGTGCGGGCTGTCGATTCCCTTGCGGGACGGGTGATTTGCCAGCATCAGCGCATCCGGGACCCGGCGCTGGCGGACCGCCTCGGTGAGGTAGGCGAGGCCGGAGATGGCCAGCGCCTCATTGGCCGGGGTACTCGCTCCGGCATTGTTCACGGTTCCGTCGTAGCTGTTCTCGAATTGCTTGAGCACCGATACCTCGTTCGGCCCCGGCGCGACGAAGACGGTGCCATGCTCAGCGGCCGGGATGTTCCATTCCAAACCTTGGAAAACCAGGGTGTCCGGGAAGTTCTTGCGGGCGGCCTTGATGTCCGGGTTCACCTTCTCCACGCCCAACTTCGCATGCGCGAGGCTGCCGTGATCGGTGATCACCATCCATCCCAGGCCGTTCTGAGCGGCGTGCCGGACCTGGTCAGCTACCCGGTACTGGGCGTCGCTGCTGTACTGGGTGTGGATGTGGTGATCGCCGGACAACCACAGGTAGCCACCGTCGTTCCTCCGGTCCCGGCCAGCCGGCTGTGCCGAGCTGGCGGCCGCCGGATCCGCGCTGCTCCACACCGCCGCCGCGGCGGCACCTGCGCCGAGCAGGCCCGACGTGCGCAGGAAGTTGCGCCGGTTCAGCCCGCCGGGGCTGAGCTCCGCGTCCGGCACGCTCAGGTCGACCGCCTCGGCGTGCACCGGCGAGCTCGGTTGCTCGGCATCGCTGTGCGGGTGCGGGTGCGGGTGCTGGTGCGAGTCGCCGTGTTGGTGGACGTGCCCGTCGTTGCTCATGAGAGCCCTTTCTTCCAGGTACTGGCCGGATAACCCTTCGACCGAGACCCTCCGGTAGCCAGCTGACGTGCCCGCAACCAGAATTTGAACAGCAGATGACCCTTACGCGCCGGTGATGGTGCCGGCAAGGCCTAGCTGCAGCCGCCGGATAGCCCGTCTACCGGCCATCCGAAGCCCGGCAGCCAGGCCCGGAGGCGGGCTAGACCTGGTTCGGCGGCCGGCCAGCCGCCCGGTTCATCAGCCGCGCGCTGAACCAGCACAGCACCACGCAGGCGGCCAGCAGCAGCAGGCCGCCGGCGGCTGCCGGCGCACCCCGGTAGTCGTAGGCCGAGTTGTCGCCGAGGTAGTCGACGCCCTCGCCGAACGGGTCCAGCTGCAACCACTCGACCACCCACCGCGTCGGGGTCACCCAGAGGATCGATGAGTCGAGGATAGTTAATGGCAGAAAGTAAATCGCGATCGACAAGACGATTGTCGCGATGGCCGAACGGGTCAGCAGCCCAAGGGTGACGCTCAGCAGCGCGATGAACAGGATCACCAGCAGCGAGCAGCCGGCGTCGGTTGCCGCCGCCGGCTGCTCGCTGCTGGTGATCCTGTTCATCGCGCTGCTGAGCGTCACCCTTGGGCTGCTGACCCGTTCGGCCATCGCGACAATCGTCTTGTCGATCGCGATTTACTTTCTGCCATTAACTATCCTCGACTCATCGATCCTCTGGGTGACCCCGACGCGGTGGGTGGTCGAGTGGTTGCAGCTGGACCCGTTCGGCGAGGGCGTCGACTACCTCGGCGACAACTCGGCCTACGACTACCGGGGTGCGCCGGCAGCCGCCGGCGGCCTGCTGCTG
>FTJM01001824.1_pt1 | contig 14774 bp, 13 predicted proteins | sample 1658941 | NCBI WGS metagenome assembly FTJM01 (sample SAMEA3914876, study PRJEB12502) | metagenome | biome: forest; material: soil | place: USA | collected 2011-06-22 | depth 0.3 m
TAGCGACCCGGCAAATTGCGGGCATCGACCTCGGCGATCAGCAGGCCATCGAGCGCTTCGAGCCGCCGCCGAGCCTGCTCGTGATAACGCATGACTTCGAGTAACTGCTCGTCACTCAAAGCTGAAAAGGAATTGTCGGCGAACTCGGCCACCGCGACCGGCAACGCGGCAGCCATCGCCACCACCTCGCTTGCGATCACCCCCGTCATAGACCAAACCCTACGGAATGGGTACGACAGAACCGCTGGGCGGTCGAGAATCATTCGATAAACAATAGATAACGATCAACCTAGAGCTGCTCGGCAGCACTCGAAAGCCCGCGCATGCCACCGTCGCGCGAAACGACCGCAGAAGCCATCTCGACCGGCAGGTCCGGCAACAAGCCCGCCGGCCAGCAGGTGCAACGGCGGCCTCCGAAGTCCGTCACCTGGTCGAGAATGATCAGTCCCAGGAAGCTAATCAGCGATCAGCCAACGAACCGCAGGACCAGCCGGTCGTCGAGCGGGCGGTAGCCGAGTTGCTGGTAGATCGCATTCGACGTCGGGTTGGCGAGGTCGGTGAACAGCACGACCTGCCCGGCGCCGAGATCGAGCGCGTCTTGGGTGCAGGCCGCTGTTACCGCCGCACCGTAACCATGCCGTCGCGATTCGACCGGCGTGTAGACCGGTCCGATCCGGCTGGTCCCAGCGACGGTCACATTGCGGCCAGCCATCGACACCGCAACACCTGCCGGATCCGTCCAGAACCAGATCAGGCCTAGCTCGACCCGACGCTGGAAGATCGGCCGGGACACCGGCGCCGCACCCGGCTCGGCCTGCTGCTGGAACTCAGCCATCCAGCTCAACACCAGATCCAGGTCGGCGCTCTCGGCCAGCCGTGCCGAGCCAGCAGGCAGTGGATCAGGCGGAACGAGCGCCTCCAGCGAGTAGAGCCGCTGCCGGATCACCACCTCGGTGGCCAGTCCGGTGCCAGCCGTCCAACACTCGGCGAACCGTCGGACGTCGGCCTCGGGCCCGGCCACGTCGACAACGGGCACGGCACCGCCGCGCAACTGCTCCACGAGTTCACGTTCGGTTGCCGGCGGCAGCGCGGCCAGCAGGATCCCGAACGGCGGTGTTATCGAGACCGCTCCGGTCACCGTGCCGTTCGCGGTGTACCAGCCGAACACCAGCTCGCCCGGCCCCCAGCGATAGCCGGCCCGCAGCGATTCGAGCGCTGTCAGCGGGAGGGTATTCTGCTGCGGCCGGCGACTCAGCAGCGGCAGCACCATGTCGGCATAGCGCTCTGGATCGTCGCTCAAAGTCCAGTTCATCCCGTCAGCTTGGCAGCTCGGCGACACCGCCGTCGAACGGATTACGGCCCGGCCGGCCGCCCGAAACCGGCGCTGCGGTGGCTGATGCCAGCGGCAATTGGGTAGGTTCATAGCGTAGGTACCGCAACCACCTGGTGCCGCTAGCGGATGGGAGTCCATGGTGAGCAGGAGACGAGCGCAGTCAGAAGTCACTGATGCGGTGCAGGATGCGGTGCACACGGTGGCTGAATCGGCTCGATCCGCGGGCTCGGCGGTCTCCGACAACGCGCGGACCGCCGCCAGCTCGGTAGGCAGCGCCGTCGAGACCGGCGTCGGCGCGCTGGCCGCCCGGGGCCGACGGGCCCGTAAGCAAGCCAAGGCCGAGGCCGAGCGCCGCCGTAAGCAGGTCCAGTCCGAGGCCGCGACGCGTCGCAAGCAGGCCAAGAAGCAGGCAAAGAAGGCATCCAAGCGCGGCGCCGGTGCACTGTCCGAGGCCCAGGCACAGGCGGCCACCCTGTTCGACCAAGCCACCGGCGGCAAGCGCAGCAAGAAAGCGCAGCGCAACAACGGAGCAAAGCGCAGCAAGAAGAAGACCTTCGGGCTGCTGGTCATGATCGGCGGCATCGCCGCGGTTGCTGCCAAGGCAGCCAAGGGATTCATCTCAACACCGGAGCGGCGACCGGCCGAGCCGGTCCGGCCGACCGGCCCCGCACGCACCCCCAGCACGCCCGCCCACACCACGCCCGCCCACACCACGCCCGCTCACACCAGCAAAGCCAGCGAGCCGGCCGGCGCCGCCAAACCGGCTGGGGCCGCCAAACCGGCAGAGGATGCTAAGCCGGCCGGCAGCCCGGACGGGCCCAGCGAAAGCTGAGCCGCTAGCCGGCGGCCAGCAGCCCGGACGGGCCAGCGAGAGCTAGCCGGCTAGCCAGGCATCGGCGAGCAGCTGCCAGGTGTCTGCCAGCAGTTGCGGCAACACCCGGGTCTGGCCGACCACCGGCATGAAATTCATGTCACCGCTCCAGCGCGGCACCACGTGCTGGTGCAGGTGCGCGGCAATCCCGGCACCGCCGACCGCGCCCTGATTCACGCCAAGGTTGAAACCCTGCGGGCCAGCTACCTGCCGGATCACCGACATCGCGCGCTGGGTGTACCGGACGAGTTCGGTCGCCTCCGCGTCGGTCAGCTCGGTGTAGTCGGCGATATGCCGGTACGGCACCACCATCAGATGACCGGGGTTGTACGGGTACAGGTTGAGCACCGCGTAGACCACCTCGCCGCGCGCCACGATCAGCCCGTCGGCATCTGGACGGGTCGGGATCTCGCAGAACGGGCAGTGGTCTTCGGCGTCCGAGACCGGCTTGCCCGCTCCCCCGATGTAGACCATCCGGTGCGGTGTCCACAGCCGCTGGAATGCATCCGGGGCCCCGGCGAACTCATAGTCAGCCGAGGTCTGCAGGTCCTCGGTCACCGGCGCTCAGCGGCAATCTCGATGTCCGAAACCGAGGGCGAGTGATTCTTGCGGCTGGCCACGAACCGCGCGATCTGATCCACCGCGGCGGCCACCGGGATCGCGTTCAGCTGCTCGCCGTCCCGGAACCTGAACGACACCGCGCCGTCCTCGGCATCCTTGCCGCCCGCGATCAGCATGAACGGCACCTTCGCCTGCTGCGCGGTGCGGATCTTCTTCTGCATCCGGTCGGATGAGGCATCGACCTCGACCCGGATCCGCCGGGCCTTGAGCTGCTCGGCGACCTGATACAGGTAATCGACCTGGTCCTCGGTCACCGGGATCGCGATCACCTGGACCGGCGACAGCCAGGCCGGGAACGCGCCGGCGTAGTGCTCCACCAGCACCCCGATGAACCGCTCCACCGAACCGAACAGCGCCCGGTGGATCATCACCGGCTGGTGCCGCTCGCCGTCGGCGCCGGTGTATTCCAGCTCGAACCGCTTCGGCTGCTGGAAGTCCACCTGGATGGTCGACATCTGCCAAGTACGCCCGATCGCATCCCGGGCCTGCACCGAGATCTTCGGCCCGTAGTACGCCGCGCCGCCGGGGTCAGGCACCAGGTCAAGGCCGGACTCCAGCGCGGCCTGGCGCAGCGCCTCAGTGGCTTCCTCCCATTCGGCGGGCTCGCCGAGGAACTTCGGCGAGTCATCCCTGGTGGACAGTTCCAGATAGAAATCGTCCAGACCGTAGTCCCGCAGCAGGCCGAGCACGAAGGTGAGCAGGTTCTTGAGCTCGCCGCCCATCTGCTCCTTGGTGCAGTAGATATGCGAGTCGTCCTGGGTCATGCCGCGCACCCGGGTCAGCCCGTGCACCACACCTGATTTCTCGTACCGGTATACCGAGCCGAACTCGAATAGCCGCAGCGGCAGCTCCCGGTAGGACCGGCCGCGGGCCCGAAAGATCAGGTTGTGCATCGGGCAGTTCATGGCTTTGAGGTAGTAGTTCGCGCCCTCGAACTCCATCGGCGGGAACATCCCGTCGGCGTAATACGGTAAGTGCCCCGAGGTCTCGAACAGGGTTTGCTTCGAGATGTGCGGGGTGTTGACGAATTCGTAGTTCTCGTCCTCGTGCCGGCGGCGGGAGTAGTTCTCCATTTCCCGGCGCAGCACGCCGCCCTTCGGGTGGAACACCGCGAGGCCCGAGCCGAGTTCGTCGGGAAAGCTGAACAGATCCAGCTCGGTGCCCAGCTTGCGATGATCGCGCTTGGCGGCCTCCTCCAGCTGATCGAGGTAGGCCCGCAGGGCATCCTTGGTCGGCCAGGCGGTGCCATAGATCCGCTGGAGCTGCTCATTGTGCTGGTCACCGCGCCAGTACGCCGCGGCCGTCCGCATCAGCTTGAACGCCGGGATCCGCCGGGTGGTCGGCAGGTGCGGGCCGCGGCACAGGTCGGTCCAGACCCGCTCCCCGTCCCGGTTGAGGTTGTCATACATGGTCAGCGAGCCGCCGCCGATCTGGGAGGCCTCCTCGGCATCCAGCTCGGTCGGAGTGTGGTTCTCGCCACCTTTGAGCCCGATCAGCTCCAGCTTGAATTTCTCGTGTGCCAGTTCGACACGGGCCGCGTCGTCGCTGATCTCGCGCCGCGAGAACCGCTGAGCGGCCTTGATGATCTCGGTCATCTTCTTCTCGATGGCGCCGAGGTCCTCTGGGGTGAACGGCCGGCTCGGCAGGAAGTCGTAGTAGAACCCGTTGGCCACCGGCGGCCCGATGCCAAGCAGGGTGTCACCGAACAGCTGCTGGACCGCCTGGGCCAGCACATGCGCGGTGGAGTGCCGCAGCACCGCCAACCCATCCGGCGAATCGATGGCAACCGGCTCGACCTCATCACCGGCAACGAACGGCACATCGAGATCGCGCAGCTGGCCGGCCGAGTCCCGGACCACCACCGCGCCGGACGGCCCGTTCAGATCGATGCCGGCTGCCTCCAGCGCGGCCCGCGGCGTAGTGCCCGCCGCCACCACGACCTGCGGCCGGGTTTCCGGCTGGCTGGTGGACTGCGAGACGTCGCTGGACACCGATGCTCTCCTCTGCTGGTACGGATGCTGGGTATGAATGCTGGGTACAGATGTCTAGGAGATGCGCAACCAAACGCATCCCACAGTGCATGCTAGTGCGATGCCTCGATCGACCCGACGCAATATCGGCCTGACGCTGCTCGCCACAGCGACCATCGCGCTATCAGCGTGCGGTGGTGGGCACGCCAGCTCGGCGTCGAAGGGCAGCCGCCCGGTATCGGCGCCCGCGAGCACCGGCGCGTCGCGGCTGGGCGGCACCGCCGCCACCGGCGGCGGTGCCAGCAAGCCGGCCAGCACGTCGCCCGGCATGTCACCCGGCACGGCTACCAGCGCGGAGCCGGCCGGCCAGTTCAGCATCGCTTTCGCCGGTGACGTGCACTTCGCCGAACGCACCGCCGCCCGGCTGGCCGCGGACCCGGCCACAGCGTTCGGCGCCAGCGCCGCAGTGCTGTCCCGGGCGGACCTGACCATGGTCAACCTCGAGACTGCGATAGCGGTCGGTGGCCGGCCGGAGAGCAAGTCGTTTACCTTCCAAGCGCCGCCGTCGGCATTCACCGCACTGCGCGATGCCGGCATCGACATCGCCACGATGGCGAACAATCACGGAGCCGACTACGGCGCGGCCGGCCTGACCCAGACGCTGGCGGCGATCCGCAGCAGCGGTTTCCCGGTGGTCGGCATCGGAGCCAACGCGGCCGCGGCGTATGCCCCGTACTACCGCACCGTCAACGGCGTCCGGATCGCCATCGTGGCGGCCAGCCAGGTCCAGGACGAGACGCTCGCGCACTTTTCGGCCACCGATGATCGGCCGGGCATCGCTAACGCCTACTCGGACCGGCTGGTCGCCGCGGTCAAGGCAGCCAAGGTCCGCGCCGACGTGGTGATTGCCTACCTGCATTGGGGAACCGAGTACCAGTCCTGCCCCAACTCCGATCAGCGTCGACTCGCCGACACGCTCGCAGCGGCCGGCGCGAGCGCCATCGTCGGCACCCACGCCCACGTCCTGCAGGGTGCCGGCTGGCGGGCCGACGGCAAGTACGTCGCCTACGGACTGGGCAACTACTTCTGGTGGCGCTCATTCGGCAACGACCAGGACGACAACGGAGTGCTCACGCTGACCTTCGCGGCCGGCAGGGTGCGCGCGGCGAACTTCGTGCCGTCCCGGCTCGATGAGCAGGGCATCTCGCCACCCGCGACCGGCCAGAGCGCTCTACGTATCGACCAGGAGTTCGATACCGCGCGGCGCTGCGCCGGGTTAGCCGCCGGACCGGTCAGCTGAGCCGGACCGCCCGGAACAGCGTGTCGATCGCCGGCCGCGGCGAGCCGGCGACCTGCCGCAGCACCGTGGTCGCCTTGTCGACCCGGACCGGGATGGCACTGGCGGTCAGGTCAGCCACCAGGTCAGGCGCTGAGTAGAGCACCGCCGGATCCTGCGGGCCGCCGACCCCGTCGGTGAGGTTCGTGCTGTCATGGCCGACAACGAGCAGCGCCCCGCCGGGCGCCAGTGCGCTGAGCGCCCGGCGCACTATCAGCGTCCGATCAGCCGCGCTGACCTGCAGGTAGCAGATCAGCGCGAGCTGGTAACTGTCCGGCTCCGGGACGAACTCGGTCAGATCGGCAGTCAGCCAGCTGACCCGCGCTGCCCGGCCGTCCTCGGCGGCGGCCACCAGCTGCTGCCCCTTAGCCAGCGCTACCGGCGAGAAGTCGACCGCGAGCACCGTCCAGCCGAGGCCGGCCAGCCAGTTGCTGTTGCGCGCCTCCCCCGCCGCCAGGTCGATCGCCCGGCCGGGCGGCAGGCCGGTCAGCTCGGCCTCGACCCACTGATTCGGGCCGGCCGACCAGACCAGCTCGCTTGCCGCATACCGCTCATCCCACTGCAGACTGTCCATGGCGCAGCAGGATACCGCTCAATCCTCGGCGGCCGCCGCCGGCAGCTTCTGCGAGATCAGCTCCATCACCTTCGAGTCGGCCAGCGTGGTCACGTCACCGATCTCGCGGTGCTCAGCTACGTCCTTGAGCAATCTGCGCATGATCTTGCCGCTGCGGGTCTTGGGCAGCTCGGGCACCAGCAGGATCTGGCGCGGCTTCGCGATCGCGCCGATCTCGGATGCCACGTGGTTGCGCAGGCTGACGATCAGCGCCGCGCCGTCGTCGGCCGCGCTCGGCTGATCACCGCGAAGGATCACGAAGGCCACAATGCCTTGCCCGGTGGTGGCATCGCTGGCGCCCACCACCGCTGCCTCGGCCACCGCCGGATGCGAGACCAACGCGGACTCCACCTCGGTGGTGGAGATGTTGTGGCCGGATACCAGCATCACGTCATCGACCCGGCCGAGCAGCCATAGATCGCCGTCGTCGTCTTTCTTGGCGCCATCCCCGGCGAAGTAATAGCCCTGCTCGGCGAAGCGGGCCCAGTAGGTATCCCGGTAACGCTGATCGTCACCCCAGATGCCCCGCAGCATGGACGGCCAGGGTTCGGTGAGCACCAGGAAGCCACCGCCGCCGTTGCCGACCGGCCGGCCGGCGTTATCCACCACGTCTGCGCTGATCCCCGGCAGCGGCCGGGTAGCCGAACCCGGCTTGGTGGCGGTCACGCCGGGCAGCGGGCTGATCATGATCGCGCCGGTCTCGGTCTGCCACCAGGTGTCCACGACCGGGCAGCGGTCGCCGCCGATGACCCGCCGATACCAGATCCAGGCCTCCGGGTTGATCGGCTCACCCACCGAGCCGAGCAGCCGCAGTGAAGAGAGGTCGAATTCTGACGGGATGTCCTCGCCCCACTTCATGAAGGTCCGGATCGCCGTGGGGGCGGTGTAGAGCAGGCTCACCCGGTACTTCTGGACGATCTCCCAGAACCTGCCCCGGTGCGGGGTGTCCGGAGTACCCTCGTAGAGCACCACGGTGGCCCGGTTGCTCAGCGGCCCGTAGACGATGTAGGAATGGCCAGTCACCCAGCCGACATCGGCCGTGCACCAGTAGACGTCGGTATCTGGCTTGAGGTCGAACACCGCGTGCTGAGTGTAGGAAACCTGGGTCAGGTAGCCCCCGGTGGTGTGCAGGATTCCCTTGGGTTTACCGGTGGTTCCCGAGGTGTACAGGATGAACAGCGGGTGCTCGGCGTCGTGCGCCTCGGCCTGGTGGGTGTCCGGCTGCCGCCCGGTCAGCTCATGCCACCACAGGTCGCGGCCGTCCGTCCAGCCGATCTCGTTGCCGCACCGGTTGACCACCACGACATGCTCGATGGCGGTTTCACCTTTGGCCAGCGCCTCATCCACGATCGGCTTGAGCGGCGATGGCGCCCCACGCCGGTAGCCGCCGTCGGCCGTGATCACCACCTTGGCGTCGGCGTCGAGCACCCGATCATAGATTGCCTGCGCCGAGAACCCTCCGAAGATCACCGAATGCGGCGCCCCGATCCGGGCACACGCCAGCATCGCGACCACCGATTCGACGATCATCGGCAGGTAGATCGCCACCCGATCGCCCTTGGCCACCCCGATCTCGGTGAGCGCGTTGGCTGCCTGGCAGACCTGCGCCAGCAACTCCCGGTAGGTCACCGACCGGGTGTCGCCCGGTTCGCCCTCGAAATGAATGGCCACCTGATCGCCATGACCGGCCGCCACATGCCGATCGACGCAGTTCACCGACGCGTTCAGCGTGCCGCCGGAAAACCATTTCGCATATGGTGGATTCCATTCCAGCGCGCTGTCCCAGTGCCGCGCCCACTGCAGCCGTTCGGCCTGCAACTCCCAGAACGCCAGCCGGTTCTCGGCCAGCTGATAGGCCTCGGCGCCAACGTTGGCATGCTCGCTGAAGGCCGCATCCGGGCTGAACCGGCGCTCCTCCCGGGACAGGTTGGATAGTGTCTCAGACCGTTCTTCGGGCACCGCAGTCTCCGACTGCTTCTCAGGCATACCGGGCCTCAGCGGGGAAAGACCGGCAGGATGACCCGCCGAGCGGTCGAATTCATCACCGCGGCCATCGAGGTGTACCAGGCAACCAGGGCGGTGACCAGCCCGAGATAGCCGCCGACCTTGGTCAGGTCGGTCGAGGTTCTGAGTTCGCCCAGTGCCAGGAACAGGAAGGTCAGGAACAGGAACCCGAAGACCGCCATGATCGCGACGGTGGTGCGGAACGAGCAGACGAACATGTACAGGGTGAAGATGGCCCAGCCGATCAGGAAGAACCCCACCCCGTGGGCGGCGTCGTGCGCGCTGGCCTTGCTCAGGTCGACATGCGCGACCAGGTACCAGAACGACAGCCAGAACCCTCCGTAGGAGGAGAACGCGACCGCTCCGAAAGTGTTTCCCTTAACGAACTCCCACATGCCCGCGAGCAACTGGGCCAACCCGCCGTAGAACAGCGCCAGGCCGAGCACTACCCCTTCCACACTCTTGGCCAACCAGCCGGCGTTGACGCTGGACAGGATGAAGGTGGTCATCGCGAAGCCAGCCAGTCCGAGTGGGCCGGGGTCGGCGAACCCAGCGCCAAAAACGGCTCGCTCGGTCGTTGCGGTCTCTGTGGCTGACATGGCGCACTCCCTGGCTGTTGACAGATAGCTCTCGCGACAAGATTCCAGCCAGCGAGCCGCCACGAGCCCAGCCGCTCGCCCCAATGCGCCGACCGCGTCCGGGATCTCGCCGAGTGGATCGGTAGCCGACGACGAGCGGTCGGTTCGCTACGACGAACGGTCTGTTACTCAGCGTGACCGGCGGCCGGCTCGCGACCGACAAGGCGTCGGCCACGATCGAGATCGAGCGACTCCGGCGCATGCAACCGGACCATGGTGCGCAGGATGTCTGCCGGTCGGTGTCGCTGCGAAAGCAGCGAGCCCGCGATCATCACCGCGAAGGTGATCGGCACCGCCCAGGCGGCCGGCTCGGCCAGCAGGGCACCCCGCCAGCCATGCTGGCTCGGATACAGGATCGTCGTCAGCACCGCCGCGCTTGCCAACCCGCCACCGGTGCCAAGGCCGGCCACCGCTCCGATCCAGGTCAGCCGCGACCACCAGATGCCGAGCACCAGCAGCGGGCAGAAGGTCGCGGCGGCCAGCGCAAACGCCAGCCCGACCACCGCGGCCAGCCCCAGATCCTGGGTCAACAGGCTGAGCAGGTAAGGCACCACGATCGCAACCAGCGAGGCGAACCGGAAGCCGCGGACCGGCCCGAGCCGGTTGCCCAGCAGGTCCTGTGACAGCACACCGGCCACCGACACCGTCAACCCGGAAGCGGTCGACAGGAACGCCGCGAACGCGCCCGCGGTCACCAGCGCCCCGAGCAGCTGACCGCCGAGGCCGGCCACCACCCGCTGTGGCAGCAACAGCACGGTGGCGTCTGTCTGGCCGGTGAGCAGCAGATCCGGCAGATAGTGCCGGCCGAGCACGCCGAACACCGTGGGCAGCAGGTAGAAACCGCTGAGCAGCACGATCACGATGACGGCGGTCCGCCTGGTGTCCCGGCCGTCCGGGTTGGTGTAGAAGCGCACCAGCACATGCGGAAGACCCATCGTTCCCAGGCAGATCGCGATTATCAGGGACAGGTTGGCATACGCCGGATGGTCCCGGCCAGCACCGAGCGGCCGGGCCCAGTCCCGGTTGCTGATCGCGGGCAACGACGCCAGCACCGGCACCGGGTCGCCCGGGAGCAGCCGCACCGTGCTGCCGGCGGCAAGCTGATGCCGGCCAGCCATCAGCGGCTGCCGGCCGCTCACCGGCCGGCCATCGAGCATCCCGTCGATCCCGATGTCGGCGGTGACCGGCGCCTGGATGGTGGTCGCCGACCGGACCGTCACCACCGTCGGCGTGGTCGCCGACGGAAAGCCTGCCTGCGTGGAACCGCTGCTGTGCCAGACCGCGGCGAGCACCACCGCCGGGATCAGCAGTGCGGTGAGCTTGAGCCAGAACTGGAACGCCTGCGCGAAAGTGATCGAGCGCATCCCGCCGACGTATACCGCGGCCAGTACCACCAAGCAGACGATCAGGCCGCCGAGCCAGCGTGGCGCGCCGGTCTGGGTAGCCAGCGTCAGGCTCGCGCCCTGTAGTTGCGGAACCAGGTAAAGCCAGCCGATGACGCCCACCAGAGCGCTGGCCAGCCGGCGGACCGCCCTGGAGTTCAGCCGGATCTCGGCGAAGTCGGGCAGCGTGTACGCGCCGGAGCGGCGCAGCGGCGCAGCCACCAACGCCAGCAGGATCAGGTAACCGGCGGTGTAGCTGACCGGATACCAGAGCATGTCGACGCCGTAGGCCAGGATCAGCCCGGCAATGCCGAGGTAGGACGCGGCCGACAGGTACTCCCCGCCGATCGCCGCGGCGTTCCAGCGCGGTGAGACGGTGCGGGAGGCGACATAGAAGTCGCTGGGCCGGTGTGCCCGGCGCAGGCCGAACGCGCCGACCGCGACCGTGGCTACCCCGACCGTGGCGACCGCGAGGATCTGGTACGGCTGGCTCACCGCCGCCGAACCAGGGCGATGAAGGCGGCCTCGTTGCCCTCGGCGCGCCGCACCGCGTAGACCGCTAGCGCGATCAGGGCCGGGTAGATCAACACTCCGAGTACCAGCCAAGCCAACGGTATGCCGAGCAGCTGGCGGGCACCGAGACCGGGGCTCAGCCCGAAGACGACCGCCAGGCCGGCCAGCAGCACGGTCGCGATCAGGCATATCAACACGGCCAACCGCAGCTGGCTGCGGACCAATGCGCGAACGTAGACCTCGCCGAGATCGGTCTGCTCGTCGATCTCGCGGGTGACCGCGCGATGCTGCTGCCGGCGCACCTCGTCCATCCGGGGATGGGTCACCCGGACCCGGCGCGGTGGCTCCGGCCTCGCGCCGGTCATCGCCGGCTTGCCCGTCCCGGCAGGCTCATCCGGCATCGGGCCGATCGCCGGACCGGTTGAGAGTGGCGGCCCGCCCCAGCCGGTCCCGAACCTCGCGGGTGTGCCGCCGGCTCACCTGCAACACGTCGCTACCCAGGCTCAGGCTGCAATGGCCGTCGGATATCCGGACCTCATCGACGTGTCCGATCGCGACGAGGGTGCTCCGATGGATCCGGACGAAACCCGCGTCCGCCCAGCGTTCTTCGAGCACCGCCATCGGCACCCGGAGCAGATGGCTGCCGGTGCTCGTGTGCAGCCGGGCATAGTCGCCCTGCGCCTCGACGAATCGCACCTCCGACCGGCGCACGAATCGGGTGACGCCGGCCAGCTCGATCGGGATCGACTCGTCGTCGGTGCTGGCCAGCTCGCCGCCCTGGCCGGATTCGACCAGCCGGCGAACCGCTTCGGCGATCCGTTGTGGCCGGACCGGCTTCATCACGTAGTCGGCGGCGCGCAGCGCGAACGCGTCGACCGCATGGTTTTCATAGGCCGTCACGAAGACCACCTGCGGGCGGCGACTGAACCGGGCCAGTACCCGCGCCAGATCCATCCCGTCCAGGCCCGGCATCTTGATGTCGCAGAAGATGGCATCCAGCGGGTGTTCCTCGAGGATCCGCAGCGCCGCCAGCCCATCGTCGGCAAGCAACACAGCGCCGATCCTGGCGTCCTGGCGGAGCAGGTAGGCAAGCTCCTCGCGTGCCGGTGCCTCGTCGTCGACTACCAGAACCTGCAATGGTGCCGGATCAGGGCGCGACATGGACCGAGGTTATACCGCGCGAAACCAACTGCGGCCGATGCTGGCTCAGCTGCGCCGCAGCCCCGGTGCGAACTTTGGAATCCGAAAGCTCACCTTGGTGCCGGCACCCGGTGCGGTCTCGACGATCAGGCCGAACGAGTCGCCGTAAAGCTGACGGAGCCGAGCATCGACATTGCCCAGGCCCACCGAATCGGCCTCGGACTCGCCGGCCAGCGCCCGTCGGATGGTTTCCGGTTCGGAGCCGACCCCGTCGTCCTCGATACTGATATGCGCCTCCAGCCCGGCATCGACCGCGATGATCGACACGGTGCCGGTGACCGCACGCGCGTCCAGACCATGCCGGACCGCATTCTCGACCAGCGGCTGGACGACCAGGTAAGGCACCGCAACCGCCAGCACTTCGGGGGCCACTCGCAGCGACACCTTGAGCCGATCACCGAACCGAGCCTGTTCCAGGACCAGGTACCGCTCGGTGTTGCGCAGCTCCTCGGCGAGCGTGGTGAACTCGCTGCCCCGGCGCAGCGCGTACCGGCTGAAGTCCGCGAATTCCAGCAGCAACTCGCGGGCGCGGTCCGGGTCGGTCCGGACGAACGAAGCGATCGCGGTCAGTGAGTTGTAGATGAAGTGCGGGCTGATCTGCGCGCGCAGCGCCCGCAGCTCCGCCTCCATCAGTTGATTCTGCCGGCGGTCGGCGCCGGCCAGCTCCACCTGCGCCGATACCCAGCCGGCCACCTCCTCAACCGCTCGGACGAGGCTCGCCGAGGTCTGCGACGGGTAGGCCAGCACCGCCCCGACGACCGTGTCGCCGTCCAGGACCGGCGCGATCACCACGCTGCGGATCGGGCAACTGGGGTCGGCACAACTCACCTTGTCCGGGCCGAGCACGAAGGTGGCGCCGTTGGTCAGGGTCGGCTGCGCCAGCTCGGTCGCCGCGGTGAGGTGCGGGTGCCGCCCAGTGCCGTCCCAGGCCAGCGTCACGGTACGGTCGGTCAGCGCCACCGCCGCGACGCCGAGCAGCTCCCGCAGGTGCTTGATCGACCCCTCGGCGCCACGCCGGGTGAGGCCTTGCCGCAGGCTCGGGCCGGCCAGGCTCACCGTGTGCAAGGTGTCGAAGCGGGCCCGCTGCTCCGGGGTACCCAACTCCCGGCGGCCACGCGCGATCAGCAGCGCCGCCAGGCAACCGACCAGCAGCACCACCAGCACGACCACGATCCAGGCAGGCACGTCCTGCAGCGTACGGACCAGGCTGGTGGATCGGCTGCTGTCGAGGCTGGTAGCAAACCGCACCGGGCTTAGTTCTCGATCTCCCGCCGGCGATCTGGACTGGGCTAACGTAGTCGGCACGTTGTACCCGCCACCGCCAGCCACCAAGGTCCATCCACCGAGCGCAGGAGTCCTTGCAGATGCCCATCGCGACCACCAACCCAGCCACCGGCGAGCTAGTGCAGAGCTTCACCGCATTGACCGATGCCGAGATCGCCGATCGCCTGCAGTCAGCCTCGGCGGCATTCATCGCGCTGCGAGCAACCAGTTTCGGCCAGCGCGGCGGCTGGCTGCGGGCCGCGGGCGACATCCTGGACGCCGAGCGCGACGAGGTCGCCGCGATGATGACTACCGAGATGGGCAAGACCCTCGCCTCCGCCAAGGCCGAAGTTGCCAAGTGCGCTAAGGCCTGCCGGTTTTATGCCGACAATGCCGAGGCTTTCCTGGCCGACGAGGTCGTCGACCCGAGGCTGGTCAATGCCACCCAGAGCTACATCCGCTACCAGCCGCTGGGCCCGGTGCTGGCCATCATGCCGTGGAACTTCCCGCTCTGGCAGGCGATGCGGTTCGCGGCCCCAGCATTGATGGCCGGCAATGTCGGCCTGCTCAAGCACGCCTCCAACGTCCCGCAGACCGCGTTGTACATGCAGGATCTTTTCGAACGGGCCGGCTTCCCGGCCGGTTCGTTCCTGACCCTGCTGATCGGCTCGGATCAGGTCGAATCGGTGCTGGCCGACCGCCGGGTGGTCGCCGCAACGCTGACCGGCAGCGAAGGCGCCGGCCGAGCCGTCGCCGCGATCGCCGGGCACCACCTGAAGAAGACGGTGCTGGAACTGGGCGGCAGCGACGCGTTCGTGGTGATGCCCTCGGCCGACCTCGACAAGGCCGCTCAGGTGGCCACCACGGCGCGCTGTCAGAACAACGGGCAATCCTGCATCGCCGCCAAGCGATTCATCGTGCACACCGACGTCTACGACGCCTTCGCGGCAGCATTCGTCAAGCAGATGTCCGGACTGGTGATCGGCGATCCGATGGATTCCGGCACCGACATCGGACCGCTGGCCACCGA
>FTJM01000010.1_pt1 | contig 14753 bp, 11 predicted proteins | sample 1658941 | NCBI WGS metagenome assembly FTJM01 (sample SAMEA3914876, study PRJEB12502) | metagenome | biome: forest; material: soil | place: USA | collected 2011-06-22 | depth 0.3 m
GCACCGGTGGCGTCGTAGAACGCGGCCCGGCCGGCGATGCCGACATCTTCGGCCATGGTGATCTGCACCGAGTCCACGTAGTTGGCGTTCCAGACCGGCTCGAACAGCTGATTGGCGAACCGCAGCGCCATCAGATTCTGCACCGTCTCCTTACCGAGGTAGTGATCGATCCGGAACACGTCGTCGGCGGTGAAAACCGAATCGACCAGCTTGTTCAGGTCCTTGGCGCTGGCCAGGTCGTGCCCGAACGGCTTTTCCACCACGACCCGGCGCCAGCCGCCGGAGGCCTCGTTGTCGGCCATCTTGGTGCGTTCCATCTGCTTGAGCACGGTCGGGAACATGCTCGGCGGGATCGACAAGTAGAACGCGGCATTGCCTTTGATGCCATGGCTTTCGCGCAGCTCGTCGAGGGTGGCGGCAAGGGTGTCGAAGGCGTCGTCGTCGTCGAAGGCGCCCGCCACGAACTTGATGTCGCCCGACAGCCGGGACCACACCTCCTCGTTCCAGCCGGTCCGGGCGTGTTCCTTGGCCGCCTTCCTGGCCAGCGACTCGAAGTCGCCGTCCTCCCAGTCCCGTCGAGCGAAGCCGAGCAGCACGAAGTCCGCTGGCAACAATCCCCGGTTGGCCAGGTCATAGATCGCCGGCAGCAGCTTCTTGCGGGCGAGGTCACCGGTCACCCCGAATACGACCAGCGCGCACGGCTCAGGGACCCTGGGCAGCCTGCGATCACCGGGGTCCCGGAGCGGGTTGGACCGCAAACCCAGCGGTAGCTGCGGGCCATCGCCAGCGCCGATGGCGGGGCTCTGATCGTCGGTCACGCCGGTACTGGGCAGGGTCACCGGGTACTCCTTCTAGAGGGCTTGCAGTAGCTGCGCGATGCCGGCGGCCCGGTCAGTCAGGTGCAGGTGCAGCACCGGCCGTCCTCGATCGGCGAGCACTTTAGCGTCACCGGCCGCCTGGGCCCGTTGTAGTACCGCGAAGCTGTACGGGCGATCCGGGATGCTCAGGTCGCTGGCCACCTCACCGGTGATCTGCAGGAACACTCCGTTCGGGTGCCCGCCCTTGTGATACTGCCCGGTCGAATGCAGGAATCTGGGCCCCCACCCGAACGTGGTTTGCAGGCCGGTGCGCTCGGCGACCAGGCTGCGCAGGCCGGCCGCCGCGCTATCGGCATGCCGATCGAGGTAGGTCTGGATCGAGACGTAGCCGAGATCGGGGGCGGTTTCGAAGAGCGCCGCTAGCGCGTCGGCCAGGCTGCCGGCGGCGGACAGGTCCAGCCCCAGGCCGAACACCTGCACCGCGCCGTCGGTGAGCGCCGGTGTCGCGGCCTGCTCGTCGCCGTTGGCGTCCAGCAGGGCCCGGGCCTGCTTCTTGGCCTCCTCGACGTCGGGCTGATCGAACGGGTCGATCCCGATGATCCGGCCGGCGACCGCGGTCGCGTACTCCCAGAGCAGCATTTGCGCGCCGAGTGGACCTGACGTCGCGGCGTCCCAACCGGAGGCGGCCGGGTAGGCCGGGTCGTTACCGGCGCTGGCGGGCACCAGGCGTACCGGGATCGCGTCTCGCTTGGCGTCGGCGAAGCCGGCTGCCTCAGGCGTCTCGACGACCACCGGCAACAGGCCGAGGCCGCGCTTGCCGGTGGATTCGGCGATCAGCTGCTCGGCCCAGTCACCGAATCCGGTTATCCCGGAACCAAAATCTGCGAAGACGACCTTGTCCGAACCGGCGTTGTGCGCCAGCCCGAGCAGCGCGCCAAGCCGCAGCCCGGGGTTGTCGGCCCGGTCACTGGCCAGCAGGGTGGCGGCCTCAGCGGCCGCATCGAGCAGTGCGCCGAGATCGGCTCCGGCCAGCCCTGCCGGCACCAGGCCGAACGCGGTCAGCGCGCTGTACCGGCCACCCACGTGTGGGTCGGCCAGGAACACCTTGCGGTAGCCGGCGTCCTCGGCCAGCTTGTGCAGCGGCGAGCCCGGGTCGGTGACCACCACGATCCGCTGCTTGGGGTCGATGCCCTGATCGGCAAAAGCCTTCTGGTAAACCCGGCGGTGCGAGTCGGTCTCTACCGTGCCACCGGACTTGCTGGAGACCACCAGTACGGTTCGTTCGAGGTTGTCCGCCAGCGCGGCCTGCACCTGGCCGGCATCGGTGGTGTCGAGGGTGACCAGCGCAACGCCGGCGGTCGCGCAGATGACCTCGGGAGCGAGCGAGCTGCCCCCCATTCCGGCCAGCACCACGTGATCGATGCCCTCGCCGGCCAACTGCGCGCGCAACGCCTCGATCTCGGCCACCAGCGGCCGAGAGGTATCGGCGAGCGTCGCCCAAGACAGCCGGATGCGGGCCTCATGCTCCGCGTCCGGGCCCCACAGCGTCGGATCCTGGGCGGCGATCCGGCTGGCGATCCGGTCCGAGACCAGGGTGTCGATGGTGGCTGCGAAATGCTCGGGGTCGGCGTAGCCGTATGCCAGGCTCAGGCCGCCGCCGGAGCTTCGTGCCAGCTCCGCCGGATCGCTCATTCGGCAGCTTTCTTGGCGCCAGCAGTGAGTTGCTTGTCCACGCCTTCGAGCAGGATCGACCAGGAGTCCATGAACTTCTGCACCCCCTCGACCTCCAGCAGCTCGGTCACCTCGTCCAGCTCGATCCCGAGATCGGCCAGCTGCGCGACCACGCCATTGGCCTCGTGATATCCGGTGTTGGCGGTCGCCCCGTTGATCTCGCCGTGCTCATCGACGGCCCGCAAGGTCGCCTCCGGCATCGTGTTCACGGTGTTCGGCGCGACCAGTTCGGTGACATACATGGTGTCCGGGTAGGCCGGATCCTTCACCCCGGTGGAGGCCCAGAGCGGGCGCTGGAGATGCCCGCCGTCGGCGGCCAGCGACTCCCAACGCTCGCCCGCGAACACCTCCTCGAAGGCCTGATACGCCAGCCGGGCATTGGCGATGCCGGCCTTGCCGCGTACCGCCTTGGCCTCGTCGGTGCCGATCTTGTCCAGTCGCTTGTCGATCTCGGTGTCAACCCGGGATACGAAGAACGAAGCCACCGAACGGATGCTCGAGAGGTCGATACCGGCCGAGCGGGCCTGCTCCAGGCCGCTCAGGTAGGCGTCCATCACCTTGCGGTAACGGCTGATCGAGAAGATCAAGGTGACGTTCACGCTGATCCCGACCGCGGTCGCGGCGGTGATCGAGGGCAACCCGGCCTCGGTGGCCGGGATCTTGATCATGACGTTCGGCCGGTCGATGAGCCACCACAACGCCTTGGCCTCGGCGGTGGTCTTGGCGGTGTTCTTCGCGATCCGGGGATCGACCTCGATCGAGACCCGGCCGTCCTGGCCGTGGCTGGCGTCATAGGTCGCGCGGAACGCGTCGCAGGCCCACCGGATGTCGTAGGCGGTCAGCAGCCGGACCGATTCCTCCAGCGCGACCCCGCGCACTGCGAGGTCATGGACCTGCTCGGCGTAGGGCGAGTCGGCGTCGGCCGAATGCTCCATCGCCTTCTGGAAGATGGACGGGTTGCTGGTCACCCCGACGACGTGCTTGTGCCCGATCAGTTCGTCGAGGCTACCGCTGACCAGCCGGTGCCGGTTGATGTCGTCGAGCCAGATGGATACACCGTGTGCGGACAGGTCTGCGAGCGCGTCGCTCATGATGGGTTCCCTTCGTAGAGCTGGTTTCGGATCGCTCAGGTTCCGGTAGTGCTGCCAGTAATGTGGCCGATCCGGTCAAGGCTGGCGTGCGCGGCTGCGACCACCCGGTCGGGGGTGAAGCCGAACTGCTCGAACAGCACACCGGCCGCGGCGCTGGCGCCGAAGTGGTCGATGGCGACGATCTCGCCAGCCTCGCCGACGAGCTCACGCCAGCCCTGCGGGACGCCGGCTTCGACGCTGACCCGGGCCTTGACCGCCGGCGGCAGCACCTGCTGCTGGTAAGACCGGGGCTGGGCGTTGAACCATTCGATACAGGGCATCGAGACGACCCGGGTCGGCGCGCCATCGGCCTCCAACCGCTCGCGCGCGGTGAGCGCCAGCGACACCTCGGAGCCGGTCGCGATCAGGATCACTTCGGCCATCCCGGACGATGCCTCCGCCAGCACGTAGCCACCCTTGCCCGCGTCCACCACCTTCGCCGGATCCAGCACTGGCAGTGGCTGGCGGGACAGCGCGATCCCGGCCGGCCGGTCAGTGTTTTCCAGCACCTGCCGCCACACCACGGCGGTCTCGTTCGCGTCCGCCGGCCGGACGATATCGAGCCCGGGGATCGCACGCAGCGCCGCCAACTGCTCGATTGGCTGGTGGGTCGGGCCGTCCTCGCCGAGGCCGATCGAGTCGTGCGTCCAGACGTAGATGGTAGGCAGCTTCATCAGCGCGGCTAGCCGGACCGGCGGGCGCATGTAGTCGCTGAATACCAGGAAGGTGCCGCCGTAGACCCGGGTGCCGCCGTGCAGCGTGATGCCGTTCATGATCGAACCCATCGCGTGCTCGCGGATCCCGAAGTGCAGGGTCCGGCCGTACGGGCCGCCGGTCCATTCCTTGGTCTGCCGGTTGGCCGGAACGAAGCTGGGCTCGCCCTCCATCGTCGTGTTGTTGCTCTCGGCCAGGTCCGCCGAGCCGCCCCACAGCTCGGGCAGTACGTCGGCCAGCGCCGAGAGCACCTTGCCCGAGGCGGCGCGGGTCGCGAGCGCATTCGGTTTGCCGTCCTTGTCGACCGGGAATTCCGGCAGCGCGTTGGCCCAGCCGGCAGGCAGGCTGCGGCTCACCATCCGGTCGAACAGCGCCTTTCGGTCGGGGTTGGCCGCTGCCCAGCTGTCGAAGCTCGGCTGCCAGTCGGCCCGAGCCGCGCGACCCCGGTCGACAACCTTGCGGGTATGCGCAATCACCTCGTCGGCGACCGCGAAATGCACGTCCGGGTTGAAGCCCAGGATCTCCTTGGTCTTGCGGATCTCGTCCTCGCCGAGGGCCGAGCCGTGCGCCTTGCCAGTGTTCTGCTTGGTCGGTGCCGGCCAGCCGATGATGGTGCGGACCGCAATGAACGACGGCCGGCCGGTCTCGGCGCGAGCGGCGGCCAGCGCCTTCTCCAGGGCTGCCACGTCCTCGCCGGACTCGACGTACTGCACGTGCCAGCCATAGGCCTCGTAGCGCTTGAGGACATCTTCGGAGAACGCCACATTGGTGTCGTCCTCGATTGAGATGTGGTTGTCATCCCACAGCAGCGTCAGGTTGCCCAGCTGCTGGTGCCCGGCGAGCGAGGAGGCCTCGCCGGAAACGCCCTCTTCCAGACAGCCATCGCCGCAGATCACATAGATCTGGTGGTCAAACGGGGACTCGCCGGCGGCGGTATCCGGATCGAGCAGGCCGCGCTCGCGCCGGGCCGCCATCGCGAACCCGACCCCGTTGGCCACACCCTGACCGAGCGGCCCGGTGGTGGTCTCCACGCCGATGGTGTGGCCGTGCTCGGGATGCCCCGGGGTCAGCGAACCCCAGGTCCGCAGCTGTTTGAGGTCATCGAGTTCCAGGCCGAAGCCGGCCAGGTACAGCTGGATGTAGAGGGTCAGCGAGGAATGCCCGCTGGACAGTACGAACCGGTCACGCGCCACCCAGTTCGGATCGGTCGGGTCGTGCCGCATGGTCTGCTGGAACAGCAGGTAGGCCAGCGGCGCCAGGCTCATCGCGGTGCCGGGGTGGCCGTTGCCGACTTTCTGCACCGCGTCGGCGGCGAGCAACCTCGCGGTATCCACTGCCTTCGAATCGAGATCGGTCCACCATTTCGGGTGCTTCTGGACGACCTCGACGGCGCCGGCAGCGGTTTCGCTCACGTGGTTTCTCCTGCTCTCGGGTGCCCGGCCGATAGGCAGCCGGTACCTGGCTCGATGCTCAACTAGGCAGCTCAAGCCTAATCGCTGGCAGGCCGCCAGCGCGGGCGGGTATTGCTGTGGTCGAGGGCTCGATGGCGCCAGTTCATCCGCCGTTCGATCGGGCGTTGCGAGGCCGGTCACCGCAGCGGGCGTGCGCGTGCCGTGCGGCCGAGCCTGCGGGTTACCCTTGCCAGGTGACCCAAACCCCGGTAGCCCCGATCACACCGGGCCCTGCGGAGGTCACGCCCCGACCCAAACTTGCCTCGGTCAGGGCCTATGTCGCGCTCACCAAGCCCCGGATTATCGAACTGCTGCTGGTGACCACATTGCCGGCCATGGTGCTCGCCGCTGGCGGGCTGCCGAGCTGGCGATTGGTGCTGGCCACCATGGTCGGCGGGACGCTGGCCGCCGGCAGCGCCAACGCGCTGAACTGCTTTGTCGACCGCGACATCGACGCGTTGATGCGGCGCACCGGCCATCGGCCGCTGGCCACCCACGAGGTTTCGCCGAGCGGTGCCCTGGTCTTCGGCGTGTTGCTGGGGACGGTGGCGGTCGCCCTGATGGGGCTGACCACCAACTGGCTTGCGGCCGCCCTGACCTTTGTGGCGATCGCGTTTTATGTGGTGATTTACACCATGTTGCTCAAGCGGCGGACCTCTCAGAACATCGTCTGGGGTGGCGCCGCGGGTTGCATGCCGGTGTTGATCGGCTGGGCGGCGGTCACTGACTCACTGGCCTGGGCACCGGTGGTGCTGTTCGCGATCGTGTTCTTCTGGACGCCGCCGCACTTCTGGGCACTGGCGATCCGTTACCGGGATGACTATGCCCGGGCAGGCGTGCCGATGCTGCCAGTGGTGGCGACGCCCATCGCGGTCGCGCGCCAGATCGTTGGGTACTCCTACCTGACGGTCGCCGCCACCGTGCTGCTCTGGCCGCTGGCCACCGGCTGGCTCTACGGCGTGCTGGCGATGGCTGCCGGTGCGGCGCTGCTCATCGAGGCACACCGGCTGTACGCGGCCACTCGCCGCGGCGAGTCCGGCAAGCCGATGCGGCTGTTCCACCTGTCCAACAGCTACCTGGCGTTCGTGTTCGTCGCTATCGCGGTGGACACCTTCCTACGCTGAGGCGCTCGCTCAGCCAGCTGGGATAGCGAACGGGACGGTCACCGGCGTCAGCACGGTCATGGTGCCCTTCACGGTCTGGACGGTGCCCGAGTAGGTCACGCTCCCGGCAGTGATGGCGGCGGGTACCGCCACCACGTCATCGACCTCGGTGGTCGGATCGCCGGCCGCGTTGTGGGCCGGCTGCCGCCCGATCTCGGGCACCGTGACCGAGACCAGTGGCGCCTCGACGCCGTACGGCTGCTTGTCGCCGTCCAATTTCACGGTCACCGCCACGTGCAACCAGGCCCGGTCGGCCCCCGCGCAGGGCGTGCCGTTCGCGGCCCAATAGCTCAGCGAGACCGCCCGCAGGCTCAGCACCCCGTCGACCGTGCCGGTGCCTGCCGCGGTCTTGAGCCTTACCCGAACCGGCAACGTCTGGCCGACCAGCTGCGAGGTGTGCTCCCGCGCCGTCACCACCGGGTTGGCGCTGTCGGGCTTGCCGGTCAGCAGCGAGATCGACTGCGTCATCCCGCTGTCGACCAGCAGCAGATCGACTGACCGGGCATGGGTCGGGACGGCGGTGACCAGGTAATCGGAGGTGGCGGTCAGCGGGCCCCGTTCGATGCCGTCCACTCGCAGCATCAGATCGGGCGGGAGCGCGCCGGCCTCGCCCGGCACAGCCTCGGTGGCGAAGGCAAGCAGCCGGTAGCCGGGCGGTGCCACCCGGGCCCGGTCTCCCCAGTCGTAGCTGTCCACATAGCCGTACTCGACCAGCCGGGCACCGGACAGCTGTCCGATCATCACCGAGTTCCTGGGCGCCGGGGTCAGCGGCGTTCGCAGGGTGGCAGTGGTTGTCAGCACGTCACCGACGGCGGCCGGTGGCCGCGGCTGGCGCAACCGGTCCGAGGCTGGCGGCTGTGCCCAGTCCGGTCGCACCAGCTGGCTGGCGGGTCGTGGATCGGCAGCACTGGTATCGGAGCTGGGGCCGCTGAGCGAGAGCCGGATCGCGCTGCCGTCGGCTGGGGTGGCGGTCAGGTTGTAGCTGAGAAACGGCCGGCTGGGGTCGGCGTCGACGAACAGCACCGGCCCGCAGAGCATCGAGTCGCCGACGGCCACCGGCAGGTCGGCATCTCGCGCCAGGCCGGCCGCGGTCGGTGGGCTCGTGTAGTAGCACCGGGCGTTGCCAGCCCGGCTGCCGTGCCGGGCGGTCACTTCGGCCTTCATGGCCTGCTCGGCCTGCCGGAGCAACTTGTCGGCATTGACCACCTGGTGGCCGTAACTGGTGAGTTGCCTGGCCGGCTTGGGTTGCAGGACATGCCAACCGGCGCCGACCAGCACCCCCAGCACGCAGACCGCGACCAGGCGGATAGCGAACCGGCGCCAGTGCGAGATTGGCCGCTGCGGTGACACCGCTACTCCCCGAATTCCACTGTCATGACCTGGTAGAGGGTAAGGGAGGCGACTGTGAGCGCCCGTACGATCGTCAAGTGAGCCGACGTATCGCCATCGCAACGTGCACCGAGCTGCCCGACGGCGATGCCGACGACCAGTTGCTGAGTCAGGCGCTGGCTGACCTCGGGATCGCCGCCGAGATCCTCGCCTGGACCGAGCCTGGCCGCGACTGGGCGGCCTTCGACGCGACGGTGATCCGCTCGACGTGGGACTACCCGGCTCGCCGGCCGGAGTTCTTGAGCTGGCTGGACTCGGTGCCGCGACTGCACAATCCGGCGCCAGTCGTGCACGCCAATAGTGACAAGCGTTACCTCGCGGAACTGGCCGCCAGTGGGCTGCCGACGGTGCCGACCAGATTCTTCGCGCCGGGCCAACGGATCGAGTTGCCGGCGGCCGATGAGTTCGTGCTGAAACCGTCGGTGGGTGCTGGATCCCGCGGTGCGGCCCGGTTCGACGCGGCTGGCCCGGCCAGCGCCGAGCAGGCCACCGCGCACGCTCGGACGCTGCACGAAGCCGGCCGGACGGTGATGCTGCAGCCATACCTGAGCGCGGTCGATACCGCCGGTGAAACCGCGTTGATCTTTTTCGACGGGCGGTTCAGCCACGCGATCGCGAAGTCGGCAATGCTGACCCCCGAAAGCCGCTACCCGGTCGACGAGGACGCGCTCTACGTCCCCGAGCAGATCACCGCCCGGCTCCCGTCAGCGGACGAGTTGGAACTGGCTGGGCGGGTTGTCGAGCGGCTGAGCCGAGGGCTGGCCGAGCCGCTGCTCTATGCCCGGATCGATCTGATCCCGACCGACTCAGGTCCCGTGGTGTTGGAGGCCGAGCTGATCGAGCCGTCGCTGTTTCTCGGCTATGCCGAGCATGCCGCTGGCCGGCTGGCCAGCGCGATCAGCGACCGGACCGGCTGAGCATGCCAGCGCAGCCGAGCACTCCGATCCTGACGCCCGGTGACGCCGCCAAGCGATCGGCGCTGCGCCGGATGAAGGCGGTGGCCGGCGGTGGCCTGGTGCTTGCCGCCATCGTCTTTGTGAGCTGCAAGTTGCTCGGGGACGGGCACGGAGCGTGGCCGTTCGTCGAGGCCGCCAGCGAGGCCGCCATGGTCGGTGGGCTCGCGGACTGGTTCGCGGTGACCGCATTGTTTCGCCATCCACTCGGCTTGCCGATCCCGCACACCGCCATCATCGCGCGCAAGAAGGACCAGATCGGCGAGAGCCTGGGCGAGTTCGTCCAGCAGAACTTCCTTACCCCGGAAGTGGTCGGACCGCGGGTACAGGCCGCGCAGATCCCGCGCCGGGTCGGCGAATGGCTCAGCACCGGCGACCGGCCCGAGCGGCTGGCCGGCGAGCTGGGTCTGGCGCTGACCGGTGCGAACGCGGTGCTGGCCGACGACGACATCCGGCTCGCGGTCGAGCGCTTCGCCGACGCTCAGTTACGCCGGCTGCCGGCCGCGCCGGTGGTTGCCAGGATCCTGGACCTGGCGGTGGAAGGCAACCAGCACCAGATCTTGCTCGGTGAAGGCCTGAAATCGATGATGCGGTTTCTGGACGACAACCGCGAGCTGTTTCGCCAGCGAGTGGCTGAGGAGTCACCGGAATGGGTTCCCGACTGGGTGGACGGCAAGGTCTTCAACAAGCTGTTCAGCGGGGTGCAGAACTTCCTGGCGGACGTAGCCGGTGATCCGAACCACCAGCTGCGCAAGCAGTTCGATGAGCGGCTGCGGGCCTACGCCGTCTCGTTGCGCACCGATCCCAGAGCGGCCGAGGCGCTGGATCGGTGGAAGGTCGAGCTGCTCGATCACCCGGCGGTCCGCAACGCGATCTCGTCGTTGTGGCTGCCGCTCAAGCAGGCGGTGTTGCAGGCCGCGGCCGACCCGGACTCCGAGCTGCGCCGGGTTACCGCGTCGGTGATCCGGCAGGCCGGCGTGAGCCTGAGCTCAGATACCGCGTTGCAGGCCAAGTGCGACCGTTGGGTGCTGGGTGTGATGAACCACGTGCTCGAGCACTACTCAGGTGAGCTGTCCGGGGTGATCACCTACACAGTCTCGAAATGGGACGCCGAGTCGACTTCCCGCCGGCTGGAGCTGCAGGTCGGGCGAGACCTGCAGTTCATCCGGATCAACGGCACCGTGGTCGGGTCGCTGGTCGGTCTGACGCTGTACTCGTTCGGCCGGCTGCTATAGCCGGGGCCGGCGGATCGCTCCGCTAGCCTGGAGCGGACCGGCTGAGCCGACAGCCAGTGCCAATCGGGTGGGGGAGCTATCACCGACGAGCAGGATCTCGGGCCGGCGACCCAGCCAATGCCAGCTGCTGCCGGTACTGGCTGGCTGATCGCCGGCCGCTACCGGGTGCTGGACCGGCTCGGCGCGGGCGGGATGGCCGAGGTGTTCCGGGCGCACGATGACCTGCTCGGCCGCGATGTCGCGGTCAAGGTATTCCGCGGCCAGCTCGACCCGGCAGACAGCGCCGGTGGCCGGCAGCGGCAAGAGGTCGAGCTGCGCACCCTGGCACAGCTGAGTCACCCCAACCTGATCACCCTTTTCGACGGCTCGCTGGGGGAGACCGGCGGGCCGGCGTACCTGGTGATGGAACTGGTGGCTGGCCTCAGCTTGGCGGAACGGATCGCCGACCGTCCGCTGACCGGCTCGGAAGCCGCCTTGGTCGGTGCGCAGATCTCGGATGCGCTGAGCTACGTGCACTCCCGCGGGATGGTGCATCGCGACGTCAAGCCGGCCAATATCCTGCTCGGCATCGACGCTGCCGCTGGTGCTCACGCCGGCCACGCCGAGGACCCGGCGGCAATTCGGGCCCGGCTGTCGGACTTCGGGATCGTCCGGCTGCTGGACAGCGAGCACCTGACGAGCGTCGATTTCATGGTCGGCACCGCCTCCTACCTTTCGCCGGAGCAGGCACGCGGCGCCGAGGTCGGGGCAGCGGCCGACGTCTACTCGCTGGGCCTGGTGCTGATCGAGGCGCTGACCGGCGTCCGGTCCTTTCCGGGCACCCCGATGGAAGCCGTGCACGCCCGGCTGGCCGGGCCACCGGAGATCCCGAGCAGCTTGCCGGCTCCCTGGCCGGCGTTGCTGGCAACCATGACCGGGCTGGATCCGGCAACCAGGCCGGCCGCGGCCGAGGTGGCGCAGATCCTGCGGGCCGGTTCGGCGACCGGCGCGATGCCGGTCACCGCCCGCGCCCGGCCCGCGGCCGCGGTGGCCAGCGTGGCCGCGCCGACGCTGGCCTTGAGCAGGGCACCGGCGGCGATGGCCGAGCCGGCGGCCGTTCCGGCGGCCGGCGGAGCCAACCGCCGCGGCCCGATTGGCTGGCTGCTCGCGGTGGTCCTGGTCGGGGCGCTTGCCGCGGTCGGGTTCCTGCTGAGCCGCCATCCTGGCGGATCCAATGGTCCGGGGACGGTACCGAGCGTGCCGGTCACGGTCAGCAAACCGGCCACCAGCGCGATTCCCTCAGGATCGGCCGACGCCTCGCTCAGCCAGTCGCCGGTCACTGCGACGCCACCCAGCGATTCCGGCTCGGGCGCCGTGAGCACCGGCGTGACGGCTACTGGTAGCACCGGCCAGCAGACCAGCACTGGCCAGCAACCGAGCACCGGCCAGCAGAGCAGCAGCGCTCAGCAATCAACCAGCACCAGCCAGTCCAGTCCGGTTACCTCAGCCAGCGCCAGCAGCACGACAAGCCCCACCGGCAACGGGACCGGCCCGGCGAGCAGCAAGTCGGCAAAGCATTCCGGCGGCGCCGACCCGCCGGGTTAGCTGACCCGTTAGACGCGCTGCTGATCCACGGTTCGGATGGCTGACGCGCCGATCGATGCTGCGGCCTCGGCTCCGGCCGGCCGGCCGGCCACGGTGGCCAGCACCGTGAGACAGGCCAGCCACACCAGGCAGGCGCCGAACATATGAAAGCCGACCAGCACCGCCGGAACCCCAGTAAAATACTGCACAAAACCGATCAGACCCTGCGCCAGCTCGATGCCGAGCAGCCACCAGCTCGCCTGCTGGACACGCTGGGAGGCCCCGGCGGCCCGGGCCAGCACTGCGAACCCGACGGTGACGCCAATCAGCAGCATTACCAGGTCGGCGTGTAGCTGGGCGACCGAAGCGGGCGCGAAGTGGATGCGGTGGGTGGCGCCCTTGTCGCCCGCGTGCGGGCCGCTACCGGTGACCACAGTGCCGACCGCGAGCACTGCCGCGGTCAGCACCAGCAACAGCCAGCCAGCCGCGCGCAGCGCCGGTGCCATCGCCGGCTGGCCAGCGGGCTGCTGCCGCACCCGCCACCAGAGCACGAACGCGATCGCGATGATCGCGATGGAGAGCAAGAAATGCGAGGCGACCACCCACGGATTGAGCTTGGTCAGCACGCTGATCCCGCCAAGTACCGCCTGAGCCGGCACCGTCAACACCAGCAGCACCGCCAGCTTCACCTGCCGCCGGGCCAGTATCGCGAGCAGCAGAACGACCAGCACGACCACCGAAATCCAGGTGATCAACAGCCGGTTGGTGAACTCGATCTTGCCGTGCGCAGCGTATTCACTGGTCGGGGTGAGCGAATCGGCCGTGCACTTGGGCCAGGTCGGGCAGCCCAGCCCGGACGAGGTCAGCCGTACGGCACCACCGGTGACGACCAGCAGCACGTTCACGATCACCGCGGCCAGCGCCGCGCGGCGCAGCATGGCCGGATCGCGGAGCCAGCGCAGCAGCGCCGGCAGCCGAGCCCAGCCGGGCAGTGTCAGTTCCATCCGGACCAACTCACTCCCATTTGAACCAGCGGGCAGCGGCCGGCAGCGCGAGCGCCGCCCACCCAAGCAACGTCAGCACCGGCCGGACCGGCAGCCCGCCACCACGCTGCAAAACCTGGTGCAGGCCGTCGGACAGCGCCGCCGACGGCAGGTAACGCAAGACATCGGCGGCCGCTGCCGGATAGCGGGAAAGTGGGATCGCGATGCCGCCTGCGAACAGCAGGATCAGCCAGATCAGGTTCGCTGCCGCCAGGGTGATCTCGGCCCGGACCGTGCCGGCCAGCAGCAGACCCAGGCCGCCGAAGGCGAACGTGCCGATCACGATGAGTAGCACCGCCCACAGCCCGGTTCCGGACGGACGCCAGCCCAGCGCCAAGCCGAACAGGCAGATCAGCGCCGCTTGCAGCACCTGCAGGATCAGCACCGCGCAGGTCTTGCCGGCCAGCAGCACCGGTCGGGACAGCGCGGTGGCGCCGAGCCGCTTGAGCACCGCGTACTTGCGCTCGAAGCCGGTGCCGATGGCCAGCCCGGTGAACGACGCGCTCATCACCGCCAACGCCAGCACCGATGGCACCACGAAATCGATCCGGCGCGGTGTATCCAGCGAGTACAGCAGCGGCAGGTTGAAGAAGAACTCCAGCAGCAGCGGGATGATCAGGGTCAGCCCGACCTGCTCGCCGTTGCGTAGCAGCAGCCGCAGCTCCATCCGGGTCTGCGCCGCCAGCATCCTGGCCGCTGGCGCGGCAGCCGGGGCCGGCGCAAAGCTGGTCATCGCCGCACCGGTGACTGCCCGGCCGGCAGCTGAGCACTGGCCGAACCAGCGGTGAGCGCCAGGAAGACATCCTCCAGGCTGCGCCGCTCCACCGCCAATCCTTCGGCGAGTACCGACTGTTCGGCACACCAGCCGGTTATCGCGGCCAGCAGTTGCGGGGTGAGTTCGGCGGCCACCAGGTACTCGCCCGGCCGCGGTTCGCTCACCTCGGCGCCGGGCGCCAACGCGGCCCGCAGCGAGCCGATCGGCAGGCCGGGACGAGCCGAGAACCGGACCTGACCGGACGCCCCGGCGCGGGTGAGCTCGGCTGGACTGCCCTCGGCCACTACCCGGCCGGCGTCCAACATGATCACGTTGTCGGCGAGCTCCTCTGCCTCGTCCAGGTAGTGCGTGGTCAGCACCACGCTGACGCCGTCGCTGCGCAACCGCCGGATCAGTTCCCAGGTGCCGCGCCGGGCCTGCGGGTCCATCCCGGTGGTGGGCTCGTCCAGGAACAGCAGTTCCGGACGTCCGATCAACGCCATCGCCAGCGACAGGCGTTGCTGCTGGCCGCCGGACAGCCGCTTGACCGGCAACCGAGCCGCGGCGGTGAGGCCGACCAGCTCGAGCAGCTCGGCGGCGCTCAGCGGGTTCGCCGCATAGCTGCCGAACAGCTCCAGCAGCTCCAGGGCGCGAGCGCCGGTATAGCCGCCGACGCCGTCCTGCAGCATCACCCCGACCTTGGGGCGCAACGTCGCCGAATCCCGGATCGGGTCCAGGCCGAGCACCCGGACGCTGCCGGCGTCGGCGGCCCGAAAACCCTCACAAATCTCGATGGTGGTGGTCTTGCC
>FTJM01371443.1_pt1 | contig 14716 bp, 10 predicted proteins | sample 1658941 | NCBI WGS metagenome assembly FTJM01 (sample SAMEA3914876, study PRJEB12502) | metagenome | biome: forest; material: soil | place: USA | collected 2011-06-22 | depth 0.3 m
GCGGATCGTCGCCGAGGCCGATCGCGACCGGCGACTGGACATCCCGCCGCTGTGGCACGGCCTGGTTCTGCGGCTGGCAGCCGACCAGCACGTGCTTGCACTGTTCATCCACCATCTGGTGTTCGACGGCTGGTCACATGGGATATTGCACGACGAGCTGGTGCGCTGCTACCGGGCAAGCAAGTCCGGCCGAGCGCCGCGGCTGCCGAGCCTGCCGGCACAGCTCGGTGACTTCGCCATGGTGCAACGCAATCACCGCGATCCGCAGGCCGAGCAATGGTGGCGCAATCAGCTACACGCGCTGCCACCGTTGGCCCCGATCCCGCCGATCGGAGGTCGCTTCATCTCCCAGCCGATCCCGGCCATCTCAGGTATCAACGCCGGCTCGTTGACCCAGCTTGCCAGCGACCAGGGGGTCAGTGCGGGTACCGCGCTGCTGGCGATCCTGGCGGCGGCGCGCCAGCCGCTGGTGGGTGACGACCTGCTGATCGGGGTGACCCGAGCGGGCCGGGACCGGCCGCGATCCCAGCGAATCGTCGGTCCATTGCTGGATCATCTACCGGTACGGATCGACCTGTCCGGCCGGCCAGGCCTTCCAGCGCTGCTTGGCCGGGTGCACCGTGCCTACCGCGAGGCCATTGCCCACCAGTTGCCGTTAGGCCTCATCCGGCAGGTCGCCCCGCTCGACCTGAGCGCCCGCGGCGGTCGGCTGCACGACATCCGTTTCAATTACCTGCCGCCGACCGGCGGCGGCCGCGGCGCGGCTAGTTCCCGCTCCGGCGAGCTGCAGATCGCCGATTGGCCGATGGAACCAACCCGACTGGCACCGCGGCATACCGAGGATCACCCCGAGGTGCTGCCGCTGTCCTATGTGATTCGCCATGGTATTGACGGCGAGCTGCGCGGTGAAATCTGCGCGCACGATCAATTGCATTCTCGCGCACAACTGGCTGAGTTGGCCGACTCATTTTCGATCGTCGCGACCCGGTTGGTTGCCGAGCTTGGCGAGCAGCCGGCGCTGTCCGCGGACGTCGCGTAGCAGGCTTCCGGAATCTTCGTGATGACGATGCGGCGGTACCTGGACCCGATCGAGGAGATGTTCGTCAACGTGCCGCTGGTTACCTTTCCGGTGGCTTACCGGGGCACCATCGACGAGCCCAGGCTAGCTCGCGCCTTCAGCCGGCTAGCCACCCGGCATCCGATCCTGCGGGGGCGGATCAGCAACGATCAACATGGCAACCTGCTACAGGTGAGACCGGACTATGGATCGGAATTCGCGGTGCTGGACGGCGATTTGGCCAGCCTGTTGGCTGAGATCAAGAAGCCCTGGAACACCGCACAGGCAGTGTCACAACTCCTGCTGGTCCGAAACCAGGCGCAGGGCTACCTCGCCCTGCGGCTGAGCCATTCGATCGCGGACGGCGGCGCCTACTTCTACCTGCTGGACGAGCTATGGCAGGGCTACGCCGACCTTGCCCGACCCGGCGAGCTGGCTATCGAGCCCGGCGCCGGGTTACCGATCTCCCCTTACACGCTCTTCGAGCGCTACCGGCCACGGGCGATCTCCGAGACGTTCGGGATAGCTGATTCGGACACTGCACTTTCGGACACTGCGCTTTCGGGCACTGCACTTTCGGGCACTGCGCCGATCGAACTCGACGACCCGATCCATCGCAGGCTATCCCTCAGCCAACCGGAAACGCAGCAGCTGATCTCGGCCGCGCGTGCGAACGCGACCACGGTATACGCCCTTATCGGCGGTGCTCTGGCACTGGCGCACGCCCGCTACGACGGGATGGCACCGCGAGCCGGCACGGTGATGCGGATCCGATCAGACATCAACCTGCGCAATCACGTCTCACCGCGGGTGGCGCCCTATGCGGTAACCAATTTCAGCGCGCCGCATTTCGCTTCGATCCGGCTGGATACAACCACCGACCCGGTCAAACTGGGCCAAGCCATGAGGGATCAGCTGACCAGTTCGCTGACTGATCTGCAGTCCGCGATCGTGACCGGCGAGATACTTGTCCCGGGATTCTCCTCGATCAACTCCGCCGACCTGCTGCACACGGTTACCGATGTGGCCTTCTGCGTCAACAACCTCGGGGTCATCCCCCGGCTGGCGCAGGTCGACGGGCTAGTGATCACCGATCTGTTGGAATTGCCGTACTGGCGGATCGAGCCCTGGTCGTCGGGGATCCACCGGATGCATACCTTTCACGACCGGCTGAGCGTTGCCTCGTTCTATCCAGGCTCCCGGTTCGGCGAGGACGAAGCCACGCGGCTGCGCGACATTCTCGCAGTGCAGTTGAGCTCAATTATCGGTTCGCCGATCGCGGCGAGCTGACCGGCCGAGGCGGCTCGAAGATCGACTGTAGCGCGTTGTTCGAGCGGCCCATCGGCTGGCTTGGCGGTATCGAATCGGCTGGTCCAGCTGCGGGCGAAGACGACCGCGCCATCGATCGTCAGCTGCCCCCGTACCCACAACAGCTCGCTGGTCACTCGGACCTCGGCGGTAGCGGTGATGGCGGTGCCGGAGCGCAACCGCACCGAGGCGGTGTGGCTGCCGGTGGTGAGCGCGCGCTCGGGTGCAGCGCGTTTCACCGCGGCCGAAAGCTCGCTGCTGATGTGATAGTCGTGCTCGGTCCCGGGCGTTAGGCCCGAGCCGGCCGCCCGAACGCTGACCTCGATTCCCTCACCGAGCAGGTCGCGGGCGACCGTCCATCGGGCATCACCAGCGACGATCGGCGATTCGGTCCGATCGATGCGCAGCGACGGCATCGCCACCGTCCGGTCGAGGGCACCGGTCGCCACCGGCAGGATCAGTTCGATGCCGGAAACCCGGAACGGCACCAGCGTCGAAAGTGGCGTCAGCCGCGGGAAGTCCGAGTCGCTGATGGCGACTCGCAACCGGCTGCCGGCTCGGACCCGGTAAAGAATCGGCCGCAGCGTGATCTGGTGTCGCCACTCGGCTGCGGCCGGGCGGAGCACACCGGCGGTGATCAGGCTGGATCGACCGTTGGCATCGACCTCGGTCAGCCGCACCGACAGGCGCCCGCGGTGCCGGCCACCAGAATGGGTCAGCACCACCTCCGGGCGACCGGCAATCACCACACCGACCGGCCACGGGGCGCTGGTCGCGATCATCGACCGCATATCGTCGTCGTGCTGGTCCTCTGGCCGCAGCTGTTCGCCCAAGCCGAGACCGGGTAGGCCGCGAAGCGCTCCGATGGTCGGGTCGGGTCGGTACTCGGCGATTGGCTGCCCGGCCTTGCCCTGCCCCGGTCCCGGTCCCGGCGAACGTAGCGTGCTGTCCTCGCCGGTGCTGAGCACCAACCGGTCCCCGGTCGGGGGCCACGACTCGAAGGCCTGCCAGTGCGGATTATCCCCTTCCTGATAAAGGGTAACCGCCGGTGTCCGAACGATCGCGCTGTCGCGGCCGCGCAACCAGTGCTCCCACCAGTCCAGTGCGAGGGTCAGGAAGTCGATCGGTTCGACCGCGGCGTGCTGTGGCAGGACATGCCCCCATGGCCCGACGATCAGCTTCTTCGGCCCAGCCAACCGTTCGTAGGCACCGATCAGAGCATCGGGGAACATGTCCCGCCAGCCACCGATGCACAGCGCCGGAACCGTGATGGCTTCACCGGCGACGGCCCGGTCCAGCCAAACCGGACTGGCCGGGCCGTTACGGGCGAAATCCAGCAGCACCGGCTCGGTCTCGGCGAGCCGTCGCCGCCACCGACGCTGGGCGTCCGGCGAATGGTCATTGTCCAGCGGTGGCAACAGCTGCCCGACCAGCATCGCCGTGCCGCGGTTGGCCAATGCGTGCAGGTCGCCGCGCGCGCCATCCGGATGCACCGTGTCGGTACCGGGATTCAGGCCGTGCATAAGCGCGATGATCGCTCGCAATGCTGCCGGCCGGCGACTCGCGGTGCGCAGTGTGCTGACCGCGGCATAGGAATGCCCCCACATACCAACGCTTCCGTCGCACCACGGCTGCCGGGTTGCCCACTCGATGGCGGCGAGCGCGTCGTCGGCCTCGCCAGCATCGAACTCCGGGCGCCGGACGCCGTCCGAGCTGCCGGTACCCGCGATATCCACCAGCAGGGTGGCGTAGCCGCGTCCGGCGAACCAGCGTGCCGGGAGCTCGTTGGCGGATCCACCGATGTAGTCCTTGCGGTACGGGGTGACGGTCAGTAGCAGCGGCACCGGTGCTTTCGTCACCGGTCGGTACAGGTTGGCGGCCAGGCTGACTTGCCGATCCGCAGTGGGTATCCGCACGTCCCGCGACACTTCGACGGCGTAACCGGTTTCGGTGCCGGATTGGGTGTTATGACGAGGCACTCACATCTCCCTTACGGTCCACTGTTCGTTATGCGAGATATCAGAGGTTTCACGATGTCTACCTAGTTTGCTCTTGCGAAGTGCTTTAGGCAAAGCACTTGACAGCCACTTTGGCTACATGGTTTCCTCCCCGTTACATACAGCTGACCGGCGGGTGTCGGAGCGGACGGTCGCACCGCCAGAGGTATCCACCGCTGCCGCGATCGGCCAGCTCGGTCACTGAGCACCGGCATCACCAGGCATGAGAAGGCACAGCTATCGGGAGGCAAACGATGCACCAGGATCAGCGGCTTTTGAGCCCCCAACGGGCAGTTCGGGTGCGCTACCGGCACGGCCTCGTCGTGGCGCTGACCGCGACCTCGCTCGTGGTCAGCGCGTGTACCGGCAGCAAGCCGGCGGCCAGCGACGGCGGCCAGCCCAGTGCCAGCAACAAGGTCGGCGACCAGCTGAGCATGGTGTCGGTGACGTCTCCTCAGACACTCGATCCCGCCAAGGCCGTGGAAACCGACTCCTACTTCGAGGAGCTGGCCTACCAGCCACTGATCGTGCGCCGCGCCGACGGAACGCTGGCACCGGGCCTGGCCACCTCGTGGTCCTATACCGGCACCGGCAACACCACGTTCGTGCTGCAGCTGCGCTCCGGCGTGAAGTTCTCCGATGGAGCCGCATTGACCGCTCAGAGCGTTGTCGACGATCTGAAGTACGTCGTCGCCTCCAATGGCCAGCTGGCCCCTCTGCTTGCTGCTGACACGTTCACCGCAACCGGCCCGCTTACCGTGACCATCACGGCCAAGACCGCCAACCCGAACTTCCCCGAGCTACTTACCCAGGACTACGTGATTGGCGGCATGATCTCCGCCACCGGCCTGAGCACTCCGGCCCAACTCGGCACCCATACATTCGGGGCGGGACCATACCAGCTCGACCCCGCCCAGACCGTGAGCGGCGATCATTACACCTACATTCCCAACCCGAACTTCTACGACAAGCCTTCGGTGCATTGGCGAAAGATCCTGATCCGGGTGATCACGAACCCGCAGGCGGTGGTCAACGCCCTCAAGACCGGCCAGGCCGACATCGCCCAAGGCGACCCATCGACGCTGGCCTCGGCACGGTCCGCCGGACTCACCGTCACCTCGGCGCCGCAGCTGTGGCTGGGCGTGATCTTGGCTGACCGCAACGGCTCTAAGGCCAAACCGCTCGCGGACCCCCGCGTCCGGCAGGCTCTGAACTACGCCACCGACCGTGCCGCCATCGCGAAAGCGCTATTCGGCGGGGTCGGCGATCCCACCGACCAGCCCACCGTCTCCAACGGGTATGGCTTCGATGCCGGGTTGGCCAATAGCTACTCCTACGACCTGAACAAGGCCAAGAGCCTGCTGGCCGCCGCCGGATACCCGAACGGCCTCACCCTGAAGATGGCCACGCCGGAGTACCAGCAACTCAACCTCGTCGCGCAGGCACTTGCCCAGGAATGGAAACAGGCCGGAGTCACGGTGCAGCTCACCGACGAGGCCAACCCCAGCCAGTACACCTCCGCGACCTTCGGCGGCACGTTCCCGTCCTTCATGGTCGCGTTCGGCAACATCCCGATGTGGATGCAAGGGCCGTCGCTGTTCCTGCCGTCGGCAGCCTTCAACCCGTTCCACGTTGCCGAGCCGGCGCTGCAGGCATTGGCCGACCAGCAAGCCCGAGCCTCCGACAGCCAGCGCGACGCGCTGGACAAGCAGATCGAGGCGTTCCTGGTCAACCAGGCGTGGTTCGTACCGGTGGTGACCACCGGCCTGGCCTTCTACGCCCGCAAGACGGTCACCGGTACCGCGACCTCGGCCAAGGCACCGCTGCTGCCGCTGTACGAAGTGCAGCCGGCCGCATGACAGGCCGGATACCGCGGCGATGATCAGGCAAGCATTGCGCTGGCTGCTGTCCTCCTCGCTACTGCTATTCATCGTCACGGCGCTGACGTTCGTGCTGGTGTCGCTGGCACCAGGCGATGCGGCCAAGGCGATCCTGAGCGGTCAGGGCGGCGGCTACACCCAGCAGCAGTACCTGCAGATGCGGCAGAAGCTGGGCGTCGACCAGTCACTGCCCGTGCAGTACTGGCACTGGCTGAACGGGTTGCTGCACGGCAGCCTGGGTCGGGACCTGTTCAGTGGCGAACCGGTCACCCAGGTACTCGCCGATCGCATCGGGCCCAGCCTATCGATCACCATCGGCACCGTGCTGGTCTCCGGTCTGCTGGGCTGCTGCCTGGGCATCATCAGCGCGCGACGGCGCGGCGCGCTGGGCAAGTCGGTTGACCTGGCGTCCCTGCTCGGCCTGGCGGTGCCTAACTTCTGGCTGGGACTGGTGCTGGTCGAGGTCTTCGCCGTGCAGCTTGCGGTGTTCCCGGCCGGTGGCTACACCGACCCGAGCACCGACCTGTTCGGCTGGCTGCGCGGGCTCGCACTGCCGGTGATGACCCTGTCCGCGGGCGCGGTGGCCTTCGTCGCCAAGCAAACCCGCGACGCGATGGCCGATGCGCTGTCTCGAGAATTCGTCACGATGCTGCGCGCCCGCGGCCTGTCCAGCCGATCCATCGTCCTAAAACACGTGTTGCGCAATGCCGCGATCCCGATCGTGACGGTGCTCGGACTGCTGCTGGTGAGCCTGCTCAGCGGCACCGTGATCGTCGAGAGCGTGTTCTCGATACCGGGCCTCGGGCAGGAGGCCGTCACCGCCAGCGGCAGCCACAACCTGCCGGTGATCACCGGGGTGGCGTTCTACTTCACGGTGGTCGTGGTGGTCGCAAACCTGCTGGTGGACCTGTCCTATCGGTGGCTCAACCCGAAGATCCGCACCTCATGAACGGCACCTCATGAACTCGGTGCAGACGCCGCTTACCTCGATGCCGCCGGGCCCGGTGCAGTCCAGCCCCGCCGAGCGGGTACAGCCCCGGCGCGGCCGGCCCGGGCCGCTTCGACGGCCGGTCGGGGTGCTCGCGGCCGGCTATCTCGCCCTGATCGTGCTCGCCTCGATCGGCGCCTCCTGGTGGGCGCCGACCGATCCGGAGAGCCAGGACCTGCTGCACGTCAAGGCTGGCCCCAGCTCCGCGCACTGGCTGGGCACCGACCGGCTCGGCCGCGACGTCCTGAGCCGGCTGATGTTCGGCGGCCGGGTCACCCTGCTCGCGGTCGTCGGCGCGGTCGTGGTGTTCGCCGTGCTCGGCATCGTCCTCGGTCTGCTCGCCGGCTACCTCGGCGGCTGGCCGGACCGGGTCATCTCCCGGTTCGCCGACCTGCTGCTGGCGCTGCCCGGCATCATCGTGCTGCTGATGGTGCTGTCGGTCTTTCCCGGCAACGACGCGGCATCGATGGCCGCGCTGGCGGTGATCAGCTGCCCGGTCCTGCTGCGCGTGGTACGCGGCCTGACCCTCAGCCTGAGGCAGGAGCTCTACGTCAAGGCCGCCCGGCTCGCCGGGCTGACCGGGCCGCGGATCATGATCGGTCACATCCTGCCGCGACTGATCGGTCCCATCATCGTGCAGCTCTCGCTATTTTCGGCCACCGCGGTGCTGGTCCAGGCCGCGCTGTCCTTCCTCGGCCTATCGACTCCGGAAACGAAGGGTCCCAGCTGGGGAAACATGGTGGCCGAGGCATCCCAGGTGGTGAGCGAGGACCCGTGGCTGCTAGTGCCCACCGGCGGCATCCTGCTGCTCACGGTGCTCGCACTGGGCCTGCTCGGCGACGCCGTCCGGGACCTGACGGTGGGCCGGGCGCTGGGTAGCGAACCGGGCACAGCACGCCGCCGGGCGCCGAAGGTCAAGTCGAAGGTGTCGGCCAAGGCCACCGCCGCCCCTGCCGCGTCCTCGGCGCTGCTGTCGGTGCGCGGACTGACGATCGCCTTCCAACTCGGAGCCGAGGACCTGACCGTGCTGCGCGACGTCAGTTTCGACCTGGCGGCCGGCGAGGCCGTCGGCATTGTCGGCGAGTCCGGCTGCGGCAAGACCGTGACCGCCCGCAGTCTGCTCGGCCTGCTTCCCGAGGAGGGCCGGGTGATCGAAGGGTCGGTCCAGTTCGCCGGTGCCGAGCTGGTTGGACTTAGCGAACGCGAATATGCCCGCATCCGCGGCCGGCAGATCGGGCTGATCTCGCAGGAACCGATGGCCGGGCTCGACCCGTCGTTTCGGGTGGGAAGTCAACTCGTCGAGGTCATCCGCCGGCACGAGAAGATGAGCCGCCCAAACGCCCGCGCCCGCAGCCTCGAACTGCTGCGGCTGGTCGAGCTTGTCGAGCCCGAACAAGTCGCACGCTGCTACCCACACGAGCTGTCCGGCGGCATGGCTCAGCGAGTCGGGATCGCGCTCGCGCTGGCCGGCAAGCCCAGCCTGCTGATCGCCGACGAGCCGACCACCGCGCTGGATGTCACTGTGCAGGCCGAGATCCTCGACCTGCTGCATAACCTGCGGGCCCAGCTGGGTATGGCAATCATCCTGGTCACTCACGACTGGGGCGTGCTGGCGGACCTGTGCGACCGTGCACTGGTGATGTATGCCGGCGAGATCATCGAGACCGCCGAGGTGGCCGAACTCTACCGCCAACCCCGCCACCCTTATACCCGCGCGTTGCTCGAAGCCAACCCTCACATAGCGCCGACCTCCGGCGAGCTGCCCGCGATCCCCGGCACCGTCCCGGCACCCGCCGAATGGCCGATCGGCTGCCATTTCCAGGCCCGCTGCGGCTATGCCGTCGACCAGTGCGGCGGCGCCGCGATCGCGCTGCAACCGGTCGGCGCGGGCCACACCAGCCGTTGCATTCGCACCGAACTGCTGCTGCGACGATGACCAATCAGCCACCGGTGCTGGAGATCGACCGGCTCGCCGTCCAGTACCGGGCCGGCCGGCGTCGGCCGCCGAAGGATGCCGCACGCCAGATCAGCCTGAGTGTCGGGCACGGCGAGACGGTCGCGATCGTCGGCGAAAGCGGCTCCGGCAAGAGCACCGTGGGCAATGCCGTTCTCGGACTGGTGCCGGCCAGCTCAGGCAGCATCCGCTTCGACGGCGAGGACATCACCCATGCCACGCCGCGGCGGCGCCGGGAATTGACCCGGCATATCCAGGCGGTGTTTCAGGATCCGTACAGCTCGCTGAACCCGATGCGCACCGTCGGCAGCACCTTGACCGAGTCGCTGCGAGTCCACGAGCGGCTCACCCCGGCGGCCGCTCGCGCTCGCGCCGCGGCCGCGCTGCAACGCGTCGGCCTACCAGCCGATGCTGCAGAGCGCTACCCGGCGCGATTCTCCGGCGGCCAACGGCAACGGATAGCTATCGCCCGCGCCCTTATCCTAGAACCCCGGCTGATCGTGTGCGATGAGCCGACCAGCGCACTCGACCTGTCCATCCAGGCGCAGATCATCAACCTGCTCAACCAACTGCAGCGCGAGCTCGGCATCAGTTACCTGTTCATCACACATGACCTGGCGATCATCCGGCACATTGCCCAGCGAGTAGTCGTCTTCCACCGTGGCTACGCGGTGGAAGCCGGCCCCACCGAGCAGCTGTGGCGGCACCCGCGCGAGCCCTACACCCGTGCCCTGCTCGCTGCCGCGCCCGTCCCCGACCCCGCCGTGCAACGGCTGCGGCGATCCGAACACCTCACCTCTGCGGAGCAATCATGACGCTGTCACCACCGGTCCAAGCCTTCGTCGATGCCACCCCCAACGAAGCACTGGACTTCCTGACGATCGCCGAACAGCGACAGTTCATGCGCCACACCTCAGACCTGCTCTACCTCCGGTTCGGTCAGCGCCGCGAACCGGTCGCCGCGGTGACCGACTACCAGGTAGCTGTCGACGGCGGTCGGATCCGGGTGCGTGCCTACCGTCCGAACAACGAGTCACCGCTACCGGCCCATGTCTTTCTGCACGGCGGTGCCTGGTGGCTCGGTTCGATCGACGAGTACGTCAACGACGCGTTGTGCCGCTACCGCTGCGAACACGCTCGATGTGTGGTGCTGGCGGTCGGCTACCGGCTCGCCCCCGAGCATAAGTTCCCGACTGCTATCAACGACGTGCGCGCCGCACTGCAATGGATTGTGCAGCAGGCCGACCTGCTCGGGATCGACCCGAACGTGATCTCGATCGGCGGAGCGTCGGCCGGTGCCAACCTCGCGGCGGCGACCGCGCTCGCCTGCCGCGACCTGGCCGGGCCCGCGCTGGCCTTCCAGCTACTCGAAGTCCCGGCGCTGGATCTGACACTGGCGCACGCGCGACGCGGATTCGAGGCAGTCGAGCTCGCGCCGCTTGGCATCGATCCGAGCATCCTCGATCTGGCCGTGCATTATTATCTGGCCGACCCGGCGCAGGCGCTGTCCGAGCTGGCCTCGCCGATCCGGGCAGCGGAGCTGTCCGGGCTGCCGCCGGCCCACGTGATCACCGCGGAACTGGACCCGCTGCGCGGGGAGGGCGAGCACTATGCGGCGCTGCTAGCCACCGCCGGGGTCCGGGTGACCACCCGGCGCTACCTGGACGCGATCCACGCGACGTCGTTCCTGACCCGGATCTGGCCCACCGCGCGGGCCTGGCAACACGACGCTGCCAGCATCCTGCGCCAGGCTCACGAGCGGGCAGCCGGCAGCGAAGACTACCGATCGGCGATGCGCGCGTGAGCGTCGGACGGCGCGGCGGCACCCGGGCGCGGCCCGAGCAGCCAGGCACCGAAAGGCACACTGTCACGGTGCGCACCGCAACCATCTACGACGTCGCCGCTCATGCGGAAGTAAGCATCTCAACTGTGTCGCAAACCCTAAACAGGCCCGAAAGGGTCAATGCCGCGACCCGGGATCGGGTGCTGGCTGCGATCAGCGAGCTGGGCTACGTACCCAAAGCGGCCGCAGTCCACAACGCCCGGCGCGGGGTTGGCCGGATCGGGGTGCTCGCGCCGTTCACGTCCTATGACTCCTACCACCGGCGGCTGATGGGGGTGCTCGAGGAAACCGACGACACCGCCCGCGAGATCGTGGTGTACGACCACGAATCGGCCGCGGCGAGCGTGTCGCCGCTGCTGCGCACCTTGCCGGTGACCGGTCGTCTCGACGGCCTGCTGATCATGGGCCTGCCGGTGGACGATGCGCTCGCCGATCACCTGCTCACCCGGGGCTTGCCAACCGTGCTGGTCGACAGCCATCGCCGCGAGTTCTCCACCGTCAACATCGACGACGAGGCCGGCGGCGCGCTCATCGCGCGGCACCTGCTCGAACGCGGCCACACCAGCTTCGCCTTCGTGCAAAACCCCCAGCAATCATTCGAGTTCCTCTCCCAAGGCCAGCGGCGCAACATGGGATTCCTGCGGGTGCTGGCCGAGGCCGGCCTAGTCGGAGACCGGGTACCCACCGTGCTCACCGGCAACGACATCGCCAGCGGCGACCGGGTCTTGCGGGAGCTGCTGGCCCTGCAGCCACGCCCGACCGCGGTCTTCGCTCACCACGACGTGCTCGCCGCCGCGCTGCTGCTGGCCTGCCGCCGCAACGGCATCACGGTGCCTACCGAGCTGGCAATCGCCGGCTTCGACGACGGACCGATCGCCGAGGCGGTGGGGTTGAGCACCGTTCACCAAGCCTTCGAGGAGTCCGGAACGGTCGGCACCCGGCTACTCAACGAACTCATCGCCCGCGAATCCGGGCCCGTCCAACACATCACCATCGGCCTCGAGCTAGTGGTCCGCGACACCACCTGAGCCGCACGGCGGCCGCCAACCGACTGCGAGGAAATACCCAATGTTTGAAGTTCCCAATGTTTGAAGTCAAGGTCGTCCGCGACCTACGCATCCCGACGCTCGATGACGAGACAACACTGTCCGCCGACCTGTACCTGCCGGTCAGCGCCAGCCCAGTGCCGGCGTTGGTCTCGGTGCTGCCCTATCGCAAGGACGCACTTGGTGGGATGGGTGATGCGGCAACGCTGCGCTGGTTCGCCGAGCGCGGCTACGCCAGCCTGCTGGTGGATCTGCGGGGCACCGGCTCCTCCGGCGGTGCGCCGCGTGCCCCGTTCGATCCGGGCGAGGCCGACGACGGTCTCGCTGTCATCGAGTGGGCCGCCGGACAGCCCTGGTGCACCGGTGCGGTCGGCATGTGGGGGCACTCCTATAGCGCGGCGCTCACCCTGCGCACCGCCGCCCGCCGGCCCGCGGCGTTGCGGGCCATCATCGCGGTGATGGGTTTCCTCGACCCGGAGCGCGACTTCATCCATCCCGGCGGCGCCCGCGGCTGCCTGGCCTCCCTGGGCGTGTGGGGGCTGGGCACCCTGCATGCCCAGGTGCTGCCGCCGGTGCACGCACACTATGACGCCGAGGAGCAAGGCCGCTGGCGGGCTCGGCTGGAGCACTCCGAGCCCTACGTCCTGGACGCTTTCCGGCACGGACCCGGGCACCCGATCTGGCAGAGCCGGATCATCGACGCCAGCACGATCGATGCGCCTGCGCTGTGCATCGCCGGTTGGCGGGACCTGTTCTGCGACGGATCGCTGCGCGCCTTCGAACAGATCCGGGCGGCCAAGAAACTGCTCGTCGGGCCGTGGATGCACACGCTCCCGCACGCCTCGCCCTACGATCCGATCGACTTCCTCGGTCTCGCGCTGCGGTGGTGGGATCGGTGGCTCGCGGGCAGCGACAACGGCATCGACCGGGAGCCACCGGTCACCGTCCACCTGCAGGGCAGCGCGGCGAGCTGGCGAAACTACGAGTGCTGGCCACCGCCCGGCAAGGCCGTCGCGTTCGACGCAACGACCGGCGCGACGCTCTCGCCCGCCAGCAGCGACGCCCCGCCCAGCAGGATCGGACCGGTCATCGCGTCCGGGACGCTCGATCCGACGGTGGGCGCCGGCAGCGGGCTGTGGGGCATCCCCACCACCGGGTACGGGTTGCCGCTCGACCAGCACTCCGACGATGTGGCCAGCCTGAGTCTGACCGGCGCGCCGCTGGACCGGCCGTTGCTGCTGGTGGGACGGCCATCGGTCTCGTTGGCGCTCGCCGACGGCGGTGGACAACGCCAGCTGGTGCTCAAGCTCGCCGACGTCGATCCCGACGGGCGATCGACGCTGATCACCGGCGGTGTGCTCGTCGACGACAACCAGCCCGTCCAGCTCGATCCGACCGGTTACCGGGTCGAGGCTGGGCACCGGCTACGGGTGGTCATCGCCGGTGGCGGGTTTCCGCGACTGTGGCCGACCGGCCCGGCCCGCGGCCCGTCGGATAGCTCGGTGACTGCGCGGGACAGCGAGACTCCAGCGGCCGGCGCCCGACTCCAGCACCTGTACCAGTTGCGGCTCTGGCTGCCGACGGTCACCGCGTCGGAGGGACAGCCCGCCGTACCGGACTGCCCGGACGCCTCGTTCAGCGCCCCGGCCGATCCTTGGATGACGTTTTCGCCACGCTGGAGCATCGAACGGGATCTGCTCGAACGCGCCGTCACGGTCGACACCGGTGGGTCGCTGGCTGTCTACACCCCGCAACGCACACCGCTGTTCGAAAACGACATCGACCTGTCCGCCACGGTCAGCCAGGTCGCGCCGGACGCGGCCCGGCTGCACGGCAGCTCCACCGCCACGGTGCACCTGCAGGGCGGAGAGACCATGATCGTGCAGGTCGAGCTCCGGCTCACCCGCACCACGGCGGTTGCCACCGGCCAGGTCAGCATCGATGGGGTAACCCTCGCCTCTCGGCGCTGGGACGCGATCTGCGACTAGGTCTGCTCGACTAGGCCGACAGCCCTTGTCGTAGGCTCGTCGTAGCGTCATGGACCATGACTACCTGGACACAATTCACTCAGGCCGCTCCGCGAATCGCTGCCCTCTTTAGCCGCCGGCATGCCGCGACCGGCAAACTGTGCCTGCTCGGCACGCTTCGCTCAGACGGATTCCCGCGGATCAGCCCGGTCGAGCCGAGGTTCTTCGAGGACCAGTTGTGGATCATCGGCATGCCGAACACCATGAAGTTTCGGGACCTGGCCCGCGATCCACGGTTCTACCTGCACACGGCAACCGTCGACACCGAGGTGAAGGAAGGCGACGCGAAGCTGTGGGGGGTCGTCGAGGACGTCCAGGACCAGGCTCTGCATCAACGGTTTGCCGACGCGCTGTTCGAAGAGACCGGCTTCGACCTCCGCGGGCGGGAATTTGACCACTTCTACCGGGCCGACTTGACCGGCGGCTCGGCAGTGCAGGTTGCCGATGGTCATCTGGATATCACGATCTGGACACCCGGCGAGGCCGAGCGGGTGGTACGCAAGCACTGATCGATCTCGGCAGCCTCGACCCGACCCGACCCGATCCGACCCGACCCGATCCGACCCGACCCGACCCGACCCGATCCGCGGCGCACGCTCGGCGGGTAGGGTCCGGG
>FTJM01000313.1_pt4 | contig 14584 bp, 10 predicted proteins | sample 1658941 | NCBI WGS metagenome assembly FTJM01 (sample SAMEA3914876, study PRJEB12502) | metagenome | biome: forest; material: soil | place: USA | collected 2011-06-22 | depth 0.3 m
CCAGGTACGGCCGGGCAACCTCGCCGGCCTCCCCGGTCAGCTGCCGCAACACCTCGATCTCGCGGCTGACCAGGTCACCGCAGTAGTGCGGCAGCAGTTCGGCCACGTCATAGACCGATGCATGCGCGCGGTGGACCGCTCCGAACGCATCGTCGACATAGCCGCCGCCGTCGTCCTCGCCGCCGGTGAGCTGAGCCAGCGCCGCGGCGAACTCCGCCCGGTCGGCGGGGTCCTTGGCGGTCTCGCCGGCATTGAACCGGACGTTTTCCAGCAGCAGCAGGTCGCCATCGCGCAGCCCGGCCGACATCAGCCGGGCACTTTCACCCACCGTGTCCAGCGCGAACTCGACCGGACTGCCCAGCAATTGGGCGAGCCGGTCAGCTACCGGGCGCAGTGAGTATTTCGGGTCCGGTGCACCTTTCGGCCGGCCAAGATGCGCGACCACGATGACTCGGGCACCGTGCTGGATCAGCTTGACCAGCACCGGCAGCGATGCCCGGATCCGCCCGTCGTCGGTCACCCTCGGTGATTCGTCTTTGGACAGCGGGACATTGAGATCGCAGCGAACCAAGATCCGCCGGCCCTTCACCCCGACCTTGATCAGATCGTCAACGGTGCGCATCTGCCGAAACTCCGGGTCGGTCTCTACAGGCTCGCGCCGACATAGCTGACCAGGTCCGCCAGCCGGTTCGAGTAGCCCCACTCGTTGTCGTACCAGCCGACCACCTTGACTTGGTTGCCGATCACCTTGGTCAGGGTGGCGTCGAAGATGCAGGACGCCGGGTCGGTGACGATGTCGGCGGATACGATCGGGTCCTCGGTGTAGACCAGGTAGCCCTTGAGCGGCCCGTCGGCAGCAGCCTTGTACGCGGCCTTGACCTCCTCGACGGTGGTCTCGCGGGCGAGCGTCACGGTGAGGTCGGTGGCCGAACCGGTCGGGACCGGCACCCGCAGCGCGTAGCCGTCCAGCTTGCCCTTGAGCTCGGGCAGCACCAGGCCGATCGCCTTGGCAGCACCCGTCGAAGTCGGGATGATGCTCAGCGCGGCGGCCCGGGCACGGCGCAGGTCCTTGTGCGGCGCGTCCTGCAGGTTCTGGTCCTGGGTGTAGGCATGGATCGTGGTCATCAGACCCTTCTCGATGCCGAAGCTGTCATTGAGCACCTTGGCCAGCGGGGCCAGGCAGTTCGTGGTGCACGAGGCGTTGGAGATGATGTGGTGGTTGGCCGGGTCGTAGGACTCGTGGTTGGCACCGAGCACGATCGTGATGTCGTCGTCGGTGGCCGGCGCCGAGATGATGACCTTCTTCGCGCCACCGTCGAGGTGCTTGCGGGCATCGGCGGCCTTGGTGAAGAAGCCGGTGGATTCGATCACCACGTCGACGCCGAGTTCCTTCCACGGCAGGTTCGCGGGATCGCGCTCCTCTAGTGCGCGGATCTGGGTGCCACCGACGATGATGTGCTGGTCGTCATAGCTCACCTCAGCCGGGAACCGGCCCAGGATCGAGTCGTACTTGAGCAGGTGCGCAAGTGTCTTGTTGTCGGTGAGGTCGTTGACCGCGACAACCTCGATATCGGCGCCGGAGGCCTGCACGGCCCGAAAGAAGTTACGTCCGATTCGACCGAAGCCGTTGATGCCAACCCGAACAGTCACGTGTGTCTCTCCTTGAAGTTCGTATCGCATGTGTGGCCCGGAGCAGGTTCCGCCGGACCTGTACCGCAGGTCGAGACTGGCCCGCCGCCCGAGCTGAGGTACCGCGCGGCAGCGACGCTGCTTGCCGAACTCGCCTGTCCCGGCAAACTTTATCTCCTGAGCCACCCCGAGCCTCGGCCAGCCCGGCACCGAGCAACTACCAGTCGGGCCTCGGGCTGCTTAAGGCGCCAACATTTCCGCCGTAACTGGCTCATCGCGGCCAGTCGGGCCGCGGCCTGCTTAAGGGCCAACATTTCCGCCGTCACTGGCTCATCGCGGCCAGTCGGGCCGCGGCCTGCTCAGGGCGCCAACATTTCCGCCGTCACTGGCTCATCGCGGCCAGTCGGGCCTCGGGCTGCTCAGGGCGCCAACATTTCCGCCGTCACGGCGGCCTCGGTGTTGGGGATGCCTTCGTCCTGGGCTCGCTTGTCGGCCATCGCGAGCAGTCGCCGGATCCGGCCCGCCACCGCATCCTTGGTCATCGGCGGGTCAGACAGGCTACCCAGCTCCTCCAGTGAGGCCTGCTTGTGCTCCAGCCGGAGCCGGCCGGCCTGCAAGAGATGATCCGGCGCGTCGGCACCCAGAATCGCCATCGCCCGTTCCACCCTGGCGCCGGCGGCCACCGCGGCGCGGGCCGAGCGTCGCAGGTTGGCGTCGTCGAAGTTGGCCAGCCGGTTGGCCGTTGCCCGCACCTCACGCCGCATCCGGCGCTCTTCCCAGGCCATCACCGAATCGTGCGCACCGAGCCGGGTGAGCAGGGCGCCGATCGCGTCACCGTCGCGGACAACCACCCGGTCCGCACCGCGCACCTCCCGGGCCTTGGCAAGGATGCCGAGCCGGCGGCCTGCCCCCACCAGAGCCAGCGCGGCCTCGTTGGTCGGGCAGGTGATCTCCAACGCACCGGCTCGGCCGGGTTCGGTAAGCGAGCCATGCGCCAGGAACGCGCCACGCCAGGCGGCCTCGGCTTCGGCGACGGTGCCCGCGACCACCTGGGTCGGCAGGCCGCGTACCGGCCGGCCACGCAAGTCGACCAGACCGGCCTGCCGGGCTAGACCCTGGCCGTCCTTGCTGACCCGGACCAGGTAGCGGGTCCCCTTGCGCAGGCTGCCGCCGGTGACGACCTGGATCTCGGCGGTATGGCCGAACACCTCGGCGATCTCCTTGCGTAGCCGCCGGGCAACCGAACCGGTGTCCAGCTCTGCCTCGATCACGATGTGCCCCGCGACCAGGTGCAGCGCGCCGGCGAACCTGAGCATGGTGGCGATCTCGGCTCGTCGCGCGGCCGCCTTGGTGATCGTCACCCGGCTGAGCTCGTCCTTGACCGCAGCCGTCATCGCCATCAGCGCACTCCCTGTTCCCTGCCGTGACGCACGATTGCATCGTTGCCGTCATGTGAGCTCAGCCCGGCGGCATCGGCAACCGCTGAACTGAGTTTGCCTGGATCATGCCTTGCCGCATCCGCGTCCATTGCTACCGGTGCCAATATCAGCCGCGATCCCGAGCTTTCGGTATGCCGGCGGAGACCTCGCGGGTCAAGCACCGAGTCGACATCGGCTATCACCACGTCCACCTTCAACCTCGGGCAGTGTTCGCGCAATGCACGAAGATGCTCTTCTGGTGAGAATCCGTCCGTCTCGGCCGCCTGCTGCTCCAGGTTGAGGATGATAATCCGGCGGGCGGCGGTCAGCGTGAGCGCGGCTGCCAGGCCGGGCACCAGCAGGTGCGGGATGACGCTGGTGAACCAGGAACCTGGCCCGAGAATGACCGCGTCGGCATGCAGGATCGCCTGCACGGCCTCGGCGCAGGCCGGTGCGTCAGCTGGTACCAGCTGGATCGAGCTGACCCGGCCGGCGGTGGCCGCGATGGCGGACTGCCCGCGGATCCGACGCAGCTGGACCGGATCGTCGGGATCCACGCTGGCCACCTCAGCGATCAGGTCCAGCGGCCATTTCGACATCGGCAACACCCTGCCGTGCGCGCCGACCAGCCGGGCCAGCTCGTCCAGCGCGGTCACCGAGTCGTCATGCAGTTCCATCAGGCCGGTCAGCAACAAGTTGCCGATAGGGTGACCGGCCAGCGCGCCGGAGCCGCCCAACCGGTGCTGCAGGACGGTCGCCCAGGACGTCGGCTCACCGCTGGGCGCCGGTGCGAAGGAGCTGGTGGATAGCGCTGCCAAGGCCATCCGCAGATCGCCGGGCGGCAACACCCCCAGCTCGCGGCGGATCCGTCCCGAGGACCCACCGTCGTCGGCCACCGTGACGACCGCGGTGATCTCCACGTCGAGGACCCGCAGCGCGGACAACGAGGCGTACAGGCCGTGCCCGCCACCCAGAGCAACCACCCGGATCCGCCGGGTGGCCAGTTGCGGGCTGGTTCCGGCTGGCTCGGCCGCCGCCACTATTCCCGGCCCAGGTCTCGGTGGACGACGGTTGCCCGGACCCCGAGTTCGGTGAGCCGGCGAACCAGCTCACGGCTCATCGCCACCGACCGGTGCTTGCCGCCGGTGCAGCCAACCGCGAGCGTCAGGTACTGCTTGCCCTCGCGGCGGTAGCCGGCCCCGATAATTTGCAGGATCTCGGTGTATTTATCGAGAAACTCACCGGCGGACTCCTGGCTGAGCACGTAGTCGGAGACCTCGGCGTCCTCGCCGGTGAGCTCACGCAGCTCCGGAATCCAGAACGGGTTCGGCAGGAACCGGACGTCCACCACCAGGTCGGCGTCGATCGGCAGTCCATACTTGAACCCGAAGGACACCACGGTGGCCCGCAGGTCAGGCGCATCCAGGCCGCCCTGTGCGAACGCCTCCTCGATCGCCCGACGCAGTTGCGGCACGGACCGGTCCGAGGTATCGATCACCAGATCGGCGATGTCACGCAGCGGGGCAAGGATCGATCGTTCGGCGGTGATCCCGTCGGCAAGCCGGCCGTCACCCTGCAACGGGTGCGCCCGCCGGTTGCCCTCGAACCGTCGGATCAGGACGCTGTCGTTCGCTTCCAGGAACAGGATCCGGGGCCGCAGCTCGCGCCGCTCCAGGTCGCCGATCACGCCGGTGAGGTCGGTTGAGAAGGCCCGGCTGCGTACATCCATCACGACCGCGAGCCGGGTCACCGCGCCCTGGCTTCGGCTGCCGAGGTCCACCATGGTGGCCACCAGTTCGGGCGGCAGGTTGTCCACCACGAAGAAGCCGAGGTCCTCCAGGCACTTCGCGGCAGTGCTTCGGCCGGCGCCGGAAAGGCCGGTCACGATGATCGTTTCCAGAGCACCCCGTTCAGCGCTGGTCATGAGGTGAACTCCTTCAGTTGAGAGCAACGCGAACCCTGGCAACGATCGCGGCCGTGCGGTCGCGTCGTCGGCAGCGTAACCGTCCACGATGACGTTCGGGTATTCAACAGCACCGATGGGTGAGCTCTATCTAACCCAGCACCTCGCCAGTTGTCATGTTGATCGCCGGCTCTGCCTGCGCCTGACCAGTTGCCAACACGTCGGCGACCCGCTGCGCGAGCTCGGGTCCGAATCCCGGCACCGCCGCGATGTCGGCGACGGCGGCGGCGCGCAGCTTCTTGACCGAGGGGAACTGCTTGAGCAGTGCCTTGCGTTTGGCCGGTCCCAGACCGGCGATCCCGGACAGCTCGGATTCGGTCATCGACTTCGACCGCTTCTGCCGGTGAAACGTGATCGCGAACCGGTGGGCTTCGTCCCTAACCCGCTGTAACAGGTACAGCGCCTCCGAGGTTCTCGGCAGGATCACCGGATGCTCGTCGTCGGGCACCCAGACCTCTTCCAATCGCTTGGCGAGCCCGACCAGCGTCACGTCGGTGATACCCAGGTCGGTGAGCACGTTCTGCGCGGCCGCTACCTGCGGAGCGCCACCGTCGACCACTACCAGGTTCGGCGGATAGGCGAAGCGTTTGGGCTTACCGTTATCCAGCAGTGGAGTCGGGGCCGGCGTCAAGCCAACCGAGATCGAGCCGGCCAGTGTCGGGTCAGCCTGCGACAGGTCGGCCTGCTCCTGCAGCTGCCGGGCGAACCGGCGTCGGATCACCTCGGCGATCCAGTCGGTGTCGCCACCCTCGCTGTGCATCGTGAAGCGGCGGTATTCGCTCTTGCGAGCCAAGCCGTCCTCGAACACCACCATACTTGCCACCACATTCGTACCCTGCACGTGACTGATGTCGAAACACTCGATCCGCAATGGCGCATCGGGCATGTCCAGAGCCTCCTGCAGGTCGGCGAGTGCTTGCGAACGGGCGGTGAGATCGGTTGCCCGGCGCAGCTTGTACTGCAGGAAAGCCTGCTCGGCGTTGCGCTGCACGGTCTGCATCAGTGAGCGCTTGTCACCGCGCTGCGGGACCCGGATCGAGACCCGGCTGTCTCGCAGTTCCGACAGCAGCTCGGCAAGCGCCAGGTGGTCTTCCGGAAGCTCAGGCACCAGGACTTCGCGCGGTACCACCGCATCGTCCTGACCATAGAACTGCAGGATGAACTGCTCGACCAGCTCACCGGCGCCCGACTCGTCATTCAGGCCTGCCGCCGAGTCGACCACCCAGCCACGCTGGCCGCGGACCCGGCCGCCGCGAACGTGGAATACCTGCACAGCCGCGGACAGCTCGTCGGTGGCGAACGCCACTACGTCGGCGTCGGTGCCGTCGGTGAGCACCACCGCCTGCTTCTCCATCGACCGGCGCAGCGCTCCGAGGTCGTCGCGAAGCCGGGCCGCGAGCTCGAATTCCAGATCCGCGCTCGCCTGAGCCATCTGCTTCTCCAGCCGGCGGATCATGGCATCCGTCTTGCCGGCCATGAAGTCACAGAAGTCATTGACGATGGCGCGGTGTTCCGCCGCCGACACCCGGCCGACGCAGGGCGCGCTGCACTTGCCGATGTAGCCGAGCAGGCAAGGCCGGCCGATCTGACCGGCCCGCTTGAAAACCCCGTTGGAACAGGTCCGCGCCGGGAACACCCGCAGCAGCAGATCGAGCGTCTCCCGGATCGCCCAGGCATGCGCGTACGGACCGAAGTAGCGCACACCGGCCTTCTTGGGCCCACGCATGACCTGCAGCCGCGGGTATTCCTCGTTCAAGGTCACCGCCAGCGACGGGTAAGACTTGTCGTCGCGGTAGCGGACATTGAACCGTGGATCGAACTCCTTGATCCAGTTGTATTCCAGCTGCAGCGCTTCCACCTCAGTGGTGACGATCGTCCACTCCACGCTGGCGGCCGAGGTCACCATCTGCCGGGTACGCGGATGCAAGGCGCTCAGATCGGCAAAGTAGGAGCTCAACCGCGATCGCAGGCTCTTGGCCTTGCCGACATAGATCACCCGGCCGGTGGCATCTCGGAACCGGTACACGCCGGGCTGCACCGGGATACTGCCCGGTGCCGGTCGGTAGGTTGACGGATCGGCCACTCTTGCACCCTAATCAGTTCGGTCGACGGTACGGTCAGCGGCGGATCGGGGCCGTCGCAAACCTGGTCAGCCGCGAGCCGCCCGACTGGGCCGGGCGGCGGTACTGCCCGCTGCGTTGCCAGCACCTGTCCTGCCAGCGCTTGCCCTGCCAGCACCTGCCTTGCCTGTGCCGACCGTGCTCCGGCCACCGGCGGTGCTCTGAGCGGCGGCCGGCGGCTTGCTAGCGGCGCGGCCGCCGGCGGTGGCCGGTTGCACCGCGGTAGCGCGAGATGGCGCCGCCGCGGCAGCTGCCCGCTTTGCCGGAGCCTTGGCCGCGGTCTTCGTTGCGGTCTTCGTTGCGACCTTGGCCGCGGTCTTGGTTGGCGGCTTGGCTATGGCGGCCTTCGCGACTGGTGCGGTCCGCTTCGCTGCTCGCACCGGCTGCGATTTTGATGCTCGCACCGGCTTCGATCGACCGGCGAGCAGGTCCGCCAGGAACCGGCCGGTGTGCGAGCCGGGCGACTGCGCGACCTGCTCCGGAGTCCCTTCGGCGACCACCATGCCACCCCCCGAGCCACCTTCGGGGCCCATGTCGACCACCCAGTCAGCGGTCTTGATGACATCCAGGTTGTGCTCGATAACGAGGACCGAATTGCCTTTGTCGACCAGGGATTGCAGCACCCCGAGCAGCTTCGACACATCCTCGAAGTGCAGCCCGGTGGTCGGCTCGTCCAGCACGTAGATGGTCCGGCCGGTCGAGCGCTTCTGCAGCTCGCTGGCCAGCTTGACCCGCTGTGCCTCGCCACCGGACAAGGTTGGAGCCGGTTGGCCGAGCCGGACATAGCCCAGCCCGACATCGACGAGGGTGTCCAGGTGCCGGGCAATCTTCGAGATCGGCTTGAAGAATTCAGCCGCCTCTTCGATCGGCATGTCGAGGACCTCGGAAATGGTCTTGCCCTTGTAGTGCACTTCGAGGGTTTCCCGGTTGTACCGGGCGCCCTTACACACCTCACACGGCACGTAGACGTCCGGCAGGAAGTTCATCTCGATCTTGATAGTGCCGTCACCTGCGCAGTTCTCGCAGCGACCGCCCTTGACGTTGAAGGAGAACCGGCCTTGCAGGTAGCCGCGGACCTTGGCCTCGGTGGTCTCGGAGAACAACTTGCGGACGTGATCGAACACGCCGGTATAGGTTGCCGGGTTGCTGCGTGGAGTGCGCCCAATCGGTGACTGGTCGACGCCGACCACCTTGTCCAACTGTTCGATGCCGGTCACCCGCTTGTGCCGTCCCGGTGGCAGCTTGGCGCCGTTAATCCTGTTCGCCAGCGCCGCATACAGGATGTCGTTGACCAGGGTCGACTTGCCCGAGCCGGACACGCCGGTGACCGCGACGAAGACACCCAGCGGGAAGCTCACATCCAGGTTGCGCAGGTTGTGCTCGCGGGCACCCTCAACCACCAGCTGGCGGGCGCCGCTGATCGGCCGGCGAATAGCGGGCACCTCGATCGAGCGCCGGCCGGCCAGGTAGCTGCCGGTGATCGATTCCGGTGATTTCAACAGGTCGTCCAGGGTTCCGGAGACGACTATCTTGCCGCCGTGCTCGCCGGCGTGCGGGCCAATGTCGACGATCCAGTCGGCGGCCCGGATGGTGTCTTCGTCGTGCTCCACCACGATCAGGGTGTTGCCCAGGTCCCGCAACCGGATCAGCGTGTCGATCAATCGTCGGTTATCGCGCTGGTGCAAGCCGATCGACGGTTCGTCGAGGACGTACAGCACGCCGACCAGGCCGGCGCCGATCTGAGTTGCCAGCCGGATCCGCTGGGCCTCGCCGCCTGCCAGGGTGGCCGCGGCCCGGTTCAACGACAGGTAGTCCAGGCCGACGTCGACCAGGAAGCCGAGCCGGGAGTTGATCTCCTTCACCACCCGCAGCGCGATCATCTCTTCACGAACGCTCAACTTCAGGCCGGCCAGGAACTCCGCGGCCTCGCCGATCGAGAGCGCGCACACCTCGGCGATGGATCGGCCGGCGATGGTGACCGCCAGGATCTCCGGCTTGAGTCGGGTGCCGCCGCAGGTCGGGCAGTCCACCTCGCGCATGTAGCCCTCGTACTTCTCCCGGCTCCAGTCGCTGTCGGTCTCGGAATGCCGACGCTCCAGCCAGGGCACCACGCCTTCGTAGCTGGCGTAATAGGACCGCTCGCGGCCGTACCGGTTCTTGTACCGGACGTGCACCTGGTCGGCGGTGCCGTGCAGCACCGCCTTCTGGGCACGGGCCGGCAACTGATCCCAGGGCGCGTCGACGTCGAAGCCGATCTGGTCGGCCACCCCCTCCAGCAGCCGCAGGAAGTACTCGTTGTTCTGACCGGTTGCCCACGGCGCGATCGCGCCGTCGGACAGCGAGCGCTCCGGATCTGGCACCAGCAGTTCCGGGTCGACCTCCTTCCGGGTCCCGATGCCGGTGCAGACCGGGCAGGCGCCGAACGGGGCATTGAACGAGAACGAGCGTGGTTCGAGCTCGTCGATGGCCAGCGGGTGGTCGTTGGGGCAGGCCAGCCGCTCGGAGAACCGGCGTTCGCGATGCGGGTCGTCCTCGGCCAGGTCGACGAAGTCCAGGATGATCAAGCCACCGGCCAGACCGAGCGCCGTCTCTACGGAATCGGTGATCCGCTGCTTGCTGGTGGCCTTGGCGGTGAGCCGGTCGACGACCACCTCGATCGTGTGCTTTTCCTGCTTCTTGAGCTTCGGCGGTTCGGTCAGCGGGTAGTTGGTGCCATCGACCCGGACCCGCGAGTACCCCTTCGTCTGCAGGTCGGCGAACAGGTCGACATATTCGCCTTTGCGTTCCCGGATCACCGGCGCCAGCACTTGAAAACGAGTACCGGGTTCCATTTCCAGGATGCGGTCGACGATCTGCTGCGGGGTCTGCTTGCTGATCATCTCTCCGCAGATCGGACAATGCGGGTGACCGATCCGCGCGTACAGCAGGCGCAGGTAGTCATAGACCTCGGTGATGGTGCCCACCGTGGAACGCGGGTTGCGCGAGGTCGACTTCTGATCGATCGAGACCGCAGGCGAGAGCCCTTCGATGAAATCAACGTCCGGCTTGTCCATCTGGCCGAGAAACTGCCGCGCGTAGGCGGACAGCGACTCGACGTAGCGGCGCTGCCCCTCGGCGAAGATCGTGTCGAAGGCCAGCGAGGACTTACCCGAACCTGACAACCCGGTGAACACGATCATCGCGTCCCGAGGTAGGTCGAGATGCACGTCCTTCAGGTTATGTTCGCGGGCACCCCGCACGATCAAGCGATCAGCCACGGTCTTCTCTCTGCTCCTGCGTCAGGGTCTTGGGTCGGGATTACTTGGGTCGGGGTTACTTGGGTCAATACTTGCGTCGGATTAGGTCAGGCTCTGGACAGCGCTCGGCGGGTAGCAGTCCTCGAGTCACCACCCGACAGTAGTAGCGGGCTACGACAACCCGCACCGCCGAGCACCGCCAGCGACCGGCATGATGGTTTGATGCCCCGATCCATTGCGACGAATACCCAGGTCGACCGCACCGAATTGCTGGATTTCCTGCGTCCCAGGCACCGGATGATCCTGATCACCCGGCGGGCCGACGGTGCCCCACAGGCCTCACCGGTCACCGCCGGGCTGGACGGCGACGGACGGGTGGTGATCTCGAGCTATCCCGAGCGCGCCAAGGTAGCCAACCTGCGCCGCGATCCCCGGTGCAGCGTGCTGGTGCTGTCGGACGAGTTCAACGATGCCTGGGTGCAGGTCGACGGCAGCGCCGAGGTACTTGACCTGCCCGCGGCGCTCGACCCGTTGGTGGACTACTTCCGCGCGATCTCCGGCGAGCACCCGGACTGGGCGGAGTACCGGCAGGCGATGACCGAGCAGGGCAAATTGCTGATCCGGATCACCCCGACCCGGTGGGGGCCGATCGCCACCGGTGGCTTTCCAGCCAGGCTGTCGTGACCCGCTCGCTACGCCGACAGGCACGAAATGGCATGTGTATGAAAGCGCGCGGGCGATAACTCGCGCTCAGCCATACACATCGCGTCAGAGCCGCCAGTCGACCGGCGTGCCACCGTGCTTGACCAACAATGCGTTCGCACGGCTGAACGGCTTCGAACCGAAGAAGCCCCCGCTGGCCGACAGTGGGCTGGGATGCACCGATTTCAGGCAGTCGGTGTCGCTCAGCAACGGTTCCAGCGACTGGGCCTGCCGTCCCCACAAGATCGCGACCAGCGGCTGATCTCGAGCTACCAGCGACCTGACCGCCTGGTCGGTGACCCGCTCCCAGCCCTTGCCGGCGTGCGATCCGGACTTGCCGGGCTGCACGGTCAACACTCGGTTGAGCAGCAGTACGCCCTGCCGAGTCCACGGTGTCAGGTCGCCGTCTTGCGGGGTCGGCACGCCCAGGTCGTCGGCGAGCTCCCGGTAGATGTTCTGCAGCGATCGGGGAACCGGCCGGACGTCCGGCGCCACCGAGAACGACAGTCCGACCGGGTGGCCAGGTGTCGGGTACGGATCCTGGCCGACGATCAGCACCCGGACATCGGCGAACGGTTGCCGGAATGCCCGCAGCACATCATCGCCGGCCGGCAGGTAGCTCCGGCCCGCGGCGAGCTCGGCTCGTAGGAAGGCCCCCATCGCGGTGATCTCGGCGGCGACCGGTTGTAAGGCGGTTGCCCAGCCGGCTTCGACTAGCTCGGTCAGCGATCGGGCGGGCATGGTGAGACACCGTATCGTTGTTGCCCCGAGATGAGCTGACTGGCCCCGGCGACTATCCTTGCAGAAAGGGTTTACACGGTGGCTTTCCCGGTATCGGGGGACTGAGTGGCATGGGCAACTACAGCATCACCACGCTCGGCGCCGCCACCGAGCTGCTCGACCTGCCATTCGCCACCCCGCTCGCCGAGTGGACCGATCCACGGATCGTCCAGGTGCCCCGCGGGATCTCCCGGCACGTGGTCCGGTTCATCCGTGCCCACAACCAGATCTTCGCGCTCAAGGAAGCCACCGAACGCTACGTGCTGCGGGAACATCACCTGCTCCGGGAGCTTGCCGATGCCTCGGTTCCGGTGGTCGAGGCGTTCGGAACCGTCACCGACCGCAGCGACCATCACGGTCACCACCTCGACGGGTTGCTGATCACCAAGCACCTGCCGTACTCACTTCCCTACCGGTCGCTGTTCACCGAACGTTCGCTGCCGGACCTGCGCTCCAGGCTGCTCGATGCCTTGGCCCAGCTCTTCGTCCGGCTGCACCTCACCGGCTTCTACTGGGGCGACTGCTCGCTGTCGAACACCCTGTTCCGGCGCGACGCCGGTTCGCTGGCCGCGTACCTGGTCGACGCCGAGACCAGCGAGATGCACCCGCAGCTGTCGCCGGGCCAGCGGATGCACGACCTGAACATCGCCACCGAGAACATTGCCGGCGAGCTGATGGACCTGCAGGCTGGCGGATACCTCTCGCAACACGATGACCCGGTCGAGACCGCCGAGGCGCTGCAACCGCGCTACCAGAGCCTGTGGGCCGAGCTCACCGACGACGAGGTGTACCCGTCCGCCGAGAGCTACCGGATCGAGGAACGGGTACGCCGGCTGAACTCTCTTGGCTTCGACGTGTCCGAGATCGGGATCCGGACCGAGGACGCCGGCCGCAAGCTGCGGTTCGAGACCCACATCGTGGAGCCCGGCCACCACGCCCGCCGGGTGTATGCGCTGACCGGGTTGCGGGTGCAGGAGAACCAGGCGCGGCTGATCCTGTCCGATCTTGCCCGGTTCCGCGCCAAATGGATCGAAGGCGTCGAGCACGACATCCCGGAGGACCTCGCCGCCCGGCGCTGGCTGGACGAGAAGTTTTACGGCGTGCTCACCATGTTGCCGCGCGAGCTGCGCAAGAAGCTGCCCGATGCCGAGCTGTTCCACGAGATCTCCGAGCATCGCTGGTTGATGTCCGAGCGACTCGGCATGGACGTCGGCCGGCAGGCCGCGGTGGAGGACTACGTTCGTACGGTGCTCTCGAAACTTCCCGACGCCGCCGTCCGAATCCTCACCGAACCGGTAACCGAGGAGCTGCCGGTGGTCACAGAATGAAGGTGCGGCGATGAACTACACCGGCAAGGTAACCGTCGGAGGTCCGGCCGACATCCGGGAACTCACCGACGTAACGATCTCGAAGGTGGCGGTCGGGCCAGCTGCCAACAACGTCTACCTGGTGCGATGCACCGTCACCGGCGAGGCGCTGCTCATCGATGCCGCCGACGAGGCGGACCGGCTCACCGAGTTCGCCCGGCTCGGCGGCGAACCAGCGGCATCGGTACTCACCACCCATCGGCACCCCGATCACTGGCAAGCGCTGGCCGCCGTGGTTGCCCGCACCGGCGCCCGGACGCTGGCCGGAGTCGAGGACGCCGCCGGTATTCCGGTGCCGACCGACCGGCTGCTGCACGACGGCGACACGGTGCATGTCGGCAACCTCGAGTTGAAGGTGCGGCACCTGCGCGGGCACACCCCCGGCTCGGTGGCGCTGTACTACCTGGATCCGCACGGGCACGGGCACCTGTTCACCGGCGATTCGCTGTTCCCAGGCGGGGTCGGCAGGACCTGGCAGGATGGCGACTTCGACCAGCTGCTCACCGACGTGACCGAACGGCTGTTCGACGCCTATCCGGACGACACCTGGTTCTACCCGGGCCATGGCGACGACTCGACGCTCGGCGCCGAACGACCGCACCTGGCGCAGTGGCGAGACCGGGGCTGGTAGAGCTGGCGGCTCGCGAAAACCGACAATCCAATCCGGTAGCTACCACTTTGGCTAGCGCTCGGTCGCCGAACAGGCCATGATCTAGCCGATGCCTGTTCGCAGAACGCTCATTGGCCTGGCCGTCGTGCTGCTCACGGCGGCCTTGCCGGCCGCGGCCGGTGCCGCCGCGAACGCCGCCGCCGGTACCCCGGTCGGGATGCCGACCGCCAAGCACGTCTCGGCAATCGCGGTGGTTGGCCCGCTGTTTCGCAACGGGCTGGGCAACGACCACAGCTGCACCGCCAGCGTGCTGCGGAGCCCGCGGCACGACCTGATCCTCACCGCCGCGCACTGCGTGTCCGGGACCGGCGCTGGGCTGCTGTTCGCGCCGGGCTACGACGCCGGCCGGACCCCCTACGGAGTGTGGACCAGCACCGCCGCCTACGTCGATCCATCCTGGCTCCGCGACCAAGACCCGCAGCATGACTACGCGATCCTGCGACTGGCCAGCCAGCTCAGCAACGGCCGGCAGGTCGGCGTGCAGCTGGCCGGCGACATAGACCCGCACGGCGGCGGTGTCCGAGACGTCCAGGGCCAGGTCGGCGCCCAGAGGCGCGCGATAGGCTTCGCCGGCCTTCAGCACCTGGGCGAAATGCACCTGGCCGTCGGGGCTGCGGACGACGAGGGAGACCGACTTCCTCGCCTGCAGGATCACCGTGGCGGGGGAGGCAGGGACGCCATAGACCGCACCGTGGGGGG
>FTJM01379581.1_pt1 | contig 14579 bp, 7 predicted proteins | sample 1658941 | NCBI WGS metagenome assembly FTJM01 (sample SAMEA3914876, study PRJEB12502) | metagenome | biome: forest; material: soil | place: USA | collected 2011-06-22 | depth 0.3 m
GTCGAGGTTCGTGGCGGCCAGCCGCTGCAGCTGCGGCCATTCCTGATCGAGCGCGAGCATGGTCGCCGCGGTTTCCGGCAAGCTTGCCAGGCTCGCGGCGTCGGCGACCACGACCGACATCCTCGCGTCGTCGACCATGAACGAAAGCCGCTCTGGTGGCAGGTCCGGGTCCAGCGGCACGTAGCCGCCACCGGCCTTCATGATGGCGAGCAGCACCGCGAGCCGCCGGGTGGACGGCTGCATGCTCACCCCGACCAGCCCCTCGGTGCCAACCCCGAGATCAGCGAGCCGGCGAGCGATCCGGTTGGCCTGCGCATTGAGCTCGGCATAACTCAGCTGGTCGGTGCCCAGCTTGGCCGCGACGCCCTCAGGGGTTCGCTCGACTGCCAGCTCGAAGCGCTGGTGAATGCAGGCAACCGGGAAGTCGGTCGCGGTGTCGTTCCACTCGACCAGCTCGCGGTACAACTCCGGATCGGTGAGCATCGGCAGCTGCGAGAGCCGCCGGGTCGGATCCTCGACGATTGCTTCCAGCAGCGTGCCGAAGTGCCCGAGCATTCGCTGCACGGTCTCGCTGTCGTAGAGCATCGGGGGGTAGGAGACCTCTAGCGACAGCCGGTCACCGCGGGCTTCGACGAAGAAGTTGAGGTCGAATTTGGAGGCCATCAGGTCGACCAGTTCCAGGTCCACGCTCAGCTCGCCCAGCCGCAGCTCGCCGGCCGCCTCGGCGAAAGTAAGCCCGACCTGAAAGATCGGCGCCCGGCTGGTGTCCCGCTCGATGCGTAGCGCGTCGACCAGTTTTGCAAACGGCAGCTCCTGGTGGGTGTAGGCGGCCAGGGTGGTCTCGCGGACCCGGCCGAGCAGCTCCTGGAATGTCGGGTCACCCGAGGCGTCAGTGCGGATTGGCAGCGTGTTCACCAGGAAACCGATCAGCGGCGCGAGTTCAGTCCTGGTCCGGTTCGCGCTCGCGGTACCGACCACCAGATCGGTCTGGCCGGTGTAGCGGTGCATCAGCGTCTGCAGGGTGGCCATCAGGATGACGAACGGCGTGGTGCCTTCGCGCCGGCTCATCGCCCGCAGCTTGGCCAGCACCGGTGCCTGGACGGCCAGCCGCTCGATCCCGCCGTCGTGATCTGCCACCACCGGCCGCGGCCGGTCGGTGGGCATCTGCACGGTCTCGACACCTGCCAGGGTGCGCTGCCAGAAGCCGACCAGCTCGTCCAGCGCGCCACCATCGAGGTGGTGCTGTTCCCACAGCGCGTAGTCGGCGAACTGCACGGGTAGTTCCGGCAGTCTGGCCGGACAGCCGCTCACCGCCGCGGAATAGAACTCGCTCAGCTCGTTCAGCAGCACTCCGAAGGACCAGCCGTCGAACACCGTGTGATGCAGCACGATCAGCAGCGCATGCTCGGTGTCGGACAGTTTCACCAGTTGCCGGCGGAACAGCGGACCGGCGGCCAGGTCGAATGGCCGCATCGCAGCCTCGCGGGCCAGTTGCTGCAGTTGCTGCTCGGCGTCGGCGGCAGTGCTGAGATCCAGCATTGGCAACTCGGCCGGCGCCGGCGGATCGACCAGCTGGATCGGGCGGCCGTCGGCGTTGCTGACCAGCCTGGTGCGCAGCGTCTCGTGCCGGGCGACCAGGTCGTCGATCGCGTGGCGCAGCGCCGCGGGATCGAGCGGCCCGCGCAGCCGCAACAATCCCGGAATGTTGTAGGTGGGCAGGTTGTGGAACTGGTCGATGAACCAGAGCTGTTCCTGCGCGAAGGACAGCGGCAACTCGATGACGTTCGGTCCACGTCGCGGGATGGCGACCGGCCCGTCGGTCCGGCCGCGCCGGAGCCGGGCAGCGAGCGCCGCACGCTGAGCTTCGGAAAGGGTCGATTGCCCGGAGGCGCTACTGCTCATGTGCCGACGTCCATTCTCATCAAAGGGCCCTCGACCGGGCCGGTAGGTATGTCGGATAGCCGGAAGATCGGCGAGAACAGGATCCACAAGGCCGGCGAGATCAGGGCGATCGCGGCAATCGTCAGTGCCGAGCGCAACCCCACCAGCTCGCCGAGCCAGCCACCCAGCACCGCGCCGATCGGACCGGTGCCGAACAGCACCAGCCGGTAGCTGGCATTCATCCGGCCGAGCAGCCGGTTGGGGGTGATGGTCTGCCGCAAGGTGATCGTGTTGACGTTGAAGACCAGCACGTTGAACCCGTAGACCGCCTCGATCGCGATCAGGATCGCCAGCGCTGCCACGCCGTTGCCACGCGGGATGAGCACCAGCACCGGGCAGCCGGCCGCGAAGATGGTGGTCATCAGCACCGTGCGGCCGAAACCGGCGAATTTCCGGATCCGGTTGGCAAGGCTTGCCCCGAGCACTCCGCCGACCGAGATCGATCCGATGACGATGCCCAGTTTCAGGGTGCTCAGGTGCAGATCGCGCAGCGCGTACACCACGAAAATGGTGATGAAGGCGTTCTGGAAGAAGTTGAAGGTCGCCGACTGGCTGAGCAGTGAGCGCAGCAGCCGGCTGCCGTAGACCGCGTGCAGGCCTTCGGCGATCGAGGCTCGCACCGGCGGCCGCACCGCCGGCTGCTCGGGCGGCTCCTCGCGCTGCGAGATCGTGATCAGCCCGATCGCCGAGCACAGGTAGGACACCGCATCGACAGTCAGGGTGACCGGTGCGGTCAGGATCCCGACCAGCATCCCGGCCAGGCCCGGGCCGGCGATACCGGCAAGCGAGGTGCTGGTCTGGATCTGGCCGTTGCTGTCGGCGAGGTGCCGCCGCTGCACCAGGCTCGGCACGTAGGACAGCACGCCGACGTCGAAGATCACGGTCAGCACGCCCACCAGCAGGCAGATCAGGTAGAGCAGGCCGATCGAGAGCACCCCGAAGCCGTAGGCGATTGGGATGATGCCGATCAGCACCGCGTTGCCGAGGCTGCAGGCGATCAGCACCGGCCGGCGCCGGCGGCGATCCAGCCACACCCCGGCGAACAGCGACACCACCACGACCGGGGAGTAGCGGCAGGCGTTGAGCACGCCGACCTCGAACACGCTGGCGCCCAGCGTCAGGATAGCGATGATCGGCAACGTGAACTGGGTGATCTGGGTGCCGATCAGCGACACCGTCTCGCCCGACCAGAGCCGGACGAAGTCGCGGTTCGCCCAGATGCTGTCGCGACCGCCACCCGGCTCGGCTGCCGCCGGCAGGTCCGGCTCGTGAAGTTGCCGGACGTCCGCGGCGCCCTTGAGATCTTCCGACATCGCGGTGCTCCCTCCGGATCGATTCGGACCTGCTTGGCCACCCATTCCCGCCATTACGGTGCAGGTGTCACGCTAGCCGACAGTTCTGACATCTCGACCTGGCCGGTATAGCGAACCGGGATGCCATGCTCGGCACAGAACGTCAGCCAGCTCAACGCCTCGGCCTCGGTCTCGGCGGCGCGGTGCAGTCCAGGCGGGTACTCGCCGGCCAGTAGTTGGCCTATCCCGAACGCCAGCGGGATCGAAACGCAGCGCGCCATCGCGCTCTCGCCGGCATCGCCCAGCAGGTCCACCAGTAACTGACCCGACCAGCGGGTCCCGTCGATCCCCTGCAACGACAGCGCGACCGCGAGGACTACCCGGTCGTTGTCGGCCTCGGTGGTCGGGTATCGCTCGGCGAGTTCGCCAGCCAGCGCGCTGATCCGAGCGGCGTCGGCGGTTGGCAGCTCATCGAACACCGCCGACCAGGCGGCCCGCCAGCCCGCCAACCGCAGGGTGCCGCGCATGAACATTTCCAGTTGCCAGCCGTCCGGGATGCGGTACTGGGCGATGAACGGCAGGCTGTCCCGGTTGGGGTAAACCTCGAACGTCTCGCCCTCCAGCAGCTCTGCTCGGGTGGCCTGCCACGGCCGGTCGCTAGCCTGCTGCTCGCCGTCCTCGATGTAACGCGAGGGCGACAGCAGCGCCGTGAGCACGCCGCGCGGCGCCCAGCTGAAGCGGTAGCGGAAGTCGTTTCCGATCGCCGGGATGCCACCGCAGTGCGAGCTGAACCGCACCGACCGGGCGACCGGACCGACCTCGGCACGGGCCCGACCGATCAGCAGGTGCGCGAGCACGTGATCCAGCCCAGGATCCAGGCCGGCCTCGGTCAGCAGCACTATCCCGGCCTGCTCGGCCGCCGGTAGCTGTTCGGCCAGCTCCGGCGAAACGTAGCTGGTGCAAGCGAAATGCGCCTGCCTGGCGATGCACAACCGCACCAGGTCAAGGTGCTCGGAGGCGGGCAGCATCGATACCACGACGTCACCGGCGCCAACCTCGGCGGCCAGCCGGCTGAGTTCGAAGGCACGCGGCTCAGTGGCCATCGGCAGTCGCAGCCGGTCGATGCAGCTGGCTGCCTTCTCGACGGTGCGGCCCCATACCAGCACCCTGCGGGCCGAGTCGGTCAGCAGTCGTAGCCCGCTTCCGGTGGACAGGCCGGTGCCGATCCAGTGCACCGTACCGCTCGCTGCTATCCGTTCAGTCATCGCTGACCTCGCCATCTGTGCCTAAGGTTTGGGTTGCCAGGCTTTGGCTTGCCAGGCTTTGGGTTGCCCGCTCGAAGGCTCGCGCGCAGTTGCGCCAGCCGCCCTGCTCGGCGGCCAGCCCAACCAGCTGCGGTGTGAGATCGGCCGAGAACGCCGTGCTGGCAGCGACCGGTAGTAGCGCCGGCAGGTTGTCGATGGCGATGAGATCCAGCGGCGGCATAGCGCAGAGCCGGGTCACTGGCCGCTGCCAGCAGGTGAGCTGTTGATAGATCGGCAGCACGTTGAAGGGCGAGCGCACATCGCAGCTGATGTCGCAGATGACGCTCAGCAGCCGACCGGCATCGGCCACTTCCGCAGCTGTGAGAAACGGCGGGATCTGGTGATCCACCAGCACCGCGTTGATCAGCAGGTCATGCTTGATGACCGCGCCCCGATCGAGGTTCGAGGTCTCCGCCACGTCCCACCCGGTAGCCGCGATCCCCGCCATCGCCAGCGCGTCGCGGGCGCCGTGGCCGGATCGGCCAAGCGCACCGACTACCAGCACGCTCGGGGCGGCTCCGCCGGCGCCCTGCCGCAGTTGCGCGTCCAGCACCGACCGCTCCAGCACCGCCAGCGGCCCGGTCAGCGCACCCCGGTACTGCAGTACCGCCAGCGCCGCGCCGAGATAGCCAGCCCAGTAGCCGAACGCGGCCAGCCGCCGGCCGTCGTCGTCGACCAGGTACTCCAGGTCGAGCAGGCTGCCGCCGCCTTCGACGAACCGCTGCAGCAGCCGATCGCTGCCCGATTGAGCCTTGTAGGCATGGCCGAAGTAGATGTGGCGGTGCTCAAGCGACCAGGGCAGGTCGGGCAGCTCCTTGAGGCCGATAACGAAAGCCTCCGTAGGCGCCGCCGGCCAGCTCCCGGCCGCCACGATCAGGCAGCCGGCCGCGGCGTACGCCTCGATCGGAAAGCAGCGCTGCGCCGAATCCTCGACGGTGACCTGGTAGCCGGCTTCGACCAGCCGCCCAGCATCGGCCGGCACTACCGGTGCCCGGCGCTCGCTGGCCCGGTCCTCGCCGCGAATCCATAGGCTCGGTGGGCCGGTCATCGGCTGTCGCCGGATCGCTCTGGCATACCTGGCAGGACCGTGGGCCCTGGAAAGACCGGCGTCCGGATATTTCCGGACGGCAGGTAGCGGACGCCATCACCGCACAGCTGGCGCGCGTCCAGGCCGGCCTCGACCAGCTGCCGCACCGCGGCGGTCGCGATACCCAACGCCAGCGTCTCGCCCGGACAGCCGTGCCCGGCAGCCCCGAAGGTGAACAGTCGGCTGTGCTCGCGGTCGGGTCGCATCGCCGCTGGATCGGGATTCGCGGCGGGGTCCCGGTTCGCGGCGGCCAGCAGCAGCAGGATCGATTGGTCTTTCTCGAACTGGCAACCGGCGTAGTCGAATGCCGCGGCCACGAACCGCCGGGTGCTGTGTACCGGCGAGTCGTGGCGGGCGACTTCGCGGACGAATGCCGGCAGCTCGGCCGGCGCGGTGCTCGATCGAGCGAGCGCAACCAGGCAGTTGCCGATCAGGGCCGCGGTGGCGTCATAGGTCTGCGACAGCAGGCCGATACCGTTTGCCAGCAACGGTGCCTGCTCGGTCCAGTCGGCCCGCCGGGCCGCCCGGACCAGCTCGCCGAGCAGGCCGGTGCCGTCCTCGGTGAGCCTGGGACCCAGCAACGCCTGGAGCTGCTCGGCCGCGCTGGCCGCCGCGCGCAACTGGTCGGCGTCCGCAGTGGCCGGCAAGCACTTCACGAACTCGCCTATCAGCCGGCTGGCGCGCTCGTCGGATCCGTCGTCCAGTCCGCACAGCCGAGCCACCACCTGCGCGGGGACGCCGAACATCAGCTCCTCGACCGGTCGATCGCCGGTCAGCACCGAGCGCGCGCACTCGGTTGCTTGCAGGCTGACCTCGCCGGCGGAGACGCCGCCGAGCGACTCGACGACGATTGCCTTCACCCGGTCGTGAAACTCGCCATCGGTCATCCGAACCAGGTTGCCGAAGACCTCGCCGGCGGCGGTGCCGGCGATGCCGCTGGGCACCGGTTCGGTTGCCGGGCGCACCCGGCAGTCGGAGCTGGCAAGTACCGCGGTTACCGCGGCGGCGCTGCTCGCCACCCAGCACTGCAGCTCGTCGTCGAAGTAGCACGGGCGCTCAGCAACCAGCGCCGCGTAGTAGGGGTACGGGTCTCGGTGCGTTACCGCCCGCACCGGCGACAGTTCAGCCAGCATGGATCTCCGATCGGTACCGTTCGAGAATCTGCTTGCGACGTGGCTTGAACTGCGCCGACAGCAGGCCGTTGTCGACGCTGAACCGGGGTGCGGCGAGTACTACCCGGTGGATCTGCTCGTCCCGGTGCAGGCTGGCATTGGCGGCCGTGACGTGCTCGGCTATCGCTGCCTCGTCGGCCGGCTCGGTCGCCGGTGAGACCACCGCAACCAGCTGAGTCTGGGCCGGGCAGAACAGCACGCATTCCTCGATAGCCGGGCTTGCCTTGAGATGCTCCTCTATCGGCCGGACGATCACCTTCTTGCCGTTGTCCAGCACGATCACGTCATCGGCTCGACCGAGGATGAACAGGAAGCCGTCCTCGTCGAGGTATCCGAGATCGCCGGTCCGCACGATGCCCGCACCGACGAACATCCGCTCTGATTCACCCGGCGCGGCATAGGCATAGCGCGAGCTCACCGGGAAGTCGCTGCGCACGCTGATCACTCCCGCCGGATCGATCAGCACCTGCTTGCCCGCGAGCACCTGGCCGACACTGCCCACCCGGTGCGCGCCCGGATGGTTCTTGGCTACGATGCAGGTTTCGTTGAGGCCATAGCCCTCATACAGCGGCCAGCCGATTCCATCGAAGAATGCCAACACGTTCGGGCTTGCCGGCGCCGACCCGGTCCACAGGTATCGGATACGGTCACCGAACAGCTTTCGGGCGGCCTCGGCCGGTGCGAGCTTGCCGGCTGAGCGCTTCAGCTGCGCCTCGAGGTGCTTCTTGGCTGCCTCGAAGAAGGCCGGCACTCCCATCACCACGGTCGGTCGGGCCAGTAGCAGGGCAGCGAAGGCCACCTCGTAGGTGCTGATCGTGACATCGTGGCCGAAGCACAATGCCGAGTAGATCCAATACCTTTGCTGCAATAGCGACAGCGGCAGGAACACGAACAGGTCATCTGCCGGGCCATGCTGGAATAGTTGCTGGACCGCCGAGACCGAGCAGTCGACGCTGCCTACGGTGGCCAGCAGGCCCTTTGGTTCACCGGAGCTGCCTGAGGTGAACTTGCAGGCCAGTTCGTCTCCGGCCTGGTAATGCACGCTCGGCGACTCGACACCGGTGCTTGGTCGCTGCGCCAGTTCGAGCACCTCGCTGATCGCCCGGACGCCCTGACCGGTTACCGCCTCGGGTCGGTCGGTGAACAGCATCGCCAGCTGGTAGCGCTCGATCAGCCGGCTGTCCGCCTCGAACTTGCCGGGCTCGAATCCGGCAACCACCACCTTGAGCCGCAATGCCGCGAGGTCGAGCAGCACCCATTCCAGGCAGTTCCCGGCGAGGATGCCGAGCCGGTCGCCCGGTCGCAAACCCAGCTCGAACAGTTGCGCCGCGAGCCGGCCGGCCAGATCGAACACCTCGGTCAGCTCGTACGATCGGCTGCCATCGAGCCGCACGAACGCCATCCGGTGGCCGGGCGCCGGCCGGCTGCTGACAATCTGGTTGATGACCGAACGCATCAGGGGCTCACACCGGTACCCGCAGCAGGAGTGCCAGCTTGAGCAGCTTCGATCTGAACCGCCATCGACCTGATGGTGTCCACCTCGAAGAACCGGTCCAGCCTGATGCTGACGCCGAACCGCTTGCGCACCCCGGTGAGGATCCGGGCAGCCGCCAGCGAATCACCGCCGACGGCGTAGAAGCTGCCGTGGAGCTCCAGATCGGCTTCCGCGCACTTGAGCACCGCGGCCCAGATACTGGTGAGCGCCTGCTCCAACGCGCTGGCAGGGCCACTAGCCGGATGCTCCGTCGCCGGATCGGTGGCTGGCGGCGCAGCCGCGGTCAACCTGATCCGATCAAGTTTGCCGTTGCGGGTAAGTGGTAATTCGTCGTGCCAGTACAGGGCCGACGGCAGCATGTATTCCGGCAGGTGCTCGCGCAACCGGGTTCGGATCGAGTCGTCGGCTGGCCGGCTGGCACCAGCCGCGACCAGGTGAGCCACCAACCGGTCGCCGCGCGCGCCGGCTTGCCGCACCACCGCTGCCTGCTTGATCTCGGCTATCCCGACCAGCCGGGTCTCGACCTCGCCGGCCTCGATCCGGTAGCCGTTGATCTTTATCTGGAAGTCGCTGCGGCCGAGGATAGCGATGCTGCCATCCGGCAGGTACCGGCCAAGGTCGCCGGTCCGGAACAGCCGCTCGCCACGGCGGGGATCCTCGAAGAACCGGGCCTCGGTACGGGCTCGATCACCCCAATAGCCACGGGCCAGACCGGTCCCGGCGGCGCAGATCTCGCCGGTCACCCAGTCCGGGGTATCCAGGTCGTCGGCGTCCAGCAGGTAGGCCCGGTTGTTCGCGTTCGGCCGGCCGTACGGGATGGTGTCGCCGATCCAGCCGGCGCCGATCGGGTAGCAGATATTCCAGATGGTGGTCTCGGTCGGTCCACCGAGCGAGACCACTTCCAGGTCGGGCTTGAGTTGCCGCAGCGCAGCAGGCAGGCCCGGCGGGATCCGGTCGCCGCTCATCATCACCAGCCGCAGTGCGGACAGCTGCTCGGCATCGCCGGCCACCGCCTGCTCGTGCAGCAACGCAACGATGGCGGGCACCGAATTCCAGATCGTGACGCCGGCCGCGTCGCACAGCCGCAGCCAGTGCACCGGATCTGCCGCCCGGTCGTGGTCAGGTAGCACGATCGCGGCACCGGCCGACAGCGCCCCGAACACGTCCCAGACCGACAGGTCGAAGTTGAATGCGCTGATGCCGAACAGCCGGTCCTCCGCGCCGATCCCGAACCGCCGCTGGCAATCGGCGACCACGTTCGCCACGCTGCGCCGGCTCACCATCACCCCCTTCGGCTCGCCGGTAGTGCCGGAGGTGTAGAGCACGTAAGCCAGGTCGTCCAGGCTGGCGCCAGGCAGCGGCGGCAGCTCGGCAACCGCGCCGTCGGGCAGCTCCGGGCTGGTTAGCTCAAGAAGTTCGAGGTCGGCCGCCGCCGCTGGGTCCTTGACGTTGCTCAGCACGCAGCGCACCCGGCCGTCGCGCAGCAGGTAGCGCTGGCGCTCCAGCGGCAATCCAGCGTCGATCGGCAGGTAGGCCGCGCCGGCCAGGATGGCAGCCAGGATGCCCACTACCTGCTCCGGGCCGCGAGTCATCACCAGCCCGACCAGCTCGTCGGTGCCAACCCGGTGCGCGCGCAACCAGGTCGCAGCGGTCACCGCTCGCCGGTACAGCTCGCCGTAGCTCGTGGTGTGCTGCGCGGTGATGATCGCCGGTGCGTCCGGGCTGCGTCGGGCGTGCCGCACGAAGGCTTGCTCGAGCGGGTCCGCCGACAGCGCGGTGGTGGTGTCGTTGGCCGCCGCGCGGACCGCGCGCTGCGCTTGCGGCAGCAGGTCGAAGGTCCTCGCCAGCCAGGCCGGGTCGCTCACCAGGCTGTCCAGCAGGCTCTGGTAGCCGGCCACCATCGCCTCGATCATCCCGGCCGGGAACAGTCCGTCGACGCTGTCGAACTGCACGACCAGGCCACCATGCTGCTCGAAAGCAAAGCCATTGAGCCACACCTGCGGGGTCTGGCTCGAGGTATAGATCTCCGGGCCGAACAGTTCCAGGGTGGAGCCGTCGAGTTCGGTATCGACGTAGCCGATGGTGCTGTTGAAGGTGTACGGCATCCGGGCACGGTCCGGGCCGTCCCGCTTGGCTAGCTCGCGCAGTACCTCGATCCCACAGAAGTGCCGGTTGTCCAGATCCCTGCGCAGCCGGGCCTGCAATGCCTTGGCCTGCTCGGTGAAATCGAGATTCCGATCGAGTTCGAGCTCGATCAGGATGGTCTCGGAGAAGTTGCCGATCGCGTCCAGGATCCGCGGGTGGATCGGTGGCCGGTTCGCCAGCGTGCTGTTCAAGGTGAATCGTTGCCCCGCACCCCATCGAGCAAGTGTCTGGGCGTAGCCGGCCAGCAGCACCCCGGTCGGGGTCAGCCCCGCCTGGTTGGCCCGGGCCTTGACCGCGGACCAGGCCGCCCGATCCAGCCGCGCCACGTGCTGGCTAAAGCGCGGCTGGCTGATCGCCGCCGGGCTGGTCTGCAGCGCCAGGTCCGGGTACGGGGCCAGGTCGGCCAGCCGGTCCAGCCAGTACCTCCGCGACCGCTCGTAGGGCGCTCGGGTGCTGGCCTTGTCGAGTGCCGCGACGTAGTCAGCGAACGAGGCTTCGGCCTGCCCCGGCTGCTCGGCGCCGGAGTAGCTAGCCCACCAGTCCCGGAAGAACAGGAACATGCTGATGCCATCCATCACAAGGCCGTCGTGGCTGACATGCAGGATCATCCGCTGTTCGGACAGGATGCTTACCGCCACCGCCAGCAGCGGCGCCTGGTCGACCGGCAGCATCCGGTGCGAGCCTAGCTCGCGCACCGACCGCAGGTGCTCGCGCTGAGCCTGCTCGCGCTGCCCGCGCAGGTCGTACTCGGTGATGCCGAAGCCGTCGGGCAACCCCTGCTCGACCAACCTGCCGTCCTCGGTGAAGCGGGTGCGCAGCATGGCGTGCCGCTCGATAACCGAGCGCAGCGCCGCGCTCAGCCGCGGCAGCTGCCAGCTGCCCTCGATCTCGTGATAGACGTGGCTGGCGATATTGCCCAGCTCGACCGCATCGCTGCGACCGATCAGGTAGCCGCGCTGCAGCAGCGTCGGCCGGAAGCTCGATTCACCTTGTTGGGCCTGCAGATACTCGATCAGCTGCGGCTTGACTAGCTTGATCCGGCCAACCAGGCCGGCATCGATGCGCTCGCGCGGTCCTTGCAACCTCAGGTCAGCGCCGGCCGTGCTGACGCTCAGCCCACGCCCGGTGATATCGGCCAGCAGCTCCTCGACGCTCTCGGCGTTCACGGTGCTCACGGCGTTCACGGTGCTCATAACGGCAGCACCTCGGCGGGCTGGCCGGCCGACTCGAAATCGCTCAGTTGCTCATCGGACATGCCGGCCCGCAAGAAGGCAGCCAGTTCGGCCAGGCTGCGTTCGCCGAGCAGGTCCTCGATCGACAGGTCGACACCGGTCCGGTCCAGGATCTGGTACTGCAATGCGATGGACTGCATCGAGGTCATCCCGAGCAGCGCCAGGCTAGAGTCGGCCGGCGCTTGATCGGCGGGCAATCGCAACGCCTGCGCCACGGTCCCGGTCAGCCAGGGCAGCAGCGCCGAGGCCATCGGCGCACCGAAGAACACCTGACCCGCGAGGTCGATCCGGGTACCCGGTTCGAGGAGTTCCACCGAACTCGGCCAGTGCGTCGGCGGCGGCGAGCCCAGCGCGCTGGCCAGCCGGGCCGCGAACCGCGGCATCAGCGGCGCGCTCACCAGCGACAGCAACTGGGCGGCCGCCAGTTCCAGCGCTATCCCGGTCCGGGCCTGGTCCTGCCAAGCCGCCAACTGTGAGGTCGCGGACTCGGCCGCCGCGAAGGCCAGCACGTCATCGACGATGCCGTTCAGCTCGCGAGCGGCCCGGTTCAGCGAGAAGTCATCCTGGGCCAGGCTGTGACTGACCGCCGACAGTCGATCCGCCAACCGACCGCGCATCGCCAGGTGCTCCGGCGTCCAGCTGCCGGCCTGCGGTGTCAGACCGCCATAGTGCTTGTCGAGCCGGGCGCCGAGGTCATTCAGCCAGCGCTGCCAGCTACCGACCAGCCGATCGGCCACGAAGGCCTGGTAATCAGCCATCACGAAGTTGCTGCGACGGCCCTCCGGGCGCATCCAAGACAGGTAGCAGCGCACCGCATCGACGCTGTGCGGACCGAGAATATCCTTGCCCCACACGGCATGCCGGCGACTGGTGGAGAACTTGCTACCGTCCAGCAGGCTGAACTCGTTGACGTTGTAGTCGATGTCCGGCGCCCAATCGGGATAGCCGAGCCGGTACATCGCCGGGACGAAGACCGCATGGTAGAAGGTGTTGTCGAAGCCGAGGAAATGCACGATCTTCCAGTCGGCCTGTGGCTGGTCGGCCCGCCAGGTCTCGCCGCGCTTGCGCCCGACCGTCTCGATTCCGTGCAGGAACCGGTATGCCATATCGATCCATACCCAGATCACCTGGCCGGCCACCCCGGTTTCGGCGGGCGCGACGCCCCACTCCCCCGGATGGGTGATCGCCACCTCCAACCGATCGCGCCGGAACAGCCGGTGGCTGAGCTCCTTCACCCGGCCAGGTACCCGACCCAGCCGGTGGTGTGCCTGGATGTCGCCGGCCAGCTCGCCCAATGCCAGCGAGTACCTGGTGATCGTGCCTAGCCGCGGCCGGGCATCGGAGACAGCTGAGCGCGGCTCGGCAAGGTCTGCGCAGAAGTTCGGCTCGCCGCACTCCTCGCACATGTTGCCCCCGGTCGGGTGAGCGCAGGTTGGGCAACCACCTGATACATCTACTTCATAGAGGTATTGACCGGTTTCAGCATCGAAGAGTGCGGCGTCTTCGACCAGCCGCACCTGAGGAGCCGCGGCGACCCGGGAGAAGAATTCCCGCACCCGCCCGGGGTAGCTGTCGTCGGCGCCAGAGACCGTGTACTCGTCGATCTCGATGTCCATCAGCCGGTGCGTCGCCAGGATCTCGGCGCTAAAGTGCGCCGCCGTCTGCGATGGACTCTGGCCGATCCGGCGAGCGGCGCCGGCCACGTAGCTCTGATAGTCGTCGCTGCCCGCTATGTGAAAGACGGTGGCGCCGTTCATCCGCTGGAAGCGGACGTAGGCGTCGGCTCCCAAGTACGGCCCACCCAGGTGGCCGAGGTGCAGGTCGCCATTCGGGGTGGTGGGCGAGGAGAAGACGAAGATCGGGCGCTCGTCGAACTGCCTGCTCCGCGCTGGGTGTTCGGTCATCCCGCACTCCTCAGTTCCACCGGCAGCCGGAGCAGGTCGACCGCCTCTGACGCGATCGCCGGGGCTAGCCGGTAGCCGGATCCATTTGCCCCGCCGGCGAAGACGATCCGGCCCGCCGGGTCCAGGGCCTGTATCAGCGGCTCACCGGTCGCGCTGTAGGCATCGCAGAAGACCCTCCCGGACGTGCAGCGGGCGGCCAGCGTTGGCGAGTACCGGCGCAGGCACTCCCGGGCCTCATCGAGGTTGGCCGCCGATAGCCCGTCGAGCAGCAGGTCCGGATCAACGTCCCATTCTTGACAGGTGAAACTGAATAGCCAGTGGCCGCGGTTGAGCACTGGGATCAGGAAGGCGTCCTCATCGTGGAAGATCACCGCACGGTCGTCCTCGGTGGGCACCTGCTCGACGTGCAAGGCCACGATCTTCTTCACCCGGATTGCCAGTGGCTCCAGTAGCTCCCGCCAGGCAGGCGCGTAGAGCCACGGACCGGGCGCCAGCACCAGCTGATCGGCCCGCAGCGTTTCGCCGGAGCCGAGCTGCAGCAGCACCCCGCTGTCCGAGGACTGCAAGTCGAGCACCTGCAGGCCTTCCCGGAAACTCACTCGCGATCGCAACTGGCGGGCGACGGCCTGGCTCACGCCGTACACATCTGCCTGATGGCAGCCCTCGATCTGCCACAGGCTTGCCCCGGCGGGCGCCTGCACGTCCCGGTTCGGCAGCTGCTCGATGGCGGTGATGCCGGCCCGACCGAGGTAGGTCTGGCGCATTGCAGCTACCAGGTCCGGGCTGGCGACGATCGAGGTCTGCGGCAACGGATAGATCGGCAGTGCGGGATGCTTGCCTTTCAACACCCGGTAGAAGTTCTCGCTGTAGCCAGCCATGCCGCGCACCCGGCTGGTGGCGCCACGCGGAAAGTGCAGGCCGGCCGATCGCCGGCTGGCCCCGCTGCCTACGGTGTCCCGGTCGAAGACGGTGACCGCGGCACCCGGACTGCGGCTGAGAATCTCGTG
>FTJM01000789.1_pt4 | contig 14574 bp, 13 predicted proteins | sample 1658941 | NCBI WGS metagenome assembly FTJM01 (sample SAMEA3914876, study PRJEB12502) | metagenome | biome: forest; material: soil | place: USA | collected 2011-06-22 | depth 0.3 m
GCCTCGGTCGCGCTGCTGATCGACTACATCGTCACCGTCGCGGTTCCGGCCGCGGCCTGCACCGCGACGGTGACGATGTAGTCGATCAGCAGCGCGACCGAGGCAATCTGGGCGATCTTGGGGCCGAAGTTCTCCCTGGCCACGACGTAGGAACCGCCGGCCCTGGTGTAGACCATCACCACCTCGCGGTAGGACAGCGTCATCAGGATGAGCACCGCGAGCACTACCGCGGTCATCGGCAACAGGATGTGGAATCCGGTCAGCCCGAACACCGCGAGCAGCACGATCAGCATCTCTTCGGTGCCGTAGGCCGAGGACGAGATGCAGTCGCTGGACAGCACCCCGAGCGCGGCCTTTTTGCTCAGTTTCTCCTCGTGCAGCTGCGAGGTGACCATCGGCGGTCCGAGCACCCGGCGCTTGATCCGGTAGCTCAGCCGTTCCGGGATGTCGACGATTGGTTCCGGCTGCACGCTGCGGGCCGGCTCAGCCGCCGGCGCTCGATCCTGGCGGAGCGGACTGAGAATGGACATGACTCCTGCTATCTGCACCGGTACCTGCCGGCCCAACCGAGCCGATCGCTACCCACGTTAGGAGCCCGGCGACCGGCGGACCCGGGCCTGCGGCGGTGCTGACGGATCCCTCACGCGAATCCTCACGACTTGCTCATGCCCGGTGGCGCACGCCACCGCTCCGCTCCGCTGGACATTCCAAGCGCCCGGCAGCAGGGTTGGCCAGGTGACCACTGTGGATCTTCGGGCGCTGTCTGCTGGTGCGGGCGGTTCGGCCGCGCTGACCGGCTACTTCGCGCAACCAAGCGGATCCGGCCGCTGGCCGGCGATCGTGGTGATCCATGAGGCGTTCGGGCTGGACGAGGCGGTGCGCCGGCACGTGGAACGCCTTGCCGCGATGGGCTACCTCAGCCTGGCGCCGGACCTGTTCAGCGACGGCGGGACCCGGCACTGCTTGGCCTCGACGATGCTCGCGATGACCTCGGGTCACGGCAAGGCCTACGCCGACATCGCGGCCGCCCGGCACTGGCTGCTGCAACGTGCGGGCTGCACCGGCAAGGTCGGCATCGTCGGCTTCTGCATGGGCGGTGGCTTCGCGCTGATGACCCTCGATACCGGCTTCGACGTCGCCGCGCCGAACTGCGGTCCGCTACCCGGCGACCTGGCCGCGGCGCTGGCCGGGGCCTGCCCGGTGGTGGGTAGTTACGGCGGCCAGGATCGGGGCCTGCGGGGGGCCGCCGACAAGCTGGCCGCGGCGCTGAACGAGGCCGGAGTACTGCATGACGTCAAGGAGTACCCGGCGGCCGGGCATTCCTTCCTCAATGACGCCATGTCCGGGCCGCGTCTGCTGCGGCCGCTGCAGAAGGTGCTGGGGATGGGGCCCGATCCGGCCGCGGCCGCCGATGCCTGGCGCCGGATCGAAGCCTTCTTCGCCGAGCAGCTGGCCTGAACCTAGTCCAGAACCCGAATCACCCAGCGCGGGCGATGGCTCGCGCTGGGCAGGCCAGCAGCTGGTTCGGCGCGGGCTAGCGCACGGCCGAGCTGAACACCGGCAGGTACGCACTCGACTGGCCGGCCGCGGTGGGGTGGTAGGACTCGCCGATATCGAGGAAGTTCAGCGAGTGCAGCCACGACGAGTTGTCACAGATCTGGTGTCCGGTGAACGCCGATCGCACGTCGGCGGTGGTGAAGCCGTGACCGGCCGCGGCGGTGTTGATGATGCCGTCGGCCAGGTTGATGCCCTCGTCGATCTTGGCCCGCGAGGTCCCACTGAGCCCGATGCAACCCGATTGGCTGGTGTCGTCGAAGACCGGGTAGCTGAGTACCACGACCTGGGCGTTGGGTGCGTGCGAGCGGATGTTGTTGTAGGTGGTGTTCAGCAGTCCTGGCAACGTGTTCTGTGCCTTCGCCTCGGCGGCATTGACCGCGGCGACGCAGTCGCTGGTGCTACCCAGCACGCAGGTCTGCATGATGTCGGCGAACCCGACGTCGTTGCCGCCGATGGTGATGCTGACCAGCCCGGTGGACGCGCTCAGTGCCGAAAGCTGCGAGCCGTTCACGTCGGCGGTGGTGGCGCCGGAACAGGCAACCGACACGTAGGAACTCGGATGGTGGGCGTTGTTCCACAGGGCTGAGTAGGCGTTGCTGCTGCGGTCACAGGAACCGCTGTCGCTGGTGTAGTTGCCGGCGCCGACACCGGAGGAGTAGGAATCGCCGAGGGCGACGTAGCCGCCGCCGGTCTGGGCAGAGGCGGGGGCTGCGCTCAGCACGGCGGCGAGCGCGACGGCTGTTGCTGCACCGGCTAGGGCTATCAAGGGACGCAAGGTTGGCACGGGGGACCTCCAAGATGGGGGATGTGCTTACTATGCGGAGCTTAGTGGTAACTGTCCGTATATGGCGATGTGGATGACCCAGCGCGGCGTTTACCCGCGGCCGGCACTACACATCGGCGCGCAGCCAAGCCTTAGACTGCACGTTGGCAGCTCGTGAAAACTTTCACGAGCAGCCCAGAGCACGAAAAAGTACCAGGCAATAGGCAGCAGGGGAGGCAGGAATGACCAGTACCGCCGACCGGCAGGCCGAGCCTGCTGAGGCCGCAGACCGGCCTGGCACGGTCCACGACGCGGACGTGATCGTGGTGGGTGCCGGCCCGGCCGGCTCGGCCGCCGCGTACTGGATGGCGACTGCGGGCCTGGATGTCTTGCTGCTGGAGAAGACCAGCTTTCCGCGGGAAAAGGTCTGTGGTGACGGGCTGACCCCGCGCGGCACCCGCGCGCTGGTCGACATGGGCATCGACGTGAGCGAAGCCGCTGGCTGGCTGCACAACAAGGGCCTGCGGGTGATCGGCGGCGGGATGCGGCTGGAACTCGACTGGCCCGAGCTTGCCTCGTTCCCGGACTACGGACTAGTGCGACCGCGGGCGGACTTGGACCAGTTGCTCGTCCAGCAGGCGGTCAGGGCCGGCGCCCGGCTGCACGAGCAGACCAGTGTCAGTGGCCCGATCATCAACGCTCAGGGGCGGGTCATCGGGGTACAGGCCAGGCGCGGCGCCGACCGGGCAGAACGCACCGAGCACAGCTACCGGGCGCCGGTGGTGCTGGCCTGTGACGGGGTATCCGGCCGGTTCGCGCTGTCGCTGGGTCTGCAACGCAATGACAAGCGCCCGATGGGCGTGGCGGTCCGGCGCTACTACTCGAGCCCGCGCACCCACGATGACTACCTCGAATCGTGGCTGGAGTTGTGGGACGGCCCGCCCGGGGACGACAGCGCCAAGCTGCTGCCCGGCTATGGCTGGATCTTCGGGATGGGCGACGGCTCGTCCAACGTCGGGCTCGGCGTGCTGAACTCCTCCGCGGGGTTCCAGAAGACCAATTACCGCACGCTGCTCACTACCTGGCTGGACAACACCCCCGAGGAATGGGGCTTCCGCGAGGAGAACGCGCTGTGCGCCACTCAGGGCGCCGGCTTGCCGATGGGGTTCAACCGCACCCCGCACTATCGCGATGGGGTGCTGCTGGTCGGCGACTCCGGCGGTTCGGTCAACCCGTTCAATGGCGAGGGCATCCCGTACGCCATGGAATCGGGCAAGTTTGCGGCCGAAGCGGTCGTGCAGGCGCTGGCGCGCCCGGAGGGGCCGGCCCGGGAGCGCGCGCTAGCCGGCTATCCGCTGGCGATGCAGGCCGCCTGGGGTTCCTACTACCGGCTCGGCGCCGGCTTTGTGAAGTTGATCGGCAACCCGGCGGTGATGCGGGCCTGCACCCGGCATGGGCTACCGCACCCGCGGCTGATGAAATTCGTACTGAAGTTGCTGGCCAACCTGACCGATCCGCACGATGGCGATGCCAGCGACCGGATCATCACCGCCCTTACCCGCATCACGCCGGCCGTCCGATGACCGGTATCGCTGCGCTCCACGGCCCGAGGTTAGGCAAGCCTAATAACGGGCAGAATCAGGCCGCACACTAGCCTGACAACGGTCGATGAGACCGCAATGCTGGGAAAAGCAAGGCTCACCACAGCTCGAGTGAACGAGGAAGGGAAGCAGGTTCACCAGATGCTCTCGACGTACCTGCCGATCGTGGTCCTGTTCGCGCTCGCGTTCGGCTTCGCGGTGTTCTCCGTCATCATCGCCACCATCACCGGCCCGAAGCGCTACAACAAGGCCAAGCTGGACTTCTACGAGTGCGGCATCGAGCCCGCTCCGATGTCGGCCGGACCGAACCGCTTTCCGGTGAAGTACTTCCTCACCGCGATGCTGTTCATCGTCTTCGACATCGAAATCATCTTCCTGTACCCCTACGCCGTGGAGAGCCAGCAGCTCAGCCTGTTCGGGCTGATCGAGATCTTTCTGTTCATCGGCACGGTCTTCATCGCCTACGCCTACGTGTGGCGGCGTGGCGGACTGGACTGGGACTAGCCGTGGCATCGATAAAGCGCGAGGCCGAACAGTGTCCTGCCAGCAACGTCGCACCCCGTCAAAGATTGGCCCGCTGACATGGGTTTAGAAGAGAAGTTGCCCGACGGAATCCTGTTGGCCAGTGTCGAGTCCCTGGTCAACTGGACCCGCAAGTCCTCGCTCTGGCCAGTCACCTTCGGGTTGGCTTGCTGTGCCATCGAGATGATGACGTTCGGAGCGCCTCGCTTCGACTCCGCGCGCTTCGGCATGGAGGTCTTTCGACCCTCGCCCCGGCAGGCCGACCTGATGATCGTGGCCGGCCGGGTGAGCCAGAAGATGGCGCCAGTGGTCCGCCAGATCTATGACCAGATGGCCGAGCCGCGCTGGGTGATCGCGATGGGGGTATGTGCCTCCTCCGGGGGCATGTTCAACAACTACGCGATCGTGCAGGGTGTCGACCACATCATCCCGGTGGACATGTATCTGCCCGGCTGCCCGCCCCGACCGGAAATGTTGATCGACGCGATCCTCAAGCTGCATCACAAGATCTCCAACGAGCCGCTCGGCCCCAAGCGGGCAGAGAAGCTGGCCGGTCAGAAGGTCGAGCTGATCCCGTCGTCGCAGAGGTTCGCGAAATGACCGACGCCACCCAGCCAGCCAGTGATTCCGAGCTGGAACTTGCCCGGATCCAGGGCACGCTGCCGGTCGATCAGCACCGACCTGGCATGTTCGGGGTGACCGGCTCCGGTGACACCACTGGCTTTGCTGGCCTGCAACGCCAGCCGTGGGTCGAGCTGCCCGCTCCGCGCCCGTTCGGCGGCTACTTCGATGAAGTGGTCGACGCCTTCGAGGAGGCCTACCCGCAATACGGCGAGGCCGTCCGCAAGATCGTGGTGGATCGCGACGAGCTGACCATTCACATCGCCCGCGAGCACATCGCCGCGGTGGCCAAGGTCTTCCGAGACGACCCGGCGCTGCGCTTCGAGTTGCTGTCCTCGATCTCGGGGGTGGACTACCTGGCCCGCGAGGGCGAAGCCGGTGAGCGGTTGCACGCGGTCTATCACCTGACTTCGATGACCTTCCGGCGCCGGGTCCGGCTCGAGGTCGCGCTGACCACAGCCGATCCGCACCTGCCCTCGGTGACCGCCGTGTACCCAACCGCGGACTGGCAGGAACGCGAGACCTGGGACATGTTCGGCATCATCTTCGACGGCCACCCGGCACTGACCCGGATCCTGATGCCCGATGACTGGGACGGCCACCCGCAGCGCAAGGACTACCCGCTCGGCGGGGTCGCGGTGGAATACAAGGGTGCGAGTATCCCGCCACCGGACGAAAGGCGGGTCTACCGATGAGCGCTTGCGCGAAGAGCATTGGGTATAGCCGATGAGCGATTCATACAGCCCCACCCGCGACACCACCGAGGGCAAGGTCTACAACGTCGCCGGTGGCGGCGACTGGGATTCGGTGTTCGCCGGCGACCCGTTGCACGAAGAGCGGCTCGTGGTGAACATGGGTCCGCAGCACCCGTCCACCCATGGGGTGTTGCGGCTGGTTCTGGAGCTGGAAGGCGAAACCGTCACCGATGCCCGGCTGGTGATCGGCTACCTGCACACCGGCATCGAGAAGAACGCCGAGTTCCGCACCTGGACACAGGGCAGCACGTTCGTGACCCGCTGCGATTACCTGGCGCCGTTGTTCAACGAGACTGTCTACTGCATGGCGGTCGAGAAGCTGCTCGGTGCCGTGGTGCCCGAGCGCGCGAACCTGATCCGGGTGCTGATGATGGAGATCAACCGGATCTCCTCGCACTGGGTGTGGTTGGCCACCGGTGGCATGGAGCTGGGTGCGCTGACCGCGATGACCAACGGTTTCCGGGCGCGCGAGAAGTGCCTGGACATCCTGGAGCTGATCACCGGCCTGCGGATGAATCACGCCTATATCCGACCCGGCGGCCTCGCCCAGGACCTGCCCGAGAATGCGGTCCCCAAGATCCGTGACTGGATCAAGGAAATGGACAAGGAAGTGCTGGGCGTCGACCGGCTGCTGCGTGGCCAGCCGATCTGGATCAACCGGCTCAAAGGTGTCGGCTGGATTGGGGTCGAGGGCTGCATCTCACTGGGGTTGACCGGCCCGATGCTGCGGGCGGCCGGCCTGCCGTGGGACATGCGCAAGACCGAGCCGTATCTGGGTTACGAGACCTACGACTTCGACGTCCCGACCGACGACGGCGGCGACTGCTGGAGCCGGTTCGTGGTCAAGGTCGCCGAGATGCGGGAGAGCCTCAAGATCATCGCCCAGGTGCTCGACCGGATCGAACAAACTCCCGGACGGGTGATGGTGGACGACCCGAAGATCGCCTGGCCGGCGCAGCTGTCGATCGGCTCGGACGGGATGGGTAACTCACCGGCGCACGTCAACAAGATCATGAATGGTTCGATGGAATCGCTGATCCATCATTTCAAGCTGGTCACCGAGGGATTCCGGGTTCCGACCGGGCAGGCCTACGTAGCCATCGAAGGCCCGCGCGGCGAGCTCGGCGCGCACGTGGTCTCTGACGGCGGCACCCGGCCGTACCGGGTGCATCTGCGCGAACCGTCCTTCATCAACCTGCAGGCCACCGCGGCGATGTCGATCGGCGGCCAGATCGCCGACGTGATCGCCTCGGTCGCCTCGCTCGATCCGGTGATGGGTGGCTGTGACCGATGAGCGCGTCGGCGGCAAGGAGAAGTGGCACCGCACATGGCTAACACCCGACTGAGCCTGATCGACATCGAGCGGCCTGGCAACCCGGAGGTCTTCGGCGCCGAGGTGCGCGAGGCCGCGCTCGAGATCGTTTCCCGTTACCCGGTGGGCCAATCTCGCTCGGCGCTGCTGCCGATGCTGCACCTGGTGCAGTCCGAGCAGAGCTACGTCTCGGCCGACGGCATCGCATTTTGCGCGGACCTGCTGGAGCTGACCAAGGCCCAGGTAGCGGCCGTCGCCACGTTCTACACGATGTACAAGCGCAAGCCGACCGGTGAGTACCTGGTGAGTGTCTGTACGAACACGCTGTGCGGAATGCTCGGCGGCGACGAGATCTACGCGACGCTATCCGAGCTGCTGGGTGTCGGTATGAACGAGACCTCCGGTGATCCGGACGCCGCCGGCTCGATCACCCTGGAGCACGCCGAGTGCCTGGCGGCCTGCGACTACGCGCCGGTGGTCACCGTCAACTACGAGTTCTTCGACAACCAGACAACCGAGTCCGCGCAGCAACTGGTCGGTGAGTTGGGCAAGGGCCACCGGCCGCTGCCTACCCGAGGCGCGCCGCTGTGCAGTTTCAAGGAGATCTCTCGCCAGATCGCCGGCTTCGTCGATCAGCGACCGGAGTCACTCACCGCCAGCGGCACCGGCGTGCCGACCGAGGTAGGTGTCCGGCTTGCCCAGCAGCGCGGCGAGCAGGCGCCGGGTTACCCGCCGGGCGACAGCGCCAACAGTGCCGGCGGCCGCCAGAGCGCAGTGAGCTCGGCGGCACCGGCGAACCGGCAGGCTGGCGCCAACACCGGCGCCCAGGTGCCCACCAGCGCGCATGATGCGCCGCTCAAGACTGCGGAAAGTGATCCCGCGACGGATCAGAAGAAGGCTGACTGACGATGCCGTTGACTCCAGTACTGACCAAGCGGTTCGGCACCAACTCGCCGTGGTTGTTGGACAATTACCAGAAGCTCGACGGCTACACCGGGCTGCGCAAAGCAGTAGCGATGGCACCGGATGAGATCATCGCGCTGGTGAAGGAATCCAACCTGCGCGGCCGCGGCGGCGCAGGCTTTCCGACCGGCATGAAGTGGCAGTTCATCCCGCAGGCAAAGCCTGGCGAGCCGGCTAAGCCGCATTACGTGGTGATCAACGCCGACGAGGGCGAGCCGGGCACCTGCCGGGACCTGCCGTTGATGATGAACGATCCACACTCGATTATCGAGGGCATCATCATCGCCTGCTACGCGGTGCGGGCCCAGCATGCCTTCGTCTACATCCGCGGCGAGGCGGTGCACGCCATCCGGCGGGTCACCCAGGCGGTCAACGAGGCTTACGCGGCTGGCTACCTCGGCGACGATGTGCTCGGTAGCGGCCTGCGCTTCGACATCACCGTGCACGGCGGGGCCGGCGCCTACATCTGCGGCGAGGAGACGGCATTGCTCGACTCGCTGGAAGGCAAGCGTGGCCAGCCCCGGCTCAAGCCACCGTTCCCGGCGACCAACGGGCTCTACGACGCGCCGACCGTGGTGAACAACGTCGGCACCCTGGCCAGCGTGCCCTACATCGTGCTGGGTGGCGCGGCCTGGCACCGCAAGATGGGTCCGGAAGGCTCGCCCGGCACCTCCATTTACTCGCTGTCCGGTCGGGTGCAGAACCCGGGCCAGTACGAGGCGCCGATGGGCAGCACGCTCGCGGAGCTGCTCGAGCTGGCCGGTGGAGTGCGGCAGGGGCACCAGCTGAAGTTCTGGACCCCAGGTGGCTCCTCCACGCCGATGTTCACCCAGGAGCATCTCGACATCCCGCTGGACTTCGACTCGGTAGCCAAAGCCGGTTCGATGAACGGCACGTCGGCTCTGATGATCTTCGACGAGTCCGACTGCGTCGTGCGGGCGGTACAGAAGTGGAGTGAGTTCTACGCTCACGAATCCTGTGGCAAGTGCACTCCCTGCCGCGAAGGCACCTACTGGTACGTGGGAATCTATGACCGACTCGAGCGCGGTGACGGAACCTTGGAAGACCTGGAAACGCTGCTGGACCTGTCTGACAACATCCTCGGCCGCGCCTTCTGCGCACTCGGCGACGGTGCGGTCAGCCCGGTGACCTCTTCGATCAAGCACTTCCGGGACGAGTACCTGGCTCACATCACTGGCCGGGGCTGCCCGTTCGGTGCAGCACGAGTCCTGGCCGGAGCCCGCTGATGAGCACCACGATGGACAAGGATGCGGTCGCGGTGGATTTGATCACCGTCACCATCGACGGGATCGACATCTCGGTCCCGAAGGGCACCCTGTTGATCCGGGCCGCTGAGCAGCTCGGCATCCAGATCCCGAGGTTCTGCGACCACCCGTTGCTGGATCCGGCCGGCGCCTGCCGGCAGTGCCTGGTTGAGGTCACCGACATGGGTAACGGCCGGGGCATGCCCAAGCCCGCCGCGTCCTGCACCACCACCGTGATGCCCGGCATGGTGATCAAGACCCAGCTCACCTCGGCGGTGGCCGACAAGGCCCAGCAGGGCGTGATGGAGCTGCTGCTGATCAACCATCCGCTGGACTGCCCGGTCTGCGACAAGGGTGGCGAGTGCCCGCTGCAGAACCAGGCGATGAGCAACGGCCGCGCCGACAGCCGGTTCCACGAGCACAAGCGGACGTTCCCCAAGCCGGTCGCGGTGTCCAGCCAAGTGCTGCTCGACCGCGAGCGCTGCGTGCTCTGCCAGCGCTGCACCCGGTTCTCCGAGCAGGTCGCCGGTGACCCGTTCATCGACCTGCTCGAGCGCGGCGCGCACCAGCAGATCGGCACCGCCAGCGACACCCCGTTCCAGTCCTACTTCTCCGGCAACACCGTGCAGATCTGCCCGGTGGGCGCCCTGACCGGCGCCAGTTACCGTTTCCGGGCAAGGCCGTTCGACCTGATGTCGACGCCGAGCGTGTGTGAGCACTGCTCGTCCGGTTGTGCCCAGCGCACCGACTGGCGGCGCGGCAAGGTGACCCGCCGGCTGGCCGGCGAGGACGCCGAAGTTAACGAGGAATGGAACTGCGACAAGGGCCGGTGGGCGTTCCAGTACCCGGTGCAGACCGACCGGCTGCTCACTCCGCTGGTCCGCGACGCCGCCGGCAAGCTGGTCGAGGCGTCCTGGCCGCAGGCGCTGGAGGCCGCGGCAGCCGGCTTGGCCAAGGCCCGCGATGCCGCCGGCGTCGGCGTGCTGCCCGGCGGCCGGCTGACCGAAGAGGACGCCTACGCCTACGCCAAGTTCGCCCGGGTGGCGCTGGCCACCAACGACATCGACTTCCGGGCCCGGCCCCACTCGGCCGAGGAGTTGGCGTTCCTCGGCGCGGCGGTGGCTGGCACCAGCCCGAGCACCGGCGGCGTCAGCTTCGCTGACCTGGAGGCCGCCTCGACGGTGCTGCTGATCGGGCTGGAGCCCGAGGAGGAGTCGCCGATCGTCTTCCTGCGGTTGCGAAAGGCAACCCGGCTGGGTCGGCTGAGCGTGCACTCGATCGCGGCACTGGCCTCCGGTGGCCTGACCAAGCTCGGTGGCCGGTTGATCCCGACGCAGCCCGGCGCCGAGGCGAGCGCGATCGAGGCTCTCGACGTGGACGTCCGCGAGGCGCTGACCACCGGGATCATCCTGGTCGGCGAGCGGCTGGCCGGCGTGCCCGGCGCGCTGAGTGCGGCGCTGCGGCTGGCGAGTGACACCGGTGCCCGGTTGGCCTGGGTGCCACGGCGGGCCGGCGAGCGCGGTGCGGTTGACGCCGGGGCGCTGCCGACCCTGCTCCCCGGTGGCCGGCAGGTATCTGACGACGCGGCCCGGGTCCAGGTCGAGCGGATCTGGCACGCGTCCATCCCGGCCTCGGCCGGACGCGATCTGACCGGCATCCTGGCCGCGGCGGGCCCGCAGAGCGCGCTGCTGATCGGCGGCCTGGACCTGGCCGATCTGCCGGACACCGCTGCGGCTGAGGCGGCACTGGCCCGAACCGGTTTCGTGGTGAGCCTGGAGATCCGACGGTCCTCGGTCACCGAATACGCCGACGTGGTGTTCCCGGTGGCGGTCGCTGCCGAGAAGGCCGGCCGGTACCTGACCTGGGAAGGCCGCCGCCGGCCATTCGACCTCACCCTGACCGGTAGCGGCCAGCTGCCCGATGGCCGGGTGCTCAACGCGCTTGCCGACGAGCTCGACCTCGATCTCGGGCTGGCCAGCCACCTCGCCGCCCGCGACGAGCTCGACCAGCTCGGGGTGGCGAGCGCCCGGGCCAGCGCACCGTCGGTTGCCGGTCGGCCGGTCCGGCCGGGTGCCGGCACGCTGCTGCTGGCCACCTGGCACGAGCTGATCGACGCGGGTTCGCTGAGTGACGGCGAGCCGAACCTGGCCGGTACCGCCAAAGCGCTGCGGGTCGCGCTGAGCCGTCAGAGCGCTACCGAACTCGGGGTAGCCGATGGCGATCTGGTGACCGTAGCGACGGCCTCGCCGGCCGGCGGCACCCTGCAGGCACCCGTCGTGATCCAGGACGGGGCCGCGCCCGGTACGGTCTGGCTGCCGACCAACCACCGGGACGGCTCGGTTCGCGGGTTGCTCGGCGCGGTCCATGGCGATCCGGTGACCGTCACCCGCGTCGGTGAAAGTCGAACCGAGACACCTCAGCCGGCAACCGGAGGTCGGGCATGAGCATTCTTGCCGCTGACTCGAACGCGACGCTCGGCGCATTCGGCCACGACGTGTTCTGGCTGGTGCTGCTCAAGGTGCTCGGCGTGTTCGTCTTCCTGGTCGTCATGACGCTGTTCTCGATCGTGTTCGAGCGCAAGGTGGTCGGGCGGATGCAGAACCGGATCGGGCCGAACCGGACCGGTCCGTGGGGCGTGCTGCAGTCGCTGGCCGACGGCATCAAGCTGGCGTTCAAGGAAGAGATCATCCCGACGCTGGCCGACAAGCCGGTGTACTGGATCGCGCCGGTGGTCTCCTGCGTGCCCGCCTTCCTGGCTTTCTCGGTCATCCCGTTCGGGCCCGAGGTATCCATCTTCGGGCACCACACCCCGCTGCAGTTGACCGACCTGCCAGTCGGCGTGCTGGTGATCTTCGCCTGCTCCTCGCTCGGCGTGTACGGCATCGTGCTGTCCGGCTGGGCCTCCGGTTCGACCTACCCGCTACTCGGCGGATTGCGCTCGGCCGCGCAGATGATCTCCTACGAGGTCGCCATGGGGCTCTCCATGGTGATGGTGTTCCTGTACGCCGGGACCATGTCGACGTCGGGCATCGTCGACTATCAGCGGGCTCATCTGTGGAACGCGCTGCCGCTGTTCGTCTCGTTCTTCATCTACCTGATCTCGATGGTCGGCGAAACCAACCGAGCACCGTTTGACCTGCCGGAGGCAGAGTCCGAGCTGGTCGGTGGCTTCCACACCGAGTATTCCTCGATGAAGTTCGCGCTGTTCTTCCTGGCCGAATACATCAACATGGTGACCGTTTCGGCTTTGGCGACCACGCTGTTCCTGGGTGGTTGGCGGGCTCCGGTGCCGCTATCGCTGTGGCATGGCGCGAACTCCGGCTGGTGGCCGATGCTCTGGTTCACCGCCAAGGTGATCCTGTTCATCTTCGGCTTCGTCTGGCTGCGTGGCACGCTGCCCCGGATGCGCTACGACCAGTTCATGCACTTCGGCTGGAAAGTACTCATCCCGATCAACCTGGTCTGGATCCTGGCCATCACCACCATGCGGGTGCTGCGCGACCGCGGCTGGAACACCGTCACCGTGATGCTGCTGGTCGGGCTGCCGATCCTGGTAATCATCGCACTGTGGGCCACCGTCGACCTCCGCCGGACCAAACGCATCGAGGCGGAACTGGCCGCCGAGGACGCCGCGGAGCAAGCGCTCGGCACCACGTTCCCGGTGCCGCCGATGGACCTGATCGTCCCACCCTCGCCACGGCTGGTGAGCGCGGGAATCCGGAGTCCGGCGCTGAGCGCCGGGACCGGTACCGAAGATGAAGGGCCACTTCATGGCTGACGCGCCAACGCCGTCCGCGGACGACGCGGCAAATCCCACCGGGGCCGGCGTTCCCGCCGGTCGGGCCGCCGCGCAGCCGGCGATCCGGCAGGGCTCTGCGGTGCCGGTGGACATTTCCCAGCGGCGGTTGAACGAGACCGAGTTCGACCAGCCGATCGCATCCTTGGGCGGGTTCGCCTCCGGCTTCGGGATGACCTTCGCCACCATGTTCAAGAAGGTCTACACCCAGCAGTACCCGTTCGAGGTGTTCCCGACCGCGCCGCGCTATCACGGCAGGCACGTGCTCAACCGGCACCCAGACGGGCTGGAGAAGTGCATCGGTTGCGAGCTGTGCGCGTGGGCCTGCCCGGCCGACGCGATCTACGTCGAGGGCGGCGACAACACCGACACCGAGCGGTTCTCGCCGGGTGAGCGTTACGGCAAGGTCTACCAGATCAACTATCTGCGGTGCATCTTCTGCGGATTGTGTGTCGAGGCCTGCCCGACCCGATCGCTGACCATGAGCAACGAGTACGAGCTGGCCTTGGACAACCGGCAGGACCTGATCTACACCAAGGAGCAGCTGATGGCTCCGTTGCTGCCGGGTATGGAGGCGCCACCGCACCCGATGCGGCTCGGTGACGACGAGGCCGCCTACTACACGCCACGCAAGGACGAGGGCGCGCCGCAGAGTGCCGCCAACGTGGCCGGCAAACCCATTGTCGCAAGTGCGATCGAGGTTGGAGGTCACCACGGATGAGCGCCACTCAGGCGATCCTCGCCGCGGCCGGCCCTAACCAGGTCAGCACCGGCGAGGCCGTCGCATTCTGGATCCTCGGCCCGGTCGCGCTACTCGGCGCGATCGGCATGGTGCTGCTCCGCAACGCGATCCATTCGGCCCTGTCGCTGGTTGCCACCATGATGTGCCTAGGGCTGTTCTACCTGATCGAGCAGGGGCCGTTCCTCGGCCTAGTGCAGATCATTGTCTACACCGGCGCGATCATGATCCTGTTCCTGTTCGTGCTGATGCTGGTAGGGCGGGACTCCGCGGACTCGCTGGTCGAGACGTTGCGTGGCCAGCGGGTGGCTGCGTTGCTCTCCGGTATCGCGTTCGCGCTGCTGCTCGCCCTGGCCATCGGTCGGGCGTTCAGCGGGCAGAGCGCGAAGAACCTCGACGCCGCGAACTCCGAGCACGGGACCAACGTCAACGGAATCGCGACCCTGCTGTTCACCAAGTACCTCTTCGCGTTCGAGCTGACCTCGGCGCTGCTGATCGTGGCCGCGGTCGGCGCGATGGTGCTGGCGCACATCGAGCGGGACGGCCCGAAGCCGACCCAGAAGGCGCTGGCCCGGGAACGGATCCGATCCGGCCGGCCGCAGCCGCTGCCTCGGGCTGGTCGTGCTCGACGTGACCAACCCGTTCTTCACCGAGGTCGCGCGCGGCGTCGAGGACTATGC
>FTJM01000005.1_pt1 | contig 14568 bp, 36 predicted proteins | sample 1658941 | NCBI WGS metagenome assembly FTJM01 (sample SAMEA3914876, study PRJEB12502) | metagenome | biome: forest; material: soil | place: USA | collected 2011-06-22 | depth 0.3 m
GGATTTATCGTCGAATATGTCATAGCCCTCACGAATAGCCTTTACAAGCCCATTAACGTAGTCCTTTTGAAAGTCATACATCTTAAACGGTAGATGGTGAGGGAATGCTTCGGGGCGCGGGTCGTAGGTAAAGAGATAGTTCTCGATGAAATACACGCAGTCATCCCGTGCGATGCGTCGCTTTATTTCCCTGCCGAGTTCGGTATCAGTCAGCTGGTCGTCGTTTAAGAGATTCGTTAAGGGCTGTACGGAGTTCGTCATCAGTCATCGCTTTCAGCTTATTTATATTTTCGCCACCACTTGTTACATCTACTGCTTGAGCCGGGCGGCCTTCGAGTCTGTCTGTTACAGCTTGGTAAGCTTTAGTATCGCCGCCGAGAGCCTTGAGTATCTGTTGCATGTCCATCTGTTCAGCAACCGTGAAGCCTTCTTGCTCTCCTGTAATAGGGTTTTGTATATTCTGTACTAGGGTTAATAGACGGGCAAGTCTTGTCTTAGAATTAGGCACGCCTTTAGGCCGACCATTAGGGTTGCGTACTTCGCCAGGTTTAGCGGGTATAAGATTATGTTCGTTTGCCATATTTTTCTTTATACTTTCTAATCAGAATATAGCAAAGTCTGTGTAGTTTGTATAGTGAAACAAAAGAGACACCTGTGATTTATAATCTAAGATGTCTCGTTGCGGATGTCCACTATGTTCATTATATCACTTCTCTTGCGTCCTTCTTTTTATTGCTTATGTACTCAAACATACTCGGGAGCGAAAGTTTCAAGGATCTGCAGAACTCGTTTGATATGTCGCCTAATTCGTCCAAGATTAGACTTAACTCATCTTCGCTCGATCCGTTCTTGCCAAGTGCCAACATTTCTCTCATGATATCTTCATAGTATTCATCAATTAGTTGATTAATCACTTCTGATCTCATATGTTCTCCTCTAGGCATTAGATGTTCGCTCCAAGGTAGGCAATTGGATCATCGACTATGACCATTTGTTGGAGGTAATATATCCATGTTGGCCCATTGAACTCTGCTGATGATGCAGCATAGTCACCAGCATATATAAACTCGGGTGCTTCTATTACTAACTCTTTGTCACTCCATAAGGCCCTAGCAAAGTCGTGGTTGAAGATAATGTCGTTTATACTCGGCCATTCGCCGGGTTCATCCTCCATACCCTCGATATAATGTTTCACTAAAAAGTGCTCAGTATCAAAGTACGTACATCCACCATCAATAGCGAGGTTAATTGCTTTCTCTAGTATCTCTTTGTCACTCATGTCTTTCTTCCTCTAAACCAGTCCATTCTCTCTTCTAGCAATTTTTCATATCTTTTTATAGCCATTGTCTCGGCAACAGTACCCGACTCGATACATAAATGCAGGATTTCCAAAAGTATTCCCTGTGATATTGCCATATTTCCTGCCGCTTTTGGTAGTTTGTTACTCACTTGTATCGTTTCAGGCCACATATCATCAGGACCGTTATGGCCGAATAGGTCTGCTTGTGTTACGCTACCGGGTCTCATGATTTACCTCCTTCTTTCAGTGCTTGGCGTTTGGTGGCGATGATATTTAATGCTTTGTGGACTGGCATCCATGCAACTTCATCATCCGTCTCGCCTAGCCCATAAGGTTTTATCTTTGCCTCTAGCTCATCCAGCAATCGCTCCTCGGCTGCTCGCTCACGGGCTTCGATGAATTTATAGATGGACTGTTTATACTTAGCGTCCTGAACTGGAATATCAGCAAATATCCTGTCTAACTCGTCCTGTATGTGACTATTGGTCATATTGATACTGTTGCTCCATCTGTTTTACTCATTGGGGTAATCCTTTCTTTAGTTCATTTGTACGAGTAACCTTATACGCCCATACACTATCGGAATTGACCGTAATTCGGCCAGAATCATTGCCAGGGTCTGGGGTTTGTGTTTGGGGTAGTAGTTTTGCAAACGATAACTCTAGTTCATCCAGTCGGGCTTCCAGCTGTTTCTGGGTGATGAGTTGCTCTAGTTCTTCAACTGCTTGCTGTACGTCATTATATTGATCTTCTTTGACGAGAGGCTGAATGTGAAGATCAACAATTTCTTTGATAGTTTTGTCCATGGCAGCTCCTTTATAGGTGTTAAATAAATCAACCAGTTGGTCTATCTGACGACTGTCAAGACACGGCACTCGTAATGTCCCCGCATTATCTGTTGTAATGTCGATTATCCTGTCTCGCAGCTCTTTATCTTCGTATTGGTTAGGCTGGGATAGCATTAGTTTAGCCCTAATTCACTCTCAATTTCAGCGATTAGGTACACGGCAGGTACATCAGGATTGCCCGCGTATTGCTTTCGTTTTGCTTCGAGTACTTCAATAACTTTTGCTTTAGTTAATTCTTCCATTTGTTTATCCTCCTTATTAAGATTGAACCCTTTGGCGATAAGCTTAGCAATGATAGCTTCTTGCGTACTTCTGACTATTGCTCTTGTATACAGATTGGTGAATGAGGGCGATACACCATCAACACTCCGCTCGTTTATATCTGGAACATAAGAAAGCAATTCATCATCAACATCAGCTCTTAGCTCGATTGGTTTCCCAACAGCCGTCTCCACCATTGCAGAGAGGGCGGCTAGTGCTGGTTCTAGCACATCTTTATTCTGTTCCCATGTCTCGCCCATTGAGCCTTCAAAGTAATATTCGCTTGCTACTCTAAGCAGCAGTTGCTTGATCTCATCTATCGTCTTCTCTGGTTGATTTGGTGACATTAGGCATCTTCCTTTACTCTGTCGCTAAAATCGTCAAGCCATTTTGCAAGTTCAGGTTTTAAGCTCTGATTATGTTCGTCAAACTCATTCGCAATCGACTGTAACTGATGCAGGTTAGCTATTGGCGCTTCCCAGTGTTTAATGCTATCAAGCATACCGACAAGAAATTGATATTGGTCTTCGGCGTTAAGTTCGGCGAACTGATGTCCTAATCTGTACCAACTCAACTCTACCTCTACTCTTAGTGATACGGCTTCATTATCTACTTGCATCTCTATTCCCCTCCCTTTTTTAATTCGTTGATACGCTTCCCTACAGTTGAACTGTCTTCCTTGTCGCCATAGAAGTAAACGGCATTTGTATCATAAACGTGAAGTAGCTCATCAATCCTCGCCCCACGCTGCCACGACTCTCTTTGAGCGGTGATGAGTTGTAACATCTCGTCTATTATCATTTCCATTTTTGGAGTGAACGCGGCTGCACCGTAAGCCTCCATCTTAAGTTCTACCGCTTCTCGCAACTCCTCTTCACTTAGTGATGGTTGGGGGTTAGGCATTACTTTTGCCCTGTATGGCTGCTACTTCAATCTTCACAAGTTCTTTTAAGACAAGCGTTAATCTGTCTACCTTTGACCACTGACCCTTGGTGGTTGCTTCTGTGATATCTGTAACTAACTTTTCAATAGATTCGTTCATGATTTTATTCTCCTCAACTTAGTATGTCGTTTAATATCTTGCCAGCTCAAATCGTATTCAAATGATAGTTTAAACTTTTGTAGGGTTGATAAGGGAGGCTCCGCGGGTTTTTTAGTCATATGTCTATTCTACGACTTTTTTGGGGCGTCGGCTGATTCTCCCACCTTTTGCACCGGCTGCACTAGGGTTGTGACTTGGGTGTGCAAAGCCTTTGTTTGGGTGCTTATGTTGGCCGCCCTTGGATGCTTTAGCGCGTAGTTGTTGCTTCCAAGCTTCGTATGCTTCGTCTCGTGTGAGCTGTGGTTGTTCTCGCATGATTTTTGCGATTGCGTTGTTGCGGAGTGTTTCGCCGCCAGATTTCGTCATCATGATTATTTTGCTCCCTTTAGTAGTTTAATGAGTCTGCCGATTCCGAGAATGGTAAAGCCGATCAGATAGGTAAGGGCCAAGATACTCATTTGAATGATGACAGATGCTACCCAAATAGCCGGTATGATGATTAACATAGCTAGTACGATTGTCCAAAACATAGTTTTATTTTTCCTTACGTTCTCGTCGTAATAGTTTGACGAGGATTAGTATTATTATTAGATCAAGTATCATAGCCAGCTCACCGCCACATGATTGCGTTCGCTTATGAATGCTTCTTCGCGCTTTTTATCGGCTTCGTCTGAGTATTTGATCAAACCGAGGTTGTACAGTTCACGCCTTCGTCGTGTGATTGTCTCAGGTCGCGTCATTCGTAATAGATTCTGGTATAGGCTATCGTTGTCATCCCATCTGTCAATCTCTTGCCAGTATTTAGCAAGTAATAGCGGTTCATTATTCGCTGCGTCTGGGTACTTATTGATGATGTGAAGAACATTCTTTTGTTTGAGGTTAAGATCAATTGTCATTTTCGTGCTCGAGTTCTTTGGTAACATATTCTACTAACTTGCTGAAATCGTCATTAGCCATTATTGCGCTCATCCACTCGTCAAAGGTAACTTCTGAGTATATCTGTCCGACGTCGAATCCTGATAGTATGAGGTTCTGTACGCCGTTTTCTGCTTCGATCTGATCAATATTGGCATAAATCTGAATCTGTTCGGTGATTGCCATGGTAGGTAGCTCCTTATGATCGCCAGAACTTACGAATGAGTTCGAGGCGGTTGTTATATGTTGGGTACTTGAGCGAGAAGATTGCAAGGTCGATTGCGTAGTCTTCTAGTAAGTTTGTTGATTCCCAGAGAGGGCTTTGTTCAATGTTATTGTACGTGGTAGTCATTTATCATCCTTTCCTTGAATGTTATATTCATTATATATGACTGCTTATGTTTAGTCAATACTTTTTATTAGGAAAATGACCCCCCAACTCGCTGATGGGGGGTCATTACACCTTATTCTACCTCTATCCACTTGAATGATCGGTCATAGCGTTGAGTGTAGCGTTTTACCGCTTCTCTCTTCGTTATGAACTCTAGCTCTACCACTAGTGTAAGCAACTCAATATACAATACTTGATCTGTGGCCATACCTGCTATGATAGCTGGTAACTTTTCCATTTCTCTCCTATTTGCATTCCCAGAGGCGTTGTAGCCCATCCTTGAACATTGCTGCGGTGACATTTGCGTTACTATAAGCATCGAATACATCCGTACTATAGCCATATTTCTTTGCTCGCGCTGGGAAATATCCGCTTAAGTGTTGGAATAATCCACTTGGATATCCATTCTCATTGTAGCCGTGATTGACAGCGTTTGGGTTTAGCCCGCTCTCGCATTTCGCTATATGGACGAAGTAATCTTCATTGATACCATATTTGCGTGCTGCTGCGCGGACTATGCCCTCAATGCCACTGTTATTGACCGTATTTAGTGCCTTAGGCGTCACCTGAGCAAGTTCTACGGCGTGTAAGCCACTCGCATCTGGAACGCCCCTGGCAGCCTCTAAAACGCCCTGTATTTGTGAAGTAGTTTTGGGCGTCCTAGCTACTTTTCCGCTTTTAACGCGTCAGTAAGGGCACGTGCTTCTGATTGGATACGGCTTTGGTCAACGCTGCGCATTGTCCAGCCACCGATAAATGATGCCAAAAGTAATGCTAGGAATGTGACCGAGATCACAACTGTTGATACTTTGATGGTCTTTGGTTGCTTAATTTCTTCTACTGGTGCTTTTTTTGTTGTCATGATGTTATCCTTCCCGATAATGGTTATGACTTTTGATGTGTTTGTATTAGAGCGTATGGTGCTAGTAGCAAGGAGACTCAGGCAGACTTGAACTGCAACCTGTTCGGCCTCTAACTATCTCTTGCCGAGGTACGAACTGTTCTTGAGCAGATATTGAACTACTGCTTGCTACCGCACACCGGCAGCAACTTGACGAGCCGCTTATTTCATCGGTTAGCCCCCGACCCCTCGTAGTGTGTCGGTCAGATTGAGGAAGCTGGTTTGTGAGCAATTACTACCAGCACTACTACGCTCTAATTGTTTGTTCTCAGTCGCTCGTCATTGCCACTAAGTTCTTCGTGAGTGCCTTGTGCTGTAATCTACGAGCTTTTGTCGGCAGTGATGAACGACTGAGATGTGTGTAAGTAGTAAAAGTCGTAACCTTGTAGCTTTGTGCGGTGTGAGACTCTGCATCTCTGGACTTTTATTTCTTGCATCAACCTTTCCTTTCGATTGATACTTCGTATTGTAGCACACTAAACATAAGCAGTCAATACTTTTTATAACCATGTTGCTTCACGACGGTGTAAATATGGTCTTTGTTCAGGGGTAGCCACAGTTCTTCTAATAGCTTCCTTCTCCACCTATAGTCAGCTGTTTCAACACCTTTTGCCTCATATAGTTCAAAACTGCCGTCAGTATGATGTATTCTGAAATCCACTTTGTGCTTGACGGAGAATGTTTTTACGCCATCTTCGCGGTATATCCACATTTCTACTTTGTACTGGCTGTCGTAGTCCAGAATGTCTTTGGTTGCTTTGCGTAAGTATAACTCGTCGGCAATAGATGCTTCATATTTTGAGTCACGCCTCATGCCGTCTTTGGCGACTGTCTTCTTCGCACCGTACTTGTTAAAGGTCGCACCGATAGTAGTAGCGCAGTTTGTGCATTTCAGTTTGCCGCCTTGGTATAAAAGCCGAGTACTTCCACAATCGGGGCACTCGGCTGTCTTTGCTGTATCGGGCTTATTGATTTGTTTGTACATTAGTTTAGATGTTATCACCTAGGTATTTTATTGGATCGTCGGCAATAACCATCTGCTGTAGGTGAAACTGCCACAGTATAACTGCGTCTATTGGTACTTTCTGCATAAAATATACCATATCTTTAGGAGCTACAGGGTCAATGTATATAGGTGCTTCATCATCTTTTTCTCCCCAGAGGGATTTTGCAAAGTCGTGGTTGAAGATGACTGCTTGATAGTCGTACTGAATTTCTGAGTCATAGTCTTCATACAGGATTACATATGGATCAATCGAAGTGACTGGTAACCATATATTGTAACCATTTTTGGGCTTTTTCCATCCACCATCAATAGCCTTCTGAATGGCTTTTGCTAGTATCTCTATGTTTGTCATGACTAAAAAGGTATCTTGCTTAAATCAATTGGTTTGTCTTCAATGTCATCATCTGGCAGATTGTCTTTATGCACCTGATCGAATACCTCGTGTTGTTTCAATGGTGTTGTGTCGCCTTTTGGTTCGTAAGGGCGGTTGATGTACAGCTTCCCGTTAAAGTCCTTCGAGATAGGCAACGTGTCAAGCTGTATGGTTATTGTACTAGCGTGGGGGCTTACCCAGGCTGTGCCGATGTTGGCGTATACATTCTTGTCTTCACCAGTGTCTTTGTCTTTGTAGGTGCGTACGATAGCGCGAACGTCACGTTTTTCATCATTGCTCATACTATCTCCTCGATATATTTAATGGCTTCCTTAGCGCTTTTAAATGTGTTTTTGCGTGATGATTGCATTGCCGCAACTGTTAATACCCAACCGACAACAAACAGCGCGTCAAGCCAGCCGTTACCATTTAATACTGCATGGTTGAACCATAATACTGCAATGAAGCCACCAAATGAGTAGGTATCTTCTATAAGCGATCTTATAGTACCCGCACTCTTTAATATGACAAATTGTTTCTCTGGCTTATTGTTCATCGTTCCATACTCCATTATCTAAGTCAGTATCGCCGTCTGTTCGCGCTAGTCTATCTCCGTCTAGTGAATAGTATTCTGTCACTTCTCGGATAGGATTACCGGTAATGCCCTTACCGATTAAAGAGACAACTTCTATAACTTGTATCATCCTGACGCTATTAACCGGTGTTAAACGTACGTATTTTGGACTTTGTGGCATATTATTCATCCTCCATTAGTTCTGCGATTAGGTTGTTTACTTCTTTGAGTGTGCTAAGTTCGACGGCTTTTTGTAGTTCAATTTCGCCTTCGATTTCTTTGCGGGTTATTTCGATGACGTGTGAGACGTATTCATCTATTACTATCCTATCGTCGTGAAGGATAAAATACAATTTCTCAAGTGTGCCGCAGACAACAAAATATTGAATCACTTGACAACGATACTCTGGTGGCACTTGGTTAATGCCGAGGTAGTCTTTTTCTTTTTTAGCTCGTATATCCTTAACGGTGTATTTCAGGTGGTTCGCGCTCGATAGGCATTTAGCCTCTGCTGCCCATGTTGGCTTATCTGAGTCTTCCGACCCGTCGGGGCTAACTGATATGTCGCTGTTCTCGTCTGATTCCCAAAACTGGTCGTCAATCTTAAGCTTTAGTTTGAAGTCTCGTGCAAAGCGTTCTAACGCGTCTTTCTCTAAACGGTGGCCTCTATCCATGACTGGCTCACCATCTGCGGCAATGCTGATCTTTTGAGCGAGCAAGTCCCAGAAGCCTACCGGGGTACGATCTGCGCCACGTTTGAGGGGCATGACACCTTTGGCGTCGCTACCACCGATCTTGCCAATGCGGTGTTGCCGCCACTCTTCGCTATTTTGAGGTATTGCTAGTATTCGCATCTGTTTTCCCCTTTAACTCTGCTAGTTTTTCTGCTTTCAATTCTTCAACTGTTTTACCTTCTTCGACAATCTCAGCTTCAAAGAAATCTTCGGCGCTGTAGACATCGGCAAAAAGTCCAAGTTCACTAGCACACTTCTTCTTAGCGTCGGTTGCGGCAGCTTTCATATCGTTTCCGAAGTCGAGCGGGTCGCTAGTGCCTTTTCTGTAGGCGACTTCTTTGCGGCCGTATTGCTCCTTGGTAATCCATTCGTCGCCGATCTTTACTTTGAGACGACCTTGGACGACTACGGTGCCGGTATTTGCTGTTGCTAGGGCTTCCTGCATCGTTGTGATGACCTCGAAGGACCAGTTAAAGCCAAAGAGGCTATTAAGCACCTGCGTGACATATGAACCTGATACGAACTTCCAAGTACCACCACCCTTTGCTGGTCGTGTTCGTATCTTGTTTGCTGGTGTTGAAGAGAAGAACTTTTGAATCTGAGCGGTGCTTAACTCAGTATTTACTTTTAGAAGTTCTCCGGCTGTATATTCTGGTAGTTCTTTTGTCATTATAGTTCACCTATTCTCTTGCTTATTGCCGTTGATAGATCAGATGCTTTGAAGTTATCTGTCTCTGTTATCTCCTTAAGAGACTCAGATAGTAGGTTATACATTAATGTCTTGATCTTTAGTTTAATTTCTGGTCTTTCGTAAGATGTGAAGGCTGAATAGCTATCTATTACGTCCCCCGCTTCATCAATGATATCGTCTAGTTTACTCATTACTTAGCCCTTTCCTTGGTTTAGTACTTATCAGTATATAGGATCGCTTATGTTTAGTCAAGATATTTGCCGATAATCTGTGAATGAATTATAATAGGAGTACATCGGGTGAGTTTTGTATCGTGCTGCGAGGCCATATAAAGCGTTCCTATCCTTTCCTTGGAACACCCGAACATAGTAGCGCCGATATCTATTGTCGGCGCTATGCTTTTGTGTTATTATCCCGACAGAAAGCACAAGAGCTTTCAGATACCTCCCTACCTCCACCTCACCTGTAAACACCGCTCTACCTTGGTAATCACACCTCCACCAACGTAGAAAAAAGCGGTGTTTATTTCTTTAGTCGTCGCTATAGTTGTGGACCGATTCAGCCATTAGCCGTCCCGATATAGCTTCTTCTAGTGTCGGGTATGTGCCAATGTATACATTTTTACCGTTGATGTATATAACCGACCTGTAATTGTTACACCTCTCATAAACGCCTCTAAAAATGGCGTTGTAATCGCCCCTATTATTCTGTTGAACCGAAGGACTGGCCCACCGGACATTTCCTGGTTCATAGTTACCCTCGCCATCAATGCGATCTATCGAATGCTTTCTACTTGGCTTAAGTCCTATATCATCTAGAAACGCTTCAAAGCTATCTCTCCATCTATCGCAAACCGTTATACCACGACCTCCGTATCTATGATAGAAGTTACTATTAGGATTATAGCAGCGCTGTTTCATTGATGCCCACGTCTTATACTCAAGCTTATGTATACCGTTTCTCATGATTCTGGTAGTATTATTCACAGTAGTTCCTTATCTGCTTTAGTCGGCATAAGGGGCTACTTTTTTGTAGCCATCTTATATATCTATTGTATCAAATAATATGGTATACTCCTGGCAAGATAAGTTTTTATGCTTATCTGGTACTTTCCACACCCACAATTTGGCGCAAGAATCGCAATGTTCTTGTCAAAATGTTTTGGCCACCTCCATCTACCACAATTACACTATATTGTACGGGGGTGGCTTTTGATTGCAGCATTTTAGTATTGTATTCAGCAAAGAATAAGCGTATCATTACGACATAGCTATCGCTCTTTACTTCAAACTTCATTGAGTCGATAGTTATAAGAAAAATACCTCGGGGTATTGCTATTGTCTGTGACTTGCGCTATGATTATAAGCGAAGTATAGAGCGATAAGGCGTCCCCACAAGGGACGTTTTTCTTTGTCTCTGTGTTGTGCACGACACGAGCCTACCAAATTAACCACATGTATAATCTAGCTCATAAGTTAGAGCTTTTGAAGTACACAAAAATAGGGGATAAAATGTTTGATCGACCTCGTAACAATGACAATGTAATTTCAAGAAATGAAATTAACAATGTCAATGACAATGTAAAATCTAAGAAGACAGCGAATCAAGTGGATGCCATAGCTGATCGTATTATGATGAAGTTAGGTGCCGAAGCCATAAATCGTCCGTTCTATTGCAAAGTTGCATGGTCATTAAGTGAATCGATTATAAATGATAGTCTTGAAACTGCTCTTAGGAGTAACAGAAGTCCGCAAAAGTACTTTACGTGGCTTTGCAAAAGGCATATGAGATGAGCACAGTATATTGTGGAGTGAATGATTGTAGTGACACACATTGGGCCAAAGGGTTCTGCAAAAAACATTATGAACGTATTAGGCTATATGGAAGAACTGAATATCACAAGAAGCCACTGTATGATGCTGATGGTAATCTAGTCGTTAGTGTATTTAGACGGTACAAATCAACATATAATACATGGCGCAGTATGAAGGAAAGATGTAATAATCCAGCGAATAACCATTATAAGAGTTACGGTGCTCGTGGTATAAAAGTCTGTGAACGATGGAACGAATTTCTTTATTTTCTAGAGGATATGGGAGAGCGGCCAAAGGGTTTAACGCTTGATAGAGTGGACAACGACAAAGGTTATTCTCCTGATAATTGTCGATGGGCAGATGCGTTTGTCCAAGCAGCTAATAAGTCAGATACAGTCATGGTACATATAAATGGAGAGGGTATGCTTCTCGACCATTATCTCAAGAAGTATGGAGTTGCTACATCTAGTTTTTACAAGCTCTATTATATGACAAAAGATTATCAGGAGACGGCCGAATATATATTAGCCAATAGACATAAGAAGCGTTATATCGTTAATTATAAAAAGGACTAGACTACTTTAGCTGTCCGTATTCGTCCATACAGGCACGTCTCAGCTGTGGAGTGATAGTCTTGTAGATAGGATTGCTGGCAGAGCCGTATCTCAATAACTTGCCCTGCGCAAACGAATCGTCTACGTAGTCCATGAGATCGTATGGTGTCGGTACATCTTTAGGAGGATCATAACGGTCATGAAGGGTAAAATGCACGTCCTTCGACATAACAAGTTGGTTCTCATCCATATCACGCATAGTTTGCGTAAGCACGAATAGTCCCATCTTCTGTCGTGTCCAGCAAAAATGATGGTTATTAAATTCCATCTGCTTACCTTCGTTATAACGTGGTGCAGGTAAGTCAAGTTCATAAGGGTGCACTGGGAACCCGTTCATCGTTGGATATTCTCTACTCAGTCGCATCTTTTTCCTCCTCATCGTTAATCATTTTCAAGAAGATAGCAAAAACCGCGAGATCAGAGGTAGCGTACATCCTATCGACGACTTGCTCTATACTCTCGTGGTTTTCTTGTTCGATCATAAGCCTGCTTGATGTATCTTTCGGTTTACTTCCATGAGCCAACCTGTCGCGGCGATATTCTCCACCTGGGCTCTTGTGTTGAGATTCCATAGGTCTGGTGGGATGTGGCCGTCTGTTTGTGCTTGGTTGAAGGCTTCTAGGACTGAGTGGAGCATCATGGCTGTTTCGCCCATACGATGGAGGGCTGCCTCGCGTTCCTCCCATAGATCATGCTCCTGAAGCTCGCTAGAGACCTCCTGATGCGCCATTGGTTCCCAATCTCTGCCGAGTGCCATTAGAGCACCCAATCATCAGGTACTGATTCTAGACCTGCTTCACGGCTTATAAGCTCGTCATACGCTTCTGCGTCGTATTTGTTTACATCGCGCAAATTATCATGAACGATGAACTTATTAGCGACCATGAATTGCTCTATCTGAGCATATGAATCGTTATGTCGCCAGATGCGAGTGCATATCTTCTCTTCACCTGTAGTAAGGTCTATGTAAGCATGGTCGTATTGATTAAGACCCAACGAGCCTAAGTGACGATAGAGGCTCGTATTGTCACGGTGGGCTATGAACTCAGATGATTCTTCGCCCTTGGTAATATTGAGCCGAAAGAATGGCTCTTGATTCTGTGGTTGTTCGCTCATATTAAAACTCAATCCCGTGAGCTTCGCGGTAGGTAGTCTCAAAAGCGTAGTAGTCGAGGATGTGTGCAAACGATCGACGGTGGTGCGGCAGTGTATTTGGGTCGTTGAGGATTGAGATGAACAGTTGTATCTTCTCGTCAATTACGGCGATCGGAGTGGTGGATAAATCGTGCATGAAATGCTCTTCGCTACGGATTGAAGGGTTGCCTTCAAAACCCGCTGGCGACAATAGATCGTCGTCTTCGTTTGATTGTTTAAGTTGTTCGGCCATACTTTCCCCTTTTGGGGTAGCTCTACACGCTGGTAGGCTGTAACCGATACATAGTGCTTCCCCACTTATGTTGTTAGTTTCATCATACTCCTAATGTGGCGGAAATCAATAGGATAATGTGACTGATATCACAACCTTAATGTGACGTAGGTAACAGAATGCGATATATTATATGTTATAATAATATTACCAGTGGGGGTGAGACCAACTGGAGAACCGTCACCCGACGTAAATGGGTAGGATGTATCACTTAATCGTCTAGATTTTGTAGGGATATACATCCAAGCTTTGGTAGGCCGATTATAGACCCGTGGTCGCTTCCCCGATCCATAGGGTCTATTTTCGATTAAAAAAATACTCTCGGCTTAATACCGAGAGATTCTTGATTATACTGCACTTCGCCAAAGGGACGACTTTATAATAACACGGGCTATGAATTAAGCCATGCTAGAAAATTCTCTATCGTATTAAAAATAAATGTGCAAGCAGCGACATAGGTTGTTATAGTGCCAAGTTCCAACCAACCATTAGAAGCCATTAGGCTAGCGAAGCCTGGTAGTGTAAGCACGGTCGCTAGGAATAGCATGAGTCCTGCGGCTGCTTGTAGCCATGTCCTAATGGTTTTTCCAGTAGTGGTTGTTTTATCGACAGACTTCTTGAGTGCGGTAATAGTGCCACCAGATATCTTATCGAATATTGACACGATCTGTGTAATCAATGAGATGCTAGTTTTTACTTTCTCGATAGTCAAGCCAGAAGAAGCCTTTGGCTGGTTAGCAACTACCACTTGAGTAGGGACAAGTGGAGTGTCCACTACAGGAACAGTCGCCACGGGTGTATCAGTAACTGGCGCTGGTGGTACATCGACAGGCACGACAGGCGTTTGTTCTGTTTGAAGTGCAGCCAGTCGGTTTGCTTCTGCCTTATCCGCAATTGCTTTTTGTTCAGCGACTGCTGCTGCGGCATTTGCGGCTGCTTGGTCAGACGCTTTCTGTTGTTGGAGTGTTTTGTACTCGTCGGATGCGTAGAGTTCTTGTTTAATGCGGTTAATATCCCAACCAGTATTAAGATATGTTTGCATACCACCTTCGTCAGCATCTCGGCCGAAAACTTCTTGGTAAGCAGCGTTAATCTCGTCACGAGTAACAAGTTGAGTAAATGGTGGCCGAATGACGCCCCAGAATGAATTGTAATTATGAGTCACAACTGCAGCGGGTGAACCGTTATCGCTTGCATTGAACCAGTTCTGGTCAACAGATGTAAAACTATTCATATTAGCGCTGGTAATAATACCAGTATGGCCGTAAGGGGCTAGTGTGAAAATGAAGATATCACCCGGTTGTGGGATAAAGTCGGGGGTGTTTTGGATGCGTTGAAACCCATCAGGAATATACTGATCTTTGAGGGTCATAGCGTCACCAGTTGGTCGCCAACCGAACTTAGCACAATAAGCAAGAATTAGATCCATACATTGTGCTCCGTAAGCACCGTCAAAATCTATACTTCCGCCTATCTGTGCGTTTGTCCATGCTACTGCGTCATTTTGATTCATATTAGTTCTCCTTACTTTCCGTGGTGCATCTCACCACTTCATTATTCATAATCTGCCAGGTTAAATCGCCAACATATCTTGTTTCCCATCTGTTTTTCCGGGTATTGCAGCGAATCTCCAGCGTTAAGCCGTCGTGTCCATCTTTTCCGTTTACGCCAGCTATAC
>FTJM01000522.1_pt4 | contig 14288 bp, 11 predicted proteins | sample 1658941 | NCBI WGS metagenome assembly FTJM01 (sample SAMEA3914876, study PRJEB12502) | metagenome | biome: forest; material: soil | place: USA | collected 2011-06-22 | depth 0.3 m
GGCTGAACCGCTGGGCGAGGAAGCCGTAGAGCACATAGACCGGGATGAACCCGGCGTAGAACACCGCGAAGAACAGACCGCGTTGACCTGCACCGAGGTTCCACCGTTGGTCCAGGAAGACCGAGATGAAGGTGCCAAGCGGCACCGTGAGAATGCCGTACACCGCAAACCCGGCGTAGACCCTCCTGTTCGTCGGGATCAGCAGGACCCGCCGGCAGATCTCCCAGAAGCCGAGCGCTGCCTCCTTCGCGGACAGGTCGTCGGTCGCTGCCTCGCCGTGCTCCCGATGCACGTTGGCACGCAGCTGCTCGGTGTCCCACTTCCCGAAGCCGGGGTCGCGCAGGCCGATGGCAGCGAGGGTCATGAGGATCGAGGTGACCCCGAGGGCCAGGAAGACACCGCGCCAAGTCAGGCCGACGACAGATGCGAGCAGACCCACCAACGCGGGTGCGAGCGCCTGACCAAACGTGCCGATCGCGGTGTAGGCCGACAGCGCCCGCACCCGCGCGGCCGGATGGTAGTTATCGACGATGAGCGGCGCGTGCAGGGCAACGACTGACCCTGTGGTGAGACCGTCGAGACAGAGGATGCCGATGAGGCCGATCAGCGAGGTGACGAATCCGGTGCTCAAGGTGATGACGCTCCACAGCAGCCCCGTGACGATGCAGAGCATCGCTCGCCGCGCACGGAACTGGGACAGCCGCGCCACCGGCAGCGGTGCGACTGCGATCGCGAGCTGATACAGCGCCCGCGAGCCGGCGATGGCGGTGATCGAGATGCCGAGCGTGCGGCTGATCTCCGGCGTGAGGACCGTGAACGCATAGCTCTGGAAGGAGTCGGTTATGAACAACATGCCCAGGGCAACGACTGGGTAGTAGCTCAGGCCATGCCTGCGAACCAACGTCCGAAAGCTCTCTGTGTTCTCCTCGCCAGTGACCCCCAGCGTCGCCCGGGCCCGGACCCGCAGCGCAGCGCTCGTCTGCTCGACGTCCTCAAGAGCTGCCGCTTCGTCGGCCCGTCCGCCCGCCAGGTCTGACACGTCAGAAACCAACCTTCCGAATGCGGACGCCGAGCTCCCATGCCGACTCGCCGATGCGATGTCCGGAAGTGTCCATGAGCACGATCGTGATGGTGTGCAGTTGCAGCTTCTCCTTGTTGCCGGGGAGGTTCGCGATCACCGGAATCTCGATCGAGGTCTTGGTCGTCGTGTAGATGTCGTGCTGTGCAAGGTAGTCGCTGTCCGGGCAGGTCGGCGACTGCTTGCAGAACGGGTCGTCGCTGGCAACGTCGTCCATCGTGTGACCGGGCTTGATGGGCGTCTGATCGACGAAGATCGCGAAGTAGCCAGCGTCGTGAGACGGTGGCCCGCTGCCCTGCGCGGCGGTGCGAAAATCGTCCATCCGCCAGGCGATCGTGACCGGCGGCTGCACCGTCGACCGGTCCTGCGGGCTCAGGAAGTGCAAGCGCTTGTCAGCGCGGAAGTTCAAGTCCTGCAGATGGGTGAGGCCACACCCAGCCAACGTGAGCACCGTGACAAGCCCTACCGCGACGCGCGCCAGCCTGCGTCCGTTCGCCAATGTGCACCTCCACGTCGATGGGCTGTGTTTTTATGTCTTGTCCGTTGCACGGCTGTGTCGCCGGACGTACCCAGTCCGGGAGTTCACTCCCGAGCGCTCGGGTGCTGCATCGTAGCCGGTCGGAGCGTCTCATCGGGATTGTCGGGATCTGGGTATCCGGACTGCGTCGGCGCGCGTCGCCGTTCACACTCACGTATGAACGTACACTATGATCGTACGCCGGGGGATGCGCAAGAGCTGTTGCGCCAGCTTTAGGGGTTGTCGCGGAGTTCGGTGAGCGGAGCTGACGGAACCGCGTTGAGCAGGGTATCGGTGCGGGTCTGGATCGGGTCGGCCATGTCGGGGGCGGTGAGGATGTAGGGCCGGTCGTGGATGATCGCATCGACGACGAGATCGCCAACTGCCGACGGCGATACGCCCTGATCATGCACCAACTTGTGCGCTGTTTCCAGAATCGCCGCGATCTTGGCGGAGTGTTCCGGTGCATTCGCCGGGCGGTAGCGTCGCATGGTCTTCACGCCGTCGGTTGCCACCGGACCAGGGCACAGCACGCTCACGCCGATGCCGTAGCCAGCAAGCTCCACCCGCAGCGATTCGCTCAAGCCCACGACCGCGAACTTCGACGCGTGGTAGAGGAAGCCTGATTTGTAGAGCAGTGAGTTACCGCCGACGAAGAGACCGGCGGCCGACGCGGTGTTGACGACATGACCGCCGAGTCCTCGCTTGATCATTCGCGGTACGAACGCCTGGATACCGTTGTAGACGCCGCCTGCATTGATTCCCATGACGTAGTCCCACATCGTGTGGTCCATTCGCGATGGCGATACAGAGTCGATGATTCCGGCGTTGTTCACGACGATGCTTACCGGACCGAGTTCTGCCTCGACGGCGTCGGCAACCTGTGCGTATCGATCCCGGTCGCGGACGTCGAGCGGGTAGCAACGGGTGCTCGTCAACTCCGACAACTCGTCGTTGGCCTGTGTCAGCGCCGTCTCATCGCCATCGGCCACCGCAACCGATACACCCTCGCGGGCGAGCGAGCGTGCGATGGCCAGCCCGATGCCGCGCGCTCCTCCGGTGACGAAAGCCGTACGGCCTGCAAGGGAATCCACTGCTGCCTCCTATTTTGCGCTGCTCGCTTCCGGCGGGTTCGCCGGGAGGGGCTTGCGCAACCACTGGCGTACCTCCATAGTGTACGTCTATACGTGATCGCGCCTGGCGTTGCATACGCAGCCCGAGCGGTCACGCTTGGCAAGAGACCGCGGCGACCGTCCGCTGGTGTCGAGACTAAGGAGCCAGGATTGATGATGCGTCTTCGGTGGACCCTCCTAGCGGTGTGTGGCGCTGTTGTCCTCGCTGCATGTGGCGCGCAAAGCAACGGGGATTCCGGTAGCAACGGTAGTAGCAGTGCAAGCACCACCGGGAAGGCGACCGGTCCGATTCAGGTCGGTTTGCTGATCACCGACACTTCCACCGAGGCCAAGCGGAACGGGGTCTCGATCGTGAACCCGTACCGCGACACAGGGCATGCGCTCATCGCATCGATCAATGCCGCCGGCGGACTGGCCGGCCGGAAGGTGGACATCGTCGACGATGCGATCGAGTTCACCAGCCCCAACCACGACTCGGCCTTCGAGGCAATCTGCCAGAAGTTCACGAAGGACAAGCACGTCCAGGCCGTGCTCTACGACGGCATCGTCTACAACGAAGGCTTCAACACCTGCCTCACGAACGCCGGAGTTCCCATTCTGTACATGGGCGGGACCGGATCGCCCGTGGGTGACGACACCGATCTCAAGAACAACCCCGGCGTCTTCGTCGTGGACGGGGTGAGCGTCGATCGCCGGCTCAAGAGCATCATGAACAAGGCCATCGCGGCGAATTACCTCCCGGCCGGCAGCAAGATCGGCGTCATCCTGGAGGATTGCCCTTACAACCAGCGTGCCTATGACAACACGCTCAAGCCCATCGCTGATCAGAACAAGATCACCCTGGTCAAGGGCGCCGTGAAGTGCGCCCACGGCTATGCCGACAACGCACCCAACCTCGCTCAGATCCAGAACTTCGCTCTGAAGTTCAAGTCCGAGGGCGTGGACAGCTTGATGTTCTTGACGGTGTACGAAAACGGGCTTGTCTACTACCTCGCGCAAGGCGCGCACACGCAGAACTGGACTCCGCAGTACCTGATCTTCCACCAGCAAGGTGGAGCCGCCACGATGCAGGTCTACCCGGCAGAGCAGCTGACCAAGATGCGTGGTTTCGGCGGCCTCCCGCTCCTCGACCTGACCAATCCTCCGGCGCCTCCGGCCGCGCAGGCCGCGGTGCAGCAGAAATGTCTGGCCGACGCTCGCGCCCACGGCCAGGCAGCACAGAAGACCTCCGACCAGATCACGGTCTACCAGGTGTGCGACGTGCTGCGGCTGCTGCAGCAGGGCTTGACCAACAGCGGCGGCCAGGGTGGGACGGCAGCTCTGGTGCCCGCGATCGAGAAGATCGGGACGTCCTTCGTCAGCGCGCTTGACCTCAACGGTGTCACCCAGTTCGGGCCGGGTCGGCACGACGGCATGGAACTGACTGCCCCCTCCGCCTACGACTCCAGCTGCAAGTGCTTCTCCTACACCGGTGGCTCGGCCTCGGCCACCGCGATCCAGTAGCGCGACGTCGCTCGGCCGGGCAGAGCGTACGTCTTCTGCTGAACTCTCAGATCTCTTAAAGGACTCTCAGATCTCTTGAAAGGATTTGCAACATGGCAAGCACGACGAGCGATACGCAAGTGCACGGGCAGGTAGCGGACGGCTGGGGCAAGGTCGCCGATGCCTTCCGCGCAAACTTCGAGGGGAGCCCTGGCGAGGTGGGCGCGTCGTGCGGCGTCTACGTCGGCGGCCGGCCGGTCGTCGACCTCTGGGGCGGCCTGGCAGACAGAGAGACCCAGCGTCCCTGGAAGCAGGACACCATCTCGGTGCCCGCCTCCACAACGAAGGGTGCGACCGCGATTTGCGCGCACATGCTGGCCGATCGCGGCAAGCTGGACCTGGACGCCCCGGTCGTCAAGTACTGGCCGGAGTTCGGAGCCAACGGCAAGGACCAGATCCCGGTGCGCTTGCTGCTCTCGCACCAGGTCGGACTGCCAGTCGTCGACGGTCAGTTCACCTTCGAGGAGGCATGCGCCGGAGATAAGATCCTCCGCGCACTCGAAGCCCAGAAGCCGGAATGGGAGCCCGGCACGGAGCACGTCTACCACGCCCTCACCTACGGGTACTTGGTCGGCGAGGTCGTGCGCCGGATCTCCGGCAAGTCGCTCGGCACCTTCTTCCACGACGAGGTGGCCGCTCCGCTCGGACTGAACGCCTATATCGGGCTGCCTGAGGAAGAGGAAGAGAAAGTCGCAGGGATCTACTTCGCCGATCCGCCCACCTTGGAAAATATTATCGCCGGGATGATCGAGACCACCGGACTCGATGCCGACACGGTCACCAGGTGGATCACCGCAGTGTGGGGCGAGGGCTCGATCCAGGCCCGCGCCGGCTCGCTCGGCGGTGCCTTTGACAACGCCGCCGAGTTCATGCACACCCGCGCCTACCGCGCCGCCGAATTCCCGGCGGCGAACATGCTCACGGACGCGCGATCGCTGGCCCGGATGTATGCCGCCACGGTGAGCGAGGTCGACGGCGTGCGACTGCTGAGCCCGGCCACCGTCAAGCGGGCGATCGAGGTCCAGACCGACAAGACCCGGATGCACGGACTGCCCGCGGACCTGGACCTCCCGGCCGACCGTTCCTTTTACATGTCGCTCGGGTTCTGGCGAGCCTGCCCGCCAATGCCGATGGCGGGGCCGAACTCGTTCGGGCACCCGGGCTCGGGCGGATCGATCGCCTTCGGCGACCCCGATGCCGAACTCGGCTTCGGCTACGTCACGAACCTCTACTCCTTCGAGGCCGAACGGCGAGCTCTCGGCCTCGCTGCCGCGGTCCGGTCTTGCCTCGGGTGACGGGCGAGCACGCATGACGGAACTCCAGGAGACGGTGCAGGAGCTGGTCGCCCGATCCGGCGTCCCCGGTGCCGTGGTGGGCGTCCTCGAGGACGGTCGGATCGAGACCGCGGCCGCCGGCACCGCGAACCTGAACAGCGGCGTCGAGATGACGCCGGACACGCTGTTCTTGACCGGCTCGATCACCAAGGTTTGGACCACGACCCTGCTCATGTCCCTCGTCGAGCAGGGGCTGATCGACCTCGACGCACCGGTGAAGCGCTACCTGCCGGATCTCGTGCTGGGCGACTCCGACGCCGCGCAGGCGCTGGTCGTGCGACATCTGGTCACCCACTCGACGGGTACCGACGCGTCGGACCTGCTCGCCGATGTCGGCGACGGCGACGAGGCGATCGCAAACTGGGTGCCGCTGCTGCGCGATGTCGGCCAGCTCTTCAAGCCGGGGGAGTACTTCTCTTACAGCAACGCCGGCTTCGTGCTCGCCGGTCGGATCATCGAAGTCGTCACCGGTGAGGGCTACTCCACCGCGATGCGGCAGCGGTTGTTCGCTCCGCTGGGCCTGGAACGCAGCATGTTCACCGCCCACGAGGCGATCCTGCACCGGATGGCGATCGGCCACTACCCGGCTGTGGCAGGCATGGTGGCGAGCGAACGGTTCATGATGCCGCACTGCCTGGGGCCGGCGGGCACCACGCTGATCACCTCGGTGCAGGACACGCTGACCTTCGTGGGCAGCCACCTGCCGACTGTCACGGGGACCAAGCGCCTGCTCAGCCCCGAGTCGGTCGACCGGATGGCCGGCCACCAGCTCGACTTCCCGGTGCCCGAATTGGGGTCGGTCGGGCTCAGCTGGTTGCGCAAGCAGTACGGCGAGCGCGTCGTGCTCACCCACGGCGGCGGCTCCTACGGCGGCATAGCGATGGTCGGCGTCATCCCTGATAGCGGTGCTGCCTACATCGCTTTCGCGAACGGTGGGCCGGCCTCGATGCCGTTTCACCAGGGACTCGCCGAGGTACTTCTGGAGGGCCGGTTCGGTCTGTCGGCACCTGTGGCGCCTGACCTGACTGAGCCGGAGCCGAAGCCGAGCCGGTACCACGGCCGGTACGTCTGTTGGGGCTGCGAGCTCAGGATCACCGACGACGGCGATGCACTCAGCTATCAGGCCAGATTCACCGACCCGGTTCTCGGCCGCAACCGTTCGGACCCGCCCCCGGTCCGGCTACGACCGATCGGCGCACGGGGCCTGGCCCTGGCCGATCACCCCGATCAACCACCCTTCGGTTACGGCGTCGGGGACGACGGATCCGGGCATCCGGAGTTCCTGTTCCTGCTGGACCGCCTTGTCCGCCGCATGGGCGACAGCTAACACCAACGAAAGCTCTGGAGGATTTACTGATGACGGAACAGTTTGGCACGTTCGACTTCGGCTTGGACGAGGCCCAGGAGGAGCGTGCCGCACGGCTGCATCGCGAGAGCATCATCGTCGATGCCCTGTTCCAGGGCCCTGTCGGGTACCGGGTGTTCGATGAGGGAATGCACAAGGAGCTGCGTTCGGCTCTGGAGGCCAGACAAGGCGACAAGCTGGGCACCTTCACGGACGGGCTGATGCTGCCCATCCGTCGGGCGTTCGAGGGCCGGCTGGACGCGGTGAAGGATCACTGGGACGCCAGCGGCATCACCTGTGGCAACCGCCAGGTGGAACTGGTGGATGACCACGATGCCTGGGAGCGCAGCTTCGGGTTCATGCAGAAGCAGTTCGACTACTTCCCGTGGCTGACCAAGGCCCTGACGGCCGCTGACATCCGCAGGGCGCACGAGACCGGCACCCACGCCGGCCTGGTCAGCAGTCAGGTCATGCTGGGTCCGTGGCGTGATCTCGAGATGCTGCTGCATGCGCACGACCACGGCTTGCGGATGTGCCAGCTCACCTACAACAACCTGACCAAGGTCGGTGCCGGCTGCACGGAGCGTAGCGACGCCGGCCTGTCGTCGTTCGGCGTCGCCAGTGTCAAGGCCATGAACGATCTCGGCATCATCGTCGACACGGGTCACGTTGGCCGGCAGACCACGCTCGATGCGTGCGAGCTGTCGGAAAGGCCGGTCGTCGCCTCACACACCGCGGCACAAGGCGTGTTCGGGCATGCGCGCGGCAAGAGCGACGAAGAGCTGCGTGCGATCGCTGGCACCGGCGGGTTCATCGGCATCGTGGCCGTTCCCTTCTTCCTGGCCCCCGGATCATCGGTCACCATCAACTCGATGTTCGACCACATCGAGTACGTCGCCGAGGTGGCCGGCATCGACCATGTCGGCATCGGGACCGACTGGCCCTTGCAGTTGCCCGAGTGGATGCTCTCCGATCTCGTGCAGCCGATCTTCGCCGAGACTGGCTTCCGACCCGAGGACGGCCTGGTCGCGACGCAGGGATTGCTCGGGTTCGACGACTACCGGGACTTCCCGAACATCACCCGCGGCCTCGTCGGTCGAGGCTGGTCGGACGAGGACATCGCCAAGGTTCTCGGCGCGAACTTCGTGCGGGTGATGGAGGCGGTCTGCGGTTGAGCTAGCACGAGAGATGCGGTGGGTTCGGTGGGTAGCGCTTCACAGGTGCGGGGCGGAGGTGAGTTGACGTGTTCTATCCACTGACCGTGCGCGACTTCCTGGATCGCGCGGAGGCGGTGTATCCCGATCGTGTTGCCGTCGTCGATGAGCCGGATCAGCCGGCGGCGGGCCTGGGCACGCTGACGTATCGCGAGTTCGCGGCGCGGGCTCGCGCGCAGGCTGCCCGGCTCGATCAGCTGGGCGTGCCGACCAGCGGCCGGGTCGCGGTGATCTCGCAGAACTCGGCCAGGCTGCTGCATTCGTTCTTCGGGATCTCGGGCTGGGGGCGGGTCCTGGTGCCAATCAACTTTCGGCTGGCCGCGGCAGAGATCGAGTACATCGTCAAGCACTGCGGCGCCGAGGTGGTGTATGCCGACCCGGCGTTGAAGCACGTCCTCGACGGGCTCGACGTCCCGCACAAGTTCCTGTTCGGCGAGGACGACGCGCTCTATGCATACGACACCGAACCGCGGCCGTGGGACGAGCCGGACGAGGCCGCGACGGCCACGATCAACTACACGTCCGGCACGACCGCTCGCCCGAAGGGCGTGCAGCTCACGCATCGGAACCTGTGGCTGAACGCGACCGTGTTCGGGCTGCACACCACCATCAGCGATCGCGACGTACTGCTGCACACCCTGCCGATGTTCCACGCGAACGGGTGGGGCATGCCCTACGGCGTCACCGGCGTCGGCGGAAGGCACATCGTGCTGCGGCAGGTCGACGGGACGGAGATCCTGCGCCGCGTCGAGCAGCACGAGGTGACCTTGATGTGCGCCGCTCCTGCGGTGGTGAACGCCGCGCTCGACGGCGCGGCGAGCTGGCAGGGACAGATACCGGGCCGCGGACGGGTTCGCATCGTTGTCGCGGGCGCACCGCCGCCCACCCGGACGATCGAACGGGTGATCAGCGAACTTGGTTGGGAGTTCTGCCAGCTCTACGGCCTGACCGAGACTTCGCCGTTGGTCACGGTAAACCGGATGCGTGCCGAGTGGGACGACCTGTCGACGCTCGATCAGGCGAGGCGGCTCGGCCGCGCCGGAGCACCGGCGCTCGGGGTCCGGGTAGCAATCGACGCCGACGGTGAGGTGATCACCCAGTCGAACCACAACCTCGAGGGCTACTGGCAGCAGCCGGATGCCACCGCGAGGGCGCTGGCGGGTAACTGGTTCCACACCGGCGACGGCGGCTACCTCGACAACGAGGGCTACCTCGTGATCTCGGACCGGAAGAAGGACGTCATCATCTCCGGTGGGGAGAATGTGTCCTCCATCGAGGTCGAGGACGTGCTGGCCTCGCACCCCTGCGTGCGCGAGGTTGCGGTGATCGGCATTCCCGACGACACCTGGGGCGAACTGGTCACCGCACTCATCGTCACCGACGGTTCCGACGTCAGCACCGACGACCTGATTGCGCACTGCCGCACCTCGTTGGCCGGCTACAAGTGCCCGAAGCGGGTTGAGCTCGTCGACGCCCTGCCGCGAACCGCGACCGGCAAGTTGCAGAAGTTCAAACTGCGCGAGCCGTACTGGATCGGTCACGACCGTCAGGTGAACTGATCACCTGCGCCGAACGGCGGTCTCGCGTTCCGAGCTGGCCGCTCCTCGGTGTCGACTCGTGGTCAGGACGTTCGGGTGTCTTTCGCAACGACGCCGTTTTGCAGGACAAGCAGGACGCTGTCGGGCTCGGCGAAGAGCGCGGTGTTGTCCAGCGGATTTGTGGCGAAGGCGACGACATCTGCTTGCTTGCCGATTTCGAGCGTGCCGATCTCCTTGTCGAGGCCGAGGATGCCGGCGTTGATCCGAGTGGCCGCGATCAACGCATCCATGGGTGACTCCACCTCGGCGCGCAGTACGAGTTCCTCACCCCGCCGGGTTTGATCCGGCCCGATGATGTCCGATCCGCTGCCGACTCGTACGCCGGCAGCCTTCGCAGCGAGCAGTCCGGAGATCATCGCGCCGCGAACCTGCTCGGCCCGCTGGGCGAAATGGCTGGGCAGCCCGAGTCCTTCCACGTTTCTGATCAGTGCTTGGACGGCGGCGAGGGTGGGTACCAGTGAAACCTGCCGGTCCGCCATCAGGGCAGCGGTTTCCTCGTCGATGCCGGTGCCGTGCTCCACGCCACGCACGCCCGCTCGGACGGCTTTGCTGATGCCCTCGACGTTGTGGGCGTGGACGGTGACATAGCTGCCGCGCGCGGTTGCTTCCGCGACGGCCACCGCAATCTCCTCGGCGCTGAACTGGGTGTCGGTCAGCTTGTCGTGCTTGGAGATGACGCCGCCGGTGACGCACAGCTTGAGGAACTCCGCGCCGCGCCGGAAGGACTCGCGTACATTCCTGCGCATCTGATCGGGCCCGTCCGAAAGCATCGCCAGCGTCCGCAAGCCGGGCACCTCGTGGTTGGCCCACACCTCGGCCGGCTCCCACTCGGAGGCGTAGTGGCCGTGGCCACCGGTCTGGCAATGGATGGGGCCGCACTGCACGATCCGGGGCCCGGTGATCTTGCCCGATGCGACGACGCGGGCCAGACCGGCGTCGATGCCACCGACGTCACGCACTGTGGTGAAACCTGCCTGCAGGGTTTGGGCACAGTTGGCGAACATGTCGGCGGCGATCTCCGCGACAGACATGCCGTGGCCGACGCTCGCCTCGAGTTCGCTGGCCAAGCCCATGTGAACGTGTGCGTCGATCAGGCCAGGAGTGAGTGTCAAGCCGGCGCAGTCGATGACCTCGGCATCGTGTGGTGCGGATCCGCCGATCTGGGTGATGCGTCCGGCCTCGATGAGCAGCCCGGCAGGTTCGGGATCGCGCCCGGTTGCCGTGATGATGGTGGCGCCGTGAAGCCATTGGCTGGAGGCCATGAGCAGGGAGCTCCTTCAACATTCTCGTGGCGGATGCGCATCGCTGAGCAGCCATCCGGTGCGGTGGAGGTCGCGGACGGCCGGCACCGCCCTGGTGGGGTGCGCAGATCTCGACGATACGGGCCGTTCGCACTCATGTAGCAACGTACACTATCGTTGTACGCCAGGGGTTGCGCAAGAGCTGCCCACCCCATGCCTGAGGAGGGACACGCCTTGACTGCACAGCCCAAGGTGCTGAAGTCGGAACGGTTGCCGCGCGGGGCGCTGGACCGGCAGACGGTGGTCGCCGCCGCGCTCGAGATCGCTGACCGTGAAGGTCTGAGCGGCGTCACAATGGCGCGGGTGGCCGAAGCGCTGGGTGCCAGCACGATGTCGCTGTACCGGCACCTGGACGACAAACGGGAGCTGCTGGACGCGGTCGTCGATCTCGCGTTGTCCGACGTCCCGGCCATCCCGCACGATGGCCGCCCGTGGCGAGTGCGCCTGGAGGAGTACGCCCTTGAGTCCCGGCGCTGCGCGCTGCGCCATCCCGCCCTTATCGAGATCATCCTCGAGGACTGGGTACGGGGGCCTGCGGCGGCCGCCGTCGGACTCGACTGCATCGGGCTCTTGCACGAGGCCGGCTTCGACGACGACTCGTCGATCCGTGGCTACATGGCGCTGCGCAACCACATGCTCGGCGCGATGGCCTGGGAGATCTCAAGGTTCCGTCAGGGCAGCGAGCGGTTCGCGCAGCAGGTGACCGACTCGTTCGTGCACCCCGACACGCCTGCGGACTCGCCGTTGCGGCGCTTTAGTCAGTTGGTGACCGACGATCCGGCGGCGCAGTTCGTATTCGGCGTCGCCCGCCTCCTCGACGGGTTCGAGGCAGAGTTGCGGCGAACCCGACGAAGGTCTGCGCCGCCCTCGCCTACCAAGAGCGCCTAGCCGAGGTCGGCAGGCCCTGAGACGCCACCACGTCTGGCGATCCACCGGCACGGCAGCTCAGCTGGCCCTCTTGCGCCATCGTGTATGTTCATACACTATAGCTGTACGCCAGCACTATCTGCCGTGACGGACAGGGAGAACCTGACTTATGACCGAGCTCTATCGTCGACCCACGTTTGTCGACATGGTCTCGCGCTCGCTGCAGCGCGATCCGGATCGCGTCGCATTCACGACCCCGAGTGGCGACATCTCCTACGATCAGCTGCGGAGGCTGATCGCACGTATAGCCGGCGCCATGCAAGTGGCTGGCGTGAAATCGGGCGACGGAGTCGCCATGCTCGCCCCCAATCGACCGGAAGCATTTGCGGTGCTGATGGCCGCGCAGTCACTCGGCGCCAGGTACACACCGTTGCATTCGATGGGGTCCTTGGCCGATCACGTCACCGTGTGCGCGGACGCCGAAATCGCGGTGCTCGTCGCTGACGAGTCACTGCACGGCGAGCACACAGCGGCCATAGTCGCCGAGTTGGACCCGAGTCCGCAGCTGTTGTTGATCGGCGGCGGATCTGGCGCCGACGTCCTGGCCGCCCCTGAGACGGACGGCATCATTCCTACCCTGGCCAGGGAATCCGACATCGGCTTGCTTGGCTACACCGGCGGAACGACCGGCCGGCCCAAGGGAGTGATGCTCTCCCACCGTTGTCTGGTCACGCACCTCTACCTCACCGTGGCGCATTGGCAGCTCCCTACTGAGCTCCGGTTCCTGGGCTCGACGCCGTTGACGCATGCGCTCGCGGGCATCGTGCCGACGGTGTTCCATCAAGGCGGCAGCGTCGTGCTCACGAAGGGCTTCGATCCTGCGGGGTTCTGCGAGATCGTGCGGAGACACCGGATCACCGCGACCTTCCTCGTTCCGAGCATGATCTACGTGCTGCTCGACTATATCGCCGAGCACCCGGTGGATCTCTCGAGCCTGCAGACGATCCTCTACGGCGCCGCGCCGATGTCACCCGACCGGCTCGCGGAGGCCCTCGACGTGTTCGGGCCGGTGTTCGTGCAGTTCTACGGGCAGAGCGAGGCGCCAAACACGGTCGCAACGCTCTCGAAAGAAGACCATGACCTGCGGCGACCCGAGCGGCTCGCTTCTTGCGGCAAGCCGCATCCGACGTTGGACGTCGCCATTCTCGACGACGACGACCAGCGATGTGCAGTCGGCGAACGGGGCGAGGTTTGCGTCCGCGGCCCCCTAGTCATGGACGGATACTGGCGACAGCCGGAGGTGACTGCCGAGACGCTGCGCAACGGATGGCTGCACACCGGTGACGTCGGCTATCTCGACGCGGACAACTTCCTGTATCTCACCGATCGCAAGAAGGACATGGTGATCACGGGCGGGTTCAACATCTACCCGCGGGAAGTCGAAGACGTCTTGGTGACGCATTCGGAAGTCGGAGCCGCGGCGGTGATCGGTGTCCCCGATCCGAAGTGGGGCGAAGCGGTGGCGGCGTTCGTTGTGCGAACGCCGGGCGCGAGCGTGACGGCCCAAGAACTCATAGCGCTCGTTCGCGAGCGCAAGGGACCGGTGCATGCTCCGAAGCGGCTTGACTTCCTGGATGCCTTGCCGCTCACGGCATTGGGCAAGATCGATAAGAAGCAATTGCGAGCGGCCTTCTGGGCCGATCGCGACCGGGAGGTTAACTGATGCGGTCACGCTGGGTAGACGACGAGACTGCCGCGTTGGGTGCCCTCGCGCGTGACTTCTTCGACACCGAACTGGTCCCGAATTTCGAGCGGTTCGACCAGCAGAAGTACGTGGATCGTGAGGTGTGGCGCAAAGCCGGTGCGATCGGCCTGCTGTGCTGCGAGGTGCCTGCTGAGTTCGGTGGTGGCGGCGGCACGTTTGCCCATGATGCGATCGTGTTCAGCGCGCAAGCGTTTGCGGGGGACATGTCATTCGGCAATCTGGTGCACAGCGGAGTGGTGGCCCACTTCCTGGCCGCCTACGGCAGCGATGAGCAACGCAAGCGCTGGCTGCCAGGACTCGCGGCTGGCGAGCTGATCGGCGCCGTTGCCATGACCGAGCCAGGCGCCGGCACCGACCTCAAGAACATCAGCTCCCGCGCGATACGCACAGGTGAGCACTACGCGCTCAGTGGGTCCAAGACATTCATCAGCAACGGTGCCCAATGCGATCTTGTCATCGTCGTCGCAAGAACCGACCCCGCGGCAGGTCGCAACGGTATCTCGCTGCTCGTCGTGGAGACGGCCGATGCACCGGGATTTCGGCGTGGTCGGGTGCTCGACAAGCTCGGCATGCATGGTCAGGACACCTCGGAGT
>FTJM01002279.1_pt1 | contig 14193 bp, 9 predicted proteins | sample 1658941 | NCBI WGS metagenome assembly FTJM01 (sample SAMEA3914876, study PRJEB12502) | metagenome | biome: forest; material: soil | place: USA | collected 2011-06-22 | depth 0.3 m
CGGCGGGGAGACGCTGAATCAAGTGCGAGCTCGACGCGGGACGATCGCGCTCAGTCATCAAGTGATCGACCTCCTGACCCGGCGCGGCCGACAGCCTTCACCGGAGGCGACGTTCACGCTGATCGAGGAGTTCTTCGACGCTGGGGACGCTGCGCCGCCGCCGTCGCACGATGGGAACGCATCACTGAACGACCCACCCCCGCGATCCTGAACGAAGACGGCGGACAGCGAACCGCACCGACGTTCGTCGAATGGCTGATGGGTCTGCCTCAGGGCTGGGCGACGAGTTCCCGCCTGGGGCTCACCCACGCACAACAGTTGGCCGCGCTGGGAAACGGTGTCGTGCCGAGTCAAGCCGCGCGAGCGCTGGCAGCCCTCCTGGCTGGGAAACCTCGCTCAGACACTGACGGGATTGCGTAGACGGCCGTCCGACTTGCCGCCTACGCCCGGCGAAGGATCATGCGTCCTTCGGGCGTTCGGAACCCTCATCGTATTGACGACGGTGTTCGAGGATGTCGAGGCGGTGCGTGGTTGCCCAGTCGCCGAGCGCGACGACTGCATCGAGCAGGGTTGTGCCGAGTTCGGTGAGCGCATAGTCGACGCGGGGTGGGACGCTCGCGTGGATCGTGCGGGTGACGAGTCCATCACGTTCGAGGTGGCGCAGGTTGAGGGTGAGCATGCGCTGGGAGATGCCAGTGACCGCTCGGTGCAGCTCGCTGAACCTTCGTGAGCCGTCGCACAACTGGCCCACGATCAGGATGCTCCATTTGTCTCCAATGAGCGCGAGGATCTGAAGCACCTGCCGGCACACTTCCGCGTCGGACTCCTCGTCGGCCAGCAGATCAGCTCGCGCTGCTTCAACCGCGTTGGCGATGGTCATGGCTTACCTCCGTGTGCGCGACCGACAGCGATGTGCCGTCTTGCGCCGCCGATTCTACTCACAGAAGATGTGGTTACCTACAAATGGTAATCAGACGTGGAGGGCTCGGATGAAGAATCTCGTCATCGTCGGCGCAGGGCAGGGACTAGGAATGGGCATCGCGCGGGCGTTCGGCGGCAAGGGATTCCAGGTTGGCCTGATCGCCCGCACGGCGCGCACCCTGACAGCACTCGGCGACGAACTCGCGGGGCAGGGGATCACCGCCGCGACCGCCGCAGCGGACCTCCACGACCGTGCCTCGGTCACCAGTGCCCTCACCTCCCTGGAAGCGGAACTCGGCTCGATCGACGTGCTCGAATACAGTCCAAGCCCGACCGGACAGATCACTTCGGCGGCCGCTACCACCGTGGACTCGGCCGCCGATCAGTTCGAGCTGCACGTGCTCGGCGCGATCACCGCCGTGCACCACGTGCTCCCAGGAATGCGCCAACGAGGCACCGGAACCATCCTGCTCACCACGGGCGTGTCGTCCCTCGTCGCCGCGCCCTTCCTCGGAAACGTTGGCCTCGCGATGTCCGCCCTCCGTAACTGGGCGCTCGCGCTGCACACCGAACTCACCCCCGAGGGAGTCCACGTCGCGACAGTCACCATCGCCTCAGGCGTCGTCCCGGGCGGCGGAGAGGCCGACCCCGACGCGATCGGCGCTCGCTACTACGACCTCCACCACGCCGGCGGCCGACCCGAAGAAGTCATCGGAGACGTTGAGGCGTTCAAGGCCCTGGTCGCCGCATCAGCATCCACGCGCGGACGGCTCACAACCTGATCCGGTGTCCACGACTTCGGGTCAAGCCAGCCATTTTTGCCGATCACCGCGCGCACGTGCACAACGCGCGTCTCTGCCGGGTCACGAGCGTTCGATTATCTGGAAGTCGTGCTCGTCCGGTCGGCGTCAGCGATCCTGTCCGGGAAGTTTGGACACCGACACTTCGATGTCGGCGATGTGGTTCTGCTCCCGCCGCGCACGCTCTACGGCCTAGAGCCCAAAGATTGGATCACCGCCACAGCGAACCACCTGCACCCGACAGGCGATGCCGGTAGGCGACATCGAGCAGAAGGTCGAGGACTACTACCGGCAAGTCCAGATACCCGAGCACGTCGTCACCGCACTACGGCACATGCTCACCCGCCAGTTCGATGACCTGCACGCCGCCAGCAAGGTCGAGCGCCGCAACCTCAGCGCAGAGCGCGACAAGCTCCGCGACGAGCGCCGCAGTCTCCTCCACGCGCACCACGCCGGAGCCGTGCCCCTGGACCTGCTCAAAAAGGAACAGGACCGCATATCCCGACGACTCGCGTTCCTCGACTCCCGCATCGACGCCGGGCAGGTCGAGTACGACCGGGCCAAAGCCCACTTGGAGGACTGCCTGGCACTGGCGGGCAATGCCCATGCGATCTACATGAGCCTCGATGACTCGCTGCGCCGCATCGCCAATCAGGCGTTCTTCGAGCGCATCAACGTCAACGAGGTCGACGGCGCCGACATGGTGGAAGCGGAGCCCGGCGAGCCCTTTGACGTGCTGTTCAGCCCAGAACTCCACGCCGAGGCGCTGGCCTACGACGCCGCGCTACAAGCGGGATCCGATGCTTAACCCGCTCATGTCGCGGGTTTGAACATCCAACATTGGGTGGGCCCCGTGGGACTCGAACCCACAACCTACGGATTAAAAGTCCGCAGCTCTGCCATTGAGCTAGAGGCCCCAAAGGTACGAAAATCAATCGGTCTTCCCAAGGGCGAACCTTCGGGAAGTCCGATACCGCGTCCCGCCGTCACACAGTCTGTCAGATCGGTCCGAGGCCCCAAAACACGGCTTTCAGGTATGCGGGGTGTCCGCAGCTGACGGCCTTCTCGGGCCTTGGCGCAGGGCCGGTTTCACCAGGTTGTTTGTCGATTTTTGGCGGCCTAAGGCTGCGCGCGCCGCTGGCCGGTAGCCGCTGGCAGCCAGGCCTCTTTAGCCCAGGCTTGGTGGACTCCGGCCAGCCAGTCCGAGATGGAAACGCAGCAGTCGTGTGCGGTCCGGGCCAAGCGTGTCCGCATGGCGGACGAGCGCGTCATCCAGCCGGTCGGCCGTCGCACCGGACGGCATCGAGTACGTTGTCGCCGCTTCTGCTCCCAGCCAGCCGGCGAGGTCGCCTCGGGCGCGAAACGACGCGACGACGACACTGAGTAGACCTGCCTCGCCAGCGGCAACACGCAGACGCACAGCCTCCGCTGATGCCGGTGGCCGCCACCGCGACCGGCGGGCAGCAAGGTCGAGGTCACGCCACAGTGCCGGTCTCGCCTCGCCCAATAACCTGGTCGCCTGTGCGACCACGTCGTCCGGCTCGTCGCTGTCAATAGCGAGCAGCAGCAGCGATAGCCGCTCGCAGTCCTCGGACCGGCCGCTCTGTGCCGCCAGAAGAGCTTGCTCAAGCTGGCCCGCTGAATGGGACTCGGGAGGCACCTCCGACGGGACAGCGACTGCGGCGTCACGGCCACCCAACTGGCTAAGCAGGCGCCGACCGAGACTCTTCAACACGTCAACCTCCCCTCTGCGTGTCCCGACTGATCATCACCTACGACGTGGGAGTCAGTGACCCAGTTCATCGCCTGGTCTGCGGCATGAAAGGTACGCGCTGTTCGCCCGACTAGCTGGTCGAGGGGTAGGGCCAGCCAGCGCACAATCCGATCAAGGCGAGCTCCATGTCGTTCGCACCCAGATAGCGGGCGCCTCCCAACCCATCCAGCCTCAGCCACGTCAAGTCTGAGTCCGCGAGATTTTGCGGTCGCGGCACGCCGACAAATTGTATGAGTTGATAGCTCGTGGCGAGGTCAGCTTCCGGCTGGAATCGTCGGCGCAGAGTCGCCTGATCGGATTGGAGCACGACCGTTGCGAACTCTGGCGGCAAGCGCGTGTCGGTCCACCAGACATCGAGCGTGGCGGCCTTCCCGCGTTCGAGCTGGCGGCGTGTCCGGCGCATTGATCGTCGAAGCTGGGACGTCGGCACGTATCCGCCGCTGTCTCCAGCTCCGCTCAGTACGCCAAGAACGAGGTCGGGGATCAGCGAAGCCGCGACGATCAGTCGATGACGAGAGGTGCGGGAGGCGGCCAAGGCTCGCTCCAGGCGAGCGGTCCACTCCGCCTTGGCATTCGCAACCTCACTCACCGGAGCAGTATGGCGCAACGATCCAATTCCAAAGGTCTCGGCACTCAAGTGCTGAGTCGTACCTGGTCAACGGATGCTTCTCAAAGCTTTTCCAAGAAGACGCGACGGGTCATCTGACCCTTACGGCACACGTCATCGACCCGATGGCGTTGAACTCGTGGAGTAGTTCATCACCGCGCGGCCGGGCGTAGGACTAGTTGAGTCAGTGTCGGAAGTGGCGCTCCGAGGGTGCCGACCTGGGCTGTCTGGCGGTTGATGACGGCAAGGGTTCCGGCCGCTGTGACGGCGAACAGCCATCGACTGTCGGGAGACCACGCGAGGGTTGCGCCGAAGGAGGATTGATTGACCGATACCGTCAGCGGTCGCCGTTTACCGGTGGTCAGGTCCAGCAGATAGAGGGTACTGCTGCCACCCGACCCCACGTTGAGGAGAGCGGCGGTCCTCCCATCGGGCGAAATCAGGCCACCGGGTCCGTCACCCTGCATCGCCCTGCCGACGGCATGCCGAGCTCCCCTGAGCCGGTCGATGAGGACAGTGCCGCAGCGATGCTGGCCAGCACATTCGGTGGTCAACCATCCGGTTGGGCCGACGGCGAGCAGCGCTCCGGTGGTAATCCGGCGCAGCTCGCCGGGCCGCGCGTCATACACCCCGCCGGCGCTGGTGAACAGCAGGTAGCCGCCGCCGTCGGGAGACGCGTCCAACGGCGAACCGCCCGCGGGGACGGGGATCGTTGGACCGGGACGGCTGCCGTCCAAGCCGGCCAGGACCATCACAGGATGGGCGTCATCACCGGATTCCAGCCACACGTGTCTCGGGTCCGGACCTGGCAGAACGGGGCCACCTTGGCCGAGCATGGCAGAGCTCTCACGGGCCGGTTGTCCATCCGGTACGACGTAGCCGGCCACGTAGTCGATCGGGCGGACGATCGCTACCCCCGCACTTGCGAGGAAGGAGACCGGGCCACTGCTGCGCAGCGCCGGAATCGTGCTGCGGGTAATTCGACCGCGGGCCAGCTCGATGCGGACCACCGTTGCGTTGCTGCGGCCGAATAGCTCCCAGCCGGCCATGACGCCGAGCAGCGGGTGTCTCAGGTCGGTAACCGACACCGCTGGCGCCGGTGAGTTGGCCGAACTCGGCGTTGACGCCTGCGCCGCCGGTGTCGACGAAGGTGCGGCCACCGTGCTGTGAGCTGGCCCAGCCGACGATTTGCCGCGTCGCTGGTTGACCGCGCCGACCACGGCAACGATCACGATGCCGGCTATCGAGACGAGCAGCCAGGTCGGCCACCGACGCCGCGGCGGGCCGGATCCAGCTTCCGGTGCGGTCTCAGCCTGCAACCACCCGTCGCCGACCAGGTGGATGTCGTCATCTCGCTGCATGCACCACATCATCAACCCGTGCGCCACCCGAAGCTACCGGCCGAGCCCCTCCCACGGGGTCGGCTCCTCGGCGGAGATGACCCGAAAATAGGCGGGCGAGCGCCGCCACAGCCGGTCCACCGCCGGCAACAGCAGCCCCTGGACTAGCGGAAACCGCCGGCCCAGCAGTCGCTGTGCCCGCGCCGCCTCATCGCCGGTGACCGGCGTGCAGACGCCGGGTTGGTCCGAGCCCTCAGGCCGGCCCCGCCTGGTGCAGGGCGCGAGTCGGACGCCGGAGTAATTGGCCAGCCGCTTTGCCTTGCCCGACGTCGGTGACGTCCGGAAATAGCCGTATCCGGACCCATCGACCACGAGGTTCACCGGAGTGTTCACGATCCGGCCGTCCCGCCGGCGAGTGCTGAGCAGGACAGTGTCGGCCCCGCGTAGCTGTTCCAGGCTTTGCATACCTGCGATCTCATCACCTCAGGCATCCCACCCGCCACACCACCCCGACGAGCGCAATACCAGGCGATTTTGCCGGAACGGCTGAGCCGGTCGTCGAGGCTGGCAGGATGGCCAGGTGCACATCGCGTTCGGACTGGTGCTGCTGGTGGCAGCTTCGACCGCCCTGGCGGCCGGAGCGCGCCGGTTGTCGCTGTCCGAGCCGCTGATCCTGACGCTGGCCGGGGTGGCGGGCTCGTACCTGTGGTTCGTCCCGAACGTATCGCTGAGCCCGCAACTGATCTTGCTTGGCCTGTTGCCGCCGTTGCTGTACACCACCGCAATCCGCACCTCGCTGGTTGATTTCAAGGCAAACCGGCGAGCGATCGGGCTGTTGTCGGTAGGCCTGGTGCTGGCGACCGCATTCGGGGTCGGCCTGATCGCCTGGCTGCTGCTGCCGATTCCGTTCGCGATAGCGATGGCGCTCGGCGCGGTGGTCGCCCCGCCTGATGCGGTAGCCGCCACCGCCGTCGCCCGCCGGGTTGGCATGCCGCGCCGGATCGTCACCATTCTCGAAGGCGAATCGCTGCTCAACGATGCGACCGCGCTGGTGGCGCTGCGTACCGCGATCGCGGCCGCGGCCGGCTCGGTGAGCATCTGGCATGCCGCCGGGGACTTCGTGCTGGCGGCCGGTGGCGGCGTCCTCGTCGGTCTGGTGGTCGCCTTGCTGCTGGGCCTGCTCCGCCGCCGGATCACCGATCCGGTGCTGGACACCTCGCTGTCCTTCCTCGCCCCGTTCGTGGCCTACCTACCGGCCGAAGAGATCCATGCCTCCGGGGTGATCTCGGTGGTGGTCTGCGGGCTGATCCTCGGCCACCGGGCCCCGGTCTGGCAGAGCGCGGCGTCCCGGATCGCCGAGCGTACGAACTGGCGCACGATCGAGTTCCTGTTGGAAAATTCGGTGTTCCTGCTGATCGGCCTGCAGGTCCGGGTGATTGTCGAGAACGCCTGGCATTCGAACCTGGACCATCCGAGGCTGATCGGAGCGTGCCTGGGCATCCTCGCCGCGGTGGTCGTACTCCGCCCAATCTGGGTATTTCCAGCCACCTACCTACCGCGCCGGCTGAGTCGCCGGATCCGCGAGGCCGACCCGTCCCCGCCGTGGCAATATCCGGCGGCGATCTCCTGGGCGGGCATGCGCGGCGCGGTCACGCTGGCCGCGGTATTCCTGATCCCGGCGGACACCCCGTATCGCGACGTGCTGGTGCTGGCAGCGTTGGTCGTGGTCGGCGGCACGCTGTTGCTGCAGGGCACCTCGCTACCCTGGCTGGTCCGGTTGCTCGACCTGCGTGGCCCGAGCCGGGCCGAGGACGCGCTGCAGGAAGCCGGCCTGATGCAGCAGGTCACCGACGCCGGCCTGCGGGCGCTCGACGAGCACGTCGACGCCGATACCCCCGACGATGTGGTGGCAAGCCTGCGGCAGCGGGTCGGCCATCAAGTCAACGCCGCCTGGGAACGGCTCGGCCCGGATGAGGCGGAGCGGCTGACGCCCAGCGAGCATTACCGCCGGCTACGGCTGCTGATGTTGCAGGCCGAGCGTAAGGAGCTGCTGCTGGTTCGAGATTCCGGGGTGCTCGACCACGAGGTGTTGCAGGCGGTGATGCGGGTGCTCGATCTGGAGGAGTCGCTGATCGACCGCTTCGACGAAGGCGAGGACGAGTTGCCCGCCGAACCGCTCAAGACCAGAGTCGGCGGCGACGACTGCGAGCACCTGGCTGCCGCGCCGCGAACCGCCCGACCGGATACCCCCGGAAGCTGTGGCGAGTGCGTGGACGAGGGGCTGAGCTGGGTGCACCTGCGGATGTGCCTGAGCTGCGGGCACGTGGCATGCTGCGATTCCTCGGTCGGCAAGCATGCCGACAAGCACTTCGCGAGCACCGGGCACCCGGTGATGCGTAGCGTCGAACAGGGCGAGGCCTGGCGCTGGTGCTACCTGGACTCCCAGCTCGGCTGACCCGTCCGGCCCGCAACGCATGGCCCGCAACGCATTGTGCGGCCCGAAAAGGCGCTTCCGTGGCTCCGGAGCGCCTATTCGGGCCGCACAATGCAGCGAGGGGGACCGGGTTAGCGGGTGCGAGCCCGGCTGGAGAACGCCGCGGCGCCACCGGTTCGGGGAGCGGCCGGGGTGCTGCTCGAGGTGTGCATGATTGCCGGTCGCTGCGAGGATCCCGAGCGACTGGACGAACCATCGGACTTGGTGCGCCGGGCACCACCGCGACCGGCCGCCCCGGTGCTGCGCGCGCCGCTGCCACCACGGGCACCGCCGCCGCTGCCACCACGGGAAGCACCGTTGCCGCCACGGGCACCGGAACCACCACGGTTGCGACCCGAACCGCCACCGCGGGGACGCTCGGCCTCGGTGGCCGTCACCGGCATCGCCGACGGCGCCACGAACGAGCGCTCGCCGGGCGCCAGCTGGGCCAGCAGCGGGTGACCGGGGCTGAGCCGGGTGGTGGTTGGGTTGATCGCCGCGCGCCGGGTCAAGGCCCGGACGTCGGCGACCTGGTCACCGGTCATCAAGGTCACCACGGTGCCACCGGCGCCGGCCCGGGCGGTACGGCCCGAGCGGTGCAGGTAAGCCTTGTGCTCCATCGGCGGATCGGAGTGCACCACCAGGTTCACGTCGTCGACGTGGATGCCGCGGGCAGCGATGTCGGTAGCGACCAGCGTCCGGATCTCGCCGCCGGAGAACATCTCCAGGTTGCGGGTCCGGGCGTTCTGGCTGAGGTTGCCATGTAGCTCGACCGCCGGCACGCCGGAGGCGATTAGCTGTTTGGTGAGCTTCTTGGCGCCGTGCTTGGTCCGGGTGAACACCAGCGTCCGGCCGGGCGCCGAGGTCAGCTCGACGAGGATCGGCAGCCGGTCCTCGGACGCGACGTGCAGCACGTGGTGCGCCATCTTGGCGACCGGTGACTCGGCCGAGTCGACGCTGTGGGTGATCGGGTTGCTGAGGAAGCGCTTGACCAGCACATCCACACCAGCATCCAGGGTGGCCGAGAACAACATCCGCTGGCCGTTGCGCGGGGTCCGATCGAGCAGCCGCCGGACGGCCGGCAGGAAGCCCAGGTCGGCCATGTGGTCGGCCTCGTCGAGCACGGTGATCTCGACCTGGCTCAGGTCGGCGTGACCGCTGGAGATCAGGTCCTCCAACCGGCCGGGGCAGGCGACCAGCACATCGATGCCCGAGCGCAGCCCGGTGATCTGCGGGTTGGCGCCAACGCCGCCGAAGACGGTCAGGGTGCGCAGCTTCAAGGCTTTGGCCAGCGGGGCCAGCGCCGCATCGATCTGGCTGGCAAGCTCTCGGGTCGGCGCCAGGATCAGTGCCCGGGGGCTTTTCGGCCGACGGGGGCTCGGGCTGGCGGCCAGCCGAGCGAGCACCGGCAACGCGAAGGCGTAAGTCTTGCCGGAGCCGGTGCGGCCCCGGCCGAGTACGTCCCGGCCCGCGAGCGAGTCCGGCAGGGTGGCCGACTGGATCGGAAACGGCTCGGCGATGCCGAGCACGGCCAGCGCCTCGGTGAGCGCGGCGGGCACGCCAAGGCCGGCGAATCCGGTGGTGGGAACAGCAGAACTGGGGCGGTTGTCCGCCATACAAGCAACTCCAAAGCTAGAAAGGCTGTCCTGCCCGGCGTGCAAATAAGCTGCGCGCGCTCATCGACAAGGCAAACTTTCAAGGATGCTCGATTGCCTGATTTCACAGCCGCCGGAGGCAGAACTGACCCAGCCGCTCATTGGAGTGTACTCCCTGTTAATCGATGGCCGGCCCGCCGGCCGCTGAGGCTGGCGTCACAGCTATTAGGGTGAACCAACGGTTACCGAAAGCCACGCACTGCATCAGGAGGCAGCCCAGGTGTTCAGTCGGGTCGCGATCATCAATCGTGGTGAGGCCGCGATGCGGCTCATCCACGCAGTCCGCGAACTCAATGCCGAGGGCGGTCACCAGATCGAAACGGTTGCCCTCTACACCGAGGCCGAGAGTTCGGCCAAGTTCGTCCGGGAGGCCGATATCGGCTACCCGCTGGGGCCGGCCGCGGCTCGTCCCTACCTCGACCTCGGGGTGCTCGAGCGAGCGCTGGTCGAGACCGGCGCGGACGCCGCCTGGGTCGGCTGGGGTTTCGTGGCAGAGGACCCGGCCTTCGCCGAGCTGTGTGACCGGATCGGGGTCACCTTCATCGGCCCGAGTGCCGCCGCGATGCGCTCGCTCGGCGACAAGATCGGCTCCAAGCTGCTCGCGGCCGAGGTCGGGGTCCCGGTCGCGCCGTGGACCGAAGGTCCGGTCCCGGACCTGCAGGCGGCGCTGGCGCACGCCGGCCGGCTCGGCTACCCACTCATGCTCAAGGCGACCGCCGGCGGTGGTGGCCGGGGGATCCGCAAGGTCGGCTCGGACGAGGAACTGAGGGCCGCCTTCGACCAGACCAGCGACGAGGCGCAGCGCGCGTTTGGCAGCGGCGTGATGTTCCTGGAATCGCTGGTAACCGGAGCTCGGCACGTCGAGGTGCAGGTCATCGCCGACGGCCAGGGCACCGCCTGGGCGGTCGGCGTTCGCGACTGCTCCATCCAGCGACGCAACCAGAAGGTCATCGAGGAATCCTCCTCGGCGGTGCTGGCCCCGGAACAGGCCGAACAGATCAGGCAGGCCGCGCAACGACTGGCCATCGCGGTCGGCTACCGCGGCGCCGGCACGGTCGAGTTCCTGTACCAGCCCGAGCAGAAGATGTTCGCCTTCCTGGAGGTGAACACTCGGCTGCAGGTGGAGCATCCGATCACCGAGCTGACCACCGGCATCGATCTGGTCAAGGCCCAGCTGCACGTCGCGGCCGGTGGTGTGCTGGATGGCGATCGGCCCGCCGAGCTCGGCCACGCGGTCGAGGCCCGGCTCAACGCCGAGGATCCTGACCGTGACTTCGCGCCGTCCCCGGGTCGGATCGAGCTGCTCGACCTGCCGGCCGGCCCCGGCGTCCGGGTCGATACCGGCTTCAGTGCCGGCGACCTGATTCCGGCCGACTTCGACTCGATGATCGCCAAGATCATCGCGCATGGCCGGACCCGGGAGGAGGCGCTTGCCAGGCTGCGCCGGGCACTTGCCGAGACTACCGTGGTGATCGCCGGTGGGGTAACTAACAAGAGCTTCTTGCTGGAATTGCTGGACGAACCCGAACTGATCGCGGCCACCGCGGACACCGGCTGGATCGATCGCAAGCGCGCCGAGGGCGGCTTGGTATCGCACCAGCACGCCGGTATCGCGCTGGTTGCCGCCGCGATCCAGGCCTACGAGGTGCAGGAGGAGGCCGAGCGCCAGCATTTCCTGGCGACCGCGCACGGTGGCCGCCCGCAGGCCCGGCACCAGAACGGCCGGGCCATCGAGCTGAAGCTGCGCGGCGTCAGCTACCGGCTCACCATCGCCCAGCTCGGTCCGGACCGGTTCCGGGTGGGTGTCACCGATGGCGGCCAGCTGCACCAGGTAGATGCCCGGATCGAGCAGCTGGACGCGCATGCGAGCCGGCTTGAGGTCGGCGATCAGCGGTTCCGGCTGGTGTGCGCCAGCCACGAGGCGGTGAACCTGATCGAGGTGGACGGCTCCACCCACCGGGTGACCCGGGACGAGGGCGGCGTGCTGCGCTCGCCGGCCCCGGCCCTGGTGGTTGCGGTACCGGTCGCGGTCGGTGACGAGGTCCAGGCCGGCGCTCCGGTGCTGGTGCTGGAGAGCATGAAGATGGAGACGGTACTCAGCGCGCCGTTCGCGGCCCGGGTCCGCGAGCTGATGGTCAGCACCGGCGGCCAGGTCGAGACCGGCATGCCGATGATCCGGCTGGAGCCGATCGGGGACGCCGACGAAGACAGCGCGCCGGTCGATGCGGGGCCCGGTCCCGACCTGGCGCTGCCCGGAAACCGGGGTGGCTCGGTGGCGGAGCTAGCCGCCGGCTACCTGCACGACCTGCGGGATCTGCTACTCGGTTTCGACCTGGCAGACGCGAGCCAGACGCTGGCGTCCTACCAGGAGCTGCGGGCCCAGCTCGCGGCCAAGGGCAAGACCCCGATCCGCGCCGAGATAGCGCTGTTCACCGCGTTCGCCGACCTCTGCGAGCTCGGACGGAACCGGCCCGGCGGCGAGGAACCGGACGGCGACCGGGTGCACAGCCCGCGCGAGTACTTCCACTCCTACCTGCACAGCCTGGACCTTGACCGGGAGCAGTTGCCGGCCTCGTTCCGCGACAAACTGACCCGAGTGCTCAACCACTACGGGGTGAGCGACCTGCAACGCACGCCGGCGCTGGAGGAGGCCGTCTACCGGATGTTCCTTGCCCAGCCGGGTGCCTCCGCCCACCTGCACCTGGTTACCGCGCTGCTGCAACAGTGGATGCTCGACGACACCCCACCGGCCGAGGTCGCCGACGAGCTGCGCGACGTCCTCGAGCGGTTGGTGGCCGCCACCCAGCTGCGCTATCCGGTCGTCGGCGACCTCGCTCGCAGCGCCCGGTTCCGCTGGTTCGATCAGCCGCTGGTGGATCAGGCCCGGGATTCGGTGCTGGCCGGGGTGCGCGATGAGCTCGAGTACCTGGCCGGCAATCCGGAGGCAGCCGACTACCCGGCGCGGCTGGACGCGCTGGCCGCGATCCCTGAGCGGATCGTGCAATTCCTGGCCGAACGGATCGAGTCCGGGGTGGCCGGCCGCGAACCGATGCTGGAAGTGCTGGCGCGCCGGCACTACCGCGAGCACGAGCTGCACGACCTCCGCAACATAGAGCCCGGCGGCCGGCCCATGGTGATCTGCGACTACACCCTCGACAACCGGCCGAGCCACCTGATCACCACCATCGCCCGGATGCCGGAGCTGACTGCCGGCTCGCCGCTGGTGACCGACTTGCTTGCCCAACTCGACGCCGATGCCAACCAGCATCAATGCGTGATCGATCTCTACCTGCTCTGGCCGCAGATGCCGGACTCGCCATCGGCTGCGGCGGCCGCGCTGCGCGAGGTGCTTGCCGGCCTTGGACTCATCTCGCGGCTGCGCCGGATCGCGGTCGCGGTCTGCCCGGGCGCCGGGCGAGCGGTGGCTTACTTCACGTTCCGGCCAGGCAGTGCCCGCCCGGACGGTGCCAACGCAGACGGTGCCAGCGCGGACAGTGCGGGCTCGGACAGCGGCGGCATCGTCGAGGACGATCTGGTCCGCGGAGTGCACCCGATGGTCGGCCGCCGGTTGAACCTGTGGCGACTGCGGGACTTCCAGTTGACCCGGCTGGAAGCGCCCGAGGACGTCCTGCTCTATCTGTGCGTGGCGCCGGACAACGACGCCGATCGCCGGCTGGTCGCGCTCGCCCAGATCCGCGAGCTGGCGCTGGTCCGGGACTCGACCGGCCGGGTGGTCTCGATGCCGCATGCCGAGCGGGCGGTCGCCAGCTGTGGCGAGGCGATCCGCCGGGCACGCGCGGCGCACGGTGGCACCCGGCTGGACATGAACTACGTGTCGCTGCAGATCTGGCCGGTGATCGACGCACCGCTGCACGAGCTGACCGCGCTGCAGAGCACCATCTCGCCGCTGACGGTCGGCGCCGGCATCGAGAGCGTGCTGGCCGAGGGCCGGATCCTCGGTTCGGACGGCCGGGTGCACGAGGTGGCCGCGAACTTCTCCTTCCAGCCCGGCTCCGGGGTGGTGGCCTCGGTTACCGGCAAGGACACCGAACGGCTGCAACCACTGGATGATTACGACCAGAAGGTGTTGCGGGCCCGCCGGCGTGGCAATGTTTATCCTTACGAACTAACCACCATGCTCGCCGGGCGCGGTGGTGAGTTCGTCGAGTACGACCTGGACGACGCCGGCCTGCTGGTTCCGGTGGACCGGCCGCCGGGCGGCAACAAGGCCGGCATCGTGGTGGGGGTGGCCAGCACGCCCACCGATCGCCATCCGCAAGGGATGACTCGGGTGCTGCTGCTCGGCGATCCGACCCGGGCGCTCGGTGCGGTGTCCGAGGCCGAGTGCTCGCGGATCGTCGCCGCGTTGGATCTGGCCGAGACGATGCAGGTTCCGGTCGAGTGGTTCGCGCTGTCCGCGGGTGCCCGGATCTCGATGGATTCTGGCACCGAGAACATGGACTGGGTTGCCCGCGCGTTGCGCCGGATCGTCACGTTCACCCAGGACGGTGGCGAGATCAACGTGGTGGTCGCCGGCATCAATGTCGGTGCCCAGCCGTACTGGAATGCCGAAGCCACCATGCTGATGCACACCAAGGGCGTCCTGATCATGACCCCGGACCT
>FTJM01000261.1_pt2 | contig 14036 bp, 10 predicted proteins | sample 1658941 | NCBI WGS metagenome assembly FTJM01 (sample SAMEA3914876, study PRJEB12502) | metagenome | biome: forest; material: soil | place: USA | collected 2011-06-22 | depth 0.3 m
TTGGTGTGCGGGTTGTCGACCCGGAAGATCTTGACGCCCCGAGACGCCCACAACATGGTGATCCGCAGCACCTCGGCCGCTAGTCCGGCTGGATCGTTGTCGAAGTTCAGCGGGTAGATATCCTGATATTTCTTCGGGGGATTCTCGGCGTACGCGATGCTGCCGTCTGGCAACGTGGTGAACCACTCGGGGTGCTTGTCGACCCACGGGTGATCCGGGGCGCACTGCAGCGCAAGATCCAATGCAACCTCGAGGTTGAGCTCTCGGGCGCGCGCGACGAACGCGGCGAAATCGGCCTCGTCGCCGAGTTCGGGATGGATGGCGTCGTGGCCGCCTTCGGGTGAGCCGATCGCCCATGGCGATCCGGTATCAGTCGGCTTGGCATCCAGGCTGTTGTTGGGCCCCTTGCGGTTCACCCGGCCGATCGGGTGGATCGGTGGCAGGTAGACCACATCGAAATTCAGATCGGCAACGTAGTCCAGGTGCCTGGTCGCGTCGGCAAGCGTGCCGTGCCGGACCGGCCGCGCCGGGTCCGCCGGGTCACCGGCTACCTCCGCGCCGATCGAGCGCGGGAAGAACTCGTACCAGGCGCCGTACAGCGCCCGCTTGCGGTCGACCCAGATGCTGTACCGCGGGGATCGGGTGATCAACTCGCGAATCGGAAAGTCCCGAGCCAGCACCCGCGCCTCGCGGCTCATGGCGCGGGTGATCCGCAGCTGCAGATCCGCGCTCGTCCGGCGCAGGTCCGCCGCGACCGCTTGGGCCAGTTCGGCTGGTTCGCGCGGTTCGCCGGCCGGCACCAGCTCGGCCAGCTGATCGAAGAGCCGGGCACCCAGTTCCAGATCGTTGGCCAACTCGTCGGCGCTCTGGCCGGCATCGGCCTTCACCTCGACCGCGTGGTACCAGGTGGCCAGCGGATCGCTCCACGCCTCGACGACAAAGGTCCAGGTGCCGACGCTGTCGGCGATGACCTCGGTGCGCCAGCGATCGTTGCCGCCGCCGAGCGGGTGCATCCGGTTGAATCCGGCCGCCACCCCGGCGGGCGAGCGCCACACCACCGAGGCCGCCACCGCATCGTGGCCTTCCCGGAATACGGTCGCCTCGATGCCGACCGGCTCGCCGACCACCGCCCTAGCGGGCAGCTCGCCGTAAGCGATCACCGGATGCAGTGAATTGAGTCCCAGTCGTCCAGCCACCCGCTCACCGTATCGCGGAAAGGTCATCGAAAGGGGATCTGCTGTAAGCGCTACGAGTGCCGCTAGGGTATGCGGAATGAAGGCACTACGACGGCTTACCGTTCGCGCTGCGCTGCCCGCCGAGCTTGCCGCGCTCGGCGAGATCGTGTCGAACCTGCGGTGGTCCTGGCACCCGGAATCGCTGGACTTGCTGGAGGCGGTCGATCCCGAGCTGTGGCACGAATGTCGCGGTGATCCCGCCCGGATGCTCGGTGGGGTGAGCACCGACCGGCTGTCCGCGCTTGCCAAGGACCGCAAGTTCCTGCGCCGGCTGCAGGACGTATCTGAGGACCTGCGGGACTACCTCGAGCAGCCACGCTGGTATCAACATCAACAAGAACTTGAGACAGCTGGACCGGCGCTGCCGGCCGCGGTCGCATACTTCTCCCCGGAGTTTGGCATCACCGAAGTCCTGCCGCAGTACTCCGGCGGCCTCGGGATCCTGGCCGGTGACCATCTCAAGGCCGCCTCCGATCTCGGCGCGCCGATCATCGGGGTCGGGCTGCTCTACCGGTCCGGCTACTTCTCGCAATCCCTGTCGCGCGAGGGCTGGCAACAGGAGCGGTACCCCTCGCTCGATCCACAGGGCTTGCCGATCACGCCGCTGCGCGATGCCGAGGCGAACCCGGTCCGGGTCACCCTCGACCTGCCCCATGGCCGGCTGCTGCACGCCCAGGTCTGGTTGGCCTCGGTGGGCCGGGTGCCGCTGCTGCTGCTCGATTCGGACGTCGAGGACAACGATGCCGCTGCCCGCGGTGTCACCGACCGGCTCTACGGCGGCGGCCCCGAGCACCGGTTGTTGCAGGAGCTGCTGCTCGGGGTCGGCGGCGTCCGGGCGTTGCGTGCGTTCTGCGCGACGACCGGCCACCCGCAGCCCGAGGTCTTTCACACCAACGAGGGGCACGCCGGCTTTCTCGGCATCGAGCGGATCAGTGAGCTGTCCGCCGGGCCGGCCGGGCTCAGCTTCGACGAGGCGTTGACCGCGGTCCGCGCCGGCACCGTGTTCACCACGCATACCCCGGTGCCGGCGGGCATCGACCGGTTCGACCGGGCACTGATCGAGGCCTACCTCGGCGACGTCGACAGCGTCCCGGTTGCCCGGATCCTGGAGCTGGGCGTCGAGGAGGACCCGACCAAGTTCAACATGGCGCACATGGGGTTGCGGCTCGGCCAGCGCGCCAACGGGGTCGCCCAGCTGCACGGCCGGGTCAGCCGGTCGATGTTCAACGACCTGTGGCCGGGCTTCGACTCCGAAGAAGTGCCGATCGGCTCGATCACCAACGGCGTGCACGCTCCCACCTGGATGGCACGCGAGATCCTCGACCTCGCCGAGCGAGTTGCCGGTGCCGAGACGCTGGCTGCCGGTGACGGCTGGGACTCCATCGACCAGATCGACGACGCCGAGCTGTGGAACCTCAAGCGCGAGCTGCGCGAGCGGCTGGTCGGTGAGATCCGCCGCCGGCTCCGGACCAGCGCGTTGGAGCGCGGCTATTCTTCGGTCGAACTGGGCTGGACCGCGACCGCCTTCGACCCGGACGTGCTGACCATCGGCTTTGCCCGGCGAGTGCCGTCCTACAAGCGGCTGACTCTGATGCTGCGCGATCCCGACCGGCTCAAGCGGCTGCTGACCGATCCGGCGCGGCCGGTGCAGATCGTGGTGGCCGGCAAGTCCCACCCGGCCGATGACGGCGGCAAGGAGCTGATCGCGCAGCTCGTCCGGTTCACCGACGATCCCGAGGTGCGCGCCCGGATCGCGTTCCTGCCCGACTACGACATCGGGATGGCCCGCTACCTCTATTGGGGCAGCGACGTCTGGTTGAACAACCCGCTGCGACCGCTGGAAGCCTGCGGCACCTCCGGCATGAAGGCGGCGCTGAACGGCGGGCTGAACCTGTCGATCAAGGATGGCTGGTGGGACGAGTGGTGCGAGGACGGCAAGAACGGCTGGGAAATCCCGTCGGCCGATGACTCGCTCGAAGGGACCAGCGACGATCACCGGGACGCTGTCGAGGCGGCGGCCCTCTACGACCTGATCGAGCACCAGGTCGCCCAACGCTTCTATGACCGCGACTCCAAGGGGATTCCCGCGCAGTGGATAGCAATGGTCCGCTACACCCTCAAGTCGCTCGGGCCGAAGGTGGTGGCGACCAGGATGGTGACCGACTACATCCGCAAGCTGTATGCCCCGGCCGCGAGCGCCGCCGCGGTCATGGTCGCAGACCACTACACAGCGGCTAAGCAGCTTTCGGCCTGGAAGCTGTGGGTGGCTGGCGCCTGGAAGGACGTCGCGGTCCGGCACGTCGAGTCCCAGGTCGAGGGCGACCCGAGCCTGGGCGGTCAGCTGCAGCTGCGGGCCGATGTGGCGTTGTCCGGGCTGCACTGCTCCGACGTCGAGGTGCAGGCGGTGTACGGGTCGGTGGACGCCGACAACCGGCTGACCACGTTCGAGGTGCTGCCGCTGACGTTGGCTGAGGAGCGGGACGGAACGGCGGTGTTCGCCGGTGACATCCCGTTGAAGAAGGCCGGCCCGTTCGGCTACACCGTGCGGGTACTGCCGGTGCACCCGTTGCTGGCCAACCACGCCGAGATGGGCTTGGTGGCCACCGCGCCGCCCATCTAGCGAAGCCGCCGACAGTGATACTCAGCGCGGGTCATAACCCCGGCTGAGTATCACCGTCGTTGCGGGGTTAGCCGCGGTCGGCGCGCAGCAGCAACACTGACCGGGCCGTGACCCGGTGCGCGGTGCCGGCCGGAATCGGTTGGTCCGAAGTGGGCAGGCCGGCGGGCTGTGTGGTGTCGACGACGACGTAGTAGCACGCCGCCCAGGGTGCTGCGGGCAGCGCGAATTCCACCGGCTCGTCGCCGGAATGCAGCACGATCAGGTAGGAATTGTCGATGATCAGTTCGCCTCGTGGCCCGCGGTGTCGCAGGCCGCGGCCGTCCAGGTACATCCCGATGGTGCGCAGGCTCGCGTCGAACCAGTCCTGCTCGCCAAGCTCGTGGCCGGCCGGGTGAAACCAGGCGAGGTCCTTGCAGCCATCGCCGTCGGCGACCGGCCGGCCCTCGAAAAAGGCCCGCTGGCGTAGCACCGGCGAGGTCTTACGCAGCTCGATCAGCCGCTGGGTCAGCTGGAGCAGGTCGCTGCTCTCGGCGGACTCGGACCAGTCCAGCCAGGACGTCGGGTTGTCCTGGACGTAGGCATTGTTGTTGCCACCCTGGGTCCGGAACCGCTCGTCGCCGGCCACCAGCATCGGCGCCCCGGTGGACAGCAGCAGCGTGGTCAGCAGGCTGCGGATCTGGCGCAGCCGCAACGCGTTCACGTCCGGGTCGGTGCTCGCGCCCTCGACGCCGAAGTTGATCGAGCGGTTGTCCTCGGTGCCGTCGGAGTTGTGCTCGCCGTTGTTCTCGTTGTGCTTGTGCTGATAGCTGGCCAGGTCACGCAGCGTGAACCCGTCGTGCGCGGTGACGAAGTTGATCGACGCGAACGGCAGCCGTCCGTCGTCGGCATACAGGTCCGACGAGCCGGTCAGCCGGTAGGCGAGATCGCGCACGCCGCCGGCTCCGTACGCCCAGAAATCGCGGACCGTGTCGCGGTACTTGCCGTTCCATTCGGTCCATAGCGGCGGGAACTCGCCGACCTGGTAGCCACCGTCGCCGATATCCCACGGCTCGGCGATCAGCTTGACCCGGCTGATGATCGGATCCTGGTGGATGGTGTCGAAGAACGACGAGAGCTTGTCCACGTCGTGCAACGAGCGGGCCAGCGCCGAGGCGAGATCGAACCGGAAGCCGTCCACGTGCATCTCGGTAACCCAGTACCGCAGCGAGTCCATCACCAGCTGTAACACCGCCGGGGTCCGGACGTCGAGGGTGTTGCCGCAGCCGGTGTAGTCCAGGTATTTCGACGGGTCGCTCGGATCGAGCCGGTAGTAGCCGGGGTTGTCGATGCCCCGGAAGGACAGCATCGGCCCGTTCGGTGGTCCCTCGCCGGTGTGGTTGTAGACCACATCCAGGATGACCTCGATGCCGGCAGCGTGCATGGCCCGCACCATGGCCTTGAACTCCCGCACTTGGTTGCCGCCCAGCCGTCCGGTGTGCGTGGCGTAGGCAGCATGCGGGGCGAAGAACCCGATCGAGTTATAGCCCCAGTAGTTCTTCAGGCCACGCTTCTGCAAGGCAGGCTCGTGCACGAAATGCTGGATCGGCAGCAACTCGACCGCGGTCACCCCGAGCGACTTGAGGTAGGAGATCGCGGCCGGGTGCGCCAGGCCGGCGTAGCTGCCGCGCAGGTCGGCAGGGATGCCCGGGTGCCGTGCGGTGAAGCCCTTGACATGCAACTCGTAGATGATCGTGTCGTCCCAGGCGGTGTCCAGCCGCCGGTCATTGCCCCACGGGAAGCCGTCGTCGAGCACCACGACCGAGCGGGGGACGAACGCGGCCGAGTCGAGATCGTTGTCGCCGTAGCAGGCCTGGTCGTTGACGAAGTCACCTTCGATCGCCCGCGCATACGGGTCGATCAGCAACTTCGCCGGGTTGTGCCGGTGGCCGGTGCTTGGGTCGTCCGGCCCGGTGATCCGGTAGCCGTAGCGCTGGCCGGGGTTGATGCCAGGCAGGTAGCCGTGCCAGATATGGAAGCTCTGCTCGGCAAGCTGTACTCGATGCTCGGCACCGGTGCCGTCGAACAGGCAGACCTGGACCTCGCTGGCGTTGGGCGACCAGATGCTGAAATTGGTGCCTTCACCGTCCCAGCCGGCGCCCAGTGGCAGCGGCCTTCCGGGCCACGCCCGCAGCGGTCCGGCGCCCGAGCCCAGCCGGCGCGCCAGACCATTTGTGAGATCTGCTGCAGGTTCCATCGAGTGCGCACCTTACGCTGATCTTGCATGCCCTGTTGTGCCGTCGTGTGAATCAAGGAGTTGGATAGCCCTGTGGTGGTTCCAGACTTCGAAGCAAACCCGGACGCGATCCTGCAGTTCCAGCAGGTCACGGTCAGACGCGGCGACAAGCTGCTGCTCGACGCCGTCGACTGGACGGTCGAGGAGGACGAGCGCTGGGTAGTGCTCGGCCCGAACGGGGCCGGCAAGACCACGCTGCTGCAACTCGCCTCGACGATCATGCACGCCACCTCCGGCACCGTCGGCGTGCTCGGTGAGCGGCTCGGCATGGTGGACGTGTTCGAGCTACGACCGCGGATCGGGCTGTCTTCGGCCTCGCTCGCCCAGCGCATCCCGGGCGGCGAGCTGGTCACCGACGTGGTCGTGTCGGCCGGCTACGCGGTCATCGGACGCTGGCGGGAGGCATACGGCCGGCTGGACGTCCGGCGGGCCAAGATGTTGCTGGCCCGGTTCGGGGTGGCCGAGCTGGCCGATCGTCGCTACGGCACGTTGAGCGAGGGCGAGCGCAAGCGGGTCCAGATCGCCCGGGCAATGATGACCGATCCGGAACTGCTGCTGCTGGACGAGCCGGCGGCCGGGATGGACCTCGGTGGCCGGGAGGACCTGTTACGCCGGCTGTCCAGGCTGGTCGCAGACCCGGAAGCACCGGCCATAGTGCTGGTGACCCACCACGTGGAGGAGATCCCGGCCGGCATGAGCCACGCGATGCTGCTCGGCGACGGCAAGGTGGTGGCGCAAGGGTTGATCAACCAGGTGCTGACCTCAGAACATCTGTCCACCGCGTTCGGCCTACCGCTGATCGTGGAACGGGAGGCTGGCCGGTTCTTTGCCCGCGCCAAGTACCCGACCGATACCGCTGGGTAGGCTCGCCAGCATGACTGAGTTCGTGAACCTTGAGGTCGATGACGACCGGGTCGCCACCATCCGGATCGACCGGGCACCGGTCAACGCCCTCAATACCCAGGTGCAGGAAGAGTTACGCCAGGCCGCGCTGGAGTGCACTCGCCGCGACGACATCCGCGCGGTCATCCTGTGGGGCGGCCCGAAGGTCTTCGTGGCCGGCGCGGACGTCAAGGAGTTCCACCAGATGTCGGCGCAGGACATGCAGCGCCGGGCGGCCGCGCTGTCTTCGTCGCTGGATGCGCTGGCGCAGATCCCGAAGCCGGTGATCGCGGCGGTCACCGGTTATGCGCTGGGCGGCGGCTGCGAGCTCGCGCTGACCGCCGACTTCCGGGTCAGCGCCGACAACGCCAAGTGGGGGCAGCCAGAGATCCTGCTCGGTGTCATCCCGGGCGCCGGCGGCACCCAGCGGCTGCCGCGGCTGATCGGGCCGGCCAAGGCCAAGGATCTCATCTACACCGGCCGCTTCGTGGGCGCCGCCGAGGCGCTCGAGCTCGGGCTGGTCGATGTGGTGGTTTCCGCCGACGAGGTGTACGGCACCGCCCGGGCGATGGCGGCGAAGTTCGCCCGCGGCCCGGCACTGGCATTGCGGGCCGCGAAGGCGGTCATCGACGGCGGCCTGGACACCGACCTGGCCAGCGGGCTCAAGCTCGAATCTCAGGTCTTCGCAAGCCTGTTCGCCACCGAGGACAAGCAACTGGGGATGGCTTCGTTCATCGAGAGCGGGCCGGGTAAGGCCGAGTTCGTCGGGAACTGACGGTGGTGAGCGATCATCGAGAGCGGTCCTGAGCTGATTGGCCGGGCGCCCGCCAGCGCGGCCGAGGTCGAGGCCGCCTGGCGGGATCCGAAGCTTGCCAACATGCTGTATCACGACTGGGAGGCCGGCAGCTACGACCAGAAGTGGTCGATTAGCTTCGATCAGCGCTGCATCGACTACGCCAGGGACCGGTTCGCGCACGTTGCCGGTAGCGCCGGCTGGCCGTACCGCACCGCACTGGAGCTGGGCTGCGGCACCGGGTTCTTTCTGCTCAACCTCAAGCAGGCCGGCGTGCTGGAGGAGGGCTACGTGACCGATCTGAGCCCGGGCATGGTCGAGGTCGCCCAGCGCAATGCCGAATCGCTTGGTTTCACGGTGCACGGCCGGGTCGCCGATGCGGAGTCCATCCCGTATCCGGACGCCAGCTTCGACCTGGTGGTCGGCCATGCGGTGCTGCACCACATCCCCGATGTCGAGCTGGCGCTGCGGGAGGTACTGCGTGTGCTCAAGCCCGGCGGCCGGTTCGTCTTCGCCGGCGAGCCGACCCGCTACGGCGATCTGGTGGCCCGCCGGCTGTCCCGGCTGACCTGGTGGGCAACGACCCGGGCGACCCGGCTGCCCTGGTTGGCGGGCTGGTCCCGGCCACCGGCCGAGCTCGACGCGTCCTCGCGGGCCGCCGCTCTGGAAGCGGTGGTGGACCTGCACACCTTCCACCCGGCCGAGCTGCGCCGCATCGCGGCCGCGGCGGGGGCGGCCGGCGTGCAGAGCCGCACCGACGAGCTCACCGCGGCCTGGTTCGGCTGGCCGGTACGGACTTTCGAGGCCGCGGTGCCGCGCGAGAAGCTGGGGATGGGGTGGGCGATGTTCGCCTATAGGAGCTGGCAATGGCTGCACACCCTGGATTCCGCGGTGCTGGCCCGGGTAGTGCCGCCAGGGTTGTTCTACAACGTGGAGCTGACCGGGACCAGGCCAGCATGACCAGCTCTGCCCAGCCGGTGGATTACCAGTACGTGCTGCTCGACCTGGACGGCACGCTCAGTGACTCGGCACCGGGCATCCTCGGCTCGCTGCGGCTGGCCTTCGCCGAGGTAGGCGTGCCGTGGCCGGGCGAGGGCGCCGCGCACAGCCTGCTCGGGCCGCCGTTCTGGCACTCGTTGCCGCCGCTGGTCGGTGCGGACAATGTGCCGGCGGTGGTCGAGGCGTACCGGCGGCACTACGTGCAGGACGAGGCGATGTTCCAGACCAGCCGCTACCAGGGTGCCCTGGAGCTGGTGAGCGAGCTGTCCCGGCTCGGCCTGCGGCTCGCGGTCGCCACCAGCAAACCGGAGCCGCACGCCAGCAGGATCGTGGCGCATCTTGGCCTGTCGAGCTACTTCGAGACGGTGTGTGGTGACACCGTGGACGGCCAGCGGGATTCCAAGGCGCTGGTGATCGCCGAGGCGCTCGGCCGGCTCGGTGACCCGCCGCCGGCGGAGGTGCTGATGGTCGGCGACCGTAGCCACGATGTGCTCGGCGCGGCCGCCCACGGCATCGAATGTGCCGGTGCGCTCTGGGGTTACGGCTCGGTGGCCGAGTTGACCGCTGCCGGCGCGATGCGGTTGTGCGCGAGCCCGGCGGAGGTGCTGGGCCTGGTGACTGGTGACTGGTGACTGGTGATCGGTGACTGGGGACTCGGTGACTGGTGATCGGTGACCGGCGGCCGGCTGGATTCGGCGAGCTGCGCGTGCTGACAGCCTGGCGGGCCCGCTCCGCGCCGGGTCAGGCCCGGTTCCTGACCGCGGCCAGCCTGCGCTGGGTGCTGCGCAACCGGGCCTACACCGGCTGGTACTTGCTGCGGTACTGGCGATTCCTGCGATTCAAGCTGGCCAATCCGCAGGTGATCACCACCGGCTTCGTGTTCCTGGGCAAGCGGGTCGAGGTGACGGCGCGTCCGGGCTTCGGCCGGCTGGTGCTCGGCCGGTGGGTGCACGTCGGCGACGGGACCTCGCTGCGCTGCCACGAGGGCACCCTGCGGATTGGCGACAAGACGGTGTTCGGCCGCAATATCGTGATCAACAGCTACCTGGACGTCCAGGTCGGCGCCGCCTGCATCATCGCGGACCTGGTGTACATCACCGACTTCGATCACGTGTTCGCCGATCTGACGGTGCCGATCAAGGATCAGGGCATCGTCAAGTCGCCGGTCCGGATCGGCAGCGACGTCTGGCTGGCTACCAAGGTGTCGGTGGTGCGTGGAACCTCGATCGGGGACGGCTCGGTGGTCGCCGCGAACGCGGTGGTCACCCGTGACCTGCCGCAATACTCGGTCGCGGCCGGCGTGCCGGCCAGGGTGATCCGGAACCGACAGGATGCGGCGGCCGAGAATGCCCGGACCCGGGCGGCGCTGGCTGAGATGGCAGGCAAGCTCCGGGCCGCCGGCACCGGATGGCACGATCAGACACCCACCCAGTAGAAAGCAGCCGCCCGATGCCTACCCAGCCGGTCGCCGGGGACCCGCCGGTTGCCGGGAATCCGGCCGTGCCGGCCGTCGCGTTGCCTCGGGGGCCGATGCTGCGGTTGGCGGCCGGCGTGGCGCTGCTGCTGCTCGCGGTGCTGCTGTTCGCCGGGTTCCGGCTGGTTGCTCAGGGCCAGCGGCACTCCTACGACCCGGATGCCTCGCCCGCAAAGAGCTACCGGTTGACTGCCGGTCGCAGCTACCAGCTCTCCTCGCCGATCGGGCTGACCGCGCTCCAGAGCCATGGAGTGCTGACCAGCCTGGCGTGTTCCTGGTCCACCGACGGCCAGTTGCAGCACCCACTGGAGCTGGCGACCGCCGAGGCCGACGACCGGGACATGCGGACCTTCGCCACGTTCGCCGCGCCGGCAACTGGGGCGTTGCAGGTCAGCTGCACCCGGATCGACAAGGTGTTCATCGATGACGCCGATGACGCCGGCCGGGACCACAGCGCGTTGCTGGTGCTGCTGGCGATCGTCGCTGGCTTTGCCGGGGTGAGCGCCACGGTGTCGGGTGGTTACGCGCTGAGCCAGCTGAGATCCTGAGCCCGTACGGTTGCGCCGGCTAGGGCAGTTCCATCGTCTCGGCGCGCTCGATTTCGGCGAATGCCCCGCTCAGGTAGCGTTCCAGGCCGCCGCTGGCTTCACCTCTGGCGGTCAGCAGATCCTCGATCAGCAGGCAGCCGTGCGCCGCGATCTCGCTGCGATCGGTCGGTGCCGCCTGATCCGGATCCTGCGCGCCCAGCGCGCCCATCAGCACGGTGACCATGATCATGGCGTCGGCCGCCGGAAGCCAGCTGCCGGCCGCTTGGCTACAGCGTTCCAGCACCTGTTGAGCATCGGCTCCAGACAGCCCGCTGGGATGAAGCTCTTCCAGTAGTTCCCGGACCATCGAGCCTTGGACCAGCCGGAGCCGCTCCTGATCCAGGCTGGCCAGCCGGTGCCGCGCGATCTCGAATTGCTCGCCATCGCGCGCCCGGATTGCCGAGACGGCTTCGGTCACGGCTTCGCGGATGGCACGCATCGAGGCGGCGCCGGCAATAGCGGACACGCTGGCACGCTCCTCGGTCGGCTGCTGGATGTCAGGTAGCCATCCTCTCCTACCACTGCGACAGTCGCTCAGATGGTGCGGGCGTCGAGCTGGCCGAACGGCCCGTCCAGCTCGCGCAGCTCGCGGGCCAGCCCGGTCGGCTCCGGGTCCAGCCGCAGCGCGTCGGCGAGCGAGAAGAATCGCCGGGCATGCGTTCGGGCGCGTCGCCGGGCATAGTCGGCGGCGCTGTCCCGGCTGATCATGAAAGCCCAGTCGCTGGAGCTGGCCAGAAACGCCTCCCGGACAAGCTGATCCGCGACGAGGTCGCGGCCGATGCTGGATCTGCCGATGCTGGACCCACCGTCGGTGAAGCGGCCGTCGGTGAAGCGGTCGTCGAGCACCTCGAAGAGCGTCTTCTGCACTAGGGCGAGTTCGTCGTTCAGCTCGGCCACCTGCTGGTTGTCCCATACTCGCCAGTCGGCACCGGCTCCCCAGGACGAGGCGGGCAACTCGCTGCGACCGGCAACCAGGCCGGCCTGCCGGGCGCCGGTCAGCGTCCGCAGCTGGACGCCGGCTTGCGCCAGCTTGCGCAGCACCGCGCTGAGAAACTGCGGGCCCTCATACCACCAGTGTCCGAAAAGCTCGGTGTCGAAGGCGGCGACCACCAATCCCGGCCGGCCGTGCTCGGCCCGCAGTTCAGCAAGCCGGCGCAGTACTGCGAGTACGAAGTCCTGAGCATCACGTAGTACCGCGGCTGCGGCCACGGCCGGCTGCCATGGCAGTTTCCGCGGACCCGGTCCGCTCACCCGGGCTGGCCGGAAGCCCGAGTCGTGGTCGAAGGTATGAAAGTCGCGATAGCTGGTGCTACCCGGGTAGCCGGTCCGCGAGGACCAGATCCGGTTCGAGAGCACCCGGTCGCGGGCGAAAGCGACTACCTCGGTGTCGCCGACCAGGTGCCCGAATCCGGTCCGGCCGGCCACCGCCGGGCCATCGACCAGGAAGTGGCTGACCCCGTGCTCGGTATAGAACTGCTCCATGCCTGGCGCGTAGCCGCACTCCGGAGCCCAGATGCCCGAGACCCGCTGGCCGAGCCGCAGCTGAGTGTCGGCGAGCCCGGTACGCAGCTGGGCCGCCGCGAACCGCTCGGTCAGCAGCGGCTGAAATGGGTGAGTGGCCGGCCCGGACAGCAGTTCGACAACGCCGGAATCGAGCAATGGCCGCAGCACCGCTGACAGCCCGCCGGTCAGCCAGCGGCTCTCGAGGTCGGCCAGGCAGTCGGTGGCCTGGGTCCACTCGTGCGCCGCCAACGGCCGCAGGTCCGGCCGAGCGGACAGCTCCTCGGCTCGCAGTTGCCACCGGCCAGCCCAGGCATGGATCTCCGACAAGCAGTACGGATCGTCCATCATGGCCGCCACCACCGGGGTGACGCCCAGCGTCAACACCTCGGAATAGCCATGTTCGGCGAGGGTTTCCAGCATCCGCAGAACCCGGCGCCAGGATCCGGTGAAGGCCTGATGAAGCCATTCCTCACCGACCGGCCAGGTCCCGTTGTGGGCGACCCACGGCAGGTGGGTGTGTAGCACCAGGCTGAACGAGCCGAGGTCCTTCACCGGCACCGGGTGGGCACTGTCATATCGACTCCACGGTAGCTGTGCACCAGAATGCAGGAAGGTCGTCGCGCACGATGTCGAACTCCGGCGGTCGCGGGTGACTGGAAACACCATACGGTCCCAGCTCGCCGGGTAGCTACTGATGGGTAACATCGGGACGGTGTAACAATGCCCCGCGACGAACTGTCGCGAGTACGTCATGCGCAGGCAATAACGAGACAGATAGGACGTAGCACACCGATGAACATCGTTGTCCTCATGAAGCAGGTGCCCGACACCTATGCCGAGCGCAAGCTGAGCGCCTCCGACAACACCCTCGACCGGGACGCCTCAGACGCCGTGATCAACGAGATCGACGAGTACGCCATCGAGGAGGGCCTGCGGCTCAAGGAGGCCCATGGCGGCGAGGTAACGATCCTGACGATGGGTCCCGACCGGGCGACCGAGTCGATCCGCAAGGCGCTGTCGATGGGCGCGGACAAGGGCGTGCACGTGCTCGACGACGCGTTGCACGGCTCGTGCGCGATCACGACCGCCAAGGTGCTCGCCAAGGCGCTGGGCACTCTGGAGTTCGACCTGGTGATCGGCGGCTTGGAAGCGACCGACTCCAGGCTTTCGGTGATCCCGGCGCTGGTCGCCGAGGCCACCGGGTTGCCGCAGCTCTCCGGCGCCCGCAAGGTGACAGCGGAAGGCTCGACGGTGACGATCGAGCGGGTCACCGAGACCGGTTACGACCTCGTTCAGGCCTCGACGCCGGCGGTGCTGAGCGTGGTCGAGAAGATCAACGACCCGCGCTACCCGTCCTTCAAAGGCATCATGGCCGCCAAGTCCAAGCCGGTGACGACCCTGTCGCTCGCCGACCTGGGCCTGGGCGCCGACCAGGTCGGCGAGCGACAGGGTCGTCACCGGCTTGGACTTGGCGGCCATGATGCCTTTGAAGGACGGGTAGCGCGGGTCGTTGATCTTCTCGACCACGCTCAGCACCGCCGGCGTCGAGGCCTGAACGAGGTCGTAACCGGTCTCGGTGACCCGCTCGATCGTCACCGTCGAGCCTTCCGCTGTCACCTTGCGGGCGCCGGAGAGCTGCGGCAACCCGGTGGCCTCGGCGACCAGCGCCGG
>FTJM01372219.1_pt1 | contig 13838 bp, 9 predicted proteins | sample 1658941 | NCBI WGS metagenome assembly FTJM01 (sample SAMEA3914876, study PRJEB12502) | metagenome | biome: forest; material: soil | place: USA | collected 2011-06-22 | depth 0.3 m
GTGCAGGCCGGCCGGGCGCCAGCACCCCCGCCGCGGCCAGCGCCCGGCCGGCCTGCACCCGCACCGCAGGCTCATCATCACCGGTCAGGATCGCCTGCAACCGCGCGATGATGTTGCTGGTCAACGGGCCGAGTTCGCCGACGATCGCGGCCAGCGCGATGAACGGCCGGGCCGGGCGATCATCGGCGGCAAGCGCTTCCACCGCGGCAGCGAACCGGCGACCGGCCTTGCTGGCCCCGAGGCCCGCGAGCTGTGCACTCAGCGCTGCCCGGTACGGCGGAAAGCGCACCCGGCTGGTCGGGTCGAACCACTCCGCCAGCGCCTGTTCGATCAGCACATCGATCGAGGCGGTCTGCAGCGGGATGTCGTCTGCCAGCGTCCGCAGCGCGAACAGGAAGTCCCGGCCGAGCAACTCCTCGTACTCCGAGGGGGCCGGCACGTTGCCGAATACCGCGTCGAACACGAGTCGTTCGACCTCCTCGGGCTGCTCCCGGCCGACCAGGCCGAGGGCGAGCAGGATCGGTTCCTCGTAGCGCGGATCGTGTAGCCGCTGCCGGATGCCGCTCGCGCGGTCGGCGGACAGGCCTTCGAACGCGAGTGCCCGGCCGGCGTAGTACTCCTCGAAGGTGAGGTGCGGGAAGCCGTAGCGTCCGGGCGCGCGTTCGACCAGCAGCCCGGTATGCACGTCGGTCTTGACCAGGAAGTCCTCGGTCCCGCGGCCGGCATCGGTGTTCAGCGAGTCGGCCGACTTGAGCAGGTCCGGATCCCAGATGGTGCCGTTCAAGGCTGCCCAGAGCGGGCCGAGCACTTCGAGCAATTCCCGCTTGGTGGCAGAGCCCTCGGGCCGGTTCTGGTGCATCCAGGACCCGACCCGGGTCAGCCAGGTGGTCAGCATCCGATCATCGGGCAGATCTGCCTCGGGTACCCCCTGGACGCTGCGCCAGGTCCGCCCGAGTGCCTCGGACACCTCGACATAGGCATCGACCCGGCGGTCGGGCAACCGGCCGCGAGCCCGGTGCACCAGCAGCAACGCCGTGAGCAGCAGCGGGTTCGCCGCCAGCCGGCGCACCCCAGGGCTCTGCCGCAGCGCCTCCTCCAACCCGGATACCGCGGCCTGCGCGCCACGCAGGATCATCTCCGCTGAGCGCTGCGGCGCCTCCGCGCGTTCGATCGCCGGGCAGTACACCTGCAGGAAACGCTTGATGGTGGCATCGTCCATGTCCTGCACCCGTACCGCGCCGAAGGCCGGTGGCAACGGCGCGGCCAGGTAGCCGGCGATCCGGCTGGTCACCACGAAGCGGTTTCCCTGCCGGGCATTGGCGGTTACGAAACTCGTCGCGGCATTCACCACGGCGCGCCGTTCGTCGGCTGCCGCCACCTCGTCCAAGCCGTCGAGTAGCACCAGGCAGTTGCCGTCCGCGAGCTTGCGCCGGAACAGATCGGCAAGGCCGGGCGCGCGGCATTCCTGGCTCCTGACGTACTCGGCCAGGAAGCTGCCGAGCCCCTTGGCGCGGTGTTCGGAGCGGGCGAAGTCACCGACCCGGACAAAGATCGGAAACCGGACCTGGCCGAGCTTCGGGTCCGGGTCTGGGTGCCCACCGACCAGCGCGGACGCGTGGCACAGCGCTAGGTAGCGCAGCAGGGTGGTCTTTCCGCTGCCGGGATCGCCGAGCACCAGCAGCTGAGCCCGGCCGCGCACCTCGGCCAGTACGTCGACCGGCGGGGTTGCCGGGTCATCGAAGAGCGGACGCTCGGTGTGGCCGAGTTGCAGCACCAGCTGGTCGAGCGCCGCCTCGTAGGATTCGGCGCTGAGCTCGCCGGCGGCGAGCTGATCGTCGAGTTTCTGCCGCTCGTGCTTGAGCCAGGTCTCGGCGCGGTCCCCCGGACGTAGATCCCGCTCGCCGCTCAGGCTGACGAACACGTCGCTGAGCGGGATCTGCACCGTGTTGTTGCGCACCATGCCGGCCGTTCTCAGGTAGCGATGGGTGTCAATGAGCCAATGAAGATAGCTTGATTCATCGGCCGCGGTGGCCGGCGTGGCACCCAGGTGGCCGGTCATCGCCTCGACCGCGGCGGCGGCCCGCGAGGCGTCCACCCGGTTCCCGATAGCGTCCAATTGCCGCTCGGCGCCCAGCTCCTCGCGGTAGGCATCGAGCAGTGACTGGAAGGCCGGCCGCAGCGTGACCACCCGGTCGAAGCGGGTGTCCGGGTCCAGCCGCGGGCTCAGCGAATCAACGCAGGCCTCGGCCAGTCGCGCCGAGGAAGGCGCCCGGTTCGGCAACAGCACGTTCGCCAGCTCGGTCGCGGCCTCGTACTGCAGGAAGCTCGGGTTCACGTCGAAGGCCCGGAACGGCTGCTGGTATCGGGCCTCGGTTCGGGCCCAGGCACGACCGAGTGCCGCCGCGATCGCTGTGGTTTCCGGGTCGCCCAGCACCCGCTTCTTGGCACCGGCCATCGCTGATCCGGTCGCCTCGCTGGCCAGCTTCGCGGCCACTGCCTTGGCCGCCGCCAACAGCAGCGCCCCCGTCTCAACCACCATCAACGAAGTCTAGAGAGCGCCGGTCGAAAGCACGCCCGTTAGCCGAAAATACTCCGCAGCCAGCCTCAACCAGCGCCCCGACTCGTCGGGAATCCGGTCAGGACGGCAGGCTGCGCATCACCCGCAGGGCCACCGACAGCGTCGCCAGGTCGATCGGATCGCGCGAGAGCGCCTCGGCGAAGGTGTACCTGGCCCGCTCGACCCGTTCCGGGTTCTGCTTTGCCCACTGAGCCATTCGCTCGGTAGCCAGCAGGTTCGGATCGGTTTTGTTGAGCACCGAGGTGGTGATCGCGGCCAGCGCGGCGTACACATCATGCCTGGTAGCGGCCCGGGCCAGCGCTGACCACCGGTCCAGCCGGGGAAGGTTGGTCACCGCGTACAGGATGTCGTCCACGCTGAGCTGTTCGGACAGCGCGAAATGCAGGTCGGCGATCTCAGCGGGATCACCGGCATTGGCGGTGGCGATCTCCACCACGTCCAGCAACAGGAATGACGTCAGCAGGGTCGCGATCCGCAACGCCAGCTCGCGGGACAGGCCATGACCGACCAGCCGATCCACCTCGGCATAGAGGTTTTCCCTTTCCCGGCCGCGCAACAGGTCAGGCACCTTGGGCGCCAACGCCTGCACGGTGGGTTTGAAACGCTCGATCTCGGTGGCCACATCGCTGATCGGGAAGCGGACGTCGACCAGCCAGCGCACCGCCCGGTCGATGGTCCGGCGGACCTCGCGGTAGCCGATGTGCTGGGCATTGGTCGGCACGCTGCTATCCAGGCTCTCCAGCTCTGCCCAGATGTCGGCCAGCCCGAACACCTCCCGCACCACCGTGTAAGCCCGGGCCAGTTGGGCGGCGTCGGCACCGGTCTCTTCCTCGGCCCGGAACACGAACGTGATGCCGCACCGATTGACCAGATCATTGACGACACTGGTGGTGATGATCTGCCGGCGCAGCGGATGCTCGTTCAGCGATGCGGCGAACCGCTCGGCGATCGGCGCCGGGAAGTAGTCGCGCAGCACCCGCTGAAACCACGGCTCGTCCGGCAACGTCGAATCACCGAGTCGCTCGGCGAGGCCGATCTTGACGTAGGCAGTCAGCACCGCCAGCTCCGGCGAACTCAGCCCGGTGCCGTCCGCCTCACGGGCCGCTATCTCTTTGTCGGACGGCAGGAACTCGATCGCACGGTCCAGCAGACCAGCCTTTTCCATCTCCCGCAGCAGCCTGCGGTGGACCGAGACCAGCGCCTTGGCACCGTGCCGGGCGACGCCCATCAGCACGTTCTGCTCGTAGTTGTCGCGCAGCACCAGCTCGGCCACCTCGCTGGTCACCGAGGCGAGCAGCTCGTTGCGGGTGCTGACGTCGAGCTGACCGGCCCGGACCCCCTGGTCGAGCAGGATCTTGATGTTCACCTCGTGGTCGGAGGTGTCCACGCCGGCGGAGTTGTCCAGCGCGTCGGTGTTCACCTGGCCGCCGTTGCGGGCAAACTCGATCCGGCCGCGCTGGGTCAGGCCTAGGTTGCCGCCCTCACCCACCACCCGCACCCGCAGCTCGGCACCGTTGGCCCGCAACGCGTCGTTGGCCTTGTCACCGGCCTCCAGGTCAGTTTCGGTGGAAGCCTTGACGTAGGTACCGATGCCGCCGTTCCAGAGGAGGTCCACCGGTGCGGTCAGGATCGCGTGCATCAGCGCGGCGGGTGGCAGTGACTTGGTGCCGGAGCTGATGCCCAGCGACCGGGCGACCTCGGGGCTGATCGGGACGGTCTTGAGGGTCCGCGGGAAGACCCCGCCACCGGCCGAAATCAACTCGGCGTTGTAGTCACTCCAGCTCGAGCGCGGCAGCTCGAACAGCCGGCGGCGCTCGGCGAAGGACAGTGCCGGGTCCGGATTCGGATCGAGGAAGATATGCCTGTGGTCGAAGGCGGCGACCAGCCGGATGTGCTCGCTCAGCAACATGCCATTGCCGAACACGTCGCCGGACATGTCCCCGATCCCGACCACGGTGAAATCCTCGGTCTGGGTGTCCAGGTCCAGCTCCCGGAAGTGGTAACGCACCGACTCCCAGGCGCCGCGGGCGGTGATTCCCATCGCCTTGTGGTCATAGCCCACCGAGCCGCCGGAGGCGAACGCGTCACCGAGCCAGAACCCGCGATCCATCGCGATCTGGTTGGCAATATCGGAGAAGGTGGCGGTGCCCTTGTCGGCGGCGACCACCAGGTAGGGATCGTCGCCGTCGTAGCGGCGGGTCCGCGGTGGCGGCGCGACGTATTGGGTGCCGTCCGGGGTACGCCGGTAGTTGTCGGTCAGCTCGAGCAGCGAGGTGATGAAGATCTTGTAGCAGGCCACCCCCTCGGCAAGCCAGGCGTCCCGGTCGGCGGCCGGATCGGGCAGCGACTTTGCGACGAAGCCGCCCTTGGAACCCACCGGGACGATCACGGTGTTCTTCACCATCTGTGCCTTGACCAGGCCGAGCACCTCGGTGCGGAAGTCTTCCCGGCGGTCAGACCAGCGCAGGCCACCGCGGGCGACCGCGCCGAACCGCAGGTGGACGCCCTCGACCCGTGGCGAGTACGCCCAGATCTCCACCTTCGGCCGCGGCTGCGGCAGGTCGGTGACGGCCCGCGAGTCCAGTTTCACCGCGAACGCCTCAGACGGGTTGCCGCCGGAGTCCCGTCGGTAGAAGTTGGTCCGCAGCGAGGAGTTGATCAGGTTGAGCAGCAGCCGCAGGATCCGGTCCTGGTCGAGGCTGGTGACCTGTGACAGCGCCTCGTCAATCGCAGCCCGGATCGCATCCTGCGCGGCGGTGGTGTCGGCGTGCAGCTTCTCATCGGTACCGTCGGCACCCGGATCGAAGCGCGCCTCGAACAGCTCCACCAGGAGCTTGGCGATGCCGGTGTTCTGGCTCAGCGTGCGCTCGATGTAGCCCTGGCTGAACGTGGTGCCGGCCTGCCGCAGGTACTTGGCATAGGCCCGCAGCACGGTGGTCTGTTGCCAGGTGAGCCCGGCCCGTACCACCAACGCGTTGAAGCCGTCCTGCTCGACGCCGCCCTGCCACAACACCCGGAGGGTGTCCAGCACCGCGGCGGAGCGTTCCGGGCCGAAATCCACTCCTTCGCCGAGCTTGAGGCCGAAGTCATACACCCACGCCGTGGTGCCGTCGGTCCGGACGATCTCGTAGGGCCGCTCGTCCAGCACCTCGATGCCCATCAGCTCCAGCATCGGCAGGGTGCGGCCCAGCGACAGCGGGGTACCGGTCCGGAAGATCTTGAGCCGTCGATCGGCGGCGTCGTCGGCGCTGGGGGTGTAAACGTCGAAGCTCAGGCCGTCCAGATCTGGCAGCTGTTCCAGCCTGCGCAGGTCGGCCACCGCCGTCGAGGCCCCGAAATCCTCCTTGTAGGCCTCCGGAAACGCCCCGGCATAGCGACGCAATACCCGCTCGGCGTCCTGCTCGCCCAGACCCACCGTGAGCAGGTCGGCAAGGTCATCGCTCCACCGCCGGGTGACCCGGGCGACCGCACTCTCGACCGCGGCCCGGTCCGGGTTGGGCACCTCCTCGCCCGAGCGGAGCGCGATCAGGAACTGCATCCGCGCCATCCCGAGCTCGACGATCCGGTCGTCGCGGCCGATGATCTTGCCGGGCCAGTTCGCGAGCACCACGTCACGGACTCGGCGCCGGGTCTCCGGCCCCAGCCGGTCGCCAGGGAAGTACACCAGGACGGTCACGAAATCCCGGTTGAGGTGTACCCGTGCGAACACCCCGATGCCGCGCCGCTCGGCCCGGTCCACCACCAGCTGGGACAGCCGGAGCAGGTCGGGAGCCGGCGCTTCGAGCAGCTCGTCGCGCGGCAGCGTCCGCAGCGCGGCCAGCAGCTGCCGGCCGGTGTGGCTGTTCGCACGTGCCCCGGATCGGCTGAGCACCTCGGCGATCCGGCGCCGAACGACCGGCACCCGGCCGACCGTCCCGTCGGTCTCGTCGGTGATCAGACCGAGGAACACGTGGATCTTCGCGGTCTCCTCGCCCTGGCCGGGCGCGATGACAGTGACGCAGTCATAGCGCAGCGAGCGCCGCACTGTCGACACCATCGGGGACTTGAAAATGATCAGTGGCGCGCCGGAACGGTAGGCGGGCAGCAATTCCAGCGGCGAGATGCTGGCGTGCCCGCGCAGCACGCCCCGTTCCACGGTGGCCGCGGTGTCGGACCGGGATGGGTTGGTGAGCTCGTTCGCCGAGTACGCGGCGTGCCCCAGGATCATGAAGTTGCCGTCGGCCAGCCAACGCAGCAACGCGCCGGCCTCGGCCGAGGTGTCCCGGTCGAACTCGCCTGGATCGGCCTCGATCCGATCAGCCAGCTCGCGGATCAGCGCGTACATCCCCGGCGCATCGGCAACCGCGTTGTGCACGTCGGTGAGCACCCGGCGCAGGTCCTCGGCGATGACTGCCTGCTCGTCGCCGGCGATCAGGGTGGTTTCGATGTGCATCCAGGACTCGGCGATCGCGGCCGCCGGAACCTCGGCGGTGTCCTCCAGGTCCAGTACCTGCCGGATCGCGCCGGTCTCGTCGCGGCATACCACTATTTGCGGATGCAGGAAGTGCTCGATCAGGTGCCCGGTGCGCTCGAGTTCGGCGGTCACCGAGTCCACCAGGTACGGCGCGTCGGTGGTGACGATGTCGATCGCGGTGGTCTCACCGTCCAGGTCGCCGGTGACGATCACTATCTCGCCGGGCAGCCGGGTTCGGGCCGCCGCGAAGTGCCTGCTCGCAATCTCTTCCAGCGCCCGGGTCTGCCGCCCGGGTAGCTGGTTGGCGGCGCGCAGCAAGTAGCGCCGCCGGAAGATCTCGTCATTTTGGGCGGGATCGGCCGTGTCCGACACGGTCTCGGATACCTCGGTCATGTACTCGGTCACCTCGTTGTGACTCAAACATTCCGCTTGCACTGAAAGGCAAGCTCGGGCGGGTATGGACGGTGAACTCCGCTGCCGCCGTTGGCAACGGTGCCTAGCCCATATCGTCGCACAACCCGGCCGGCGGCAGCCGGACCATCGCGGCCGAAATCCGGTTGGCCCGGCGGCTGGCGTCATCGCGTTGCTGGCACGATAAGCACCATGGCCATGCCCGATTCTGCCCATCCCCGTCCGATGCCCACCTCGGCGTCCTACTCGATCACGGTCCGGGTGTACGCGGTGCCGGACTCGGCGGTGGTCGGCCGGTTGGCAACCGCAGTGTCTGAGGCCGGTGGCCTGGTCACCGCGGTCGACGTCTCGGAATCGCGGCACGACCGGATCACGATCGATGTCACCTGTTCGGCGGTCAACGGCGAGCACGCCGAGCAGATCGTGGCGGCACTGCGGGCACTGGCCGGCGTCGAGGTGCACCGGGTGTCGGACCGGACCTTCCTGCTACATCTGGGCGGCAAAATCTCGGTGGAATCAAAGGTGCCACTCAAGACCCGCGATGACCTCTCGATGGCCTATACCCCCGGGGTCGGCCGGGTGTCGCTGGCGCTGGCCGCGCACCCGGAGGACGTCGCGAAGCTGACCATCAAGGGCAACAGCGTTGCCGTGGTGACCGACGGCTCGGCAGTGCTTGGCCTGGGCAATATCGGGCCGGGTGCCGCGCTGCCGGTGATGGAGGGCAAGGCCGCGCTGTTCAAGCGGTTTGCCAACATCGACGCCTGGCCGATCTGCCTCGATACCCAAGACGTGGACCTGATCGTGCAGACCGTGCAGCTCATCGCACCGGGCTTCGGCGGCATCAACCTGGAGGACATCTCGGCGCCGCGCTGCTTCGAGATCGAGGCCCGGCTTCGCGAGCTGCTCGACATCCCGGTGTTCCACGACGACCAGCACGGCACCGCGATCGTGGTGCTGGCGGCCCTGACGAATGCCTTGCGTTGTGTCCGCAAGGGGCTCGGTCTGGTCCGGGTGGTCGTCTCCGGCGGCGGCGCGGCCGGTACCGCGATCGTCGACCTGCTGCTGGCCGCAGGGGTGCGCCACGTGCTGGTCTGGGATCGGGAGGGAATCCTGTCGCCGGCCGACCCAGCCCTGAACCCGTCCAAGCGCGCGCTGGCCGCCAAGACAAACCCCGCGGGCGTCACCGGCGATCTACACGACGCGCTGCGCGGCGCGGACGTGTTCATCGGGGTGTCCGCGCCCGGGGTGCTGCCGGCCGAGTGGATCGTGGACATGGCCGAGGATCCGGTGGTCTTCGCGCTGGCCAACCCGGATCCGGAAACCGATGTCGAACAGGCTCGCCGGTATGCCACCATCCTGGCCACCGGCCGCTCGGACTACCCGAACCAGATCAACAACGTGCTGGCGTTTCCCGGCGTGTTTCGTGGCCTGCTGGATGCCCAGGCCCGGCAGGTCACTCCCGAGATGCTGCTGCGGGCGGCCTCGGCGCTGGCCCACTGCGTCAGCGACAGCCAGTTGAACCCGGCCTATATCGTCCCGTCGGTGTTCGACCCGTCGGTGCCGAAGGCGGTCGCGGCGGCTGTGGTGGCGGCGGCCCGCCCGACCGGCCGGGTGCCCGGCGACCGCGGCATGGAATAGCGCTAGCGCAGGTTCCTGGCCGCGGCGAGGAACTTGTCGTTCTCGTCCGGGTTGCTGATGGTGACCCGGACGCCGGAGCCGGCGAAGGCTCGTGGAACTACCCCGAATCCCTCGCAACCGGCCGCAAACGCCGTGGCCTCGACGCCGCCATCGGCCTCGGTGCCCTCGGACAACCAGACGAAGTTCGCCTGCGAATCGGGCACTGCGTAGCCCAGCGAGCGCAGTTCGGCAGTGACCCGGGCACGCTCGGCGATCAGCGAGGCCACCCGCTCGGCGAGCTCCGTGGCGGCGGTCTCTTCGAGGCTGGCCAGTGCCGCCGCCTGCGCGACCTGGGTCACCGCGAACGGCAACTGGGTCTGCCGCGCGGCCATCGCGACCGCCGGGTCCGCGGCGATGCCGTAGCCGACTCGCATGCCGGCCAGCCCGTAGGCCTTGGAGAAGGTGCGCAGCACGATCAGGTTCGGGTAGCGCTCGAGCAGGCTTAGGCCATCGATCACAGAGGAATCGGTGACGAACTCCCGGTAGGCCTCATCGAGCACCACCAGCCGGTCGACCGGCACCTGATCGAGGAATTCGACCAGTGCGGCGCCGGACACCGCGGTCCCGGTGGGGTTGTTGGGGTTGCACACGAAGATCAGCCGGGTCCGGTCGGTCACCGCGGCCGCAATCGCCGGCAGGTCGTAGCTGTGGTCGGCCAGTGGCACCTGCACCGACCGGGCCCCGGCGATCGCGGTGATGATCGGGTACGCCTCGAAGGATCGCCAGCCGTAGAGCACCTCATCGCCCTCGCCCGCGGTGGCAAGCACCAGCTGCTGGCACAGCGATACCGAGCCGCAGCCGACCACCAGCCGGTCGGCGGCAACCTGGTACTTGTCCGCCAGCGCCTGCGCCAGTGACCCGGAGTTGGTGTCCGGGTATCTGTTCATGCCGGCGGCCGCCTCGGTGATCCGGGCCAGCACGTGCGGCAGCGGCGGGTACGGATTCTCGTTGCTGGCGAGCTTGATCGCGCCGGGCACGCTCTTGCCCGGTAGGTAGGACGGTAGCGAGGCCAGCGTGGGACGGAGCCGAACGGTCATGACGATCAGGCTAACCCGAAGCGCAATCGCTATCCGCGGACGGCCGCCCCAGCAGCCAGCAGCGCGAACCCGGCGAACAGCACCGCGGCCAGCCGGTGGATCAGGTTGAGCGGCACCCTACGCAAAATCACCTTGCCGAGCAGCACCGCGAGCGCGGCGACCAGCATCAACGCCAGGAACGCGCCCAGCCCGATCGCCACCGGCTGGCCGTACCGGGCAACCAGTGCGGCGGTCGCCAGCTGCGAGGCGTCACCCCATTCGGCGGCGAACAGCACGCCGAAGGAGATCCCGAAGATCCGGCGGCCGGACAGTTGCTCCGGCTCGGCACCGCCAGCCAGCTCGGCCGGGTCCTCGGCGGCGGCGCGGCTTTCCCGAAACAGCAGGATCGCGCCGACCGCGAACAGCACCGCGACGATCCCTTCGAGCAACCGGTGCGGCAGCAGGTGCAGCAGGCCACCGAAGGTGACCGCGATGACGCACTGGAGGGCGAACGCGCAGCCGACCCCGAGCAGCACCGGGCGCGGCCGGTATTTGGTTGCCAGCACCAGGGTTGCGACTAGGGTCTTGTCCGGCAATTCGACCAGCAGGATCGCGCCGAAAGCGATAGCGAACACCGCCAGGTAGGTAGTCATCCGGGCCCATTGTGCCGGGCGCGGCCGGCACCGGTCCGGACGGGCCGCAGATAGGTGAGCGGCATCGGCCGTGTCCTGACGGTGCAGCCGCCGCCCGCCCAATAGCCTGAGTCGAATGAACAGCTGGCATGCCACGGCCGCCCTGGTGCTCGGCGCCGCCGGCCTGATCACCGGGACTTTGGCCTTACGGACGCTGGGCAAACTTCGACGATCGGTGGCGCTGCTGTCGCGTGGATCGTCCGGTCGCGAGACGATCCTGGAAGTTGCCGAAAAGCATATGGCGGCCAGCGAGGCGGTCCGCCGGGATATCGTCGAACTGCAGCGGGACCTGACGGCGGCACACCAGGAGATGCAGCAGCAGCTGGCCGCCGAACGCAGCGAGATAACGGCCACCGTGCAACGGATCAGCCAGTCGATCAGTACCGTGCTGCGCCGGGTGGCGCTGGTCCGCTACGACGCGTTCGACGATCTCGGCGGCCGGCTGTCGTTCTCGCTGGCGATCATGGACGACAGCGGCAATGGGATCACCCTGACCTCGATCGCGAGCACCACCGACACCCGGCTGTATGCGAAGTCGCTGTCGCACGGGATCGGCGAGCACCCGCTGTCGCCGGAGGAGGAGCAGGCCGTCAAGGCTGCGATGACCCGCTGATTCGGCACCGAGCCGGTGGGCCGAGCAACCCATCTATGCTGCACGGGTGTCGGCTCGTTACGCATTCCTCGGACCCGAAGGCACCTTCGCGCATGCCGCGGCCCAACGGCTCGCCGGTAGCTCCGAGACGGTGCTGGTGCCTTACGCCACGGTGACCCAGGCGATCGATGCGCTGCACGCCGGCCTGGTCGACGCCACCGTGGTGCCACTGGAGAACTCGGTCGAAGGCGCGGTGCCGGCCACCCTGGACGCGCTGGCCGGTGACGAGCTGCTGATGATCGTCGCCGAGACGTTCCTGCCGGTGGTCTTCGATCTGATGGCACGCTCGGGCACCCGCCAGCAGGATGTCCGCACCATCGCCACCCACCCGCACGCCGAGGCTCAGGTTCGCCGGTACCTGCTGTCCGAGCTACCGGAGGCCACGGTCGCGCTGGTCGGCTCGACCGCCGGTGGCGCTCAGGCAGTGTCCGAAGGCCGCTACGACGCTGCGGTGGCGCCGGTGATCTCGGCCGGGCTGTACGGCTTGCAGAGCCTGGCTCACGACATCGCCGACAACAGCGGCGCGGTGACCCGGTTCGTGCTGCTCAGCGCGCCCCGGCAGCCGCCACCACCGACCGGCAACGACCGCACCACGCTGGTGACCTACCTGCGTGACGATCATGCCGGCGCGTTGCTGCAGATCCTCACCGAGTTCGCGTCCCGGGGCATCAACCTGACCCGGATCGAGTCCCGCCCCACCAAGGGCCGGATCGGTGACTACTGCTTCTCGATCGACTGCGAGGGCCATATCGGTGAGGCCCGGGTGGCCGATGCGCTCGCCGCGCTGCACCGGGCCTGCGCGAGCGTGCGCTATCTCGGCTCCTACCGTCGCGAGGACGGCAACCAGAGCCCGGTCGGCGCCGGCCACACCGATCCGGACTTCGCGGGCGCGGCACGGTGGCTGGCCAGCATCCGCGAGCACGGCACGGCCTGAGCCGGTACCCGTGGCCGCCGGCGGCTACAGGTACAGGCCGGTATTCGACTCGACCCGCTGGGCGGCGACAGCGTGGATGTCGCGCTCGCGCAGCAGCAGGTAATCCTCGCCGCTGATCTCCACCTCATGCCGATCGTCCGGGCTGAACAGCGCGCGGTCAGCGACCTCCACGGTGCGCACGTGGTTGCCGATGGCAAGCACCTCACCCCAGACCAGCCGCTTGGCTACCTGCGCGGTAGCCGGGATCAGGATCCCACCGGTTGATCGGCGCTCGCCCTCCTCGACGGACAGCTTCACCAGCACGCGGTCGTGCAGCATCTTGATCGGAAGTCGCTCGGGTGAACTCACGTTTCTAAGCTACTTGGCGACGCTACTTGGCGAGCACGGCCCAGAGGCCGACAGCCACCGCGGCCAGCACCATCAGCAGGCAGCCGGCCGCGATCAGTCGCTGGCCAGCCGCAGCGTCCGGGTGCTCGTCGGCAGTGACCAGGGCACGCACCGCGAGCGAGAACAGCAGCGTGATGCCGGTGCCGAGCACCAGCGCCACGACGACCACGTTGCGCAGCGTCGAGACGTCCAAGTACTTGTCCACCGGCTAGCTCGCCTTCTGTTCCAGCACCGGGTGATCCAGATCCACGATCGCGCGATCGGCCGGATCACCGAAGTCGTTGACGTTCTCGGCGTTCACCGGATGCAGGTGCGACCAGCGCCAGACCCCGAGCAGTCCGACCACCGCGAGCCCGGCGACGATCGAGACCTGGATCGAACCGCCACCGTCCACCACCAGGCCGATACCGGCGGCGACCAGCGCCGCTGCGGGCAGCGTCAGCACCCAGGCGATCACCATCGAGCCGGCCACCCCCCAGCGAATCTTGGCGTGCTTCTTGCCGGCCGCGCTGCCGAGCACCGCGCCAGAGGTGATGTGGGTGGTGGACAGCGGCAGGCCGCCCTGGGTGGCGGTCAGCAACACCGCGGCCGCCGCGGTCTGGGCGGTGAAGCCCTGCGGCGGCTCGATATGGGTGAGCCGATGCCCGAGGGTCCGGATCACCCGCCAGCCACCGAGATAGGTGCCGGCCGCGATCGCCAGCGCGCAGGCGATGATCACCCAGAGCGGCGGGTCGGCCTTGGCACCGAGCCGGTGGTCGGCGATCAGGGCGAGAGTGATCACGCCCATCGTCTTCTGGGCATCGTTGGTGCCGTGCGCCAGCGACACCAGCGAGGCCGAGGCGAGCTGGCCGTAGCGGAAGTACCGATGGCTCTTGGGCCGCTCGTCCGGCCGTGCGGTCCGGTAGGCCACCCGGGTGGCGAGCATCGCGACCAGGCCGGTGATGATCGGCGCCAGCACCGCCGGGATCACCGCCTATGACCCCCAGACCGGGGCCGGCATCTGGAACTGGAACTGGCATTTCACCGGCAGCCCCCTGC
>FTJM01365467.1_pt1 | contig 13832 bp, 10 predicted proteins | sample 1658941 | NCBI WGS metagenome assembly FTJM01 (sample SAMEA3914876, study PRJEB12502) | metagenome | biome: forest; material: soil | place: USA | collected 2011-06-22 | depth 0.3 m
GAAGAGTTCACCAACGACTTCATCAACTCGGTCCGGGTCAACGACGTGGACGTCGTTGACCCGGACCGAGTTGATGAAGTCGTTGGTGAACTCTTCACTGGAAACGTAGCGGACCCGCATGGTGGGTTCCAGGCGCCGGCCGTAGGTGCCGATGGCGTGTAGCAGGTGGGTCTTACCCAATCCGGAATCACCATAGATGAAAAGCGGGTTGTACGCCTTGGCGGGCGCCTCGGCAACGGCTACCGCCGCGGCGTGGGCGAACCGGTTGGATGAGCCGGGTACGAAGGTGTCGAAGGTGTATTTGGGATTGAGGCGGGCGTCGTGGTCGATCCGCATCATGTGCGAGTTCGCGCTGTCGTAGGAATTTCCCGAGCCGTACATCCCGAGACCGGTCGGCGCGTCGTCGAAGCGATCGGAGAACCGGTCGTAGGTGTCGACCTCGCCGTCGTCGTAGTCCGACTCAGAGTCGGTGTCGGTGCTGGCCACGACACTGGGACGCTCACCAGCTTCGATCGGCTGGATGGTCACCGCGACGTTGATATCCCGGCCGAGTGCCTCGCTCAGTGCCGCGGTGATCAGCGGTCGAAGGTTGTTTTCGAGGTAGTCCTTGGCATAGGTGTTGGGCGCGGCCAGTAGGGCGGTGTCTTCGAGTAGACCGATCGGACGGGTCAGGCTCAGCCAGGCGCGCTGATGGGGCCGAACCGAGGGATCGTCAAGCTGGTTGATCGCCCGATTCCAGACGTCCGCGAGATCGGCGAGTTCGTCCGCCACGTGGTGTCCACTCCCTCGCCTCATCGCCCCCCGGTGACCGCGCGAGGTCCTGGCCGACCGGGCGGACGTCGGCGCACAGGACCGCCCGGACCGACAGTAATCCACACCTGTGTCCACAGCATGTGGAGGGATGGCACAGCTTCCGACTTGAGGCGGGAGCGCCTTCTGCCGGTCCGTTGCGGTTTTTCTTATCGGCCGACAACCTAACAGCGAGTAACCGGAACTCACAATGCCGGAACGGCCCGGATTCGGATTTCTAGGACCTGTTACGGCGTGTCGCGCTGACCGGAGGGCTGAATCGGCCATATCTTGCCGGCCGGCGAACCCGGTTTGACCTCGACGGGGGTAGATCCGTACCGTTGAACTCTCGTGTGCTGCCCGCCTGGCGGGCTGCACTGCCTGTGCTGTTCAACCAACGTGTATCTGTTCAACCAACGTGTACCTGTTCGATCCACGCGTTGTCCAACCCAGCCAATCGTGCCCACGGGCGCGACTGGCGCCTGATTGTGATGGAGCGAGACCGTGAGCAAGCGGACCTTCCAACCGAACAACCGCCGTCGGGCGAAGACCCACGGGTTCCGGCTTCGGATGCGCACTCGCGCGGGCCGCGCCATCCTGCAGGCCCGCCGTCGCAAGGGCCGCACCGAACTGTCGGCCTGAGCCGACCGTCTTCATGCTGCCTGCCGCGAACCGGCTGCGGTCTTCCGCAGATTTCACTGCGGTGACCCGCCGCGGACGGCGGGCCCGAAGTGGCGGCCTGATCGCCTACTTGCTGCCGCCCGAGCCGGCTGACCATGCCCGGATGCTGTCTGATCAGACAGCATCCGCCAAGGCCGGCTTGATCGTCGGTCGGGGGGTGGGTGGCAGCGTTGTCCGGCACCAAGTGTCTCGGCGGCTGCGGGCCCAGTTGGCCTCACGAATAAATCAGCTGCCGGCCGGCTCCCGGTTGGTGGTTCGGGCCTTGCCGGCAGCCGCAGCTGCCCGGTCGAGCGAGCTTGCTGCGGACCTGGCGACCGCGTTGCAGCGGCTGAACAGCGGCCGCCGGCCATGACCAGTCTCGGAGCGCGAGCGGCGATCACGCTGGTGCGGGTCTATCAGGCCGCCTGGAGTTCGCGCCGGCCGCCGTCCTGCAGGTACCTGCCCAGCTGTAGCGGTTACGCCATCGAAGCCATCGCCGAGCATGGCCTGCCGCGTGGGGTGCTGTTGGCCGGTCGGCGGATCGGCCGGTGCCACCCGTTGCACGCCGGTGGTTTCGACCCGGTGCCGCAGCGCTCGTCCGGAACGCCTCCGACCGGAACCGATCTCGTCGCCGATTCGTCGGTTGAGAAGAACCTCGTAGAACAGGCTGGTTGATGCTGGACTTCCTATACACCGCTGTCTCCTGGGTGCTACTGCGCTGGTACCAGCTGTTTACCGCGCTCGGGATGAGCAAGACCGGCGGCCTCACCTGGGCGCTGTCGATCATCATGCTGGTGGTGACGGCCCGGGTGCTGCTCTTCCGGTTCTTCATCAAGCAGGTGCACTACCAGCGCCGGATGCAAGAGATGCAGCCCAAGATCAAGAAGCTGCAGGAGAAGCACAAGGGCGACAAGGCGAGCCTGCAGCGCGAGATGATGGCGATGCAGCAGGCAGAGGGCTTCAATCCAATCTCCGGTTGCCTGCCGATGTTCCTGCAGATCCCGATCTTCATCGCGCTGTTCCACGTGCTCAAGCACATGTCGGCCGCGGTATCGCCGAGCTATGACCAGGCCAAGCTGACCCTGTACGGATTCAGCCGGACCCAGACGCTGGACGCGGCGCACGCGAAGCTGTTCGGTGCCCCGCTTGCCGCGTCCTTGCACGAGTCGTCCACCAAGATCCTTGCGCTCGGCGGCCAGGTTGCCACCACCCGCTCGGTGACCCTGGTGCTGGTGCTGATCAGCGCGGCGGCCACCCTGATCACCCAACGTGCGGTGATGGCGAACCAGACCACGCCGGCTGAGGGCCAGGCGGCGATGATCCAGAAGCTGATGCTGGTCGGTATCCCGATCTCGGTGCTGTTCTCCGGATTCATCTTCCCGCTGGGCGTGCTGCTCTACTGGTTCACCAGCAACCTGTGGACGATGCTGCAGCAGTTCTATATCTTCCGGTTCCACCCGCACACCCCGGGCGCTGGCGCCACGCAGCCAGCTGCTGCCGGCGAAGTGAGCAAGGCCAGCGCGCCGAAGGTGGGTCAGAAACCGATCGCTCCGAAGGGCAGCAGGCCCGGCGGCACGCCGAACACGAACGCCAGCAAGAACGGGGTGGCCGCGAATGACGCCGCTGAGTCCGCGAAGCCGCCCGAGACCCCGCAGCCACGTCCGGCCAACAATCGAAGTCCACGGCCGAACGGCAACCGCCCCGGTGCCAAGAGATCGCCGAGCAAGAAACGCCGCTAGCCCTCCGGCCGTGTCGCCCGCCCGCCGGAGCCTTTGACCAGGACGGAACCTCGCAGCTTTCGAGTACTGCGTGCACAGAGAAGGAAGCATCATGACCGAGACCGCATCGACGGACACGACACAGCTGGACACCGAAGAGTTGGACACCGAAGAGTTGGACACCGAAGAGTTGGACACCGAAGAGTTGGGCACAGCGTCCCTTGGTACCGACTCGCTGGCGTCGACCGGATCCGGGTCGACCGACTCCGAACCGGACGCCGACGACGAGCGCGGCAGCATCGGCGCCGGCTTGCTGGTGCAAGAAGGCGATATCGCCGCCGACTACCTGGAACGGCTACTGGATATCGTCGATTACGACGGCGATATCGACCTGGACGTGGAGAACGGTCGGGCGATGGTGGCAATTGTCGGGTCGGACCTGCAGCCGCTGATCGGTCAGGCCGGCGCGACCCTGGATGCCTTGCAGGAGCTGACCCGGCTGGCGGTGCAGCAGCAGACCGGGGTCCGCAGCAGGCTGATGCTCGACGTCTCCGGCCACCGCAAGGCCCGGCGCGAGGAGCTCAGCGAACTTGCCGGCCAGACCGCCGCCAAGGTGCTCAGTTCTGGTGAGCCGGTCCGGCTCAACGCGATGAACCCGTTCGAGCGCAAGGTCGTGCACGATGTCATCTCGGCAACCGATGGCGTGGCCAGCGAGTCCGAGGGTGAAGAGCCGAACCGACGCGTCGTCGTACTCCGGGCATAGTGAGCGGTAGCTCTGAAGCAGATTCGTCGCAGGCGGACCCGGCAGCCCCGGCTCCGCCTGTGGTCGTTTGGGAACGGCTTGCCGATAGCGCCGAGCTACTCGTCCGATACGCGGGCTGGCTGGCTGGCCAGGGTTCGCTACGTGGCCTGATCGGCCCCCGAGAGGTTCCCCGGCTCTGGGATCGGCATCTACTGAACTGCATCGCGATTGCGGAGCTGCTGCCCGAGTCGATCCGGCTGGTGGATATCGGTTCCGGTGCTGGCCTGCCCGGTCTTGCGATGGCATGTGTCCGGCCGGATCTGCAGGTCAGCCTGGTCGAGTCGCTGAGTCGCCGGACGGATTTCCTGACCGAAGTCATCGCGGATCTGGGGTTGGCCGACCGAGTACGGGTGGTGCGTGGGCGGGCCGAAGACGCCGCAGTGGTCAAGGCGGTAGGTTCAGCTGAGCTAGTCACCGCGCGGGCCGTCGCTCCATTGGACAAGCTCGTCCGCTGGAGTTTCCCGTTGCTGAACCGAGGTGGCAGTCTATTGGCAGTCAAGGGCAGTTCTGCCGAGCAAGAGATCAGCCAGCACGCCGATTTCTTGCGGCGCGCAAAGGCTGAGGTTCGCGGCGTCGTCGAGTGCGGGGTTGGGCTCGTCGAACCGCCCACCCGAGTGATCCACCTGACTCGCCGGTAACGCCAGCCGACCGGCAAGATCAGTGCTACAGATCCGCCAGCTGTAAATGAGGGGACATCCGGAATGCCGGACGAAGCAAGTCGCATTGTTTCACGTGAAACACGACCAGGTTCCGACGTCTACGACGCGCTACAGGCAGATCTGTCCGCCGAGGTGCACCGGCGAGGCAGCTCTGTTTCACGTGAAACATCGCCGTTCGACACCCCGATCGCGCGCGAGGCGATGCAGGCGGTGCATGTCAGGAACGTCCGCAAGGAAGTTTGGCCGAAGCCGCCGACCCGCCGGGTGCTGACCATCGCGAACCAGAAGGGTGGGGTGGGCAAGACCACCACCTCGGTGAACCTGGCGGTTGCGCTGGCTCAGCACGGGTTGAACGTGCTGCTCATCGATCTCGACCCGCAGGGCAATGCCAGCACGGCGGTGTCGGTGCCGCACGGGGTGGGCACGCCGTCCATCTACGACGTGTTGCTCGGCAGCGCCACTCTGAGCGAGGTTGCGGTGCCGGTCGAGGTGGCACCGACACTGCGCTGCGTGCCAGCCACCATCGACCTGGCCGGTGCCGATATCGAGCTCGCCTCCCAGGTGGCTCGGGAGCATCGGCTGCGCCGGGCGATCGAGGAGTACACCGACGACGTCGACTACGTGCTCATCGACTGCCCGCCGACGCTGGGCCTGCTCACCCTCAATGCGCTGGTCGGAGCGAAGGAAATCCTGATTCCGATCCAGTGCGAGTACTACGCGCTGGAAGGCTTGGCGCAGCTGCTGAACACCGTCGATTTGGTGAAGAACCAGCTGAACGCGTCCCTCGAAGTCTCCACGGTATTGCTGACCATGTACGACAGCCGGACCCGGCTGGCAGATCAGGTGGCCGACGAGGTCCGGCAGCATTTCGGGCCCAAGGTGATCCAGTCGGTGATCCCGCGCAACGTGCGAGTCTCCGAGGCGCCCGGCTACGGCCAGACGGTCATCACCTACGATCCAGGATCGCGGGGTGCGGTGAGCTATCTTGATGCGGCACGCGAGCTGGCCGAACGCGGTGCGGTGGTGGTCGGTGGCGACCTGTCGGAGTCCGGTCAGCGCAGCCAGAACAGCGACGAGGGGACCAGCCAGTGACCAAGGCACCACGACGAGGCGGTCTCGGACGCGGTCTCGGCGCGCTCATCCCGACGTCGCCGCCGGCCGCGGATGGCACCGAGCCGGTTATGTCAACTCCCGGTCAGAATGGCGATAGCGCCCCCGCTGCGAAGGGGTCGGCGCCGGCAGCCAGCTCGCCAGGGGGCAATGTCAAGGTCGTCAATCGGGTGCCTTCGATTGCCTCGATCGCTGCCTCGTCGGCCACCGATTTCTACTTCGATCCATCCCCGGTGCCCGGCGCCAGCCTCCGCGAGGTCCGTCCGGAGCAGATCAAGACGAACCCCAAGCAGCCCCGCCAGGTCTTCGACGAGGACGCGCTTGCCGAACTCGCGCATTCCATCAAGGAGTTCGGCGTGCTGCAGCCGATCGTGGTGCGCGCGCAGGGTGACGGCTTCGAGCTGGTGATGGGGGAGCGCCGGTTGCGCGCTTCGATCGTCGCCGGGCTGGAAAAGATTCCGGCCATCGTGCGTGACACCGCCGATGACGCGATGCTCCGAGATGCGCTGCTGGAGAACATCCACCGGGCGCAGCTCAACCCGCTGGAGGAGGCGGCGGCCTACCAGCAGCTGCTCGAGGAATTCGGCGTGACCCACGAGGAACTTGCCAGCCGGATCGGTCGCAGCCGGTCCCAGGTCAGCAACACCATCCGGCTGATGAACCTGCCGGTGGCGGTGCAGCGCCGGGTCGCGGCTGGGGTGCTGTCAGCCGGGCATGCTCGCGCACTGCTGGGCCTAGCGGATCGAGAGCAGCAGGACGAGCTTGCCGGCCGGATCGTCGCTGAAGGCCTGTCGGTGCGGGCGACCGAGGAGCTGGTGTCGCTGACGGGTAGTGCCGCTAGCCCCAAGGGCGCCATCCCGCGGAAATCGGCAGCAAAGATCTCGGCCCCGGCACTGTGTGAGCTTGCCGAGAAGCTTTCCGACGCCCTGGATACTCGGGTCCGGGTGGATCTCGGTCGGCGTAAAGGCAAGATCACTGTTGAGTTCGGCTCGATAGACGATCTGGAACGGATAGTCGCGGTGATCGCACCGAAGTTGGCGACGAAGCCACGCGCAAACTGAGCATGTTTCACGTGAAACATGCTCAGCGGGTCTACACGCTCCCGTAGGTCAGCACCTGGTCCAGGCCGCGCCGGCCGCGCTTGAGCGATGGCGATTTGCGGTCGGCAACGCCGTAGCCGAGGCTGGTGACGCCGACGATGGACAGCCGGTCCGGCATTCCGAAGGCCTGCTTGACTGGTGTCTGGTGCTCCGGCGGGACGCCGAAGAAACAGCTGGAAAGGCCCCGGTCGACGGCACCCAGCATGATCAGCAAGCTGGCCATGCCGGTGTCGATATCCCAGTAGGGCACCGGCCAGTGCTTCTCGGCACGGTCGGTCCAGCCCTTGTCCTCGGCCGCGTACCGGTCCAGGTAGGCGGCTTTGTCGGATAGTGAGAGCACCAGTACCGGTGCGGTGAGCATGCCGCGCAGCCAGCTGTCCGGGTCGCCGCCGTCGCTGGTGAGCTCCCAGAACCGCGATCGAGTTTCGGCGCTATCCAGCACCAGAAAGTGCCAGCCCTGGCTAAAGCCGGCCGACGGTGCGCGGATCGCCAGCTCCAGCAACGCCTCGATGGTGGCCCGATCGACGGTGCGGGCCGGGTCATAGTTTCGGACCATCCGGCGGCCCCGGACCACCTCGGTGAACTCCATGCCGACAATCCTAGGTGCGCGAGGGATACCGGATGTGAAAGCCTGGACCGGTGCAACTCACCCAGTCATCCAAACTCGCCGAAGTCTGCTACGACATCAGGGGTCCGGTGCTCGAGGCAGCCAAGGTGCTGGAGGCTCAGGGCCATCGAATCCTCAAGCTGAATATCGGCAACCCGGCCCCGTTCGGTTTCAGCGCACCGGACGAGGTGCTGGTCGACGTGACCCGCAACCTGCCCGACGCGGAGGGCTATTCAGACTCGCAGGGCTTGCTGTCGGCGCGCACCGCGATCGTCCAGCACTACCAGAGCCGTGGCCTGGACTCGGTCAACGTGGACGACATCTGGCTCGGCAACGGCGTCAGCGAACTCATCGTGATGGCGCTGCAGGCGATGCTCGATGACGGCGACGAGGTGTTGCTGCCCGCACCCGACTACCCGCTGTGGACCGCCGCGACATCGCTGGCCGGCGGCCGGCCGGTGCACTACCTCTGCGACGAGTCCGCCGGCTGGTTGCCAGATCTTGACGAGCTCGAATCCAAGATCACCGCGCGTACCAAGGCGATCGTGGTGATCAACCCGAACAACCCGACCGGTGCGGTCTATCCGGACGAGATCCTGCACGGCATCGCGGAGCTGGCCAGGCAGCACGGTCTGGTGGTGATGGCCGATGAGATCTACGACAAGATCCTCTACGACGACGCCAGCCATACGCCGTTCTCGGTGATCGCTCCGGATCTGTTCACGCTCACGTTCAATGGCCTGTCCAAGGCCTACCGGCTCGCTGGCTTCCGGTCCGGCTGGCTGATGGCGGCCGGTCCGATGCGACACGCGGCCAGCTACCTGGAGGGCCTGACGATCCTGGCCAACATGCGGCTGTGCGCGAATGTGCCCGGCCAGCACGCGATCCAGACCGCGCTCGGTGGCCGGCAGAGCATCCGAGAGCTGATCCTGCCCGGCGGCCGGCTGCTCGAACAGCGCGATGCTGCGGTGAAGGCGTTGCGAGCCATCCCGGGCGTCAGCTGCGTCGAGCCCAAGGGTGCGCTCTACGTCTTCCCGAGGCTCGATCCCGAGGTGTATCCGATCGCCGACGACCAGCAATTTGTGCTGGAGTTCCTGCGGGATCAGCACGTGCTGCTGGTGCAGGGTTCCGGGTTCAACTGGCCAGCATCGGACCATCTGCGGATCGTCACGCTGCCGCACGCGGAGGTGCTGACCGAGGCCATCGGCCGGCTCGGCAGCTTCTTGGACAGCTACCAGCCGGCCCGGGTCAGCTAGCACCATGTCGGCGTCGCGTCGGATCGTCCCGCTCACCCTGGACAATCTTGACGACCTGCCGACGCCATGCCGTAGCTGCACGTTCTGGGAACTGGGGCCGGTCGTCGACCCGAACCCGCTGCCGGCCGACGAAGCCACCCTGGCGAAGGAGGCGTGGCTGTCGGCGACCTTGCTCGACTGGGGGAGCTGCGGCAAGATCGCGTACCTGGCTGGCGTACCGGCCGGTTACGCGCTGTTCGCGCCGCCCGGCTTCGTACCCCGTGCGCTGTCATTCCCGACTTCGCCGGTCAGCGGAGACGCGGTGCTGCTGATGAACGCACACGTGCTGCCGGAGTGGCGCTCGGCCGGGGTAGGCCGGATGCTGGCACAGGCGATGGCGGCTGAGCTGGTGCCTCGGGGAGTGAAGGCGATCGAAGCGTTCGGGTCGACCGGGCTGAGTGCCAAGGGCTGCCTGATGCCGGCGGACTACCTGCGTTCGGTTGGCTTCAAGACCGTCCGGCCACATCCGATGTACCCGCGGTTGCGGATGGAATTGAAATCCACCGTGACCTGGCGCTACGACGTGGAGTACGCGCTGGAGCGGATCTTTGGCACCGGTGTCGGCAAGGCGCTGACCCCAGTGAACTCGGTTGCCGTGCAGCCGGGCGGCGCTGGTCGCTAAAAAACTAATAGCGGAGTGAGCGCTCACTCCGCTATGGTGCTTGAGTGCTTATGCCGGAATCCACCGCTGGTCGGGCTGCGCCCATGTCGCGGGAGGATCGCCGGGCGGCGATCGTCCGGGCGACCGTGCCGCTGCTGCGGATCCACGGCCAGGACGTGACCACCCGGCAGATCGCCGAGGCCAGTGGCATCGGCGAGGGCACCATCTTCCGGGTCTTCGCCGACAAGGCCGAGCTCCTCGACGAGTGCGTGGCGGCGGTCTTCGACGCGACGCCGACCCTGGCGCAGCTGTCAGCCATCGATCCGAGCCTGCCGCTGGAGCCTCGGTTGCTGGCAGCGGTGCGGATCCTGCAGGCACGGCTGCGCTCGGTGGTCGAGGTACTGATCGCGCTGCGCTTCGTCGCTCCACCGGAGGATCCCCGGCGGCACCGGATGGATCCGCGCGCCGCGTACGCCCACGACGAGATCCTTCTGCTGCTCGAGCAACTGCTCGAACCCGACCGGCACCGGTTACGCACCAGCCCGGCCGAGTTCGCCCGGGTCGCCCGGTCGCTGACCTTCGCCGCCAGCCATCCGAAGATCAACGACGACCAACCAATGTCGGCCGAACAGGTCGTCGACGTGCTGCTGCACGGAATGCTCAACCGAGAGGAGCCGCCCGGATGCTGACCCGGCTGCTGCGAACCTACCTGCGCCCGTACCGGCGGGACCTGTGCCTGGTGGTGCTCTTCCAGCTGATCCAGGCGGTCGCTGGGCTGTTCCTGCCGAGCTTGAACGCCGACATCATCGACAAGGGCATCGCGGCCGGCAACACCGGCTACATCCTGTCCACCGGCGGCACCATGCTGCTGGTGACACTGCTGCAGATCGGCTGCTCGATCGGTGCAGTCTTCTACGGCGCCCGCACCGCAATGTGCTTTGGCCGGGACGTGCGCTCGGCGCTCTTCCATCAGGTCGGCCGGTTCTCGGCCCGCGAGGTGAACAGTTTCGGAGCCCCGTCGCTGATCACCCGCAACACCAACGACGTCCAGCAGGTGCAGATGCTGGTACTGATGACCTGCACGCTGCTGCTTGCCGCCCCGATCATGTGCGTGGGCGGCATCATCATGGCGGTCCGCCAGGACCGGATGCTGTCCTGGCTGCTGGTGGTCAGCATTCCGGTGCTGATCGGTGCCATCTCGCTCATCATCAGCCGGAACTGGCTGATCATCCGGCTGATGATGAGCGAGATGGCACCGATCAGCACCGGAATGCTGACCACCAGCAGCCAGGACCGGATGCTGTCCTGGCTGCTGGTGGTCAGCATTCCGGTGCTGATCGGTGCCATCTCGCTCATCATCAGCCGGATGATCAGCCAGTTCCGGCTGATGCAGCAGCGGATCGACTCGATCAACCGGGTGTTGCGGGAGCAGATCTCCGGGATTCGGGTCGTCCGGGCGTTCGTCCGTGAACCGTATGAGGTTGCCAGGTTCTCCGACGCGAACGGCGCGGTCACCAGCACCGCGTTGCGGATCGGCCGGTTGCAGTCGCTGCTGTTTCCGAGCGTGATGCTCGTGGTCAACGCCTCCAGCGTGGCGGTGCTGTGGTTCGGTGGCCACCTGATCAACGACGGCACGATGCAGGTCGGCTCGCTGACCGCCTACCTCAGCTACCTGATGCTGATCCTGATGTCGGTGATGATGGCCACCTTCATGGCCATCCTGGTGCCCCGGGCGGCGGTTTGCGCCGAGCGGATCGGCGAGGTGCTGGCGACCGAGTCCTCGGTGGTGCCGCCGGCCGATCCGGTGACCACCCTTACCGGCCGGGGCAATCTCGAATTCCGCGACGTCGAGTTCTGCTACCCCGGTGCCGCCGATCCAGTCTTGCGCAACATCAGCTTCACCGCGCATGCCGGCCAGCGCACCGCCTTCATCGGCAGCACCGGATCTGGCAAGAGCACCCTGATCGGCCTTATCCCGAGGCTCTTCGATGCCACCGGCGGTTCGGTGCTGGTCGACGGCCAGGACGTCCGGCAGGTCGACCCGGACCTGCTGTGCAGCGTGATCGGGTTGGTCCCGCAGCGCGCGTACCTATTCACCGGTACGGTGGCCAGCAACCTGCGCTACGGCAACCCGGCGGCCACCGACTTCGAGTTGTGGCAGGCCCTGGAAATCGCGCAGGCCGCCGACTTCGTCCGGGCGATGCCGGACGGGCTCGACTCGGCCATCGTGCAAGGCGGCACGAACGTCTCCGGCGGCCAGCGGCAGCGGCTGGCGATCGCCCGGGCACTGGTCCGCAAACCCGAGATCTACCTGTTCGACGACTCGTTCTCGGCGCTGGATCTCGGCACCGATGCCCGGTTGCGAGCGGCGCTGGCTCCGCTGGCTGCCGAGGCGACGGTGCTGATCGTCGCGCAGCGAGTGTCGACGATCCTGGACGCCGATCAGATCATCGTGCTCGACGACGGCGAGATCGTTGGCAGCGGCACCCACCAGCAGCTGCTGCTGGAGTGCCCCACCTACGCCGAGATCGTGGATTCCCAGTTCAGCGGTGCGGGGGCGCTGGCATGAGCACGACCGAGCAGCGGCCGATAGCTGCCCCACGGCCACCGATGGCCCGCGGGCCGTTCGCCGGCGTTGGGATGGCTGAGAAGTCGAAGAACTTCGGCCCGTCCGTCCAGCGGCTGCTGGGCCGGCTCTACCCGGAGCGGCTGCTGGTCGGGCTGGTGATCATGCTCAGCTTGCTGAGCGTGACGCTGAGCGTGATCGGTCCCAAGCTGCTCGGGCATGCCACCGATCTGATCTTCGCCGGGGTGCTCGGCAAGCGGCTGCCGGCCGGCCTGTCCAAGGCCGAGGCGGTGGCCCACGCCCGCGCGTCCGGAAACGGCAAGCTGGCTGACCTGTACGCGAAGTCCGACCTGGTGCCCGGTCACGGAATCAACTTCCATGCACTGGGCAACGTGCTGTCGCTGGTGCTGATGCTCTACCTCATCTCGTCGATCTTCCTGTGGTTGCAGGGCTATCTACTCAACACGGTGGTGCAGCGCACGGTGTTCCAGCTGCGCAGCGACGTCGAGGACAAGCTAAACCGGTTGCCGCTGCGTTACTACGACGGGCAACCGCGCGGCGAGGTGCTGAGCCGGGTCACCAACGACATCGACAACGTCTCCCAGACGTTGCAGCAGACCCTGAGCCAGATGCTGAACTCGCTGCTGACCATCGTGGCGGTGCTGACCATGATGGTGGTGATCTCGCCGCTGCTGGCCGTGATCGCGCTGGTGAGCGTCCCGCTGTCGATCCTGATCACCCGGGCAATTGCTGGACGTTCGCAGAATCTGTTCAAAACACAGTGGAAAACCACCGGCCAGCTGAACGGGCAGATCGAGGAGGCGTTCTCCGGGCACGCGCTGGTCAAGGTCTTCGGACGGCAGCGAGAGGTCGAGGCCACCTTCCGGGAACGCAACGACGAGCTGTACCGCAGCAGCTTCGGCGCCCAGTTCGTCAGCGGCCTGATCATGCCGTCGGTGCAGTTCATCGGAAACCTGAACTACGTCGCAGTCGCGGTGGTAGGCGGCCTGCGGGTGGCGTCGGGCACCATGAGCCTGGGCGACGTGCAGGCTTTCATCCAATACTCGCGGCAGTTCACCCAACCGCTGACCCAGGTCGCCTCGATGGCCAATGTGCTGCAATCCGGAGTGGCCTCGGCGGAGCGGGTGTTCGAACTGCTCGACGCGGACGAGCAGCTTCCCGAAGTCAGCACGCCGGCGGTCATCGAAACCACCCAGGGCCAGGTCGAGTTCGAGCACGTGTCATTTCGCTACGAGCCGGAAACCCCTTTGATCGATGACCTTTCCTTCGTCGCAGCACCCGGCCAGACGGTCGCGATCGTGGGGCCGACCGGGGCCGGCAAGACCACTCTGGTGAACCTGATCATGCGCTTCTACGAGCTCGATTCCGGCCGGATCACCCTTGACGGCATCGATATCTCGCAGCTGACCAGGGCGGGCCTGCGGTCCCGGATCGGGATGGTGCTGCAGGACACCTGGTTGTTCGGCGGCACTATCCGGGACAACATCGGCTACGGCAACCCGGCGGCGGACGAGGACCAGATCCTGGCGGCGGCCCGCGCCACGTTTGTGGACCGGTTCGTGCACAGCCTGCCGGACGGCTACGACACCGTGATCGACGACGACGGCAGCAATGTCAGCGCGGGGGAGAAGCAATTGCTGACCATCGCCCGGGCGTTCCTAGCCAACCCGTCACTGCTGATCCTGGACGAGGCCACCAGCTCGGTGGATACCCGGACCGAGTTGCTGGTGCAGCATGCGATGGCCGCGCTGCGCAGCGACCGGACCAGCTTCGTGATCGCGCACCGGCTGTCGACGATCCGCGACGCTGACCTGATCCTGGTAATGGAGGACGGCCGGATCGTGGAGCAGGGCGGGCCCCAACAGGTCATCGACCACCCCACGCAGGCCCGCACCCGGGAGTTC
>FTJM01365143.1_pt1 | contig 13815 bp, 13 predicted proteins | sample 1658941 | NCBI WGS metagenome assembly FTJM01 (sample SAMEA3914876, study PRJEB12502) | metagenome | biome: forest; material: soil | place: USA | collected 2011-06-22 | depth 0.3 m
GAGGCCTGCGACAACACCCTGCTGATCGCCGAGCGCTGCCACGTCGAGTTCGACGAGTCCGCCAACTACATGCCCCGGTTCCCGGTGCCAGACGGCGAGAACGAGCAGTCCTGGTTCGTCAAGGAGGTCGAGAAGGGCCTGCTGCACAGGTACCCGGACGGCATTCCGGACGACGTCCGCAAGCAGGCCGACTACGAGGTCGGCGTCATTGCCCAGATGGGGTTCCCGGGCTACTTCCTGGTCGTCGCGGACTTCATCAACTGGGCCAAGGAGAACGGCATCCGGGTCGGTCCCGGCCGGGGCTCCGGCGCCGGGTCGATGGCGGCCTTCGCGATGCGGATCACCGACCTGGACCCGCTGCGGCATGGCCTGATCTTCGAGCGATTCCTCAACCCGGACCGGGTCTCGATGCCCGACTTCGACGTGGACTTCGACGAGCGCCGGCGCGGCGAGGTGATCAGGTACGTCACCGACAAGTACGGCGACGACCGGGTCGCGCAGATCGTGACCTACGGAACCATCAAGGCCAAGCAGGCAGTCAAGGACGCCGCTCGGGTGCTCGGCTACCCGTTCGCGATGGGCGACCGGATCACCAAGGTGATGCCGCCGCCGGTGATGGGCAAGGACGTACCGCTGGCGGGCATCTTCGACCCGGAACACAAGCGCTACAGCGAGGCCGGTGAGTTCCGAGCGCTGTACCAGAGCGATCAGGAGGTGCAGCGGGTCGTAGACACCGCGCGCGGCCTGGAAGGACTCAAGCGGCAGTGGGGCGTGCACGCCGCGGGCGTGATCATGTCTTCCGAGCCGCTGGCCGACGTCATCCCGATCATGCGCCGCGAGCAGGACGGCGCCATCATCACCCAGTTCGACTACCCGTCGTGTGAGAACCTCGGTCTGATCAAGATGGACTTCCTGGGGTTGCGAAACCTCACCATTCTCGATGACGCGGTCGACAATATCCGCGCCAATCGTGGCATCGAACTGGTGCTGGAAGATCTGCTGCTGGACGACAAGCCGACCTACGAGCTGCTCACTCGCGGCGATACGCTCGGCGTTTTCCAGCTGGACGGTGGCCCGCTACGGGCGTTGCTGCGCTCAATGCGCCCGGATAACTTCGAAGACATCTCGGCTGTGATCGCGCTGTACCGGCCCGGGCCGATGGGCGCTGACTCGCACAACAAGTACGCCAACCGCAAGACTGGTCGCGAGCCGGTGGTGCCGATCCATCCGGAGCTGGCTGAGGCCCTGGAGAACCTGCTCGGCGACACCTACGGCCTGATCGTGTACCAGGAACAGGTCATGGCGATCGCGCAGAAACTCGCCGGCTACACCCTCGGCGCCGCCGACCTGCTACGCCGGGCGATGGGTAAGAAGAAGAAGGCCGAACTTGACGCCCAGTACGAGATCTTCTCCGGCGGCATGGCGACCAGCGGCTATTCCGCCGCAGCTATCAAGACGCTCTGGGACATCCTGGTTCCGTTCTCCGATTACGCTTTCAACAAAGCGCATTCGGCCGCCTACGGGATGCTGTCGTACTGGACCGCCTACCTGAAGGCGAACTATCCTTCGGAATACATGGCGGCCTTGCTGACCTCGGTCAAGGACGACAAGGACAAGATGGCCATCTACCTTGCCGAATGCCGCAGGATGGGTATCAAGGTGTTGCCGCCGTGCGTGAATTCCTCCGATGCCAACTTCACTCCGACCGGCACCGACATCCGGTTCGGGCTTTCGGCGGTGCGTAACGTCGGCGGCAACGTAGTGACCTCGATTACCACGTCACGCAAAGCAAAAAGCGCGTTCGTTGACTTCGCCGACTACCTTCGCAAGGTGGATGCGGTGGCCTGCAACAAGCGCACCATCGAGGCTCTCATCAAAGCCGGTGCCTATGACTCGCTGGGACACACCCGCAAGGGACTGATCCAGGTCTACGAGCAATCGGTCGACTCGGTGGTCGGCACCAAGCGGGCCGAGGCAATCGGCCAGTTCGACCTGTTCGGGTTCGGCACGGAGGAGTCCTCGGCCGAGACCGACGTCTTCGCGGTCCGGGTGCCCGACGGCGAGTGGGACAAGTCGGTGCTGCTGAACTTCGAGCGCGAGATGCTTGGCCTCTACGTCTCTGACCATCCGCTGCTTGGCGTCGAGCACATCCTCAAGGCCGCCTCCGAGGTGAGCATCGCCGACCTGCAGACCGATGCGGTCAAGGACCAGGAAATGGTCGTGGTGGCCGGCATCCTGTCCAGCGTGACCCGGCGGATGACCAAGGACGGCAAGCCGTGGGCGCAGGTCAGCCTGGAGGATCTCGAGGGCACCGTCGAGGTGCTGTTCTTCCCCGCCAGCTACGCGCAGGTAGGCCTGCAGATCGCCGAGGATGCGATCGTGGTGATCAAGGGCCGGGTGGACGCGCGGGAGGACAACATCCGGTTGATCGGATCCGAACTGAAGCTGCCCGACCTGAGCCGGGGCCAGGACGGCCCGGTCCGGCTGGCGATGAACCAGGACCAGTGCAACGAGGCAATCATCGGGAATCTGAAAGAGATCCTGAGATCGCATCCAGGCACCACCGCTGTCGAGATCGAGCTGTCCTTCGGCAACCGGCTGCGCACCACGCTGCCCAACTACAGCGTCACCCCGTCCCAGGGCCTGATGGGTGATATCAAGGCGCTGCTCGGGACTAGGGCGATCATCTAGCCGGAGCCGGAGCCGGAGCCGGTCAGTCGGTCAGCCGGAAACTGAAACCTGGCATCGTTCGTTGGGTTGACATGAACGACCAGATCTTTCCAGCCGGCCAGCCGTTCGGTGCCGGCGAGCCGATCATTATCACTGGCGAGTTCAGCAACCTCGGCGGTCCGGCCAGCTCATCCGAGTCGGCGCTGCGCCGCTACCTGCTGGTCCGGGCGCTGGGCCGGTCGGTGGTCAACACGGTGCAATGGTCCGGGATCTCGATCCTGCTGATCGCGGTGCTCTGCTGGCTCGGCGGCATCAAAGTGCTCGCGGTGCTGGTCGGGGTGGTCGCGGTCCTGGTGCTGCTGGTCCGAGGGCTGCTTGCCGGCATCGAGCGCCGGCTGGCCGGTTCGGCGCAGCTTGGCGCCGCTGCGCCGCGGGTGGATGCGTTGGTATCCAAGACCCGACGTGGCCTGCGCCGCGAGCTCCGCCGAGTCGGGCTGCCCGGCGTGCCGTGGGCGCCGTTGCTGATCGCGCTCCGGCTGATCCGGCCGCTGCGCCGGGCACGAACGGTGCAGGCGCTGAGCCAGCTCGATCTTGCCGCGGTGGTGCCGGCCAGCCAGCTGGACGAGTTGCACCTGCTGCTGCAGACCGGCGGCCACTGACCTGGATTTGGCCCTGGATTGGCCCTGGATCTGGTCCCGGGTTTGGCCTCGGGATCTGGTCCCGGATTTGGTCTCGGGATTGGCCTCGGGATCTAGTCCCGGATTTGGTCGCCGTATCTAGCCCCGCATTTGGCCCTTGCGCTAGCCGCCGACTCTGCCGATCTGCTGCGGATCGCCGACTCGCTGCGGACTGCCGATTGGTTGACGCAATTTGTTGACATAATGGGCATCATGGCCGTTGACCGCTCCGCGAGCCTGAGCGCGCTGCGCCGGGCCGTCTCGGTTCCGCTGCGTGCCGGCCGGCGGGCAACGGTGGCAATCTCGGCTCGCCGGCAGCGCAGCGGCCCAGTGCCCAGCCGCGGCATGGCCTTCGCCGGCACCGTCTGGACCGGGGCCGACTCCGAACCAGCGCCCGGCGTGCTGGTGGTCGATGGCGCCGGCCGGATGACCGCGCTCCGCCCAGACACCACCGGGCTGCCCGCTGACCTGCCGATACTCGGCAGCGCCGAGCACTGGGTGGTGCCCGGCCTGGTGGATGCGCACGTCCATCTCGGCTTCGACCGAACCGCCCAGCCTGACCCGTACGGCCGGTTCCGGATATCCGGCGAGGAGACCGGGCTGGTCGGCCTCCGAGAGCTAGGCGCCCCGATGGCCTGGGCGGCCCGCTGGCGCACCGGCCACCGGCCGGCGAACTCCGGCCAGCCGTTCGTGGCGGTCAGCGGCCCGGTGTTGACCGCCGCCGGCGGATACCCGTCACGGAGCTGGGACGCGCCCGATTCCGCGGAGTTCGTCAGTTCGCCGGCCCAGGCTCGCTGGGTGGTGCAACGGCTCGCCGCCGAGGGGATCGACCTGATCAAGCTCGCGTTGGAGCCGGGCGACCAGGGCTGGCCGGTGCCGGCACCGCGGGTGGTTCGGGCGATCGTGGACGCCGCGCACAGCGCGGGGTTACCGGTCATCGCGCATGCGCTGACCGCGGACATGGTCGTCCGTGCTCTCGACGCCGGCGTCGACGAGCTGGCGCACACCCCGACCGAGCGGCTGACGCCGGCGCTGGTGGATCGGATCGCCGGCAGCGGGATCGGCGTCACCTCGACCCTGCAAACCTTCTTCACCGCCGGCGTCGGCCGCGAGGTCGCCGCCAACGCGGCGGACCTGGTCGCGGCCGGCGTCCGGCTGCGCTACGGCACCGACCTGGGCAACGCCGGCACAGCCACCGGAGTGTCGCCCGGCGTCGACCCACGCGAGCTGGATCGGCTGGCGGCCGCCGGCCTGGGCCGGTTAGGCGCCCTGCGCGCGGCCACCGAATGGTCGGCGACCGCACCTGGCATGCGCAGCCGTTCCGGCCGGTTGATCGTCGGCGAGCAGGCGGCGCTGGTGCTGCTGCCAGCCAGCCCGCTGGTGGAGCCGGGCGTCTGGCGAACACCGAGTGCAGTGTTCGTCGATGGTCGGCTTACCGTTGGCACGCCAGGACCGGCCGACCGAGGGAGCTTGTAGTGACCGCAACACGCCCGGTGCCGCTGGGGCACCGATGAGTGTGCTGTCCACCGACGCTGCCCCGGTGACCGGTACGGGCCGGTCCGTAGCGATCAGCCGGCCGCTGATCGCCCTGGTAGTCGCGCAGCTGCTGGCCGGAGTAGCGATCGGGCTGCTCTGGTCGAGCTGGGCACCACGCACGCTGTCCTACCTGGTGTCCAATGGCCACGGCGGGTCGTTCGTGGTCCCGGACGAGTCGGAGTCCCAGATCGCCGGTGACGGTCGGTACGTGCTGTTGACGCTGATTGCCGGCTTGGTTTTCGGCCTGGTCGGCTGGCGGCTGCGCCAGGCGCGCGGCCCGGCCGCGGTCATCGTCCTCGGTGCCGCCAGCGTGCTCAGCTCGCTGGTGGCTCGCGGCACCGGCGAGCTGCTGTCCAGCGGTCCGGGCACGGTAGCAATCAACACCGCGTTCCATCCGGCGCTGCGGCTGCACGCCACCGCGGCGATCTGGGTTCAGGCGCTGTTTGCGGTGCTGGTCTACACCGCGCTGGTCGGGCTGTCGTCTGACCCGTCGCTCGGCCGCGGGCAACCGGCCGAGCCGGCTAGCACGGCGGCCCGCGACGGGTTGCTCAGCTGGTGGCCGGGCCGGTCCGGAAGGTCGCCGCGCTGACCGGTACCGCGCGCAGTTGCAGCAACAACTCGTTCTCACGGCGCAGCACCGATCGCGCCGCGCGTAACCGGCCGGCTGTATCGGGTACCGCGAGCAAGTTCTGCCGATCGATCAGCGGCAGCGAGGTGAGCCGGGCCACCGCATAGGAAAGCGCGCGGGCATCGGTTGGCAACGGGTCGGTGCTGGCCGGCAACTCGGCGTCCACGCCGGCATCGGCCAACTCCAGGTCGGGCAGCTCGATCTCGTCGCCGAAATCCACCTCGAGTTCGGCCAGCGCCCGCTGGTGCAGCTGCAACGCTCGCCGGGTTGCGGCTGCCATCCCCGGACGCAGTTCGCCCTCGGGCTCGCCGAGGCAGCGCACCGTAGCCATCAGGTATGGCTGCGAGGTGGTGTTGAGCGATTCGATCACGAATCGTCGCTCGCCCACCGCGGTGAGGTCGCAGCGGCCGTCCGGATGCGGCAGCACGTCGGTGACCCGGGCGGTGGTGCCGATCTCGTACACGTCTTTGAGTTCGCCGACCTCCCAGCCCTGGCGCAGCGCCACCACCCCGAACTCGGGTGCGCCGGAGGTTTCGGCATTGAGCAGATCGGCTACCAGTTGCCGGTAGCGTGGCTCGAAGACGTGTAACGATAACCGCATTCCGGGCACCAGAACGGCGCCGAGGGGGAACAGTGGCAACTGCTCCGATTTGCCCGGCCCCGATGCGCTCATCGCTTCACCGTACGGCTGATACGGGTCGCTGGCGCGCTGGCGTTCTCAATTGCAACGCTCTCTAGACTGAGCAGGTGCTACGCCGAGTCGATCTCCGTATCGATGATCCCGCCGTCCCGAGTGCCCGCGCGCTGCGCCGGGTGCTGCCGCGCGCGAGCTTCGACGTCAACGCCGCGCTTGCCGCGGTCACGCCGATCGTCGAGGGCGTTCGCGAGCTCGGCTACGCCGCCGCTCGCCGGGCAACCGAGCAGTTCGACGGGGTGGACGTGCCGGCTCCGCGGGTACCGGCCGCCGCCCTGGCCGAGGCCTTGGCCGGCCTGGACGGGGAGGTCCGCGAGGCGCTCACGGAGTCCATCCGGCGCGCCCGGCTGGTGCACGCCGAGCAGCGTCGCAGTGCGGTCCAGGTGCAGGTGGTGCCCGGCGGAACGGTAACCGAGAAGTGGGTTCCGGTCGACCGGGTCGGGCTGTACGTGCCCGGTGGCATCGCGGTGTACCCGTCCTCGGTCGTGATGAACGTGGTGCCCGCGCAAGCCGCGGGAGTGCCGTCGCTGGTCGTCTGCTCGCCGCCGCAGAAGGAGTTCGGCGGCCTGCCGCACCCGACAATCCTGGCCGCCTGCGCGTTGCTCGGGGTGACTGAGGTGTATGCCGTCGGCGGGGCGCAGGCCATCGCGCTGCTGGCCTACGGTGACCAGAGCATCGGGTTGGAGCCGGTTGACCTGGTCACCGGTCCGGGCAACATCTATGTCGCGGCGGCCAAGCGGCTGCTGCGCGGAGTGATCGGCATCGACGCCGAAGCTGGTCCGACCGAGATCGCGATCCTGGCCGATGGCACGGCGGATCCGGTGCACGTCGCGGCCGACCTGATCAGCCAGGCCGAGCATGACCCGGCCGCCGCCTCGGTGCTGGTGACCGACTCGGATGCACTGGCCGACGCGGTCGCCGAGCAGGTCCGTAGGTTGGTGGCGCTGACCAAGCACGCCGAGCGGGTGAGCATCGCGCTGACCGGCCCGCAGTCGGCCATCGTCCTGGTCTCCGATCTGGAGCGCGGCCTCGATGTGGTCAATGCCTACGCCGCCGAGCACCTGGAAGTGATCACCGAGAATGCCCGCCAGTGGGCCGAGCGAGTCCGCAACGCCGGCTGCGTTTTCGTCGGGCCGCACTCGCCGGTCTCGCTCGGTGACTACTGTGCCGGCTCCAACCACGTGCTGCCCACCGGCTGCACCGCCCGGCACGCCTCCGGACTCAGCGTGCAGTCCTTCCTCAAGGGCGTCCACCTGGTCGAATACAACCGCGCGGCGCTGCTGGAAGTGGCAGCCAAGGTGATCGCGCTAGCCGAGGCAGAGGACCTGCCGGCGCACGGTGCCGCGATCGTCGCTCGGATGCCGCAGTGATGGCGGCACCGGCTGGGACGGCTGCAGCGGCTGCAACGGCCGGGACGGTGCTACCGCTACGGCCGGAGCTGGTCGGCAAGCAGCCCTACGGTGCTCCGCAGCTCGACGTGCCGGTGCTGCTGAACGTCAACGAGAACCCCTACCCCCCATCGGCCAAGGTGGTCGCCGACATCGCGGCGGCGGTCAGCGCGGTCGCCGGCCAGCTCAATCGCTATCCCGACCGCGAATGCCTCGAGCTGCGCAGCCGGCTGGCGCGTTACCTGGCCACCGACGCGCCAGTCGAGCTCGGCCCCGAGCAGGTGTGGCCGGCCAACGGCTCGAACGAGATCATGCAGCAACTGCTGCAGGTCTTCGGTGGGCCAGATCGGACCGCGCTGTCGTTCGCGCCCACCTACTCGATGTATCCGGAATACGCGCGCAACACCCATACCCGCTGGGTCACCGCCCAGCGACACGGCGACTTCAGCATCAACCTGGCCGAGGCAGAGCGGCTCATCGAGCAACTGCAACCGTCGGTGATCCTGCTCGCCTCGCCGAACAACCCGACCGGCACAGCGGTTCCGGTGGCACAGCTGCGCCGGTTGCTGGAAATAGCGCCGGGCATGGTTGTCGTCGACGAGGCGTACGGAGAGTTCCGCCGCTCCGGCGTGCCGAGCGCCTTGGAGCTGCTCGCCGACCACCCCCGGCTGGTAGTCACCAGGACCATGAGCAAGGCGTTCGCGTTCGCCGGTGGTCGGCTCGGCTACCTCGCCGCGTCGGCGGCCGTGGTGGACGCGGTGCGGATCGTCCGGCTGCCCTATCACCTTTCCGCGGTCAGCCAGGCCAGCGCCTGCGCGGCGCTGGCCAACAGCGAGGAACTGCTTGCAAACGTCGAGACATTACGCGCCGAGCGGGACGCCACCGTGGACTGGCTGCGTGCGCAGGGGCTGCAGGTTGCCGACTCCGATGCCAACTTCGTGCTGTTCGGCACCTTCGCCGACCGGCACGCCAGCTGGCAGGGCCTGCTCGACCGCGGCGTGCTGATCCGCGAGACTGGCCCGGACGGCTGGCTGCGGGTGTCGATCGGCACCGCCGAGGAGATGCGGGCATTCCGGGCGGCACTGCTGCAATTACTGCCGGCCGGCACCCCTGGCCAGGAGATGGGAGAACCGACGTGAGCCGTACTGGACGGGTCGAGCGCGAGACCGCCGAAACGAAGGTGCTGGTCGAGATCGAGCTGGACGGCGCCGGCCGGACCGACATCAGCACCGGGGTCGGCTTCTTCGACCACATGCTGGCATCGTTCGGAAAACACGGCCTGTTCGACCTCACGGTCGCGGTCGAGGGTGATCTGCACATCGATTCGCACCACACCGTCGAGGACGCGGCGATCGCGCTCGGGCAGGCGTTCGCCGAGGCGGCCGGCGACAAGGCCGGCACTCGCCGGTTCGGTGACGCGGTCATCCCGATGGACGAAGCGTTGGTTTCGGCCGCGGTGGACCTGTCCGGCCGGCCATACCTGGTGCACAACGAGCCGGCCGGGGCGCCGCCGTACCTGATCGGGCGCGACAGTAGCTATGCCAGCACCCTCACCCGGCATGTCTTCGAATCCTTCGCCTATCACGCCCGGATCGCGCTGCACGTGAACGTGCACAGCGGCCGGGACTGGCATCACATCACCGAGGCTCAGTACAAGGCGGTGGCCCGGGCGCTGCGGGCGGCCAGCGAACTCGACCCGAGGCAGCAGGGCGTGCCCTCGACCAAGGGTGTGCTGTAGCGGGTGAGCACCGTCGTTGTCCTGGACTACGGCTCGGGCAATGTCCGGTCGGCCGTCCGGGCGCTGGAGCGGGCCGGCGCCGAGGTGGAACTCACCGCCGACGAGGCGGCCGCGACCGCTGCCGACGGCCTGGTGGTGCCCGGGGTAGGTGCCTTCGCTGCGTGCATGAGCGGCCTGACTGCCGTCTCGGCACGACGGATTCTGGATCGTCGGCTGGCCGCCGGCCGGCCGGTGCTGGGTATCTGCGTGGGCATGCAGGTGCTGTTCTCGACCGGGGTGGAGCATGGTGTCGAGACCGCCGGGCTGGGCCTGCTGCCTGGCCGGGTAACGCCGCTGATTGCGCCGGTGATCCCGCACATGGGCTGGAACACCGTTGATGCACCGGCCGATTCGGTGCTGTTCAATGGCCTGGACGGGTCCCGGTTCTACTTCGTGCACTCCTACGGAGTGCCGGCCGCTAGCCCGCTGCCGGAGCATCGGGTGAGCACCACCGAGCATGGCGAGCGCTTCGTCGCGGCGGTGGAATCCGAATTGCTGTCAGCGACCCAGTTTCACCCGGAGAAGTCCGGTGATGCCGGTGCCCGGCTGCTGCGAAACTGGCTGGCGACGCTGTGAGCAAGGAGCGCGCCAGGCTCCGCGCCGAGCGAGAAGCCCTATCCCGGCAACGGCAAGCAAATCAGCGGGCGGCCGCCGACCGGCAGCGAACCAGACGCCAGCGGCGCCGGATGCTGGGTCGGCCGGCTGGCCTGCGTGGCCGACGGGGCCGCGTCAATGCCCGGACCAAGGAACGCCGCGCGGTGATCGCGTCGTGTCTGCTGGTCATCGTGGTGCTGACCTACCTGCTCACCGGTTCCATCGCCATGGTGATCGGCGTCCTGCTGATCGCCTCGATAGCAACGCCCGCCCTGGCCGCGGCCTTTCCTGATCGGAGCAAGAAGTGATCACCCCAGCAGAGCTTGCAGTGACTGGCCAGCGGAGCGACAGATGACTCTGGTGCTGCTGCCTGCCGTTGACGTCGCCGGCGGCGTCGCGGTCCGCCTGGTCCAGGGCGAGGCCGGTTCCGAGACCGAGTACGGCAGCCCATTGGACGCCGCGCTGGCCTGGCAGGACGGCGGCGCGCAATGGGTGCACCTGGTTGACCTGGATGCTGCCTTCGGCCGTGGCAGTAACCGGGAACTGCTCGCCGAGGTGGTCGGCCGGCTCGATGTGCAGGTCGAGCTGTCCGGCGGCATCCGGGACGACGATTCGCTGGCCGCAGCCCTGGCCACCGGCTGCGCCCGGGTCAATCTCGGCACCGCGGCACTGGAATCACCGGACTGGGTCCGGGCCGTAATAGCCCGGCACGGTGAGCAGATCGCGGTCGGCCTGGACGTCCGCGGCAGCACCCTCGCGGCGCGTGGCTGGACCTCCGAGGGTGGCGACCTGTACGAGACGCTGGCCAGGCTGGATGCCGATGGCTGTGCGCGCTACGTGGTCACCGACGTGCACCGCGACGGCACCCTGACCGGGCCGAATGTCGAACTGCTGCGCAAGGTGTGCGCCGCCACCGACCGCCCGGTGGTCGCCTCGGGCGGGGTCTCCTCGCTGGCCGACCTGCAGGAGCTGGCCGCCCTGACCGGCATCGGTGTCGAGGGTGCCATCGTCGGAAAGGCCTTGTACGCCGGGGCATTCACGCTGCCCGAGGCGCTGCGGGCGGTTGCCGAAACCGTCGTCAGGTGAGCCTTTCGGTGCGGGTCATTGCCTGCCTGGACGTCGATGCCGGCCGGGTGGTGAAGGGCGTGAACTTCACCGACCTGCGCGACGCGGGGGATCCGGTGGAGCTGGCTCGCCGCTACGACGCGGAGGGTGCCGACGAGCTCACCTTCCTCGACATCACCGCCTCCGCTGCCGGCCGGGAAACCACCTACGAGATCGTCCGCCGCACCGCCGAGCAGGTGTTCATCCCGCTGACGGTCGGCGGCGGTATCCGGTCGGTGTCCGATGTCGATGCGCTGTTGCGGGCCGGCGCCGACAAGGTCGGTGTCAACACCGCCGCCATCGGACGGCCGGAGCTGATCTCCGAGATCGCGCACCGGTTCGGCTCCCAGGTGCTGGTGCTGTCGGTGGACGCCCGCCGGCTGCTGGACGCCGGCCCGGGGGTGCCTCGCTTCGAGGTCACCACCCATGGCGGCCGAACCGGTACCGGCATCGACGCGGTGCGCTGGGCCGCCGAGGCCGCCGAGCGCGGCGCGGGGGAGATCCTGCTCAACTCGATGGATGCCGACGGCACCCGGGATGGGTTCGACCTCGAGCTGATCTCGCAGGTCCGCGCGGTGGTGACGGTGCCGGTGATTGCCAGCGGTGGGGCGGGCAAGGTCGAGCACTTCCCGCCGGCGGTGGCCGCCGGGGCCGATGCGGTGCTGGCGGCCAGCGTTTTCCATTTCGGCGTCCTGAGCATCGCCGAGGTCAAGCGGGGGCTGGCCGCGGCGGGGTTGCCGGTCCGATAGCGCAGGTTGCCAAGCCGTTTCGGCGGGCGAAAGCGCCGGGATCGGGGATGATGGCGGGGTGAGCGAACCGGACCCGCGGCGAAGCCCGGCCACCGTGATCGCGGCGGTGGCCGCGGCGACCGTGGTGCTGCCGTTCCTGATGGTCTACGCGTTCCTGTTCCTGGTCCGCGGTCTGTTCGTCCAGGTGGAGCAACCCGACATCACCGGCAGCCGGTCGGGGGAGGCGGCCGCCGGCGTGGTTGCGCTGGCATTCGGCATCCTGGTGGTCTGGGGCATGATCAGCCTGCTCAACGGCCAGCACCGGATCGCCTTCTGGGCCGGCCAGTTGATCACCGCCGGCGCGGCGGTTTTCCTGCTGCTCGACAGCTCGTCCGGACAACCACAGGTGCCGGCGGTGTTGCTGGTCGCGGCGCTGCTGGCGCTCGGGTTGTCGATCTCGCCCGCCAGCACTCGTTGGGTGCGCACGGCTGGCGGTGAGCGACCGCTAGCCGCAGGCAGGGGTAGCGCACAGTCCATTCACAGGCCAAGCTAGCGACATGCATATCCGAGGCAGAGATTCTGGTGGCATGTCGAGTTCTGTTTCTGCTGCCCAGACCTCTGCAAGCAACACCAGCGCGCCGCGGACCAAGCGGCGGGTGCTGGTGGTGGACGACGAGGAGAATGTGGTTCACCTGGTGGCCTCGGCGTTGCGCTTCGACGGGTTCGAGACCGTCACGGCCGACAACGGGCACGCGGCGCTCGCCGCGGTCGCAGAGTACGACCCCGATCTGGTGGTGCTCGACGTGATGATGCCTGGGCTGGACGGGCACGCGGTGCTGCAGCAGCTGCGCTCGGCCAACTCGATGGTGCCGGTCATCTTCCTGACCGCCCGCGACACCCAGGCCGATCGGGTGGCCGGCCTGCGCTCAGGTGCCGATGACTACGTGGTGAAGCCGTTCAGCGTCGAGGAACTGCTCGCCCGGGTCCATGCCGTGCTCCGGCGCACCCAGGCCGAGGTGGAGCGGGACGGGGTGCTGCGGGTGGCCGACCTGGAACTGGACGAGAACAGCCACGAGGTCACCCGGGCCGGCCAGGAAATCCACCTGACCGCCACCGAGTTCGAGCTGCTGCGTTACCTGATGCGCAACGAGCGGGTGGTGCTGTCCAAGGCGCAGATCCTGGACCGGGTGTGGAAGTACGACTTCCAGGGCCAGTCCAACATCGTCGAGCTCTACATCGGCTACCTGCGCCGCAAGATCGACAGCGTCGACCCGAAGCTGATCCACACCGTGCGCGGCGCCGGCTACGTGGTCAAGGCACCGCGGGGGTGACCCTGCCTGCCGCCGAGCGCTACCCGCAACCGAATCGGGTCCGCGAGTGGCTGTGGCGGCACACGCCGCGGACCCTCACGGCGCGGCTGGCAATTGGCGTCGTCGCGCTGCTGGTGGTGCTGATCTCGATAACCGCGACGGTCACCTACCTGTCACTGCGGTCCTTTCTCTACGACCGGCTCGACCACCAGGTCAGCTCCAGCGCGACCGCGAACGCCGACTCGATCCTGCGCAGCTTCGCGCGCCAGCGCACCGAGAACGCCGGCAACCTGGTGTTCACCGGGGAACGGTTGTGGTTCAACCTCATCAACTCCGACGGCAGCGTCCCGAACCTGACACTCACCTCGGACGACAAAGGTGATTTCGCGATCCTCAAGCTGACCCCCGCACGGGTGCAGAGCCTGATCGCGCACCCGAACAAGACCATGTCCTTTAGCTCTGACGGTGAGCCGCTGCATGCCCGGTCGGTTGCCCTGACAGATGGCAACTTCGTGGTCATCGGGCTGTCCACCCGGGAGGTCCAGCGGACCCTGCACCGGCTGGTCCTGCTGGAAATCATCATCGGCGCGGCGGTGATCGCGCTCGCGGCCGCGCTAACCAGCTGGGGCGTCCGGGTCGGCCTGCAGCCGCTGCGTCGGGTGACCCGGACGCCCCAGCTGGTTAGCGCGGCCGCGAGCGCGATCACCGC
>FTJM01356721.1_pt1 | contig 13656 bp, 15 predicted proteins | sample 1658941 | NCBI WGS metagenome assembly FTJM01 (sample SAMEA3914876, study PRJEB12502) | metagenome | biome: forest; material: soil | place: USA | collected 2011-06-22 | depth 0.3 m
CGCCGACGGCGTGATCGTCGGATCGGCCTTCGTTCGACGCCTGCTGGATTCACCGGATGCCGCTGGGGTGAGCGCCGCCGGACCCCTTCGGCCAGCTCGGCGGCCAGTTCCCCGGCGGCGCTCACCCCAGCGGCATCCGGTGAATCCAGCAGGCGTCGAACGAAGGCCGATCCGACGATCACGCCGTCGGCGAACCCAGCCAACTCGGCGGCCTGGTCGGCGTTGGAGACCCCTAAGCCGACGCAGACCGCGATCTCCGGCGCCAGTCGCCGGACTCGCGCCACCAGGGTGATCGCGGCATCACTGACCGCGGCCCGGGTGCCAGTGACCCCCATGGTCGATGCGGCGTAGACGAACCCACGCGAGGCGGCCGCGGTGGCAACCACCCGGGCGTCGGTCGAGGACGGCGCGACCAGAAACACCCGATCCAGCCGGTGCTGCTCGCTGGCCGCCAGCCACTGTTCGGCCTCGTCCGGGATCAGGTCGGGGGTGATCGCCCCAGCCCCGCCGGCCGCGGCCAGGTCGGCGGCGAATCGCTCGACGCCGTAGCGCGCGATCGGGTTCCAGTAGGACATCACCACCGCGACCGCCCCGGCCGCCCGGACCGCAGCGACCGCGGCCAGCACGTCGGGCATCCCGACGCCGGCGCGCACCGCGGGTTCCACCGCCGCCTGGATGGTCGGCCCATCCATCCCCGGGTCCGAATACGGGACCCCGATCTCGATCACGTCAGCGCCGCCAGCAACCATCGCGCGCATCGCGTCGATCGAAGTGGCGACGTCCGGGTAGCCGACCGGCAGGTAGCCGATCAGCGCGGCCCGGCCGGCGCCCTTCGCGGCGCCAAGTACCTCAGCCAGCTCACTCATGCGCGGGCCACCTCCTCGTGCAAGGCGGCTTCGCTGACCAGCCCGAAGTACTTCGAGGCGGTCTCGACGTCCTTGTCACCGCGACCGGACAGGTTGACCAGGATGATCGAATCCGGCCCGAGCTCGCGGCCCAACACCAGCGCGCCGGCCAGCGCATGGGCGCTCTCGATAGCCGGGATGATGCCCTCGGTCCGACACAGCAGGGCGAAGGCGTCCATCGCTTCGGCGTCGGTGACCGGGCGGTATTCGGCTCTTCCGACGTCGTGTAGCCAAGAGTGCTCCGGCCCCACGCCCGGATAGTCCAAGCCGGCCGAGATCGAGTGCGACTCGATGGTCTGGCCGTTGTCATCCTGCAGCAGGTAGGAGCGCGCGCCGTGCAGCACCCCTGGCGAGCCACCGGTGATGGTCGCCGCGTGCCGTCCGGTCTCGACCCCGTCACCGGCCGCCTCCAGCCCGACCAGCCGGACCCCGGCGTCCGGGATGAAGTCGTAGAAGATCCCGATCGCATTGGAGCCACCACCGACACAGGCAGCGACCGCGTCCGGCAGCCGGCCGGTGCGCTCCAGCACCTGCGCTCGGGCCTCCTGCCCGATCACCCGGTGGAACTCGCGCACCATCCGCGGGATGGGGTGCGGACCGGCCGCGGTGCCGAACAGGTAATGGGTGTCCTCGACGTTGGCGACCCAGTCCCGAAATGCCTCATTGATGGCGTCCTTGAGGGTCTGCGAGCCAGTGCTGACCGGCACCACCTCAGCACCCAGCAGCTTCATCCGGGCCACGTTCAGGGCCTGCCGCCGGGTGTCCTGCTCCCCCATGTAGACGACACATTCCAGCCCGAGCAGGGCCGCCGCGGTAGCGGTGGCGACGCCGTGCTGGCCGGCCCCGGTCTCGGCGATCACCCTGGTCTTGCCGAGCCGCTTGGTGAGCAGTGCCTGCCCCAGGACATTGTTGATCTTGTGTGAGCCGGTGTGGTTGAGGTCCTCGCGCTTGAGCAGGATCCGGGCGCCGCCGGCGTGCTCGGAGAACCGCTGCGCCTCCGACAGGGGCGATGGCCGGCCGCCGTAATCGCGCAGCAGCCGGGACAGCTCGGCGGTGAACACCGGGTCGGCTTGCGCGGCGGCGAACTCGGCCGCTATCTCGTCCAGCGCGGCGACCAGCGCCTCCGGGACGAACCGGCCACCGTAGGCCCCGAAGTGGCCGGTGGCATCGGGAACGTTGCTCAGGTCGAATGGCGAATCGACGGTGCTCATGCTTGCTCCTCACGAGTTGGCTCGACTATCGGCCGCGGTGGCTACCGCGCGGCCGGATTGGCTAATGACAGCTGACAGACCTCGTCAGCTGCGCCATCGACCGCCGCTGCCCGCAGCGGGCCGGATCGCGGTGCGGTTCATCGGGCCGTCCGAGGGGTGGCCGGGTGGGCACCGGCGGTCACCAGGTCAGCGACCGCTTGCCGCGGGTTGCCGGAGGTGACCAGGCCCTCGCCCACCAGCACCGCGTCGGCACCGGCGGCGGCGTAGGTGATCAGGTCATGCGCGTCCCGGACCCCGGACTCGGCGATCTTGACAATCTTGCTGGGCAGGCCTGGTGCGATGCGTTCGAAGACCGAGCGGTCGACCTGCAATGTCTTGAGGTTGCGGGCATTCACCCCGATCACCCGAGCGCCGGCGTCCAGTGCCCTGGACGCCTCCTCCTCGTCATGGACCTCAACCAGCGCGGTCATACCGAGGGATTCGATGCGTTCCCGCAGCCCGATCAGCGCGTTCTGCGGCAGTGCCGCCACGATCAGCAGCACCAGATCGGCGCCGTGCGCGCGCGCCTCGTGCACCTGGTAGGAGCTGACGATGAAGTCCTTGCGCAGCAACGGGATGGAGGCAACCGCGCGGACCTGATCGAGGTCGTCCAGCGAACCACCGAACCGGCGCTGTTCGGTGAGCACGCTGATCACCCGGGCGCCACCGGCCTCGTAGTGAGTGGCCAGCGCCGACGGTTCGTTGATCTCGGCGAGCGCACCCTTGGACGGGCTGCGTCGCTTGATCTCGGCGATCACGCCGACGCCGGGGGCACGCAGCGCGGTATAGGCATCCAGCGCGGGCGGCGCGGCCTGCGCCGCTGCCTTGATCTGATCCAGGCTGACCAGCAGCTGGCGGGCAGCGAGATCCTCCCGCACACCGACGACGATGTCATCGAGGACGTTCACAGCTCGTCACCTCGCTTCGACAGCGGCATACAGCGGGTTGCACGCCATACGGCGAACCGCTGCCTGACCAGTGCCAGCAAGTTTCGCCGTCCCTGATGCTAGTCATCAGAAATCGTCGGATCCTCACCGCGGTCCAGCCGGCGCCACGGATCGCCAGATTTGGCGACCTCGACCGGGGCCGCGTACTTGGCCGACAGGCCAACTTGCCAGCGACCGGCCCGCACCAGCAAGGTCAGCGACGCGAGCACCAACAGCACCGAGCAGCCGGCCGACAGCCACGCACCAGCGGGGTTCGATTGCACCTGCAGCGCGCCGGCCTGCTGACTCAGCCGGCTGCCGAGCAGCTCGTGGATCCGGCCGGCGCTGGGATCGCGAGTGCCCCGAATCGAGTACCAGCCGGCAGAGGTCGCCAGCACCAGCAGCAGCGCGCCGAGCACCCGCCTGGCCCAGCCCGCGGTGACCAGCACCAGCACCGCGATGATCAGCGCGACGATCGCCAGCCCGTTCAGCGCCGGGTACAGCGCGCGGCCGGAGAAGCTGACCTGCAGCGGTCCGAACGGGGCCAGCCGCGGCTCGGTCACCGACAGCCAGCCACGGCCGGAACCGAACACGATGCCGGCACCGCCGACCAGCACGGCCAGGATGGTCCCGGCGAGTTCGCGCCGACCGGAGCTGTCCGCAGCCGTCATCGGTGCCGCTGGACAGCCAGCGTCTCAGCGGTGGCAATCGCTTGCAGCAACGCTCGGGCCTTGTTCCGGGTCTCGGCCTCCTCGTTCGCCGGGATGGAGTCCGCGACCACGCCCGCGCTGGCCTGGACGTAGGCGACGCCGTCGGTCATCACCGCGGTCCGGATCGCGATCGCCAGGTCCATGTCGCCGGCCGGGTCGAAGTAGCCCACCGCGCCGGCATATATGCCGCGCCGAACCGGCTCGATCTCTTCCAGCAGTTGCATCGCGCGTACCTTCGGCGCCCCGGACACCGTCCCGTGCGGGAAGGCGGCGGTGAACACGTCGAAGGCGTCCCGGTCGGCAGCCACCTCACCGCAGACCGTCGACACGATGTGCCAGACGTGGCTGTAGCGCTCCACCACGCCGAACTCCTGCACCGCCACCGAACCGGGCGTGCAGACCCGGCCGAGATCGTTGCGGGCCAGGTCGACCAGCATCACGTGCTCGGCGCGCTCCTTGGGATCGGCCAGCAGCTCCGCTACCAGCGCCGCGTCCGCGGCCGGGTCGGCCCCCCGCGGCCGGGTGCCGGCCAGCGGGTGGATGGTGGCCCGGCCCTCCGAAACGGTGACCAGCGCCTCCGGGCTGGAGCCGACGATGTCGAAATCCTCGAAGTGCAGGAAATACAGGTACGGCGATGGGTTGAGCGTGCGCAGCGCCCGGTAGACGTCGAAGGCGTCGGCGGTGGTCTCGGCGATGAACCGCTGGCCGGGCAGGATCTGGAAGACCTCACCGGCCTGGATCGCTTCCAAACAGCGCTGCACCGCGAGCTCGAAATCACCTGGGGCGGTGCGCGAGCGGGCCGGTTTCGGCGGCACCACCGCATGTGGCACGACGGTAGATTCGGTCGGCGCGCGCAGGTCATCCTGCATCGCGTCCAGCCGGCTGAGAGCATCGGCGTAGGCGGCGTCGAGTTCGGTCCTGGTCATCTGCGGATGCAGCACCGCGTTGGCGATCAGGGTCACCGTGCAGCTGTGGTGATCCACCGCGGCCAGGTCGGTGACCAGCAGCATGGTCAGCTCGGGCAGGTTCAGCTCGTCCGGCGCGATCTGCGGGATCGGTTCCAGCCGGCGAATCACGTCGTAGCTGAGGTAGCCGACGAACCCGCCAGTCAGTGGCGGCAGGCCGGGCAGTCGTGGTGCCCGGACCGCTCGCCAGGCTGCCGCCAGCAACTGCAGCGGATCGCCTTCCTGCGGCAGCCCGACCGGCACGTCACCGGTCCAGCTACCGGCGCCACCGTTCGCGCTCAGGGTGGCGACGGCATTGACGCCCACGAAGGACCACCGGGAGAAGGACGCGCCGGGTTCGGCCGATTCCAGCAGGAAGGTGCCCGGACGGCCACCGCTGAGCTTGCGGTAGACGCCGACCGGGGTTTCCGAGTCGGCGAACAGCGTCCGGGTGATCGGCACCAGCCGGTGGGTCTTGGCCAGATCGGTGAGCTCGTGCCGTTCGATCGCGGTCACGGCCTGGCCAGCTGGGCGGCACCGTCGGCCAGTTGCAACGAGTCGGCGTCGAAGCAGCTGCGCTCGCCGGTGTGGCAGGCCGGCCCGGTCTGATCGACCCGGACCAGCAACGCGTCGCCGTCGCAGTCCAGCGCGACCGAAACCACCCGCTGGCGGTTGCCGGAGGTCTCACCCTTGACCCAGTACTGCTGCCGAGACCTCGACCAATAGGTTGCCCGGCCGGTGGTCAGCGTCCGGTGCAGCGCCTCGTCGTCCATCCAGCCGAGCATCAGCACCTGGCCGGTGTCGTGTTGCTGGACGACCGCAGCCACCAAACCGGCCGGATCACGCTTGAGCCGGGCGGCGATCTGGGCGTCCAGAGCTGAGGTCGGAGCGGGTGCCATCCCTCAATTCTGCCGGGTCGGTTGATCGGAGGAGGTAAGGGGCTGCCGCAACGCCCCGGTCACCGGCGGTGGCAGCGGTGCGGCGGCCGCCGAATAGGGCGCCGGCTGCGGCATCGGCAGCGTCACCGTGACCGTGGTCCCGGCCTGCACCGAGGAGTCGAATTGCACGGTGCCACCATGTGCCTGCACGATCTGGGCCACGATCGCCATGCCGAGTCCGCTGCCGCCCTTGGCCCTGGTCCGGGCCTTGTCCGCTCGCCAGAACCGCTCGAACACGTGCGCGGCCTCCTCCGGCGGCAGTCCGGGGCCGGCGTCGATCACCTGGATCGCCACCGCGGGCCCGAGCGGGGTGCGGCCGCCGGTCGCGATCAGCCGGATCGGGCGGCCCGGTGGGGTGTGGACGGCGGCGTTCGTGGTCAGATTGATGACCACCCGAAGCAGCTGGTCCCAGTCGCCGATCACGGTGAGGCCACCCGAGGGCACCGTAACGATGTCGCGCACCGGGTATGCCGAATGCACCGCGTCGGCGGCTTCGGCCAGCAGCGGGTCCACCGCGACCGGCTCACGGCGCACGACGCTGCCCTGGTCACCTCGGGCCAGTACCAGCAGGTCCTCGACCAGCCGTGACATCCGGGTGCCCTCCACCTCGATCCGGCGCATCGAATCGTCCGGGGCGTCGGTGGACCTGCCCTGCAGCCGGGACAGCTCGGCATAGCCGCGGATCGAGGTCAGCGGGGTGCGCAGCTCGTGCGAGGCATCGGCCAGGAACTGGCGCATCCGCTGCTCGCTGCGGACCCTCGCCGCGAATTCGGTTTCGACCGCTTGCAGCAGGGTATTGACCGCGCTGGCAACCTGTTCGACCTCGATCGCGGCACCTTCGACCGGCACCCGACGGTCCAGGCCGGATCCGTCCGGGCCGAGCTCGGCGGTCACCTCCTGCGCGGTCCGGGTCACCCGACGCAGCGGCTGCAGGCCGACCCGGACGCCCCAGCTGGTTAGCGCGGCCGCGAGCGCGATCACCGCCGCGCCGATGATGATTTCCAGCAGGACCAGCCGGTGCAGGGTCCGCTGGACCTCCCGGGTGGACAGCCCGATGACCACGAAGTTGCCATCTGTCAGGGCAACCGACCGGGCATGCAGCGGCTCACCGTCAGAGCTAAAGGACATGGTCTTGTTCGGGTGCGCGATCAGGCTCTGCACCCGTGCGGGGGTCAGCTTGAGGATCGCGAAATCACCTTTGTCGTCCGAGGTGAGTGTCAGGTTCGGGACGCTGCCGTCGGAGTTGATGAGGTTGAACCACAACCGTTCCCCGGTGAACACCAGGTTGCCGGCGTTCTCGGTGCGCTGGCGCGCGAAGCTGCGCAGGATCGAGTCGGCGTTCGCGGTCGCGCTGGAGCTGACCTGGTGGTCGAGCCGGTCGTAGAGAAAGGACCGCAGTGACAGGTAGGTGACCGTCGCGGTTATCGAGATCAGCACCACCAGCAGCGCGACGACGCCAATTGCCAGCCGCGCCGTGAGGGTCCGCGGCGTGTGCCGCCACAGCCACTCGCGGACCCGATTCGGTTGCGGGTAGCGCTCGGCGGCAGGCAGGGTCACCCCCGCGGTGCCTTGACCACGTAGCCGGCGCCGCGCACGGTGTGGATCAGCTTCGGGTCGACGCTGTCGATCTTGCGGCGCAGGTAGCCGATGTAGAGCTCGACGATGTTGGACTGGCCCTGGAAGTCGTACTTCCACACCCGGTCCAGGATCTGCGCCTTGGACAGCACCACCCGCTCGTTGCGCATCAGGTAACGCAGCAGCTCGAACTCGGTGGCGGTCAGGTGGATTTCCTGGCCGGCCCGGGTGACCTCGTGGCTGTTCTCGTCCAGTTCCAGGTCGGCCACCCGCAGCACCCCGTCCCGCTCCACCTCGGCCTGGGTGCGCCGGAGCACGGCATGGACCCGGGCGAGCAGTTCCTCGACGCTGAACGGCTTCACCACGTAGTCATCGGCACCTGAGCGCAGGCCGGCCACCCGATCGGCCTGGGTGTCGCGGGCGGTCAGGAAGATGACCGGCACCATCGAGTTGGCCGAGCGCAGCTGCTGCAGCACCGCGTGCCCGTCCAGCCCAGGCATCATCACGTCGAGCACCACCAGATCGGGGTCGTACTCTGCGACCGCGGCGAGCGCCGCGTGCCCGTTGTCGGCCGTGACGGTCTCGAACCCGTCGAAGCGCAACGCCGAGGCCACCAGGTGAACCACATTCTCCTCGTCGTCCACCACCAGCACCCGCCGCTTGGTCCGCGGCGCGCTGGTGTTGCTTGCAGAGGTCTGGGCAGCAGAAACAGAACTCGACATGCCACCAGAATCTCTGCCTCGGATATGCATGTCGCTAGCTTGGCCTGTGAATGGACTGTGCGCTACCCCTGCCTGCGGCTAGCGGTCGCTCACCGCCAGCCGTGCGCACCCAACGAGTGCTGGCGGGCGAGATCGACAACCCGAGCGCCAGCAGCGCCGCGACCAGCAACACCGCCGGCACCTGTGGTTGTCCGGACGAGCTGTCGAGCAGCAGGAAAACCGCCGCGCCGGCGGTGATCAACTGGCCGGCCCAGAAGGCGATCCGGTGCTGGCCGTTGAGCAGGCTGATCATGCCCCAGACCACCAGGATGCCGAATGCCAGCGCAACCACGCCGGCGGCCGCCTCCCCCGACCGGCTGCCGGTGATGTCGGGTTGCTCCACCTGGACGAACAGACCGCGGACCAGGAACAGGAACGCGTAGACCATCAGGAACGGCAGCACCACGGTCGCCGCGGCCACCGCCGCGATCACGGTGGCCGGGCTTCGCCGCGGGTCCGGTTCGCTCACCCCGCCATCATCCCCGATCCCGGCGCTTTCGCCCGCCGAAACGGCTTGGCAACCTGCGCTATCGGACCGGCAACCCCGCCGCGGCCAGCCCCCGCTTGACCTCGGCGATGCTCAGGACGCCGAAATGGAAAACGCTGGCCGCCAGCACCGCATCGGCCCCGGCGGCCACCGCCGGCGGGAAGTGCTCGACCTTGCCCGCCCCACCGCTGGCAATCACCGGCACCGTCACCACCGCGCGGACCTGCGAGATCAGCTCGAGGTCGAACCCATCCCGGGTGCCGTCGGCATCCATCGAGTTGAGCAGGATCTCCCCCGCGCCGCGCTCGGCGGCCTCGGCGGCCCAGCGCACCGCGTCGATGCCGGTACCGGTTCGGCCGCCATGGGTGGTGACCTCGAAGCGAGGCACCCCCGGGCCGGCGTCCAGCAGCCGGCGGGCGTCCACCGACAGCACCAGCACCTGGGAGCCGAACCGGTGCGCGATCTCGGAGATCAGCTCCGGCCGTCCGATGGCGGCGGTGTTGACACCGACCTTGTCGGCGCCGGCCCGCAACAGCGCATCGACATCGGACACCGACCGGATACCGCCGCCGACCGTCAGCGGGATGAACACCTGCTCGGCGGTGCGGCGGACGATCTCGTAGGTGGTTTCCCGGCCGGCAGCGGAGGCGGTGATGTCGAGGAAGGTGAGCTCGTCGGCACCCTCCGCGTCGTAGCGGCGAGCCAGCTCCACCGGATCCCCCGCGTCGCGCAGGTCGGTGAAGTTCACGCCCTTCACCACCCGGCCGGCATCGACGTCCAGGCAGGCAATGACCCGCACCGAAAGGCTCACCTGACGACGGTTTCGGCAACCGCCCGCAGCGCCTCGGGCAGCGTGAATGCCCCGGCGTACAAGGCCTTTCCGACGATGGCACCCTCGACACCGATGCCGGTCAGGGCGGCCAGCTCCTGCAGGTCGGCCAGCGAGGAGACCCCGCCCGAGGCGACCACCGGGCGGTCGGTGGCGGCGCACACCTTGCGCAGCAGTTCGACATTCGGCCCGGTCAGGGTGCCGTCGCGGTGCACGTCGGTGACCACGTAGCGCGCACAGCCATCGGCATCCAGCCTGGCCAGCGTCTCGTACAGGTCGCCACCCTCGGAGGTCCAGCCACGCGCCGCGAGGGTGCTGCCGCGGACGTCCAGGCCGACCGCGATCTGCTCACCGTGCCGGGCTATTACGGCCCGGACCCAGTCCGGTGATTCCAGTGCCGCGGTGCCGAGATTGACCCGGGCGCAGCCGGTGGCCAGGGCTGCGGCCAGCGAATCGTCGTCCCGGATGCCGCCGGACAGCTCGACCTGCACATCGAGCCGGCCGACCACCTCGGCGAGCAGTTCCCGGTTACTGCCACGGCCGAAGGCAGCATCCAGGTCAACCAGGTGCACCCATTGCGCGCCGCCGTCCTGCCAGGCCAGCGCGGCGTCCAATGGGCTGCCGTACTCGGTCTCGGAACCGGCCTCGCCCTGGACCAGGCGGACCGCGACGCCGCCGGCGACGTCAACGGCAGGCAGCAGCACCAGAGTCATCTGTCGCTCCGCTGGCCAGTCACTGCAAGCTCTGCTGGGGTGATCACTTCTTGCTCCGATCAGGAAAGGCCGCGGCCAGGGCGGGCGTTGCTATCGAGGCGATCAGCAGGACGCCGATCACCATGGCGATGGAACCGGTGAGCAGGTAGGTCAGCACCACGATGACCAGCAGACACGACGCGATCACCGCGCGGCGTTCCTTGGTCCGGGCATTGACGCGGCCCCGTCGGCCACGCAGGCCAGCCGGCCGACCCAGCATCCGGCGCCGCTGGCGTCTGGTTCGCTGCCGGTCGGCGGCCGCCCGCTGATTTGCTTGCCGTTGCCGGGATAGGGCTTCTCGCTCGGCGCGGAGCCTGGCGCGCTCCTTGCTCACAGCGTCGCCAGCCAGTTTCGCAGCAGCCGGGCACCGGCATCACCGGACTTCTCCGGGTGAAACTGGGTCGCTGACAGCAATTCGGATTCCACCGCCGCGACGAAGCGCTCGCCATGCTCGGTGGTGCTCACCCGATGCTCCGGCAGCGGGCTAGCGGCCGGCACTCCGTAGGAGTGCACGAAGTAGAACCGGGACCCGTCCAGGCCATTGAACAGCACCGAATCGGCCGGTGCATCAACGGTGTTCCAGCCCATGTGCGGGATCACCGGCGCAATCAGCGGCGTTACCCGGCCAGGCAGCAGGCCCAGCCCGGCGGTCTCGACACCATGCTCCACCCCGGTCGAGAACAGCACCTGCATGCCCACGCAGATACCCAGCACCGGCCGGCCGGCGGCCAGCCGACGATCCAGAATCCGTCGTGCCGAGACGGCAGTCAGGCCGCTCATGCACGCAGCGAAGGCACCTACCCCGGGCACCACCAGGCCGTCGGCAGCGGTCGCGGCCGCCTCGTCGGCGGTGAGTTCCACCTCGGCGCCGGCCCGCTCCAGCGCCCGGACGGCCGACCGGACATTGCCCGAGCCGTAGTCCAGGACAACGACGGTGCTCACCCGCTACAGCACACCCTTGGTCGAGGGCACGCCCTGCTGCCTCGGGTCGAGTTCGCTGGCCGCCCGCAGCGCCCGGGCCACCGCCTTGTACTGAGCCTCGGTGATGTGATGCCAGTCCCGGCCGCTGTGCACGTTCACGTGCAGCGCGATCCGGGCGTGATAGGCGAAGGATTCGAAGACATGCCGGGTGAGGGTGCTGGCATAGCTACTGTCGCGCCCGATCAGGTACGGCGGCGCCCCGGCCGGCTCGTTGTGCACCAGGTATGGCCGGCCGGACAGGTCCACCGCGGCCGAAACCAACGCTTCGTCCATCGGGATGACCGCGTCACCGAACCGGCGAGTGCCGGCCTTGTCGCCGGCCGCCTCGGCGAACGCCTGCCCGAGCGCGATCGCCGCGTCCTCGACGGTGTGGTGCGAATCGATGTGCAGATCACCCTCGACCGCGACCGTGAGGTCGAACAGGCCGTGTTTTCCGAACGATGCCAGCATGTGGTCGAAGAAGCCGACCCCGGTGCTGATGTCGGTCCGGCCGGCGCCGTCCAGCTCGATCTCGACCAGCACCTTCGTTTCGGCGGTCTCGCGCTCGACCCGTCCAGTACGGCTCACGTCGGTTCTCCCATCTCCTGGCCAGGGGTGCCGGCCGGCAGTAATTGCAGCAGTGCCGCCCGGAATGCCCGCATCTCCTCGGCGGTGCCGATCGACACCCGCAGCCAGCCGTCCGGGCCAGTCTCGCGGATCAGCACGCCGCGGTCGAGCAGGCCCTGCCAGCTGGCGTGCCGGTCGGCGAAGGTGCCGAACAGCACGAAGTTGGCATCGGAGTCGGCAACCTGCAGCCCCTGCGCACGCAGCCAGTCCACGGTGGCGTCCCGCTCGGCGCGTAATGTCTCGACGTTTGCAAGCAGTTCCTCGCTGTTGGCCAGCGCCGCGCAGGCGCTGGCCTGGCTGACCGCGGAAAGGTGATAGGGCAGCCGGACGATCCGCACCGCGTCCACCACGGCCGCCGACGCGGCGAGGTAGCCGAGCCGACCACCGGCGAACGCGAACGCCTTGCTCATGGTCCTGGTGACTACCAGCCGGGGGTGGTCGGCGAGCAGCTCCAAGGCGCTCGGCACGCCGGAGCGGCGGAACTCTCCGTACGCCTCGTCGACGACAACCATGCCCGGCGCTATTTCCAGCAACCGGCGCAGCTGTGCCACCGGAACCGCTGTGCCGGTCGGGTTGTTCGGCGAGGCGAGCAGGATCACCGACGGTTGCAGTTGCTCGATGAGCCGCTCTGCCTCGGCCAGGTTGATGCTGAAGTCGCCGTGTCGCTGGGCGGTGACCCAGCGGGTATGGGTGTTGCGCGCGTATTCCGGATACATCGAGTAGGTGGGCGCGAACGACAGCGCGGTCCGATCTGGCCCACCGAAGACCTGCAGCAGTTGCTGCATGATCTCGTTCGAGCCGTTGGCCGGCCACACCTGCTCGGGGCCGAGCTCGACTGGCGCGTCGGTGGCCAGGTAACGCGCCAGCCGGCTGCGCAGCTCGAGGCATTCGCGGTCGGGATAGCGATTGAGCTGGCCGGCGACCGCGCTGACCGCCGCCGCGATGTCGGCGACCACCTTGGCCGATGGGGGGTAGGGGTTCTCGTTGACGTTCAGCAGCACCGGCACGTCGAGCTGCGGAGCACCGTAGGGCTGCTTGCCGACCAGCTCCGGCCGTAGCGGTAGCACCGTCCCGGCCGTTGCAGCCGCTGCAGCCGTCCCAGCCGGTGCCGCCATCACTGCGGCATCCGAGCGACGATCGCGGCACCGTGCGCCGGCAGGTCCTCTGCCTCGGCTAGCGCGATCACCTTGGCTGCCACTTCCAGCAGCGCCGCGCGGTTGTATTCGACCAGGTGGACGCCCTTGAGGAAGGACTGCACGCTGAGTCCGGAGGCGTGCCGGGCGGTGCAGCCGGTGGGCAGCACGTGGTTGGAGCCGGCACAGTAGTCACCGAGCGAGACCGGCGAGTGCGGCCCGACGAAAACGCAGCCGGCGTTGCGGACTCGCTCGGCCCACTGGCGGGCATTCTCGGTGATCACTTCCAGGTGCTCGGCGGCGTAGGCATTGACCACATCGAGGCCGCGCTCCAGATCGGAGACCAGGACGATGGCCGACTGCGGGCCGGTCAGCGCGATGCTCACCCGCTCGGCGTGCTTGGTCAGCGCCACCAACCTACGGACCTGCTCGGCGACCGCGTCGGCCAGTGCATCCGAGTCGGTCACCAGCACCGAGGCGGCGGCCGGGTCATGCTCGGCCTGGCTGATCAGGTCGGCCGCGACGTGCACCGGATCCGCCGTGCCATCGGCCAGGATCGCGATCTCGGTCGGACCAGCTTCGGCGTCGATGCCGATCACTCCGCGCAGCAGCCGCTTGGCCGCCGCGACATAGATGTTGCCCGGACCGGTGACCAGGTCAACCGGCTCCAACCCGATGCTCTGGTCACCGTAGGCCAGCAGCGCGATGGCCTGCGCGTTGCTCGGGGTGACTGAGGTGTATGCCGTCGGCGGGGCGCAGGCCATCGCGCTGCTGGCCTACGGTGACCAGAGCATCGGGTTGGAGCCGGTTGACCTGGTCACCGGTCCGGGCAACATCTATGTCGCGGCGGCCAAGCGGC
>FTJM01000246.1_pt4 | contig 13493 bp, 12 predicted proteins | sample 1658941 | NCBI WGS metagenome assembly FTJM01 (sample SAMEA3914876, study PRJEB12502) | metagenome | biome: forest; material: soil | place: USA | collected 2011-06-22 | depth 0.3 m
CCGAAGTCATCCAGCGCGATCTGCACGCCCAGATCCGCCACCGCGCGGACCTCCTTGATCGCCGCCGGCGAGGCGTCTACCAATGCGCTCTCGGTGATTTCCAGGTGCAGTCGGTCCGACGACAGCCCGGTCTCTTCCAGGCACCGCCGGATCTCGGGTACCAGCTGTCCGCGGCCGAGCTGGCTACCCGAGGCGTTCACTGCGACCCAGCGGGACCAGCCACCAGTCAACCGCGCGTCGTTGGCAGCCCGGCAGCTCGTGCCGAGCATCCACCAGCCCAGCGGCACGATCAGCCCGGTCTGCTCGGCCATCGGCAGGAACTCATCCGGATGCAGCAGGCCGTGCTCGTCGTGTTGCCAGCGGACCAGTGCTTCGTAACCGACCGCGACGTTGTCGGCCAGGTTCACGATCGGCTGGAAGTACGGCTGCAGCCCGTGTCCGGTGCTGAGCGCGGTGCGGAGCGCCTGTTCGAGTTCCAGGTCATGCAGGGTAGCCGGCTTGTCCTGCATCGGATCGTAGATCTCGGTACGCGTCCGGCCGCTGCGCTTTGCCCGGAGTAGCGCGAGATCAGCCTCCCGCAGCACCTCATCCGGGTGCGTGTGCATCGGCCCGCCGATGGTGATCCCGATGCTGACACTCGCGGTGTGCCGGTGACCGCGCACCTCCAGCGGTTGGCTCAGCGCCGACATCCATTCGGCGGCCAGCAACCGCAGCGCGTCGGGATCGTCCTCCCCGGGGACCAGCGCGACGAACTCGTCGCCGCCGACCCGGCCGAGAATGCACCGGTCCGGCAAGCAGTCGCGTAGCCGGCGCGCAAGCAGCACCAGCAGTTCGTCACCGGCCTCGTGGCCGAGGCTGTCGTTGACCGTCTTGAACCGGTCGAGGTCGCAGTACAGCACGCCGACCGGCTGGCCGATGCTGAGCAGGCCGGCGAGCCGCTGCTCCAGCAGGCTGCGGTTGGGCAGCTCGGTCAGCGCATCGTGCATCGCCCGGTGCGCCAGCTGATCTTCTGCTTTCTTACGCTGGGTAACGTCATTGAGCTGCGCGACGATGCTCTGAACCACGCCGGCATGATCGCGGATCACCCCGACATGTAACAGGCCGAACAGCAGCTGGCCGTCCTCGCCCAGGTACCGCTTGTGCACCTGGTAACTCTCCCGGCTGCCGGCGAGCAGCTCGTGGAACAGTTCACGGTCGGCGTCGACGTCGTCGGGATGGGTCAGCTCGGCGAGCGACCTGCCCTCGAGCTGCTCGCTCGGGCAGCCGAACATGGCGGCCAACGACTCGTTGGCCTGGGTCAGCCTGCCGTCCGGGGTGAGGATGGCAGCTCCGATCGGACCGCACTCGAAGGCGACCCGCCAGCGGTCCTCGGCGTCGCGGCGCCGTGCGTCGGATAGCTCGCGGGCCTGGAAGTCGGCGATCGCAACGGCCGCCTGGTTGGCGAACAGCTCGAGGACGGTGCGCTGTTCCAGGCTCGGCCGGCGGCCGCTGGCGGGCTGGTCAACGCTCAACACGCCGAGCAGGGTCCCGTCCGGCCCGTTCAACGGGGCGAACAGCGCGTCCTCGGGATGCCAGCTGTCCGGGTCGGTGCTGTCGGTGCTGTCCGGCACCCAGCTGGCGATCTGATCGAACAGGCTCTGGTCCTGGTCGTGACTGTAGAACCTCAGCGAACCCCAGGCCTGGCACGCGTCGAGCAGGTCGAGCCAGTACCCCACCGCGCTGCACTGTCCGAGCAGCCGCTGCATCTGCGGGGGACCGGCGACCGCGGCGACCCTCACCTGGCCCTCGTCATCGATGACGTTGATGGCGGCGGCGCCGAACTCCAGGAACTCGACCGCGGCTTCGCTGATCCGGCTGAGCATCTGCCCGATATCCCGGGTGGTGCCAAGCTCGCGGACCACGTCGAGCAGCTGTTCGAGCCAGGATCGCCGGACGTTGGTGAGCTCCGTCGGCGCGGCCATCCACGGAGTTTCACACAAGCGGAAGCAGACAACCAGTCGACAGGCTGATCGGCGTCCCGATCAGCAAGCTTCCAGCACCACCGCCAGTCCCTGTCCGACACCGATACAGATGGCCGCCAGCCCGTAGCCGCCGCCCCGGGCATGCAGCTGGTGCGCCAGGTGCGCCAGGATCCGGGCGCCCGAACAACCCAGCGGATGTCCGATGGCGATGGCCCCACCATGCACGTTCACGATGGCGGGATCGAGTTCTGGCCACTGCGCCAGGCAAGCCAATGATTGGGCCGCGAAGGCCTCGTTCAACTCGACCATGGCCAGCTGCGACCAGTTCAGCCCGGCTCGGCGCAGCGCGAGCTCGGCGGCCGCGACCGGCCCTATTCCGAACAGCTGCGGCTCGACCGCGGCTACCCCGCGGCTGACGATCCTCGCCAGCGGCTTGCGGCCGGCCAGCTCGGAACCGGCTTCGTCGCCGATCAACAGCGCCGCCGCGCCATCATTGAGCGGGCTGGCGTTTCCGGCGGTCACCGTGCCGGCCGGCCGGAAGGCCGGTTTCAGCCTTGCCAGGTTAGCTAGCGTGCTGTCAGCGCGGATGCTCTCGTCACGCACCAGATCCACACCGGGGTAGCGGACCACCTCGGCGGAGTAGGCGCCTGCCGACCAGGCAGCATCGGCCTTTTGATGGCTGGCAAAGGCGAACTCATCCTGCGCCTCGCGGGTGATCTGGAACTTCTCGGCGAGCAACTCGGTGCACTCGCCGAGCGAGCTGGTCCAGTCCGCGGGCATCTCTGGGTTGACCATCCGCCAGCCCAGCGTCGAGGAGTGCAGGCTCTCGTGTCCCGCCGGAAAGCCCTTTGCCGGCTTGAGCAAAATCCACGGCGCGCGGCTCATCGACTCGACCCCGCCGGCGATCGTGAGCGAGGCGTCGCCGACCGCGACGGCTCGGTTTGCCGAGATCACTGCCTCCATCCCCGAGCCGCACAACCGGTTCAGCGTGACCCCGGGCACCGAGGTCGGCAGCCCGGCCAGCAGCACCGCCATCCGGGCCACGTCCCGGTTGTCCTCACCCGCGGCGTTCGCGTCGCCGAAGAACACGTCGTCGAGACGAGCCGGATCGAGTCCGGCTGAACGCCCCACCAGCGACCGCACGACGTGCGCGGCCAGGTCGTCCGGCCGGATCCCGGCCAGCGCGCCGCCGTAGCGCCCGATCGGAGTGCGTACCGCGTCCAGGATGTAGGCATCAGTCATGCCGCAATCCTGCCCGAGTTCAGCGCCGGTGGGCAGGCTTGGCCAGGCAGCTCACATTCCCAGGCCCAGGCTCGGCGAGCAATAGTGGTTTGGTGCGGCCGGGTCGACGTGCGAGGCTGAAGCCATGGCAGCCGAGGAAACCGAAAACGCCGGTGCGCAACCTGACCTCAAATCGCAGTTCCTGCAGGCGCTCGAGCGCAAGAAGACCCTGCGAGCCGACGGGGTGGGCGGAGCCGGACCGGACGCATCCAAAATCCATGAGGCGCACGGCAAGGTAGGCGGTAAGCGGCAATTCAGGCGTAAGAGTGGTGGCTGATGGCCTATACCTCACGTCACTGACAGTTTCGCTGGATTTTTTGGCGCATCATGGGTCACAATAGTTACTGCTAGTCACTGCCTGCCACACACGTACCACCGCTAGGGTCACGGCGCGCTTGGGGAAGACGTTGCCGTCGAGTTGCGGAGGTGCGCGATGTCTGTTGCCCAGGTGGCTCCGTCCACCCGAGGTGTGGTGTTTATTCACTGCTGCCCGCCCGCGATCGGGCCGCACGTGGAGTGGGCGCTTGCCGGCGTGCTCGGCCGACCCTGCAGGTTGGAGTGGTCTGCACAGCCGGCGGCGCCCGGTCTGCTCCGCGCCGAGGCCAGCTGGATCGGCCCGCTCGGTACCGCGGCCCGGCTGTCGGCCTCGTTACGGGCCTGGCCAATGCTGCGCTTCGAGATCACCGAGGATGGCACCCACGCCACCGACGGCGAGCGACTCGCCTACGTCCCCGGCCGCGGCTTCCACCGCAGCGCGGTGTCGGCCAACGGCGACCTGGTGATCGGCGAGGAGCGGATCCGTGGCTTGCTCAGCAGGGCAAAGACCGCCGAGGAGTACGCGCACGGCCTGCAGGAGCTGCTCGGCTCGGCGTGGGACGAGGAACTCGAGCCCTACCGCACCGCCGGCGACGGATCATCGGTAGTGCTGCTGCACAAGGTTGTCTGAGGCTGAGGTTGTCTGAGGCTGAGGTTGTCTGAGGCTGAGGTTGTCTGAGGCTGAGGTTGTCTAACGCTGAGGTTGTCTAACGCTGGCTGAGTCAGAGCTTGTGGAAGACCAGGGCGGCATTGTGGCCGCCGAAGCCGAACGAGTCGTTCAGCGCCGCCGGCACAGCCATCTTGCGGGCCTCGGTGGGCACGTCGACGGTCAGGCCGTCCTCCGGGTCATCCAGGTTGATCGTCGGCGGGACCACGTCGTTGGCCACGCTCAGCACAGTGGCGACTGCCTCGACAGCGCCGGCCGCGCCCAGCAGGTGGCCGGTCATCGACTTGGTGCCGGTGACCACCGTCTGCTCGCCGAGCAGCTTGGCGATCCAATGCGCCTCCGCCATGTCGCCGGCCGGCGTGGAGGTGGCATGCGCGTTGACGTGCACCACATCGGCCATGCTCAGCCCGGCGCGTTCGATCGCCATCCGGGCGGCCTGAGCCTGGCCGCTACCGGCCGGATCGGGCTGGACGATGTCGTAGGAGTCAGAGGTCATCCCGGCACCACCGAGCGCCGCGTAGGGCTGGCGTCCTCGAGCCTGTGCCGAGGACAGCCGCTCCAGCACCAGGACCCCGGCACCCTCGCCGAGCACGAAGCCGTCGCGGCCCTTGTCGTAGGGGCGCGAGGCCCGGGTCGGATCGTCATTGCGGGTCGACATCGCCCGCATCTGCGCGAACCCGGACATGGTCAGCGGGTGGATGCACGCCTCGGTGCCGCCGACCACTACCAGATCCGCCCGGCCGAGCTGGATCAGGTCCAGGCCATATGAGATCGCCTCGGCGCCGGACGCACAGGCGCTGACCGGGGTATGCACGCCGGCCCGGGCGCCGATCTGCAACCCGACGTAGGCGGCCGGGCCGTTGGGCATGTTCATCGGGATCATCAGCGGCGACACCTTGGTGGGCCCCTTGGCGGGATCCAGCAGGATGTCGTGCTGATGCATCAGGCTGGTGACGCCACCGATGCCGGTGCCGATGACCACCGCAACCCGCGCCGGATCCAGGCCGTTGTCGCTCGCGGTTCCGGTGAAGCCGGCATCGGCCCAGGCCTGCGCCGAGGCAACCAGTGCGGCCTGCTCGGACCGATCCAGTCGTCGGGCCTGCACGCGGGGCAGGATCTCGGTCGGGTCGACCAGCATCGGCGCCCCGATCTTGACGGTGATGCTCGCTGCCCAGTCATAGGGCAGCGCCACCACCCCCGAGGTGCCCGCCAGCAGCGCCGACCAGTAGCTGTCGACATCCCCGCCGAGCGGGGTGGTAGCTCCGAGTCCGGTCACCACGACCGGATCGCCAGTGGCTCGAGGCATCGTTGACTTCCTCCATGCTGGGGGCTGACCGGCCGCGGCTGGGCCGGGCGGGCTAGCTCGGGTTGGCGCTGATGTAGCTGACGGCGTCGCCGACCGTCTTGAGCTTGGGCAGTTCCTCATCCGGGATCTTGACGCCGAACTTCTCTTCGGCGGCCATTGCGACCTCGACCATGGACAGCGAGTCGACGTCCAGGTCGTCGGTGAAGGACTTCTCGGCGGTGACGTCCTCAGGAGCAACGTCAGCCACCTCGTTCAGGATTTCGGCCATGCCCGCCAGGATCTCTTCGTTGGATGCCACTTGGATCGCTACCTCTCTGCCGCGGACGCTGCGCGCCCGGTAGGGATTGCCCGATCCAGGTCGGATCGGGCGCATTCTGGATTGCGCTACGGTGCCAGTACTACTCGCTACGGTGCCAGTACTACTTGGGCAGCGTAGGTCAGCCCGGCGCCGAAGCCGACCAGCAGCACCGGGGCGCCGCTATGCACCTCACCACGCTCGATCAGCTTGGACAGCGCGATCGGGATGGACGCCGACGAGGTGTTGCCCGAGGTGACGATATCCCGGGCGATCACGACCGAGTCCGGCAGCGCGAGCTTCTTGGCGATCAAATCGATGATCCGCAGGTTCGCCTGATGCGGTACGAAGGCGGCGAGGTCGCCCGGTTCCAGGCCGGCCGCCGCGCACGCCTGAGCAGCCACCCCGGCCATCGAGGTGGTCGCCCACCGAAAGACAGTTTGACCTTCTTGACGAAGGGTGATCGACTCCGGATCGGTGATGATGGCGCTGGCATGCGCACCGTCGGAACCCCAGACCACCGGCCCGATCTCGGCGTGCTCGCTGGCCGTGATCACCGCGGCACCCGCGCCGTCGGCAAAGATGATGCCGGTGCCCCGGTCAAACAGGTCGACGTAGTCGGTGAGCTTCTCCGACCCGACCAGCAGCACGTTATGAGCCTGCCCGGTCAGCACCGCGTTGGAGGCCGCGGTTAGTCCGTAGACGAAGCCGGCGCAGGCCGCGTTGATGTCGTAGGCACCGGGCGCGGCGATACCGAGCCGGCTGGCGACGGTAGACGCGCCACCGGGCACCTGGTGTTCGATAGTGCAGGTCGCCAGGATCACCAGGTCGATATCGGCCGCCTCGACCCCGGAGTTGGCCAGCGCCTTGCTCGCGGCGGCCACCGCCATGTCGAGCATCGACTCGTCCTCGGCGAAATGCCGTTCCGAGATCCCGACCCGGCTCTTGATCCATTCATCGTTGGTGTCCACACCGCGGGCGACCAGATCGTCGTTGGTGACCACGGTCGGCGGCTGGTAGCGGCCGAAGCCCGCGATGCGGGTGCCAGCCGGCCGCGCCGGAACTGTCAGCCGAACAGTCATGATGCCTCGCTTCCGGTGGACAGCCTAGCGACCGGCAGCCCGGCTCCGACGATGTCACCGTCGTTGCGCAGCCATTCGACGAGGATGCCGGAGACCGGCGCGACGATCGCGAGCTCGTCGCGGTTGGTCCGGACGGTGCCCAGCCGGGCGCCCCCGACCACCGCGGCGCCGGCATCCAGACCGCGCGCCCGGGTGAAGATGCCCTGGCTCGGGGTGCTGATCACCCGGACGACCGGCACCGTCGGCTGGTTCGCGGCGCTGTCCTTGAGCAGTTGCCGGGCCGCTTCCAGATCGTCCGGGCTACGGATCGCCACCAGCTCGATCCCGGGCAGCTCGCGTTTTGCGATGCCGGTCAGCGTCTTGGCCGGGGTCAGTTCGATGGTCGCGGTGACGCCGAGCTCGCGCAGGGTGTTCAGGCACAGGTCCCACCGGACCGGCCGGGTGACCTGGGCGACGAGTCGCGCCAGCACGGTGCGGCCATCGGTCAGCGTGGTGCCGTCGGCGTTGGACAGCAGGATCTGGTGCGGATCCGTGACTGACATGCTGGCCGCGACCTCGCGCAACGCGACCTCGGCCGATCGCATGTACTCGGTGTGAAACGCGCCGGCAACCTGCAATGGCCGGATCCGGGCGCCGTTCGGCGGGTTGGCGATCAGCTCCTCGATCGCCGCCTTCGCACCGGCCGCGACGATCTGGCCGGCCCCATTGCGGTTCGCCGGGGTCAGCCCGCGCGCCAGGATCGCCGCAACCACCTCATCCGGATCGCCACCCAGCGCCGCGGCCATGCCGGTGGCGGCCACCTCACAGGCGGCGGCCATCTCCTGCCCGCGCCTGGCGGCGAAGGTGATCGCCGCGTCGGCGGACAACGCGCCGGCCACGCTGGCCGCGGTTACCTCGCCGATGCTGTGGCCGGCCGCGATCACGGTGCCGAATTCGAGCTGGCCGGCCGCCACCAACCCCATCGCGACTATCAGCGGTTGGGTTACCGCGGTGTCAACTATTTCCTCCGCGGTGGCGGTGCTGCCGAGCGTGGTCAGGTCGAGTTTGGCGAGTTCGGAGTAGCCAGCGACCTGCTCGGCAACGCCGTCGAGTTCGAGCCAGGGACTGAGCATGCCAGGTGTCTGTGCGCCCTGGCCTGGGGCGAGTACGGCTATCATTGCCGCTACGTTGCCTTGTCGTGACCGTTTCGGGCGATCACGGCTCGCACAGTGTTCGGCCGAGAACTTTGTAGGTTAGCTACAAGTTCACTGGTTCAGGCTGAGCTTGTAAGCGATTGCGGTGCAGTGGTTTCGCCAGTTTGGCTCGCTGCCTGCTCCGGCCGCTCCATGGCGCGCTTGATTCCGGTACCCGAGTCGGTCAACCGGCCGAGCATCAGGGCGAGCTGGATGGTCAGCGCGCCGCGGGCGTCGGTGGGCGCCTGGCCGCAGACCTCGGCCGCCCGCCGAAGCCGGTACCGGACGGTGTTGGCATGCACGAACAACGCCCGGGCCGTCGACTCCAGCGCCCGGCCACTGTCGAGATAGGCCACCACGGTGTCCAGGATGGCGTCGCCGGCAGCTGTCAGCGGCCGGTACACCGTGTCGATCAGCTGTTGCCGGGCGAGCGCGTCACCGTTGAGGGTCCGTTCCGGAAGCAGGTCCTCGGCGAGTACCGGGCGCGGCAGCGTGACTCGGGCGGCGGCTGCCTGCAAGCCGCTCAGGGCGAGTCGGGTCACTGCGGCCGCGCCGGAGATCTGCCGCGCCGACCCACCCACCACCACCGGCCCGGAGTCGAATTCGGCCAGCACCGCATTCGCCGCCACGATCGGGTCATCGATCCCGCCGAGCACCACCACCAGCCGGCCACCATGCGCGCCGGCAAGCACGTCCAGACCAGCCCGCCGGCCGGCCCGGTGCACCGATTCGAGCACCTCGGTGTGGTCGCGGTCGGCCCGGGCGAAGCCGGCCACCGTCGTCACCGCCCCTTCGGCACGCCAGCCCAGCGCGGCCAGCTGGCTGAGCGGCGACTCGTCGGCCGAGTTCGCCTCGGCCCGGACCAGACCGTCGATCACCATGGCTTCCAACCGAGCGTCCCAGGCACCGCGGGTCTCCGCGGCACTGGCGTAGACCCGTGCCGCGGCGAAGGCGATTTCTCGGGAGAACCGCAGCATCGCGTCCGCGACCGCGTGCTCATCGACCGGGCCGGCGAGCTCCGGCACGTGTTCCTCGACGACCGCGATGGTCTGGCGCACCAGTTCCACCGTCTGCTGCAGCGACAACCGGCGGGCCAGTTCCCGCGGCGCGGTCCCGAACACCTCGCCGGTCAGCCGCAGCACCTGATCGGGGGAGCGCAGCCACTCCACGAACGAGGCAACGCCGGCTTGGGCCACCAGGGTGACCCAGGACCGCTGGTCGGCGGGCAACCTCCGGAACCAGGGCAGCTGCTCGTCCATCCGGATCACGCTGCGGGTAGCCAGCACGCCAGAAGACTGCTCGATCCGCCGGATCGTTGTCTCGCTCAAGCTGGCCGCCACGCTTGCGAGCCTACTGAGCCGCCTAGGCTCTGGTGGGTGCGCGGATTCGAGTTCCATCGAGCGGGCCAGCGGGCGGTGACCGCGACCGACTGGCTCGATTCGCGCCACTCGTTCTCCTTCGGCCCGCACTACCAGCCGGACAACACCCATTTTGGCTTGCTAATTGCCCAGAACGAGGACCTGCTGCAACCCGGCCCGGGCTACACCCAGCACCCACACCGGGACACCGAGATCCTGACCTGGGTGCTGGACGGCCAGCTCGGGCACCAAGATTCGGCCGGACACCGGCAGCAGATCGGGCCCGGCATGCTGCAGTTGCTGTCGGCCGGTGCCGGCGTGAGCCATGCCGAGTTCAGCGCCTGTCCTGATGAGCCGGTGCACCTGGTGCAGATGTGGGTGCTGCCGGAGGACACCGGTGGCCCGCCGGCCTATGCCTGCGTGGACCTGACCGCCGAGCTGGCGGTTGGCGGTGGAGTGCTGATCTGCGCGGCAGCCGGCCACGACGGCGCGCCGCTGCGGCTCAGGCAGCCGGACGCGACCCTGTGGGTGGCCCGGCTGGCACCGGGAGAGTCGATCGCGTTGCCGGCCGCCCGCTACCTGCACCTGTTCGTCGGCCGCGGCGCGATCCAGATCGAGGGTGTGCCACCGGGCGGCAGTGTCTCGTCGGTCGGCGGTGTCTCGTCGGTCGCTAGCGGCGACGCGGTGCGGATCGTCGATTCCGATGGGGAACGGGTCACCGGCCAGACCTCGACCGAGCTGCTGATCTGGCAAATGCAGTCCTCGGTTCGCTGACCGGTTGGCAGTCGGTGGCCGTCGCAGCCGGTGAAGATGGTGGCAGATGTCGCTGGCCAGCACCTAGGCTGATCCGGTGGAGGATGCCGCGGGGTTGCAGCGACAGCTGACAGATCTCGCCGCTCGGGTCCGCGCCGGCGGCACGCTGGTGCTTTCGGGCGCCGGACTGTCCACCGAATCCGGCATCCCCGACTACCGCGGCCCGACCGGTCAGCTCCGGGCGGCGACCCCGATGACCTACGCCGAGTTCGCCGGTAGCCGAGCTGCCCGGCAGCGGTACTGGGCGCGCAGCCATCGCGGCTGGCAGCGGATCGCGGGTGCCACGCCGAATGCCGGCCATCATGGCGTTACCGCGCTGCAGCGGGCCGGCAAGCTGTCCGGCCTGATCACCCAGAACGTAGACGGGCTGCATCAGGCCGCCGGAACCGGTTCGGTGATCGAGCTGCACGGAGGTCTGGATCGGGTGATTTGCTTGCAGTGCAAGCAGATCAGCTGGCGCGAGGAGCTGCACGAGCGGCTGCTGGCGGCCAATCCGGCGGCGGGCGACGCTACCGAGGGTGCGGTCAAGCCGGACGGCGATGTGGAGCTGGCCGACGCCGAGGTCCAGTCGTTCCGGCTCGTCGACTGCTTGGACTGCGACGGGGGCACGCTCAAGCCCGATGTGGTCTTTTTCGGCGAGAACGTGCCGCCCGAGCGGGTTGCCGCCTGCTATGACCTGGTGGAGTCCAGCGAGCTGTTGCTGGTGCTCGGCTCGTCGCTGACTGTGGCCTCAGGTTTCCGCTTCGTTCGGCGGGCCGCATCCCGCCAGATCCCGGTGGTCATCGTCAACCAGGGTGCTACCCGCGGCGACCAGTATGCCGACCTGCGCATCGAGGCTCCGCTCGGCCAGTTGCTGACCGAGCTGGCGGTGCGGATCAGCGACGTCGTCCTTGCCAGCTAACCCGGGACTTGCCAGTTAACCGGGACTTGCCAGCTAACTGAGGAGAGGATCGGCAGATGGATCGGATAAAGCTGGGCGAGCTCGAGGTGTCCAAGCAAGGCCTGGGCTGCATGGGGATGAGCGAGTTCTACGGCAAGAGCGACTGGGACGGCTCGATCGCGACGATCCACCGGGCCATCGAGCTCGGTGTCACCTTCATCGACACCGCCAACGTCTACGGCTCCGGCCACAACGAGGTGCTGGTGGGCAGGGCACTGCACGACCGGCGGGATCAGGTGCAGCTGGCGACCAAATTCGGCATCGACCGCTCCGGCGGGGACGCGGCCAGACTGGTGCGCGGCGAGGCCAGCTACGTGAAGCAGAGCTGCGAGGAATCGCTCGGCCGGCTCGGAGTCGAGGTAATCGACCTGTACTACCTGCACCGACCACCGCAGAACGTCGAGATCGAAGAGACCGTCGGCGCGATGGCCGAGCTGGTCACCGCAGGCAAGGTCCGCTACCTCGGCCTGTCCGAGGTGGACGAGTCGCTGCTGCGGCGTGCGCACGCCGTGCACCCGATCACAGCCGTACAGAGCGAGTACTCGCTCTGGACCCGCGACGCGGAGGTGGTGACCCCGGCGATGGCCGAACTGGGCATCGGTTTGGTGCCGTTCTCACCGCTGGGCAGGGGCTTTCTGACCGGCACCCTCGATCTCGGCTCGTTCGACGAGAAGGACTTTCGGGGCCGCAACCCGCGCTTCCAGGGCGCGGCAGGCACCGCCAACCAGGCGCTGGTCGCCTCGATCCAGGCAGTGGCCGGCCGGCACGGGCTCGCCGCGGCTCAGGTCGCGTTGGCGTGGGTGCATGCGCAGGCCGATCGGCTCGGCGTGCAGATCGCGCCGATCCCGGGCACCAAGCGGGTCAAGTGGCTCGAGCAGAATGTCGCCGCGGCCGAGCTCCGGCTGACCGAGGCGGACCTCGCCGAGCTTGCACCGCTGGCCGATCGAGTGGTCGGTGGCCGTTATTAGCCGGTAAAGCCAACTTCTGTGTGGCGTGCGTCGCTGGTCCGATTGTGAGCTAATGCCGGTGTCGCGTCGGCCCGTGACCTATCGCGGGTTCGCGACGATCCGGAATCGGCTCAACGGAAAGGACTACTCTCCATGCCCGAGCTATCTCCTGAGCGGTCGCCGGTCACCCCGCGGCGGCGGGCCCGCTTGGCGGTGCCCCGATTGCCATTGCTCACCGGCCTGTTCGTCGCAATCGCCGGTCTGCTGTTCGCCGGGGTCAGCACTGCCTCGGCGGCCTACAGCGGCCAGCACCCCGGCCCGGCACACAGCCGACCCGGTGGTACCCCGACCCCACGCAGCGCGGACGAGATCCCGAACCTCACCCTGGTCGAGAACCAGATCAAGGCCTATTACGGCGACACCGTGGCCGCCAACGGCGATCACCTGCCCTCGGCCACCGGCAACTACGCCAAGGAGGTTGCCCGGATCGAGGCCGCCGCCGAGAACTACCTCAAATACCAGCACGGCCACTCCAAGGCCAAGAAAGCTGTCGTCTTCGATGTCGACGACACCACGCTGAACACCTACAACTACGAGATCTTCTCCCAGTTCGCCTACAACCCAACCAGCAACGCCGAGTATGTCAACGACGCCCGGTTCCCCGAGGTCTACGGGATGCCGGCGCTGGCCAGCTTCGCCGCCGCGCATGGGTACGCGATCTTCTTCATCACCGGTCGGCCGGAAGCCCAGCGGGCCGGCACGGTGATCAACTTGGCCAAGGTCGGCTATGCCGCGCCGGACACCGATCACCTGTACCTCAAGAACGCGGCCAATCCGCCGGCCTACCTGCCGTGCGGCTCAACCTGCACCACGACGCAGTACAAGTCCGGAACCCGGGCGCACATCGAGTCACTCGGCTATGACATCGTCGGCAACTTCGGCGACCAGTTCTCCGACCTGGCCGGCGGCTACGGCGACCGCACGTTCAAGATGCCGAACCCGATGTACTTCCTGCCCTAGCCAGCGCTCGGCGGGTCCGGCACTGCTGGCCGTTCGGTCAGGAGTCGCCGGCCGCCGAGCGCTGGCTAGGGCAGGAAGTACATCGGGTTCGGCATCTTGAACGTGCGGTCGCCGTAGCCGCCGGCCAGGCCGACCCTGTGGAAGAACTGCCGCCGGCTGACGCCCACCGTCCATCTCTCCACAGCCCCGCATCATCAGTACGCAAGGCGGCAGGCGCGAAAAGACCCGTGCAGGACGAGACGGCTGGAAGGGCTGATGGCGCCCAGGATTGAGGCGGCTGCGCGCTCAGGCGCCCGTGACGCCCAGGCTGGCTACTCTTCGCCGCCGCCCTGGGCG
>FTJM01373157.1_pt1 | contig 13480 bp, 11 predicted proteins | sample 1658941 | NCBI WGS metagenome assembly FTJM01 (sample SAMEA3914876, study PRJEB12502) | metagenome | biome: forest; material: soil | place: USA | collected 2011-06-22 | depth 0.3 m
GCGCTTGGCGTGCTCGGCGTGGTCCTCGCGGCGCTCGTATGAGATCACCTGGCCGGTCGGGCCGACCGCCCGCAGCAGCGAGCAGGTGAGCGCACCGGAACCGGCGCCGGCCTCGACCACCCGGGCGCCCGGATGGATATCGGCCTGCGCGATGATCTGCGCCGAGTCCTTCGGGTAGATCACCGCGGCGCCGCGGGGCATCGAGAGGACGTAGTCGGTGAGCAGCGGCCGTAACGCTAAGTAGCCGGTTCCTGATGTTGAGTGCACAAGCGAACCCTCGGGCGCGCCGATCAGGTGATCGTGTTCGATGGCGCCGCGGTGGGTGTGAAACTGCTTGCCCGGCTCCAGCGTCACCGTGTGTAGCCGGCCCTTCGGGTCGGTCAGCTGGACCCGGTCACCGACCTGGAACAGGGATCCATCGTCAGAGCTGGGCGCGGGAGTGGGGGCTGGCACTGGCAAAGCCAATCTGTGAGGGCGAGTGAGCATCGAGCGACGGAGGAGCGAGGAGCGGAGCGAGTTGGCGATCGGCGAGTGAGCATCGAGCGACGGAGGAGCGAGGAGCGGAGCGACTTGGCGATCGGCGAGTGAGCATCGAGTGACGTAGGGCCGACTGAGCAGTACGGCACAGGCAGCGAAGGTTAGCGGTTAGTTGGTCGAATAGGGCAATCCGAGCGCCCGGGCGAGATCGCTGATTGCCAGCACTCCCCTGCTGACCCCATCCCGGCCGATGATCAGGTACTCGGTGGCCGGCGTCGTGCGGACCGCGTCGAGAACCGCCTGGCCGGGCAGGTCCTCGGCGATGATCAGGCCAGGCTCCAGCGACCGGGACACCTCGGCAATGGTCACCCAAGGCCGGCGTCGCAATTCGATGCCGGCGACCTCGGCTTCCCGCACCAGGGCCCGGCTCCGGCCGGCCTCGTCAATCACCACGATGCCGGCGGCCCGGATCGCCGCGGCCTGCCGCATCGCCTCGGAGACCGAGGTGCTGGCGGGCAGGTAAATCGATGGCCGGATCAGTCGGATCAGTTGCAGGTCCGCCGTCCGCGCGCCTAGTTCAGCCATCCGCAGGGTCTGGCCGGCGCCGAACCACAGGAAGCCGGCCACCGCGAAGCCGAGCACGGTGGCCACCAGCGTGCTGAGATCCGCCCCGTGCCGTGAGCCGACGGTGGCGTTGCCGACCAGGATCGCCAGCGCGAGTAGCCCGGCCACCACCCGGCCGGACCAGGCGGCGATCCGGACCCCGACCAGCCGTGACCGGGTGACTGACCAGATCAGTGCCTGCACCAACCGACCGCCGTCCAACGGCAGCCCCGGCAGCACATTGAAGATCGCGATCACCAGGTTGCTCCAGGCCAGCAGGACCAGCAGCACACCGGCCGCCGATTCGTGTCCCGGGAGCCGGCCGGCCAGCCAGCAACCCGCCGCCAGCAGGAAGGAGACCAGCGGGCCGGCGACCGCGATCGCGAACTCGTCGCGGGGCCGGCGTGCCTCGCCTTCGATCTCGGACACCCCGCCGAGCAGGAAGACCACGATCCGGCGAACCGGCAACCCGAGCAGCCGGCTCACGGCGGCGTGACCGAACTCGTGCAGCAGCACCGAGGCGCCGAGCGCGACCGAGAAGATCAGCGCCAGCGCGTAGGAACCTGCTGTGGAGGCGCCGGCAATCTGGTCCTTGAGGAACCCGGCATAGCTGACCGTGGTGAACACCACTACCAGCAACCAGCTGGGTGTGATGAACACCGGCACACCGAAGGCCGAGCCCAGCCGGATCAGCCGCGGGCCGGCCGCGGACTCGGCCGGCTTCGCTGGCTTGTCGGGCGACGGGGTGCTCACCAGCTCGATCCTACGGAGCCGCCGGCCGTCGGCTAAGGCCGCGACCAGGCTCGGCCGATGGAGTCTGTGTGATCCGAGTGTCAGGCGCGCCCGCAGCTGTGGCACCGCCTAGCCTTCCTAGTGTGGGCGAACTCGAGTCAGAGCCGGCGGCCAGCGTGGCCGCGCCGGATCTGCACGCCCAGATCCAGGCTCAGATCAAAGCTCAGGTGGCGGCGCGCAAGCATCGCAGCAATCCGGCAGCCTCGAACGGGCACGTCTCGGTAGCCGAGCTGCGAGCCAGTCACCTCAGCGGTCAGTCCATCCACGACACGCCGCCGGCCGGCCAGCGTCTCGGCCTGGCACCGCCGACGGCTCCGCTACCGGTGCCGGGAACGGCACGACACCGGCCGTCGCCTGCGCCGGCGCGGACCGGGACCAGCTGGGCTCGGCAAGCGACCCGGCTGATCATCCTGTTGCTGTTGACCGGTGTGTCGGTGATCGGGTTGCGCAGCTACGTGGTCGCGTCCTACTACATCCCGTCCGCGTCGATGGAGACCACGCTGCATGGCTGCCCGGGCTGCGAGGCGGACATGGTGCTGGTCGACAAGCTGACCTACCGGTTCAAGTCGATCTCGCGGACCGACGTGGTGGTCTTCAACCGCCCGCCGCTCGCGCCGGCCGATGACAAGCAGCTGATCAAGCGAGTCATCGGGCTGCCCGGTGATCTGATAAGCGGGCACGGTGGGCACATCTACGTCAACAACAAGGAACTCATCGAGCCCTATATCAACCCGGCCTGCCACGGCACCGCCGACTTCGCCGCGGTGACGGTCCCGGCGCACGACTACTTCATGATGGGTGACAACCGCTGCGACTCGTTCGACTCGCGAATGTTCGGCCCGATACCGCGCTCCTCGATCGTGGGACGGGCATTCGCGGTGATCTGGCCGACCAAGCACCTGCGCTGGCTGTGAGCGCTGGCTACTCCGGTGCCGCTACCAGGTTCTGTCGGTCACCGCGCCTAGGGTGAGCGCCATGAGCGACACCGAGCTAGCGACCGCCGGCCAGACGCAGCGCCCCGAGCAAATCGGTGGCGCCGAGCAGTCCGGTGGCGCCGAGCAGTCCGGCGCAGCCGAGCAACCGCTGCCACCGGCCATCGTGGGCTCGCTGTCACCCTCGCGCGCTTCGGATTTCAAGACTTGTCCGCTGCTGTACCGCTTTCGCAGCATCGATCGGTTGCCTGAGACGCCAACCAGGGACGCCACCCGCGGCACCGTGGTGCATGCGGTGCTGGAGCATCTTTATGACCTGCCGGCGCTGGCGCGGACCGTCGATCAGGCCCAGGCCGACGTGCTGCCGTCCTGGCAGCAGTTGCTGGCCGACCGTCCGGAGCTCGCGCAACTGTTCCCCGAGGACGGCACTGGTGCTGAACTCGACAGTTGGCTGGAATCCGCCCGCGGCCTGGTAGCCAACTACTTCGCGTTGGAGGATCCGACCCGACTCGAGCCAGAGTCCCGCGAGCAGTTCGTCGAGGTTGTGCTGGACGGCCTGCGGCTGCGCGGTTACATCGACCGGGTGGACGTGTCGCCGGCCGGCGACATCCGGATCGTGGACTACAAGACCGGTTCCATCCCACGGGAGGCGTTCGAGGCCAAGGCGCTGTTCCAGATGAAGTTCTACGCGCTGGTGCTGCTACGCACCCGTGGCGTGCTACCGCGCCAGCTGCGGCTGATCTACCTGGCCGATACCGACACGCTCAGCTACCAGCCCGACATCGAGGAGCTGGCCAAGTTCGAAAAGACCCTGCAGGCGATCTGGAAGGCAATCGCGAAGGCCAGCCTTACCGGTGACTTCCGGCCGAGCCCCTCTCGGCTCTGCGACTGGTGTTCGCATCAGCAGCTATGTCCGGCAAAGGGCGGTACCCCGCCGCCGTTCCCGGCGGATGCGCTGGCTTCGGCGACCGCCGAGCGCCCGCTCGGTGACCCGAGCAAGGTCATCGAACCGGTGCTGTAGCCGATTCGGCGGCGGTGCGGTCGTTGACCAGCGCGATCAGGTCGGCCAGGGTGACGCCCGCCAGCTCGGGCAGCAGCGTTCGGGTCGGCGCCGCAGCGATCGGGACCTGATTCGGCACCGCGATCGTGACACAGCCGGCTGCTTCGGCCGAGGCGATCCCCGCCGGCGAATCCTCGATAGCAACGCAGCGCGCCGGATCGACCCCGAGCCGGCGTGCGGCGAGCAGGTAGCACTCCGGGTCAGGCTTGCCGGCGTTCACCTCGTCGCCGGTGACGAGCGTGCCGAAGGTGCCGGCCGGCAGTTGGTCGGCGACCGCGCTGGCCAGGTTGCGATAGGACATCGTGACCATCGCCATCGGCACCCCGGCCGCCCGGGTTTCGGCAAGCAAAAGCTGGACTCCCGGTCGCCAGGACAGTTCCCGGTGCACGTCGTCGATCACCTCGGCCAGCAGCCGATCGACGATCTCGGCGGGAGTTAGCGGGACCGGACCGTGCTCCCGGATGTAGGCAGCGGACACCAACAACGGTTGGCCCACCAGGGCGTGGGAGTGCCGGTCGCTCCAGGTGCCGCCGAAGGACTCCACCAGCCGATACTCTGCGGCGATCCAGCTCGGCTCGGTGTCGACCAGGGTGCCGTCCATATCCCAGAGCACTGCCTGCAGCGGGCCGGTCACTTGGCTGCGAAGTACTTCGCCTCGGGGTGCGCCACGATAATCGCCGAGGTGGACTGCTCCGGTACCAGCTGGTGTTCCTCGGACAGCTCGACCCCGATCCGGCCAGGTTCGAGTAGCCGGAACAGCTGCTCCTGATCCTCCAGGTTTGGGCACGCCGGGTACCCGAAGGAGTACCGCGAACCCCGATAGCCCTGCTTGAAGATCTCGTCCAGGTCGTTTGCGTCCTCGCCCGCATAGCCCAGCTCATCACGTACCCGGCGGTGCCACAGCTCGGCGAGTGCCTCGGTCAGCTGCACCGACAGGCCGTGTACCTCGAGGTAGTCGCGGTAGTTGTTCGCGGCGAACAGCTCGTTGGCGAATTCCGAGATGCGCCTGCCCATCGTCACCACGTGAAAGGCGACCACGTCGGTAGCACCGGACTCGCGCGACCGAAAGAAGTCGGCCAGGCACAACCGGCGCTCGCGGCGCTGGCGAGGGAACTCGAAGGACTCCCGCTCGCCGCCGTCCTCGCCGAGGATGATGAGCTTGTTTCCCTCGCTCACGCAATGGAAGTAGCCGTAGACCACGGCGGCCTCCAGGATGCCCTCGGTCTGGAACCGGTCCAGCCAGTACCGCAGCCGCGGCCGGCCTTCGATCTCGACCAGCTCCTCATAGCTGGGTCCCTTGCCACCCCGGCCGCCCTTGAGACCCCACTGGCCCATGAACGTTGCCCGTTCGTCGAGCAGGGTCGCGTACTCAGCGAGCGCGATGCCCTTGACCACCCGGGACCCGAAGAATGGCGGGGTGGGTACCGGCACGTCCGCCGCGACGTCGGACCGGGTGCCTTCCAACGGGTCGATCACCGCATCCTCGACTGCCTTGCGCTCGGCTGCGATCCGGGCCGAGCGTTCCCGACGAGCCTTGCGCTCGGCAAGCTTGCGGTTTTCCTCATCGGATAGTTTGGTGTCGTCTGGACCGTTCGGGTTGACTGCCACGCCACCCTTGCGGATAGCCATCAGGGCATCCATCAGCCGCAGCCCGTCGAAGGCGTCGCGGGCATAGCGGACGTCGCCGGTGAAGATCTCGGACAGATCGTGCTCGACGTAGGCCCTGGTCAGCGCGGCACCGCCGAGCAGCACCGGGAACCTGTCCGAGACGCCTCGCGAGTTCATCTCTTCCAGGTTTTCCCGCATCACCACGGTGCTCTTGACCAGCAGGCCAGACATCCCGATGGCGTCCGCATGATGTTCCTCGGCCGCTTCCAGGATCGCCGCGATCGGCTGCTTGATGCCGATGTTGACGACCGTATAGCCATTGTTGGAAAGGATAATATCCACCAGGTTCTTGCCGATATCGTGCACGTCGCCCTTGACCGTAGCCAGCACGATGGTGCCCTTGCCGTCACTGTCGGCCTTCTCCATGTGCGGTTCCAGGTAGGCGACCGAAGTCTTCATCACCTCGGCCGACTGCAGCACGAACGGCAATTGCATCTCGCCACTGCCGAACAGCTCACCGACCGTCTTCATACCCGACAGCAAGGTTTCGTTGATGATCTGCAACGCTGGTTGGTGCTCCAGCGCAGTGTCCAGGTCAGCCTCCAGACCGTTGCGCTCGCCGTCGATGATCCGGCGCTGCAAGCGCTCATCCAGCGGCAGCAGCGCCAGTTCCTCGGCACGGGAAGCCGCGGTGGACTGCGAGGAAACCCCTTCGAACAGCTGCAAGTACCGCTGCAACGGATCGTAGGCCTCGTTCACGCTGCCGTCGGCTTCGGTACTTTCCGGCCGGCGCCGGTCATAGACCAGATCGAGCGCGACCTCGCGCTGGTCGGCCGGGATCTTCGACATCGGCAGGATCTTCGAGGCATGCACGATCGCCGAGTCCAGGCCGGCTTCGACGCACTCGTGCAGGAACACCGAGTTCAACACCTGGCGGGCGGCCGGGCTCAGCCCGAAGGAGACGTTGGATAGCCCGAGGGTGGTCTGCACCTCGGGATGGCGCGCCTTGAGCTCGCGGATCGCTTCGATGGTTTCGATGCCGTCACGCCGGGTCTCCTCCTGCCCGGTTGCGATCGGGAAGGTCAGGCAGTCGACCATGATGTCGGATACCGCGATGCCCCAGTTGCCGGTCAGGTCACTGATCAGCCGCTCCGCGATGGCCAGCTTGGTGTCCTTGGTCCGAGCCTGGCCTTCCTCGTCGATGGTCAGCGCCACCACCGCGGCACCGTGTTCTAGCACCAACGGCAGCATCCGGGCATAGCGCGAAGTCGGTCCGTCGCCGTCCTCGAAGTTGACGGAGTTGACGATGGATCGACCACCAACCATCTCCAAGCCGGCCTCGACCACGTTCGGCTCGGTGGAGTCCAGCATCAGCGGCAGCGTCGACGCAGTGGCGAATCGGCTGGCGAGCTGCAGCATGTCCTCGGCGCCGTCGCGGCCGACATAGTCGACGTTGACATCGAGCACGTGCGAGCCGTCGCGGGTCTGGGACCGGGCGATCTCGACGCACTTGGTGAAGTCACCGGCCAACATCGCCTCACGAAACGCCTTGGAGCCGTTGGCGTTGGTCCGCTCGCCGATCATCAGCACCGACGCGTCCTGGCGGAACGGCACGCTTGCGTAGAGCGAGGCGACGGAGGGCTCGTTGACCGGCCGCCGGCGCGCCGGCGTCAGCCCGTTCACCCGCTCGGCGACCTGGCGGATGTGCTCGGGGGTAGTGCCGCAGCAGCCGCCGACGAAGCCGGTGCCGAATTCGGTGACGAACGATGACAGGGCATCGGCCAGCTCGCTGGGACTGAGCGGGTAGACCGCGCCGTTCGGGCCAAGCTGCGGCAAACCAGCATTAGGCATCACCGAGATGCCGATCCGGGCGTGTTGGAACAGGTAGCGCAGGTGCTCGCTCATCTCGGCCGGTCCGGTCGCGCAGTTCAGCCCGATCAGATCGATTCCGAGCGGCTCCAGCGCGGTGAGTGCGGCGCCAATCTCGGAGCCGAGCAGCATCGTGCCGGTGGTCTCGACGGTGACGTGCGCGATGATCGGCAGCGGCCGGCCCAGGTCGGCCATTGCCCGCTTGGCGCCGATAATCGCTGATTTGGCCTGCAGCAGGTCCTGTGCGGTCTCCACCAGCAACACGTCCGAGCCGCCCTCGATCAGGCCCGCAGCCTCCTGGTAGTAGGCGTCTCGCAGCTTGCGAAAATGGACGTGGCCCAGGGTGGGCAGCTTGGTGCCGGGGCCGATCGAGCCGATCACGAATCGTGGCCGGTCCGGCGTGCTGTAGCCGTCGGCGACCTCGCGAGCGATCCGGGCGCCGCTCGCCGAGAGTTCATGGATCCGGTGCTCGATATCATATTCTGCGAGATTTGCCCAGTTCGCGCCAAAAGTGTTCGTCTCTACCGCGTCGGCGCCGGCCGCGAAGTACGCATCGTGCACCCCGGCGACGACATCGGGTCGGGTGACGTTGAGGATCTCGTTGCAGCCCTCGAGCTCCTCGAAGTCGGCAAGGGACAGATCGGCGGCCTGCAGCATCGTGCCCATCGCGCCGTCGCCAACCAGAACCCGCTCAGCCAGCGCGGACAGGAAGGGGCTTTCGGCGGGATCTATCGGCACTCCCCCAGGTTACCGGGGCTGCCACCGATATTTGGCACCCGCATTGGCAGGGTTTCCGCCGACCTGGCGCCAGCTGGCTGACTCGATCCCGCCAAATCGCGGGAAACCCCACCAGGACGGCCTGTCGCCGACGCGGCCGACCGGCTCGTCCTAAGCTGGACCGATGACGGAATTCGAGAACTGGCCGGAACTCAAGGACCCGGTTCTCGTGGCGGCGTTCGAAGGATGGAACGACGCCGGCGACGCCGCGACGGGGGCGATCGAGCACCTGGAACTCACCTGGCAGGCGACCCCGCTGGCCGCGATAGATCCGGATGACTACTACGACTTTCAGGTAAACCGGCCGACCGTTTCCCAGGTCGACGGGGTGACCCGCCGGGTGAGCTGGCCCACCACCAGGCTGTCGGTTTGTCGGCCGGCCGGTGCCGAATTCGACCTGGTGCTGGTTCGGGGCATCGAGCCGAACATGCGCTGGCGCAGCTTCTGCGAGGAGTTGCTGGAACTCATGCGCGAGCTCGGGGTGCGGACCGCGGTCACGCTGGGTGCGCTGCTGGCCGATTCGCCGCACACCCGCCCGACTCCGGTGACCGGGACCTCCTACGACACCGCCAGCGCCACCCGGTTCGGCCTGGAACGCTCGCGCTACGAAGGCCCGACCGGCATCGTCGGCGTCCTGCAAGAGGCCTGCGTGCTGGCCGGCATCCCGGCAATCTCGTTCTGGGCGGCGGTCCCGCACTACGTGGCGCAGCCGCCGAACCCGAAGGCCACCATCGCGCTACTGCACCGGGTCGAAGAGGTGCTCGACATAGCGGTGCCGCTCGGTGAGCTGCCGGCACAGTCCGATGACTGGCAGAAGCTCGTCAACGAGATGGCCGACGAGGACGAGGATGTGCGGGAGTACATCCGCAACCTCGAGGAGCGCGACGATGACGGCGAGATGCGCGAGGCGTCCGGCGATGCCATCGCCAAGGAGTTCGAGAGGTATCTGCGTCGGCGGGATAAGCCGGACGGTGGCGGCCGGGCCGGATCGATGTAGCCGATGCCGCTGACCGCTCGGGTGGGATCGGCCTCGGACACCGGCCTGCTGCGGGCCGCGAACGAGGACCGGATGACCAGCTCCGCGACGCTGTGTGCGGTGGCCGATGGCATGGGTGGGCATGCCGCCGGTGAGATCGCGAGTCAGCAGGCGATCGCCGAGCTTGAGCAGCTGGCCACGGGCGCTGCGATCCAGGTCGCCGACCTCGACCGGGCGATAGCCAGGGCCAACCAGCGGCTGCTGGAGCTCGGCGATCAGCAGCGCGGCTATCACGGCCTGGGTACCACGCTGACCGGGATCGCGCTGGTAGACGTCGCCGGTCGCGAGCATTGGGCGGTCTTCAACGTCGGCGACTCGCGGGTCTACCGCTTCGCGGACGCGACGCTGCAACAGCTGACCGTCGACCATTCAGTGGTGCAGGAACTGCTCGACACCGGCCGGATATCAGCGGATGAGGCTCGCTCGCACCCGCGTCGCAACGTGGTGACCCGATCGCTTGGCACCGACCCGGCACCGGTCGCCGATATCGAGGTGTACGAGCCGCTACCCGGTGAACGGTTCCTGGTGTGCTCGGACGGGCTTACCAACGAGCTGATCGACGCCGAGATCGCCCAGGTGCTGCGAGCGTTTCCGGAGCCGCAGCACGCCGCCGACGAACTGGTCCGGCGGGCCAACCAGGCCGGCGGTCGGGACAACACCACGGTGATCGTGCTGGAAGCCGGGATCGGTGAAGCACCAGAAGCCGGCCGAGCGACAGCGAGCTGACGAGCGACAGCGCTGGCTACGGCGCGCTAGAGCGCGATCCCGAGCAGCGCGTCGACGGCGTCGCGCACCACCGCGGCCGAATCCGGCAGCGCCGCATCGCTGTGTTGTTCCAGCGCCTGCTCGGCCCAGTGGTCCACCGCGTTGATGGCACCGGCGGCGTCCAGGTCGTCGGCGAGCCGATCCCGGATTCGATCCAGCACCGCAATGCCGTCCGGGGCCACGTCCAGTGCCACCGCGGCTCGCCAGCGCGCCAGCCGTCGCTCGGCCGCCGGCAGCCGGCCGCCGGTCCATTCCCGGTCAGCACGGTAGTGGCCGTCCAGCAGCGCCAACCGGATCGCCATCGGGTCGACGCCGGCGCCGCGCAACTTGGACACGAACACCAGATTGCCCCGTGACTTGCTCATCTTCTCGCCATCCAACCCGATCATCCCGGCATGGCAGTAATGCCTGGCGAACGGCCACTGACCGGTCAACGCCTCGGCGTGCGCGGCGGAATGCTCGTGGTGCGGGAACCGCAGGTCGGAGCCGCCGCCCTGCACGTCGATGCCCATCCCGAGCCGGTTCAGCGCGATCGCCGAGCACTCGATATGCCAGCCGGGCCGTCCAGGGCCGACCGGCGACGGCCAGCTGGGTTCGCCGTCCCGCTTGCCGCGCCAGAGCATCGCGTCCAACGGATCGCGCTTGCCGGGACGATCTGGATCGCCGCCCCGCTCCGCTGACAACCGGAGCATTTCCTCGGCCGGATAACGGGATTCGTAGCCGAAATGGCCGCTGCCACTAGTGGTGGCGTAGATATCGTCGTCCAGCCGGTAAGCCAGCCCGCCAGCCAGCAGCTGGTCGACCGCGGCCGAGATCTCGTCGACCGACTCGACCACGCCCACGTAGTCCTTGGGGGGCAATACCCGCAGGCTGGCCATGTCGGCGCAGTACAGCCGAGTCTCGCGCTCTGCCAGCGCCGTCCAGTCGATCCCGGTCGCGGTAGCCCGTTCGAGCAGCGGGTCATCGACATCGGTGACGTTTTGCACGTAGTGCACTGCATGTCCGGCGTCTCGCCAGACCCGCTGCACCAAATCGAAGGCGAGATAGGTTGCCGCATGGCCCAGGTGGGTGGCGTCGTACGGCGTGATGCCGCACACGTAGAGTCGGGCGGTGCTGCCGGGTGCGGTGGGCCGGATCTCGTCGGTCGCGGTGTCGTAGAGCCGCAGCGGACGGCCAGCACCGGGCAGGGAGGGAACCTCAGGCGTGGACCACGATTGCATGCCCATACGCTAGTGGGAGCCCTGATAGCCGCCGTCGTTTGGGTGCGATTGGTCGCTCCGGTTGGCCGAATCGGGTTCGAGACGGCACGATCAAGCAGGTGGCAGCGTCGAGATACCTGGTGACGGTGAGCAAGCTCATCGCCGCCGACCAGCAAACCCTGTTCGATATCGTTGCGGACCCGACCCAGCACCCGGTCATCGACGGCTCGAACTCGGTCAGAGCACTGCGCGATGGCGGGCCGGACCGGCTCGAGCTCGGTGCGAAGTTCTCGATGGACATGCACCTGGGCGCGAGCTACCGGATCAGCAACACGGTCATCGAGTTCGACGAACCGAATGCTATTGCCTGGCGGCACTTCAACGGGCATGTCTGGCGCTACACCTTCGCCGAGCGGGACGGTACCGCCGAGCCGGCCACTTTAGTGACCGAGCAGTGGGACGCGCGCCCGGCCCGCAGCCCGCTCGCACTGCTCCTGCTGGGCTTCCCGCGCCGGAACCGGGCCGGCATGACCGAGACCTTGAATCGGCTGGAGCGGCTGGCCGTGAGCGCCCGGTAGCCGGATCGGCCGGATCAGTAGGGCGGGTACGGGATGGCCGGCCAATCGGTCGGCGGCATCGGGAACTTGCGTTTGGCGAGCAGCCGCTGCACCCGGCGACCGAGCGCTCGGATCTCGGTGCCGGTCAGTAGCTCCTGCAGCTGCTCAGCCAGCTGGCCGGCCAGCTGCTCGCTCAGCTGCTGCAGCGCGGCCAGGCCGTCGTCCGGGATCAGCTCGCCGGCCCACTGCCAGAGCACCGTGCGCAGCTTGTTGTCCACCCCGAGGGTGACACCGTGATCCACCCCGTAGATATGCAGCTCGCCGTCATGGTGCTCGCTGCGGGCAACCGGCAGCAGGTGCGAGATCTTGCGATCGGAGTTGTTCAGCACCGCGTCCAGCAGCGCCATCCGCTGCAGCTGCCGGAAGCTGCCGGCATTGATTGCCGAGATCACATCGAAGGATTCGTCCTCGGCTATCCAGAGCTGCACCATGCCGGTACCGAGCGGGCCGGCCCGCAGCACTGTCGGCGGCACCAGCTGCCAGCCGGTAGCTGCGCTGATCAGGTAGGCCGCGACCTCGCGCTCGGCCAGCGTTCCATCTGGGTAGTCCCAGAGCGGCCGCTCCCCCGACACCGGCTTATATACGCATGCCGCGGCGAGCTCACCGGATTCGATCCGGCAATACATCGTGGCGTTGGAAGCGGTGGTGACCCGGCCCTCGATGGTCATCTCACCGCAATTGAGCAGGTTGAGCGCCTCGGCCTCCGGCAGGGCCACCGGCGTAGTTAGCTCACTCACTCGATCCCAGCCGCACCTGGCGGCGATACCCGTTGCTGCGCGGGCACACGTGGCCCTGCTGATCCAACGGCTGGTTGCACAGCGGGCATGGCGGCCGGCCAGCGCCGATCACTCGGCGGGCCCGCTCCACGAACTCGGCGGCGGCACGGTGCGCCAGCCGGACCCGGAGCGCATCCGGGCCGTCCTCGGTGTCCTCGAGCAGGGTTGACTCGGCGACCTCGGCAGATTCAGCAGGTGCCTGAGCTTCGATCACGATCAACCCGGCGTCGGTGTCGTAGGCCAAGCCCATCGCCGCGACCCGGAACTCCTCGTCGATCGGATTCTCCAGTGGCTCGCTGTCCGGCACGATCTCGTTCGGCAGCTCGAAACCGGGCTGTGAGGTCATCTCCTCCAGCAGCTGATCCAGCCGGTCGACCAGCACCGCCACCTGGGCCTTCTCCAAGGCGACGCTGATCACCCGGCCGTCATCGGATGCCTGCAGGTAGAACGTCCGCTCGCCGGGTTGGCCGACGGTACCGACAACGAAGCGTTGCGGTTGATCGAAGAAGAAGAACTGGCGGTTCATTGCTACCAGCCTAGACGGCGCCGGCGCCGTCTAGGCTGGTAGCAATGAACCGCCAGTTCTTCTTCTTCGATCAACCGCAACGCTTCGTTGTCGGTACCGTCGGCCAACCCGGCGAGCGGACGTTCTACCTGCAGGCATCCGATGACGGCCGGGTGATCAGCGTCGCCTTGGAGAAGGCCCAGGTGGCGGTGCTGGTCGACCGGCTGGATCAGCTGCTGGAGGAGATGACCTCACAGCCCGGTTTCGAGCTGCCGAACGAGATCGTGCCGGACAGCGAGCCACTGGAGAATCCGATCGACGAGGAGTTCCGGGTCGCGGCGATGGGCTTGGCCTACGACACCGACGCCGGGTTGATCGTGATCGAAGCTCAGGCACCTGCTGAATCTGCCGAGGTCGCCGAGTCAACCCTGCTCGAGGACACCGAGGACGGCCCGGATGCGCTC
>FTJM01001910.1_pt1 | contig 13402 bp, 11 predicted proteins | sample 1658941 | NCBI WGS metagenome assembly FTJM01 (sample SAMEA3914876, study PRJEB12502) | metagenome | biome: forest; material: soil | place: USA | collected 2011-06-22 | depth 0.3 m
CTGCTGGCCTACCTCTTTCTCGGGGTTCAGCTGTGGCTGGGTCAGCCGTTCAGCTCGGCGGACTATCGGACCAGCCTGGTGTACGAACCGCTCACCGTGCTGGCCGCAGCAGCGGGGCTCAGCGCGCTGATCCGGTACCGCCGGCTAGCCCCGGTTCGCGGCGAGATAGCCGTCGATCTCGGCCAGCAGGCCGGCCTTGACCTGGTCCGGAGCGAACGAGGCGGTGACCGCGTTGCGGGCCAGGCCAGCGACACCCGCTCGGTCGAGGCCGAGCAGTTCGGCAGCGATCCGGTACTCGGTGTTGAGGTCGGTGGAAAACATCGGCGGGTCATCGGAGTTGATCGTCACCAGCAGGCCTGCCTTGACCATGTCCGGTAGCGGATGCTCGGCCAGCGAGGGCACCGCCCGGGTGGCGATGTTCGAGGTCGGGCAGACCTCTAGCGGGAGCTGGTTCGCCGCGAGGTATTCGAGCAGTTCGGCATCCTGGGTTGCCGATGTGCCGTGCCCGATCCGCTCGGCACCGAGGCTCCGGATGGAGTCCCAGATCGTCTCTGGGCCGGTGGTCTCGCCGGCATGCGGCACGCTGTGCAGGCCGATCGCTCGGGCCGCGTCGAAGAACGGGGCGAACTGCGCTCTGGGCACGCCGACCTCAGGGCCGCCCAGGCCGAAGCTGATCAGGCCGTCCGGGGTCAGCTCGGTGGCGATCCGGGCGGTCTCGATCGCCGACGGCAGCCCGGCCTCGCCGGGGATGTCGAAGCACCAGCGCAGCACGATGCCGAGTTCCCGCTCGGCGGCGATCCGAGCGTCCTCGATGGCTTCCAGGAACGCCTCGGCGGCGATGCCACGGCTGACCGAGGAGTACGGGGTGATGGTCAGCTCGGCGTACCTGATGTTCTGCCCGACCATGTCGCGGGCGACCTCGTAGGTCAGGGTCCGGACGTCATCGGCATCCCGGATCAGGCCGACGACCGACAGGTAGACCTGGATGAAGTGTGCGAAGTCGCTGAACGTGAAGTAGTCGGCCAGCAGGTCGGCGTCGTCCGGTACACCGGCTGACGGATGCCGGGCGGCGAGCTCAGCGACGATCCGGGGCGAGGCCGATCCGACGTGATGGACGTGCAATTCGGCCTTGGGCAGGCCGGCGATGAAGTCGGTGAGCGTGGTGGTCACCGGCAAAGTGTCGCATTTCCTGCTGTTAGCCGGGCGACCAGCTGTCAGAGCTCGCCCAGTGCGGTGACCGGGTTCTGCACGCAATCAGCGACGAACCGCAGGAACCCGCCAGCCACGCCGCCATCGCAGGCACGGTGGTCGAAGGCCAGCGTGAGCTCGGTGACCTTGCGGATCGCGAGCTGTCCGTCCAACACCCACGGCCGATCCATGATCCGGCCGATGCCTAGCATCGCGACCTCCGGGTAGTTGATGATGGCGGCCGAGCCGTCCACCCCGAATACCCCGTAGTTGTTCACCGTGAACGTGCCACCAGACAGCTGCGCCGGGGTGAGGCTGCCGGCTCGACCGGCCTCGGTGCGCTCGGCCAGCGCCGCCGAAAGTTCGCGGGTGCTCAGCTTCTGGGCATCGTGCACCACCGGCACCAGCAGGCCGCGGCTGGTCTGGGCGGCGAAGCCCAGGTTCACGCCAGCCAGCAGTTCGACCGCGTCCACGCCGACCCGGCTGTTCAACTCGCGGTAGTGCCGCAAGCCCAGGATGCAGAACCGGGCGACCAGGGCCAGCACGCTGACCGGACGATCGGGCGCGGCGGCGTTCAGGGTCCGTCGAGCTTCGAGCAGCGCGGTGGCATCGACGTCCAGCCAGACGGTGGCTTCCGGGATCTCCCGACGCGATCGGCTCAATCGCTCGGCGGCAACCCCACGCAGGCCGGTCAGCGGGATCCGTTCGGGTGCTGGCTGGGTTGCCGGCTGAGCACCGGCTGTCGAACGGCCGTGCGCCTCGACGTCACAGCGACGAATGACGCCGGAGGGATCGGTGGCGCGAACGGTCGCCAGGTCGATGCCCCGATCACGGGCGAGCTTGCGCACCACCGGCGAGATGACTCCGATAGCCACCGACTGCGGGGTGTTGGCCACCGTGGCGGCGGCTAACACTCCGCCATCGAGCGACGGTGCCAGGCCGGCCTCGATGGCGGGGTCGGCCGAGGCAGGTGAGGCCGACTTGCGTAGCCGGCCGCGGCGCCGGGCCGGAGCGGCCGAGGTGCCATAGCCGATCAGCACATTGCCGGAATACTCCGATGAAATGACAGCTTCAGCAACGGCATCCTCAGCAACCGCATCAGCCGCGACCACGGTGATCAGCGGTGAGCCGACCAGGACCCGCTCACCGGGCTTGCCGAATACCGCGGTCACCGTGCCGGCAAAGGGCACCGGCACTTCGACCGACGCCTTCGCGGTCTCCACCTCGACGACCGGCTGGTCGACGGTCACGGTGTCACCGACGGCGACCAGCCAGCTGATGATCTCAGCGTCGGTCAGGCCCTCGCCCAGGTCGGGCAGCAGGAAATCGGCCATCAGCTGAGGCCACATAACGGCTCAGTGACGGTGTCGTCGAACTGCAACCGATCGATCGCGTCCAGGATCCGGTCCACCGATGGCAGGTGGTGGGCCTCCAGCATCGGTGGCGGGTACGGGATGTCGAGACCGGTGACCCGGCCAATCGGAGCCTGCAGCTGGTGAAAGCACTGCTCGGTCAACCTGGCCACCACCTCGGCCCCGAAGCCGGCGAACCCGCTTGCCTCGTGCACCACCACCGCGCGGCCGGTTCGGCGCACCGAAGCGGCAACCGTCTCGTCGTCGAACGGGCTGAGCGTGCGCAGGTCGATCACCTCGACCGAGATGCCGTCTTCGGCAGCCGCAGCGGCCGCTTCCAGCATGGTGGTAACCATCGCTCCATAGCCGATCAGGCTCACGTCAGTGCCGCCCCGGCGCACCAGGGCGCTGCTGAAATCAGCCGCGGCGGTCGCGGCGATCTCCTCCTTCGCCCAGTACCGGCGCTTGGGTTCGAGGAAGATCACCGGGTCGTCGCAGCCGATGGCCTGCCGCAGCATCCAGTACGCATCCGAGGCCGAGCCGGGCGCAACGACCCGCAGGCCGGGGGTATGTACCCAGTAGGCCTCGGAAGAATCGCAGTGATGCTCGACACCGCCGATGCCGCCGCCGTACGGGATGCGGATCACTACCGGCAGCGCGATCTTGCCCCGGCTGCGGTTGTGCAGCTTGGCCAGGTGCGAGGTGATCTGCTCGAAGGCGGGGTAGGAAAATGCGTCGAACTGCATTTCCACGACCGGGCGCAGGCCGTGCATGGCCATCCCGATAGCGGTGCCGACGATGCCTGATTCGGCGAGCGGCGAGTCGAAGACCCGATCGTCGCCGAACTCCTTTGCGAGCCCGTCGGTCACCCGGAACACCCCACCCAGCGCGGCAACGTCCTCGCCGTACAGAACCATCCGGGGTTCGGCGCGCAGCTCGTCGGCCAGTGCCCGGTTCAACGCGCCTGCCATGGTCAGCTCGCCGAGCCGGCCGGTTGCGATGCCCTCGACGATCGCGGTCACGAGGGGAGTTCCGAGTTCAGTTCGGCGGCCAGCAGCCGAGCCTGCCGGCGCAGCGCCCGGGTCGGTTCGGTATAGACGTGCTCGAACAGCTCGGCGGGGTCCGTCGCAACCTCGGCGTTCATCGCCGCCCGCAGCCGCTCGGCCTTGGTCTCGGCCTCGTCGAGCACCTCGGCCAGCCGCGCATCATCGAGAATCCCGTTATCCTGCAGGTACTTCTGCAAGCGGTCTAGCGGGTCGCGGTCCAGCCACTGGGCGACCTCGGAATCGTCTCGATAGCGGGTCGCGTCGTCGGCATTGGTATGTGCCTCGATCCGGTAGGTCAGCGCTTCGATCAGGGTCGGGCCGCCGCCGCTCCGGGCTCGCTCGATCGCCTCGGTCATCGCGCTGTGCACCATCGCCGCGTCGTTTCCATCGATCAGTACGCCGGGCATGCCGTAGCCGATGCCCTTGTCGGCTAGGTGCTTTGCGCGAGTCTGCTTGGCCAGCGGGACCGAGATCGCATAGCCGTTGTTCTGCACCAAAAACACCACCGGTGCTTGCCAGACCGCGGCGATGTTGAGCGCCTCGTGGGTGTCGCCCTCGCTGGTGGCGCCGTCGCCGACCAGCACCACTGCGACGGTGTCCTCGCCAGCCAGCCGGGCTGCGTGCGCCAAACCAACCGCGTGCAGCGTGTTGGTGGCCAGCGGGGTGCACTGGGTGGCGGTCCGGTGCAGGTACGGGTCATAGCCGCAATGCCAGTCGCCGCGCAGCAGGGTGAGCACCTCGACCGGATTGATACCCCGGCTGACCATCGCCATCGAATCCCGGTAGGTCGGGAACAGCCAGTCGCGCTCGGCCATCGCGGTGACCGCACCGATCTGGCAAGCCTCCTGGCCGCGCGCGGACGGGTACACCGCGAGCCGTCCCTGCCTGGTCAGCGCGGTCGACTGGCTGTCGAAGCGCCGGCCGACCACCATCCGGCGGTGCAGTTCGAGCAGTATCTCGTCCGACGGCATCCGCTCGGCCGAGCCTGCTGGGCGCCCGCCGGCATCGATCAGGCAGCGTGGTTCCGGCGTGGGCAACATGGCGTCGGTGCTGATGGCCGTCATCTGCCAAGTGTCCCGCCGTCAGGTCCATTCCTCCAGAATCCTGACCTGACTCAAGACATTCGGCTGGGATCCAGCTAGCATCCTGCAGTATGTCCAGCGAGAAGCCCGCCCGGGCGGTGGAAGTCAGACGACCGGTTTCATTGGATGACACCGACCGCGCGGTGATCGCACAGCTCCGCGCCGATGGCAGGCTGTCGATGCGGGCGCTCGCCGAGAAGCTGCACATCTCGCGGGCCAGCGCCTACACCCGGGTCGAGCGGCTGGTCAGCGAAGGCGTTATCACCGGCTACTCGGCCCTGATCGATCCGGAGCGTTACGGATTCGGGATCTCGGCTTACGTCTACCTCAAGATCAGCCAGCATTCCTGGAAAGCGGTGCGCCGGCGGATCCTGCAGATCCCCGAGGTCTGGCACTGCGCGCTGGTATCCGGCGACAACGACCTGGTGTTGCTGGTCCGTACCCACGATGCGGCCAGCATGCGGGACCTGGTGCTGAACACCTTCCAGACGATGCCGGATGTGCTGTCCACCCAGACCGTGCTGATACTCGACGAGCTGACCGTGCCGGGCGAGTGATCCGGCGTGGCGCACCGGCCGGCGCCGTTACGAGGATCAGCAATACGCCGGGCGACCCTGCCACGAACAGCCGGTGAATGTCGGGTAAGCGGCGTTCTACTTGGACGTCCGGGCAACTAGGGTAAGCAAATGGGCATCCCAAATGTCAGCCTGAACAACGGCGTGCAGATACCCCAGGTGGGCTTTGGCGTGTTCCTGATCCCGGACTCGGAAACCAAGGCCGCAGTCAGCACCGCGCTGCGGGCCGGCTACCGCCACCTGGATACCGCCAAACTGCACCAGAACGAGGCTGCGGTCGGTGCCGCCATCGCCGAATCCGGCATCGCCCGGGACGAGCTGTTCGTCACCAGCAAGATCTGGAACTCCGACCAGGGTTTCGCCGAGGCGACCGAAGCATTCCAGACCTCGCTGGATCGCCTTGGCCTGCAGATGCTGGATCTGCTGCTCATCCACTGGCCAGCGCCGGCGCTGAACCGCTACGTCGACACCTGGCGGGCGTTGGAGAAGCTGCAGGCCGACGGCCGGGTGCGGGCGATCGGGGTTTCCAACTTCGCCGAGGAGCACCTGCGGCGGCTGTTCGACGAGACGTCGGTGGTGCCGGCAATCAACCAGATCGAGCTGCACCCGTTGCTGCCGCAGGCCGAGTTGCGGGCCTTTCACGCCGCCCATGGCATCGTCACCGAGGCCTGGTCGCCGCTGGCGCGGGGCGGGCCGGTGCTGTCCGATCCGGCGATCACCGGCATCGCCGACCGGCTCGGCAAGAGCCCCGCTCAGGTCGTACTGCGCTGGCATCTGGAGCTGGGCAACGTGATCATTCCCAAGTCGGTCACGCCGGCTCGGATCGTGCAGAACTTGCAACTGTTCGACTTCACGCTGAGCCCGGCGGAGATCGCGGCAATCAGCGCGCTGGAGACCGGCGACCGGATCGGGCCCAACCCGGTGACCTTCAGCCGCTCCTGAGCCCTGGATCGGCCCCGCTCAGTGGAAGATTAGCCACCCCGGCGGTGGCCAATCTTCCGTTGATCTTGCGCCAGCGCTGCTGCGACGATGGCGCGCGCCTCGTCCTGGATCACCGCCAGCTGCTCCGGGCCGTCGAAGGACTCGGCGTACAGCTTGTAGACGTCCTCGGTGCCCGAAGGTCGGGCGGCGAACCAACCCCGCTCGGTGGTCACCTTCAAGCCACCGATCGCGGCCCCGTTGCCCGGCGCGCTGGTCAGCCGGGCGGTGATCGGCTCACCGGCCAGTGTCGAGGCGGTGACCTGATCGGGCGAGAGCTTGCCGAGCACCGCCTTCTGTTCCCGGCTGGCCGGCGAATCGATCCGGGCATAGGCCGGCTCGCCGAACCGCGCGGTCAGTTCGCGGTAGTGCTCGGACGGCGACTTGCCGGTTACCGCAAGGATCTCCGAGGCGAGCAGGCACAGGATCAGCCCGTCCTTGTCGGTGGTCCACACCGAGCCGTCGCGCTGCAGGAAGGACGCTCCGGCCGACTCCTCGCCACCGAATCCGACCGAACCGTCCAGCAGCCCGGGCACGAACCACTTGAAGCCGACCGGGACCTCGATCAGCTGGCGTCCCAGATCGGCCGCCACCCGGTCGATCATGGACGAGCTGACCAGGGTCTTGCCGATCGCGGCATCGGCCCGCCAGCCGGGCCGGTGGCCGTAGAGGTAGCCGATCGCCACTGCCAGATAGTGATTCGGGTTCATCAAGCCGGCATCGGGGGTGACAATGCCGTGCCGGTCGGCGTCGGTGTCGTTGCCGGTCGCGATGTCGAAGTCATGCTGGCGGCGAATGAGCGAGGCCATCGCGGACGGCGACGAGCAGTCCATCCGGATCTTGCCGTCCCAGTCCAGGGTCATGAAGCCGAATTGCGGGTCGACGTCCGGGTTCACCACGGTCAGGTCGAGGCCGTACCGGGACGCGATCTCACCCCAGTACGCCACCGAGGCGCCACCGAGCGGGTCGGCACCGATCCGCACTCCGGCCTCGGCGATCGCGGGCAGGTCCAGCACCCCGGCAAGGGCGGTGACGTAGTTGCCGAGAAAGTCGTATCCGGCTACGTAGTCCGAGGCCAGTGCCTGGTCATAGGTCACCCGGCGCAGCCCGGTCAGCCCGGCCGCGAGTAGCTGGTTGGCCCGGTCCTGGATCCAGCCGGTGATCTCGGTGCCGGCTGGGCCACCGTCCGCTGGGTTGTACTTGAAGCCGCCGTCACCAGGCGGATTGTGCGAAGGGGTCACCACCACGCCGTCGGCCCGGTGCGCCGGAGTTCCGGCGTTGTGAGCCAGGATCGCGCGGGATACCGCCGGGGTCGGGGTGAACCCGCCGCGAGAGTCGACCAGCACCGGTACTTCGTTGGCGGCGAACACCTCCAGTGCGGCCTGGGTCGCCGGCTCGGACAGGGCGTGGGTGTCCGCGCCCAGGTACAGCGGCCCGTCGATGCCGTGCCGGGCCCGGTACTCGCAGATCGCCTGGCTGGTGGCAACGATGTGGTTCTCATTGAACGTGGTGTTCAGCGAGGAGCCGCGATGTCCGGAGGTGCCGAAGCTGACCCGCTGTTCGGGCACCGATACGTCGGGTTTGTTGGCGTAGAACGCCGTGCTGAGAGCTTCGACGTCGACCAGGTCGGCTGGTTGAGCCGGTTGACCGGCTCGCGAGGAGTTCGGCATACCCAATCCAACCACGCACGGTTCTGACAGGATCAGGTTCATGCGAGTGCTGGTGGTCGACGACGAGCCGCAGCTGGTGCAGGCGCTGACCATGAACCTGCGCGCCCGCCGGTACGAGGTGCACGCGGCCAGTTCTGGCACGGCCGCGCTGCAGGTCGCCGCGGAATACCCGCCAGACGTGGTGCTGCTCGACCTCGGGCTGCCCGATATGGACGGTGTCGAGGTCATTCACGGCCTGCGAGCAGCCAGCGCCGCACCGATCATCGTGCTCTCCGGCCGGATCGGTGGCACCGACAAGGTCGGTGCCCTGGATGCCGGCGCCGACGACTACGTGACCAAGCCGTTCGGGATGGACGAGCTGATGGCCCGGATCCGCGCGGTCGCCCGGCGCTCCGCGCACGACGCGGCTGCCGGCCAATCGGCGGTGCAGATCGGCGACTGGCTGGTGGACCTGGCCGCACACCGGATCGCCGGTCCATACGGCGCCGAGCAGCGGCTGACCAAGATCGAGTGGCAGTTGCTGGAGCGGCTGGTCCGCCATCCTGGTCAGCTGGTCACTCAGCGGCAGCTGCTCGCCGAGGTGTGGGGCCCGCAGTACGTCAACGAGTCCGGTTACCTGCGCTTTCACTTCGGCCAGTTGCGGCGCAAGCTCGAGTCAGATCCGGCCCGGCCACGCCACCTGATCACCGAACCGGGCATCGGCTACCGCTTTCATACCTGAGCGGTTCGGTGCCGGTTAACGGCCAGCTCATGCGTTCTGGTAGAGTGAGTTCAGCAGTTCACCTCGTAGCTGCCCCGGTTTAGCTCGCGTAGCTACCGGGATCCGATTTCGAAATGCAGATCAGCAATCTTCGTAACGAATGACGGAATGTGGTACGCCCGTGGCCAGCTCGATCGGTCGCGGTACAACTGAAAGGAGCCCGCTATGAATGACGGCTTCGGACCCTGGGACGACTGAGTCCCAACGTAGGAAGGCCCCCTCGCACCCAGTGCGAGGGGGTTTTGCTTTTCGCCGGGTCATCGCTGGACCAGGTAGCTAGCGGGTCGGCCGGGAATTGAGGTTCCAGTAGCCCTTGGCGTACACCCTGGAGCGGTCGAGTCCAAACCGGCTGAGCGAATCGCGCAGTGCCACCACCGCCCGGGATTCGCCGAGCAGATAGGCATAGCCGGCCCCGTCGCCCGGCGTGAAGCTGGCAATCGCTTCGCCCAGAATGGTTGCGGTTCCGGCCGGCTGATCACCGCGAACCAGCCACCGCACGTCGGTGTTATCCGGCAGCGGGTAACGCTCGGCCGGGTCCGAGATCTCGGCAAACACCGCAAGCCGCCGGCCGACCGCGCCCAGTGCCTCGGCCAGCGCCCCGATGGCCGGCAGCCCCGACTCGTCGGTCAACCCGAGCAGCCAATCGGCCGGAGCCAGCTCGATCTCACCGCGTGGGCCGAAGAACGTCACCTGATCACCGAGCTGCAGGCCTGCTGCCCAGCTCGATCCCGGCCCGTGACCGTGCAGCACAGCATCGATCAGCATTGTGTCGCCGGTCACCGAGCGGACGGTGTAACGCCGGCGGACCTCCCGATCCTCGCCGGCCAGCACCACCGCGATATCGCTGGCCAGTGGCCAGGACGTCCCGGCAAGCTGGGGTGCGCTCAGTGCGATCCGTCGCATCCGTGGTGACAGCGCGATGAGATCGGTAACCGTGGTGAGGAATTGGCCGGTTCGAGTGACGTGTTGGACTCCAGGCATGATGGAAATCAGCATGCCACTGTCAGCCAAGCCCGCAGCCGCGGACCGGCCATCCAGACCACGAGGAGTTCCATGCCCATCGAATTGAAGAAGGTCGCCTACACCACCTCCGCCACCGCGCGCGGCGGTCGTGCTGGGCATGTCAAGAGCGCCGATGGGCTGGTCGAGTTCGATCTCGCGCAGCCGGGCACCACGCCGGAGCCGGCCGTGAATCCCGAAACGCTGTTCGCCGCCGGCTACGCCGCGTGCTTCCAAGGCGCGCTGGCGAACCGGGCCAAGACCAAGGGCGTGGACACCTCCGATTCAACGGTTACCGCGAATGTCTCGTTCGGGCCGTCCGAGGATGGCGGCGTCGGCCTGGCGGTTGAACTCGACGTGAACATTCCCGGTGTCGATCCGGCCCAGGCGCAGGAACTGGTCGACCTCGCTCACCAGTTCTGCCCGTATTCCAAGGCCACCCGGGACAACATCGTAGTGACGTTCAAGCTCAGCTAGCTCTGGGTAGCGCTTGGTGTCGGCCGCCCCCGGCCGGAGGAGCATGATAAGTCGGTGGCAATCAGCGTCTTCGATCTGTTCTCGGTAGGCATCGGCCCGTCCTCCTCGCACACGGTCGGGCCGATGCGGGCCGCGCGCACGTTCGCCGAAGGTCTGCTGGCCGACGGGCTGATCGATCAGGTCGGCCGGGTTCGGGTCGAGCTGTTCGGTTCACTCGGCGCGACGGGGCGGGGCCACGGCTCGGATCGGGCCGTGGTGCTCGGGTTGGAAGGTCAGAGCCCGGAGAGCGTGGACACGGCCGCCGTTCGTCCGAGGTATGACGCGGTCCGAGCTGCCCAGGAGGTGCAGCTGCTCGGCAAGTATCCGGTCCTGCTCGGCGAGGGTGACCTGATCCTGCACCGGCGCACCACGTTGCCGTTTCACCCGAACGGGATGCGGTTCACCGCGTTCGGCGTGGACGGTGAGCAGCCGGTCAGGGAGCGCACGTTCTACTCGGTGGGCGGTGGCTTCGTGGTGGACGAGACCGCGACCGGAGCTGACCGGATCAAGCTGGATGACACGGTGCTGCCCTACCCGTTCACCACCGGCGCCGAGCTGTGCGCGCATGCCGCCGAGACCGGGCTGTCCATCTCGGAGCTGATGCTGCAGAACGAGCTGGTCCGTCGCCCCGAGGCGGACGTCCGGTCGGGGCTGCTGCACATCTGGCAGGTGATGCAGGACTGTGTGGCTGCCGGCTACCTCAACGAAGGTGTGCTGCCCGGCGGTTTGAAGGTCAGGCGGCGGGCACCGGAGCTGTACCGGACGCTGGCCGGTGAATCGTTCTCGACCGATCCGTTGCGGGTGATCGACTGGGTGAGCCTGTTCGCGCTTGCCGTGAACGAGGAGAACGCGGCCGGTGGCCGGGTGGTGACCGCTCCGACGAACGGAGCCGCCGGGATCATTCCGGCGGTGCTGCTCTACTACCGCAGGTTCGTGCCGGGGGCGACTGACGACGGGGTGGTGCGATTCCTGCTGACCTCGGGCGCGATCGGCGTGCTCTACAAGGAGAATGCCTCGATCTCCGGTGCCGAGGTCGGCTGCCAGGGCGAGGTCGGCTCGGCCTGCTCGATGGCTGCCGGAGCGCTGTGCGAGGTGCTCGGCGGCACGCCTACCCAGGTCGAGAATGCCGCCGAGATCGGCATGGAGCACAACCTCGGGCTGACCTGTGACCCGATCGGTGGTCTGGTCCAGGTTCCCTGCATCGAGCGCAATGCGATGGCAGCGGTCAAGGCCATCAACGCCGCCCGGATCGCGTTACGTGGTGACGGCCGGCACATCGTCAGCTTAGACAAGGTGATCAAGACCATGCGCGACACCGGCGCCGACATGAAGGTCAAATACAAGGAGACCTCACGCGGCGGACTGGCGGTCAACGTCATCGAATGCTGAGCCGGCTCCGGTAGCCCTGGCGAGCGGACTGGCCAGCAGCCCGGCGAGTCAACCGGAACTGGCCCGGATCGCGTGAAAGCATCGCGGTCAGCCAGGAATGGATGACCAACGTGCCGCGTAGCAGACTGACCGGGCTCGATGGGCTCCGAGCGCTGGCTGTGCTGGCCGTTCTGGTCTTCCATGCCGACTCGTCGATGCTGCCCGGCGGCTTCCTCGGGGTCGATCTCTTCTTCGTGATCAGCGGCTACCTGATCACGCGGATCCTGCTGCGCGAACTCGCGCACACCGGCGGGCTGGACCTGACCCGGTTCTACCTGCGCCGGGCCGGCCGGCTGCTGCCAGCTGTGCTGGTGCTGCTGGTCGTGGTGACCGCGGCCGGCCAGTTCGTCTGGCGCGATGAGACCGCGACCATGCGAGCGAGCGTGCTGGCCACGCTTGGCTACGTGGGCAACTGGTGGTTGATCGGGGCGCACCAGTCCTACTTCGTCAGTTCTGGCCGGCCGCCGATGCTGCAGCACCTGTGGTCGCTGGCCATCGAGGAGCAGTTCTACCTGCTCTGGCCGCTGGCCCTCTTGCTGGTTGCGGCGGGCTCGCACCGCTGGTGGCGCCGGATCGGGCGAGCCGAGCCCGGTTCGGCCTACCCGGACCGCTGGCCGCTGCCGCGCAGGTTCGGCCGGGTCGCAGCGATCTCGGTCCTGCTGGCATTCGGTTCGGCTGCCGCGATGGCGGTGCTGGCCATCCGCAACAATGTGCCATTCGCCGCCGATTCGTCCCGGGTGTATTTCGGCAGTGACACGCACTCGATGGGGCTGCTGTTGGGCGCGGCATTCGGTGCGCTCGCGGAGCGGCTGGACCTGCAGCCGCCGCGCAGCTGGCGGGTCCGGCGCTGGTTCACCGATCTGGTCGGACTGGTTGCACTGGCCGGGATGGCGATTCTGGTGTACCGGGTCGATGAGTTCTCCGCCGCCCTTTACCGCGGTGGCTTTCTCGGCGTGAGCGCGGTCGCGGTGGTGCTGGTGGCCACCGTGGCCCGTACCGGCAGCCGGTTGGGCTGGCTGCTGGACCGCCAACCGTTGCGTTGGCTGGGCGACCGGTCCTATGCGGTGTACCTGTGGCACTGGCCGGTGATCGTCGTGACCCGGCCAGGGATCGATCTGCCGGAGAGCCGGTGGCTGGTCCTCGGGATTCGGGTACTGGTTCCGCTGGCCTTGGCCGCGGCCAGCTACCAGCTCGTCGAGCGCCCGGCTCGCCGGTTGGTGGCTCGCTTCGGCGGCCTTCGGGTCCGCCGCCAACCCGGATCGATCCGGCGACTATTGCTGCCGCGGTTAGTCGGGGCCACCGGCCTGGCGGCGCTGTTGATCGCACTGATCGCGATCCCGCAGCCGAGGCACGGTGCCGATCTCGCGCCGGTGGCCGCGGTGGATCGCTCGGTCTCGCTGGCCTCGGACGTCCCAGCACTCGGCACACCCGCTTCGAGCACGCCAGCTTCGAGTGCGGCAGCGCGGCTGCATCCAAAGGTCGGATCGCCAGTCGGACCCGCGCGCTCGGCGCAGCCCAGACGGGTTGCCCCGGTGCCACCGGTGACGCCAGCCAAACCCGCGGTCACCGGGTTCGGGGACTCGGTGATGCTCGGTGCGGGTTCCAGCCTGGCCAACCTCTTCCCACACTGCGATCTGCATGCGGTGGAGGGACGCCAGCCGTACCTGACGCTGGCCGATGTACGTGCTGGCCACGACGCTGGACGGCTGGCCGCGGTGGTGGTGATCCATACCGGCAACAACGGCATCATCCGGGCTGGCGATCTCAGTGACACCCTTTCGCTGTTGCGTGATCGGCAACGGGTGGTG
>FTJM01000021.1_pt1 | contig 13369 bp, 11 predicted proteins | sample 1658941 | NCBI WGS metagenome assembly FTJM01 (sample SAMEA3914876, study PRJEB12502) | metagenome | biome: forest; material: soil | place: USA | collected 2011-06-22 | depth 0.3 m
CTCGTCACCCACACACGGCTCACGGAACTGCCGGCCGAGCCCGCCACGGCGGCCCTGGCCGAAGCGGCGCGGCGTTCGGCGTTCCCGCAGGTGCGCAACGTGGCAACGGTGGGCGGCAACCTGCGGTCGCTGGATTTCGCCCAGGCCGACCTGGTGCCGGCACTGCTCGCCGCGGAGGCCACCATCGTGCTGCGCCGAGCCGGTGGCACCGAGCGGCTGCCGATTGCCGACTATCACCAGAGCCGGCACGGCCGGCCGGCAGACGAGCTCGTGGTCGGCGTCGAACTGGCCGGCCAGCCAGCTCGGTCCTCCACCTACGAGCGGTTGACCATCCGGGCCAGCGGCGAATATGCCGTGGCAGCCCTGGCAATCTCCATCGACCGGACACCGGACGGGGCCATCTCGGCAGCCCGAATCGCGGTCGGCAGCGTGGAGCCCGAAGCCCGGCTGCTGACCGAGGCGCCGCAACTGCTGGCCGGCCAGCTGCCCACCGCCGAACTCGTTGCCGCGCTCGGCCAGGCGATCGCGGCGGAGATCTCGCCGCGCGATGGCATCGATGCGCCTGCCTGGTACCGCAAGGCGGTATTGCTGGCGATGACCCAACGGGCACTTGCCCGGCTGCTCGAGCCGGGCGGCAATGCCGCTACCAGCGCCGCTACCAACGCCGCTGCGAACACCACGGAGGCCCAGTGACCCACAGCCTGACTGTCAACGGCATGCAGTGTCACACCGACCTGCCTGCGCTGACCCCGCTGATCCAGCTGCTCCGCGAGGAACTGGAACTGCGCGGCACCAAGCCCGGCTGTGGCGAAGGCCGCTGCGGGGCGTGCACGGTGCTGCTCGACGGCCGCCCGGTCGCGTCCTGCCTCATCCCGATCGCCAATGCAGTCGGCGCCGACATCCGCACGATCGAGTCGCTCGCCGGGCCGGACCGGCCACTGACACCGGTGCAGGACGCGATGCTCGAATGCGGCGGCGTGCAATGCGGTGCCTGCACGCCGGGCGTCGTGATGACTCTGACCGCGCTGCTCGACAGCGGCGTCGAGCTGACCGACAGCTCGGTGCGGGCTGCGCTGACCGGCAACCTGTGCCGCTGCACCGGCTACCACAAGATCGTCGATGCGGCCCTGCGCGCCGGGGCGGAGGCAGCGAAGTGAGCCAGCTCATCGGCCAGAACGTCCGGCGGGCCGACGGCGACGCGAAGGTTCGGGGCACGGCCACCTACGGCATGGACTACCGCGAGCCCGGCATGTTGCACGCCCGGCTACTGCGCTCACCGGTGCCCGCCGGGCGGATAGTGCGGCTGGATACCGGCCGGGCCGCGGCGATGCCGGGAGTGCGGGCGATCGCGACCGCCGCCGATGCGCCGGGCCTGTCCGGCTGGGTGCTCAAGGATCAGCGGCTGATGGCTGAGCGAGAGGTCCGCTACGTCGGTGAGCCGATCGCCGCGGTCGCTGCCGACACCGTCGAGCAGGCCGAGGCGGCGGTGGCGGTCATCGACTGCGAGATCGAAGCGGAGCCACCGATCCTCGACGTGCACGCCGCGCTCGCCACCGGTGCCCGGCTGATCCATCCGGATTGGGCGTCCTACACCACCATCGTGCCGGCTCCGCGTGGCGGCAATGTGGCCTGGCAGGCCACCCTCGATCGGGGCGATGTCGAGGGCGCCTTCGCCGCCGCGCACCTCGTGGTCGAGGACGAGTTTCGCACCCAGCGCCAGCACACCTCGCCGATCGAGCCGCACGTGGCCGTCGCGCGGTACGAGAACGGGCGCTACGTGGTGCACTCCCCAACCCAGTACCCGTTCCTGGTCCGCGATCGGATCGCCGACCTGCTGGGTGTGCGGTACTCCGATGTACGGGTCATCGTGCCCACCATCGGCGGTGGTTTCGGCGGCAAGATCGACGCCCAGCTGGAGCCGTTCGTCTGCCTGCTGGCCCGAAAGTCCGGGCGCCCGGTACGGCTGGTGAATACCCGTCAGGAAGAGCTCAGCACCGTGATGGGCCGCGAGAACGGCTACCTGAGGCTGCGCACGGCGCTCAGCGCACAGGGCGAAATCCTCGCCCAGGAAGGGTTGATCCTCGCCGACAACGGCGTGTACAGCGGCGAGACCGCGGCCTGCGCATCGGTGCCGCTGGTGGTGCTGGGCAGCGTCTACCGGATCCCGGCGGCACGCTGGGACAGCCAGGTCGTCTACACCAACACGCCACCCACGACGGCCTTCCGCGGCGTGGACGGGCCCTACATCGTGCACGCCCGGGAGCTGCATATCGACCACCTCGCCCGGGAACTCGGCATGGACCGGCGGGAATTCCGGCTCAAGAACCTGCTGCGCAAGGGCGATGAGATGACCAACGGTCAGACGGTCGAGGACGACGGCCTGGCCCAGGCCTTCGAACTGGTCGAGCGGCGGGCACCCTGGGCCGAGCTCACCGCCAACCGCGCACCGCTGCGGGGCGTCGGCATCGTCCCGCTGACCTGGCTGACCAACCCGGGGCCGGCCGGCGCCACGGTCAAGCTCAACGAGGATGGCACGGTCGGTGTCATCTGCGCCGCGACCGAGATCGGCACCGGGGCAATCGCCACCGGCCTGCGCCAGATCGTGGCCGAGGAACTCGGCGTGCCGTTCACCGACGTCATCGTGCTCGAACCGGACACCGACGCGGCCCAGTACGACGCCGGCGCGCAGGGCAGCCGCACCACCTTCGCGATCGGTAATGCCGCCCGGGATGCCGCGATCCAGGTGAAGCAGCAGGTGCTGGAGGTAGCTTCCGGCCTGCTCGAAGCAGCCGTGGAGGACCTCGAACTCGTCGACGGGCAGGTGGCGGTGGTCGGCGCCGGTGATCGCAAGGTGCCGCTGACGGCAGTGGCGCTCACCGCGCTGTGGACCGCCGGGCCGATCTCGGCCGCCGGCAAGCACATCGCACCGCCGGTACCTTTCGACGCCGGCTGCATGGCCGGCGCGCTGTTCACCGCGTTCGCGGCGGCGACCACCCACGTCCACCTGGCGGAGGTGGAGATCGACCCGGGCACCGGCAAGGTCCAGGTCACTCGCTACGTGGTTGCCCAGGACGTCGGTAAGGCGATCAACCCGCAGATGCTGGAAGGTCAGATCCACGGCGGCGTACTGCAGGGAATCGGCTACGCCCTGTTCGAGGAGCAGCGGCTGGTGGATGGCCGGGTCATCGAGGATTCGCTGGAAAGCTACCGGCTACCGACCGCGCTGGACGCGGTTCCGATCGAGATCGATATCTTCGAAAACCCTTGCCCGTACGGTCCATTCGGTGCCAAGGGGGCAGCCGAGCCGCCACTGGTACCAGTTGCCGCGGCGATCGCCTGCGCGGTCGCCGATGCGCTGGGCAGGCCGCTCACCGACCTGCCGCTCAGCCCGTTCCGGGTGCTGGAAGCCATTCTCGATCCAGTGACCCCGGCCTGAGCAGTCACCGCATGCAGAGGAGCCGACGATGACCCTTTCGATCGAAGCAGTTGCTGGCGAGCGAGTCGGCGATCGTGCCGTGTCCGGCCTCGCGCTGAGCGAGTTCATCGCCGACCTGGGCGAGGGTTTCGTCGAAGTTCTCACCGCGCCGCGCGGGCTCGGCGACCGGGTGCGCAGCGCGGTGATCTGGGACGCCTCGAACCCCGACGAGATCCCGGCCGGTGCCGTGCTGCTCGCGGTGGGGCTGGGCGCCGAGTCGCCCGAGGTGGTGACCTTCCTGGAGTCGGCCGCGGCGGCCAGCGCGACCGCGGTGATCGTCAAGCGAGTGCCGAATGCCCGGTGGATCCGCGCGATCGCACAGCGGGTCGGTGTCGCGGTGCTCACCATCCCGCGAGAGATGACCTGGGAACAGACCCACGCCACGGTCCGCACCGCGATCGCGACCTCGATCGAAGCGGCTCAACCCACCCCGGTGCCGATCGGCGATCTGTTCGACCTGGCCAATGCCGCGGCCGCGAGCCTGGGTTGTTCCATCGAGATAGACGACCCGGCGCTGAACGTACTGGCATTCTCGACGCTCGACGATGAGGTCGATGACCTGCGGCGCGAGTCCATCCTGCGCCGGGTGCCACCGCCGGCATTTCTGGAATGGCTGCGATCCAGCGGCCAGTTGCACAAGATGCGCTCGAGCTGGGAACCGGTCCGGCTGCAGCCGCCCGGTTACCGCGACCGGTTTGTGATGGCGATCCGGGCCGGCACCGACCTGCTCGGCTACCTCTGGGCTGCTCAGGTCGATGAGCCGCTGGGCCAGGAGCAGGCGGCCGCCCTCGCCGGCATTGCCCGGATCGCGTCGGCTCGGATCCTGCGCGAGCGAGCGGCCGAGGACCTGACCCGGCGGTCCCGGCGGGACAGCCTGCGCGCGGCGCTGAGCGGCTCCGGTGACAGCGACACGCTGTGCGAACGGCTGGGGCTGGCCGACGGGACCGAGTTCCGGCTGCTCGGGATCTCACCGCAGGTCGGCTGGGTCAGCGACCGGGTTCAGCAACTGCTGGTGGCTAACCTGGTCGCGCTGCGAGTGGAGGTCACTACGCCGGGCGCCGCGGTGGTAACCCTGGGCGAGGCCATCTACGCGCTGTTGCCGATGTGCCAGGTGGGCACCGGCCAGCTCACTGAGCTCGCGCAGGACCTGATCAGCCGGGCAGCCAAGCAACTGGGGCTGGAGCTCAACGTCGGGATCGGTGCGAGCATCAGCTCGCTCGGCCGGCTGCCCGAGGCCCGCATCGAGGTGGAACGGATCATCCGACTGATCCGATCGACGCCGGGGATCAGCCTGGCCAGCTCCGAGGAGCTCCGGCCACGAGCCGTACTGGCCGAGTTGCGCGAGATCAGCCGGGACCGGCCGCAGCTGCTCGAAGGCCGGATCGAGATCCTTCGGCAACTGGACGCCACCCGGCACACCGACTACCTGACCACCCTCAAGGCGTTCTTCGACGCGGCCTCGGACCTCACCGAGGCGGCGAAGCTGCTGTTCGTGCACCGCAACACGCTGCGCTACCGGTTGCGCCGGATCGAGGAGCTGAGTGGGCTCAACCTGTCCGACCCCGTGGACCGGCTGGTCACCGAGCTGCAGCTGCGGCTCAGCCTGCCCGGCTGAGGATGGGTAGCGGCGCAGGAAGGATCAGCCCTCAGTGAGATCCTCGCCGAAACCGAGTACCCGGCAGGCGAGCTGGACGACCAGCCGATCGTCCGAGCGCGCAAGGTTGACATCGAGCAGTTGCTCGACGCGCGCGATCCGGTGCGCCACGGTATTGCGGTGCACCCCCAGCGCGGTTGCGGTGGCCGACGTGGAGGACTCCCGGTCCAGGTAGACCCCGAGCGTCTCGAGTAACCCCGGCTCGCCGGCTGCCACCAGCGGCGCGAGCATGTTGCCGGCATAGGACCGGAACCCCTCGGCCCGGTACCAGTCCGACAGCACCCGGCGAACTCCCAGCTCGTCGGCATGCTGGACCAGCCCGCGGCCACCGCCGGGCTGGGCGAACAGCACCGCGTCGCGCGCCTCCCGGACCGAGCGCTCCACCCCGCGGGGGCCCTCGTACGGCCGGCCGATCCCGATCCGGACGTCCACTGCACCGGCCAGGCCCGCAACCACATCGCGCACCGATCCGGTCAGCTGCCGGTAAGAGGCGGTGGCCGGCTCGGACCGCGAGGTCAGCCAGGTCACCCAGCCATCGGAGCGCTCCACCAGCGGCACGATCGAGGCGACCGCGCCCAGCGCGTGCTCCACCTGTCGGGCCAGCCGGGCCGACAGCTCCGCCCCGCCAGCGCTGCGGACGTAACAGGCGGTATGCCAGCCGTCCAGCCGCAGGCCGACCCGCAGCGCGCGCTCGACCAGGGTCGGGCCGAGCTCGACCGATTCCAGCAGCTCGGCGAGCACCTCGGTGCGTTCCCGCTCGTTGCGCTCGCCGGTCAGCCGCTGGCGCAACGCCCAGGTGGCCAGCTTTCCGGCGGCCGCCACCACCACCTGCCGACTGGCGGCGGCCCAGTCCGGGTGATCGGTGCCCAACTGCGCGACCACCCAGAGGTCCGCGCGCCGCGGATCGTCAACGAATACCGGGCTGATCGCCAGGGTCAGCGTGCCACTGCGTAGGGTCTGCACCGCCGCGGAGTCCAGCAACGGCAGTTCGACCGGTAGCTCCGAACCGGCAATCCGAGTGCCATCGGTGGCAATCAGCGCCGCCGGGCCGTCGAGTGCCTTGCCGAGTGCGGCAATCAGGTCGGCGGCCGTGCTGCCGGCCGCGGCCAGTGCGGCCAGCCCGGAGTTGAGCAGCTCGATGGAGCGCTGCGCCGGATTGGCCACCACTTCGGACAGCCGCCAGGCCAGGTGCATCGGATCGCTGGCCTGTACGAGCAGGGTGGGCAACTTGAGCCGATCCGCCAGCCGGCCGGTGGTCAGCAGACTCCGGTTGGCGTTGACCAGCAGTACCCCGGCGGCCCCGTGGTCATTGGCCTGGCGCACCACCAGTTCCAGCTCGAACGCTGGCCGGCCGCGCATCGCGGCCAGCACCAGGGTGCGTTCGGCCAGCTCGGACAGATCCGAGGTGGCCGATACCAGCTCGATACCGTCCAGCCGGCGATCGAGGCCCGCCGCGCCGCCAGCCAGGCTCGCGCCGGCCAGCGCCGGCACCGACAGCAGCTGCCGGATGCTCAGGAACCCCGGTTCAGTCCTCGGCACCGACAGCTCCTGGCAGCACGTAGGGAACCCGGTAGCCGAACGCCCGCGGACCTACCAAGCCCAGACCGGACGTGGTGCGCCAGGTCGGCGGGCACGGGAACCGGATGACGTCGAGTTCCAGGCCGTAGCGCAGCTGCTCGGTGTTCACCGATGCCAGATTGTCCGTCTCCAGCGTGCAGATCAGGTCCGGCACGCTGGCTCGCACCCGACCGTCCTCGATGGCTATCAAGTTCTCGTTCTGGAATTCCACCGCTAGCAGCCGCTCCGGATCGCCGAGATGCTCCAGGACCACCGAACCCCGGCCGTAGCCGTCGGCGACCGTCCGCTCCACCTGGATCACCTTGCCACGAAACAGCGACCGCCCGGCGCCGGCGTAGAGCAGGCCGGCCAGATCCCGCTGGCGCAGCCGCCGGCCGAATCGCAATACCCGCGCCATCGACTGGTGAATCGCGCACCGAGCCATGTCCGAGGCGCGCTGCGGGGCGAACGCGACGATTGCCCAGCCGCCCATGGTGACCACGGTGGACCTGGCCAATCGCTCGGCTTGATATGGGTTGACCCGGTCGAGGACCGCGGTCATGCCCTGCTCGTTGCACAGCGCCATCGGTGCGACCGGCAGGTTGTTGAGCGTCAGCATGGTCTGGTCCAGGCCGGGAAAAGCCCGGCCCATGACGTCCGCATCGGCCAGCGGCAGGCCCAGCGAGGCGGCTGCCGCCACCGGCAACAGCGCGTTCACCCCAGCCGCCTCGAAGGGCATCAGGGCGTCCGCGCTGATCCCGGAGTACCGGTTGAGGGTCGCGATGACCTGCTGCCATTCCTGCCCGGAGGGCAGCTTCTCCTCGAACAGGGTGACCGAGCCGACCAGGCCGATCGGAACGATCCAGCTGTCCGGAGCGAGTTCACGCGGCGCGACCATGCTGACCGGCTCGCAGCGTTGCAGTATCCGGTGCGCGGTGCGCGCCGCCACTGTCGTCGAACCACCGCCGCCCGAGCCGAGCAACGCCGCGCCCAGCGCGAGCGGCTCGATGTCCTCGGCGCTCAGCTTCCACACGCCGCCAACCCTACGGTCATCGACGACCGGCCGGCCGCAGCCCGGGCAACAGTTCGGCGACCGCGGCCAGGCTCGCAAAGTTATGTCCGGAAAGCAAGATATCGATCGAGTCCAGCGCAGCCTGCATGCCTCGCGCGAGCGGCTGGTACGACGGGCTGCCTTTGAGCGGGTTCAACCAGACCACGCTGTGCGCGAGCCGGGCAAGTCGCTGCATCTGGCTGCGCAGCAGCGCCGGGTCGTCGCGCTCCAGGCCGTCCGAGCAGATCAGCACCACCGCGCCCCTGGCAATCCCTTGGTGACCGTAGCGATCGAGAAAATGCTTGAGGGACGTGCCGATTCTGGTTCCACCGGCCCAGTCCAGCACCTCTTCGGCGGCCGCTTGTAGCGCCTGTTCGGGACTGTTCATGGCCAGCTGCCGGCTGATCCTGGTCAGCCGGGTGCCGAAGCAGAACACCTCGACCTCGATCCGGCTCCGCGCGCAGGCCTGCCCGAAGATCAGTAACGTACGGGCGTAGGACTGCATCGAGCCGGATACGTCGATCAGCAGGATCAGCCGGCGTGGCCGCAGCCGGCGGCGCCTGGTGAAGGCTCGCTCAGCCAGCCCGCTGGACCGGATCGAGTCGCGGACCGTCCGGCGCAGATCCGGTGCGCCGTGGTTGGCTGGCTGCCACCGGCGGGTCTGTCGCTGCGGAACCCGTACCGCGATCTCGGCAATCAGCCGAGCCAGCAACTCCAGTTCCTCGGTGGTGCAATTAGCGAAATCGCGGTAGCGAAGGATCTCGGCGCTGGCCGCCGCTTCGCCGGCGGTCTCCCGGCAGCCTTCGTCTCGCTCGGTACTCGCGTGCGGATCGTCGGTCGCCGGGGCCTGCGCGCCGGTCCACTCCGGCATCGACTTGGCCGGTGCGGCTGCCGGCTCCGGTTCCTGGCCCAGGCCACCGAAGAAGGTGCCGAAGGCCTGGTCATAGATCGGCAACTCGCTCGGCCTGGACACCAGCGTCGCCCGGCCGGCCCAGTACAGCTCGGCCTCGGGCAGCAGTGCCGCGGCCTCGGTGAAATCGATCAGGTCGGCCGGCCCGACCCGAATCCCGGCGGCTCGCAGGGCGGCGCCGAAGCGGGAGATGGTCTCGACCGATTCAGGCATCGACCAGATCCGCGAGCCGAGCCGCGACTAGCTGGCTGTCCTCGCGACTCTTGAGCGCGGCCCCGAGAGTCGCCGCACCGAGTTCGACGTCGAGCTGGCTGGCGCCGAGCACGCTCAGCGCCCGGGTCCAGTCGATCGCCTCGGCAACGCCAGGCCGCTTGAGCACGTCGAGTTCGCGGATCCGGGCGACTGTCTCGGCGACCGAGCGGGCCAGCCGCTGGGAGGCCTCGGGTACCCGAATCCGGATGATCTCCACCTCTCGCTCGATATCCGGGAATTCCAACCAGTGATACAGGCAGCGCCGCTTGAGCGCGTCGTGCAGTTCCCGGGTCCGGTTGGAGGTGATCACCACTATCGGCGGGGTGTCGGCCAGCACGGTGCCCAGCTCGGCGATGGTCAGCGAGTACTCGGCGAGTACTTCCAGCAGGAATGCCTCGAACTCGTCGTCGCTGCGGTCCAGCTCGTCGATCAGCAGGACGGCACGGTTACCCGCTCGGATGGCCTTGAGCAGCGGTCGCTCGAGCAGGAACTCCGGTCCGTACAGGTCGCCGATCTTGACTCGATCGTGCTGGCTGGCCTCGACTGCTAGCCGGGCGGTGAGAAGTTGTCGTGGATAGTCCCAGTCATACATCGCCTGGGCCGCGTCGATGCCCTCGTAGCACTGCAGCCGGATCAGTTCCGCCGGCAAGATCCGGGTCAGCGCCTTGGCCACCTCGGTCTTGCCGACGCCGGCTTCACCTTCGAGCAGCAGCGGCCGCTGCATCCGCAGTGCCAGGTAGATAGCGGTGGCAAGCGCCTTGTCTGCCAGGTAGTTCTCGGCCCGCAACGCCTGCTGGACGGCTTCGACCGACTCGATCGGGTGCCCGGCGGGCTCAGTCATGCTGCGGTGCCTTTCTGTCGCGGCGGGCGGCGCCTCGCCTCAGGCGTGCCTCGACTATGCGTGATCCAGGGCCGGCGCGGCGTCCGGCGGGTCCGCCGCCAGCACCTCCGAGGCCTCCTTGATGGCATCGACGATAAACTGATACCCGGTGCACCGGCACATGTTGCCGGAGATGCCGTGCCGGATCTCGTCCTCGGTCGGGCGGGGATTGTCGGCCAGCAGCTCGCAGGCGGTCATCAGCATGCCGGGCGTGCAGAACCCGCACTGCAGGCCATGGCAGTTCCAGAATGCCTCTTGCAACGGGTGCATTGTGCCGTTCTCGGCCAGACCCTCGACCGTGGTCAGCGAGCAACCGTCGGCCTGTACCGCCAGCATGCAGCAGGACCGGGCGGTCTTGCCGTCGAGCAGGATGGTGCAGGCTCCGCAGACGCCGTGCTCGCAGCCGAGATGGACACCGGTGAAACCGAGATCCTGTCGCAGCAGGTCGGCCAGCGTGCGACGCGGCTCCACGTCGGCCTGGAAGACTCGCCCGTTGATCGTTACCGAGATGGAGATCTTGCCGGTCATCGCACGCTACCGCCGTTCGCTTTGCTGAATGCTTCGATCAGGGCTCGTTTCGCCAGCAACCTGGCCATATCCTTGCGATACAAGGCTGATGCGTGGATATCGCCAACCGTCCCGCTCTGCGCCCCGGCCGCGGCGGCCGCCACGGTGATGAGGTCGTCATTCACCGGGTTGCCCACCAGCAACGCCTCGGCCTCGCTCGCGCGCACCGGCTCGGAGCTGGTGCCAGCGACCGCCAGCCGCGCCGAGGTACAACTGCCATCCTGAACGGTCACCGCGCCGAACACCGCGACCAGCGCGAAGTCTCCGCTGCGCCGCGCAAGTTCGACGACTGCGACCCCGACGCCCGGCGGCTGCACCGGAATGCGCAGCTCGCTGAGGATCTCGTCCGGTTCCAAGGCCGTGGTCAGGTAGCCGAGGAAGAACTCCGCGGCCGGGATGACCCGTTCGCCGCCGGGCCCGACCGCGACGAGTTCGGCGTCCAGAGCGCGCAGCACCGAGGGCAGTTCGGCAGCGGGGTCGGCGTGCGCGACGCTGCCGCCGATAGTGCCCCGGTTGCGGATCGTGACGTGACCGACGTAGCGCAACGCTTCGGACACCAGCGGCGCGCACCGGCGCACGTCTGCCGACAATTCCACGCTGCGATGCCGAGTGAGCGCACCGATCCGCAGTGTGCCGTCCTGCGCCAGGATGTAGTCCAGCCCGCCGATCCGATTCAGATCGATGAGCACGCTCGGCCGGGCCAGCCGCATGGACAGCAACGGCACCAGGCTCTGGCCACCGGCGAGTACCTTGCCCTCGCCGTCGCTGGCGGCCAGCTCGGAAACGGCCTCCTCCAGGGAGGTGGGCCTCACGTAGTCGAAAAGCGCAGGCTTCACTCGCGACTCCTTCGCACCGAGCTAGCAGCGGAACTCCTGCGCTAAGCAGACGCCTATCGCCGGCCGGCGTCAATTGATCACCCGGCCAAACTCGGCGCGTTGCCTTGTGCAGGCTCGTCTATACCCGGCAGCTGCCTAGTAACCCAGACTCGAACGTCAGGGGAAGGGAGGCCACTGTGCTAATCGACCAGTTCGGTCGGGTTCACAGCTGCCTGCGGGTGTCCTTGACCGACCGGTGCAACCTTCGTTGTAGTTACTGCATGCCCGCCGAGGGCCTGCCCTGGCTGCCCCGTGCCGAGCTGCTGTCCGACGCCGAGATCCTTCGGGTGATTGCGGTGGCGGTCTCGGTCGGGATCGACGACATCCGATTCACCGGCGGCGAGCCGCTGCTGCGACCGGGCCTGCTCGACCTCGTCGCGGCGTCCGCCGCGCTCGATCCGCGGCCGCGGATCTCCTTGACCACCAACGGGCTCGGCCTGGCTCGGCTCGCCGAGCCGCTGCGTGCGGCCGGCCTGGATCGGGTCAATGTCTCGCTGGACACCCTGGATCGGCAGACATTTCGGTTGCTGACCCGGCGTGATCGGCTCGCCGATGTGCTCGCCGGCCTCGCCGCGGCGAAGGCCGCGGGCCTGGATCCGGTCAAGGTGAATGCGGTGCTGATCCGCGATGTTAACGACTCGCACGGGCCAGAACTACTCGACTACTGCTTGGAGAACGGCTATCAACTGAGGTTTATCGAGCAGATGCCGCTGGACGCGCAGCACAGCTGGGACCGGTCGGCGATGATCACCGCGCAGCAGATTTTGGATCGGCTCGCGCAGCGCTACCTGCTCACCCCGCTCGGCGGCCGGGGCGCTGCGCCGGCCGAGCTGTTCGCGGTTGACGGCGGCCCCGCGGTGGTCGGTGTGATCGGCAGCGTGAGCCGGCCATTCTGTGCCGCCTGCGATCGGGTCCGGCTCACCGCGGATGGCCAGTTGCGCAATTGCCTTTTTGCGACCTCTGAAACCGATGTCCGATCGGCGCTGCGCGATGGTCGCGACGACCAGGCCATCGCCCAGGTACTGCAGGCCGCGGTCGGTCCTAAGAAAGCCGGTCACGGGCTAGACGATCCGGGATTCCTCCAGCCGGTCCGGACGATGTCGGCAATCGGGGGCTGAGCTGGTGCGCGATATCGTCACCGAACTGCTGAGCTGGCAGGCCACTGGCGCGCCGTACGCCTTGTGCACGATCGTCGACACCTCCGGCAGCGCGCCGCGGCCGGCCGGCACGTCGATGGCGGTCAACGAGGCTGGCGAGGTGATCGGCAGCCTGTCCGGCGGGTGCGTTGAAGGTGCGGTCTACCAGGCCGCGATCGAGGTGCTCGCGGGCGGGCCGGCCCGGGTCGAGCACTATGGCTTCAGCGACGAAACGGCCTTCGGGGTCGGGCTGACCTGCGGCGGCGAGCTCGAAGTCCTGATTGCACTGGCCACCGCGGATCCGGCCGTGGCCGCGGTGCTGAACTTGATCAGTACCGGTGCGCCGGTGGCGCTGGCTACCGTCATCGCCGGGCCAGCCGGGCTCGGCCGTCGGCTGGCGATCTCAGCGCAGCACACCTTCGGCGGCCTCGGCGGCTCGGCGGCGCTGGACCGCTCGGTTGCTGTGGATGCTCGCGGGCAGCTGTCGACGGGCGGCGTGACGACCCGGTTCTACGGGCGCAACGGTGAGCGGCTGACCGACGAGTTCCAGGTGATGATCCACGCTCAGGTGCCGCCGCCGCGGCTGCTGGTGCTTGGCGCCATCGACTTCGCCGGTGCGCTGGCCCACCTCGGGCGCTACCTCGGCTACCGGGTGACGGTCTGCGACGCCAGGGCCACCTTCGCCACCCGCAAGCGGTTTCCGCAGGCGCACGAGGTTGTCTGCGAATGGCCGCATCGCTACTTGGCGGGTACCGAGATCGACGAGCGCACCGCCATCTGCGTGCTCACCCACGATCCGAAGTTCGACGTGCCGGTGCTGCAGCTTGCGCTGCGCTCCAGGGCTGGCTACATCGGTGCGATGGGCAGTCGCCGGACGCACCGGGAACGGCTGGTCCGGCTGCGTGAGGTCGGCCTGACCGACGCCGAGCTGTCGCGGCTGCGCTCGCCGATCGGGCTGGAGCTGGGCGGCCGCAGCCCGGAGGAGACCGCGCTCGGCATTGCCGCCGAGCTG
>FTJM01000158.1_pt2 | contig 13259 bp, 13 predicted proteins | sample 1658941 | NCBI WGS metagenome assembly FTJM01 (sample SAMEA3914876, study PRJEB12502) | metagenome | biome: forest; material: soil | place: USA | collected 2011-06-22 | depth 0.3 m
GCCGAGCATGTGGTAGGCGACGCCGAACAGCCGCTGCCGGTAGCCGGCGAACACCGCCAGCGAGTTGTCACTCATCGGATGGACGGCAACTCGCAACGGTCCTTGAATCCCTGCGCGCCCAGGCCGAGGGCGCTGTTGAACCGGCTGCGCTGGTTCTCTACGGCGATCATCATGGTCAGTTCCACCAGTTGGGCCTCACTCAAGTGCTCCCGCAACGATACGGTGAGCTCGTCGCTGACCTGGATCGGAGTCGACGACATGGCCTCGGCGTATTCGATCACCAGCCGTTCTAGCGGGGTGAAGGCGTCGCTATCGCGCCAGTCGGCAAGCTGCTGCAGCTTCGATTCGGCGATCCCGCCGGTTGCGGTCACCCAGTAGCCGAAGTCCATGCACCATTCGCACCCCAGCCGGGCGGCCGCCGCCATCACAGCAAGACCCTTGAGATGCCCGTCGACCTTGCTCCATTTCGCGAGCGAAGTTTCGAAGCGGGCGGTTGTCTTGAGCACCGCCAGGTTGTGCGCCTGCGCGGAGAGCGGTTCGAGCACGGCGCCGTAGCTGCGGCGGGACTACCACTCGGCCAAGCGCAGCGTGACGGTACGGGGTGGATCGAGCGAGATTCGGGCCATCGGAGGATTCCTTCCAGATCGGGTTACCTCAGGAAGACCCGGTGCCCGATCTGGATGTGACATCCGGACCGCGAGGGTGACTGGAAGAGCCACTGTCAGCGCCGCCGACCGGAGTGGCTAGCCTATTCAAGCTGGACCCGATCCGGGCAGGACCTAAGCTAGCTCAACCTCGCGAATCGGGCAATTCAGCGCAGCGTTACAAGGGGCGGTAGCTCAGCTGGTTAGAGCAGGGGACTCATAATCCCTGGGTCGTGGGTTCGAGTCCCACCCGCCCCACAATCCCAGTGTCGAGCCCGTGACGCGCACCGCTTCAATGCCCGCGAGGATCGGCTCTGACGTGGCGAACCTTCGAGCATGTATGACATACTCGACATGACCGGGATACGGGTTGTGCGTTCCGGTCGTCGACACAAGGTCGGCGTCGCACACATTGCGGCGGTGATGCACGCGGTCGATCCGATCCAGATCGGTGATCAATTGTTGTTCGTCGGTGCCGATGACCGTGGCATCGAACTGGAGATTATTGCGGTGCCAGACGACAGAAATCCTGAGACGCTGGCAGTCATTCACGCGATGCCGAAGGAGTTCAGGAAGGGGCCGGGCGATGGCGAGGAAGAGTGAGCGCTACGTCGTCGGGCCTGATATCGACCTCGACGAAGAAGAGTTCATCCTCAAGGACGGACGCCGGCTGACCAACGAGCTCGCTGAGCAGATCGCCGAAGAGACGTTGGCCGAGGTTCGCCGCCGCAACCTGATCCCGGGCGGGAAGTCCCTGTCGGGCGGCTCGGTGCATTCCCCGCGCGTGCAGTTCAGGGTGCCGGAGGAATTGCGCACGCAGGCAGAGCAAGTTGCCGAGGACGAGGGCGTCAGCCTCTCCGCGCTGGCTCGGCACGCGCTCGAGGACTACGTGCGTTCGCGAGCTTCCTAGCGCGCTGCCAGTCGTCGCGCTTCGGCCGCCGCTCTGGACATGCGCAGCATGTGCGCCTGCATCAGCTGATCTGTCCACCGTGCACGTTCCTGCGCCGGCTAAGGTGCAGGAGAGGCAGGCCGTAGGCGCCGCAACGGTCGAGGAGGCGTCCCATCGCCTGGGTGTGTCAGTCGCCACTGTTCGTAGGCGCCTCCCATCCCTTTGCGTGGGGCCGACGACGTCGAGGTCACCTGGATCACGGCGGCGCGGTCGATCAGTCGATACCGCTGGCGAGGCGTGGTCGGTGCCTTTCGAGTGCGGCTTGCCGGTTCACCGCCCGCAAGGGGCAGCAGCACTTGAGCGGGCTGTGGTGGTGCGCAACGACGGGCGGGCAGGTCGGTTTCGAGTCATGCCTCGAGCGGGATCGGCGCGGGCCTGGTCAGCGCCGTCACGCATACGTCGTCGTTCAACACCAGCTCGATCCAGTTTCGAACGAAGCAGACGGAGCTTCTCGCGCGCAACTAGCTAGGGATGAATCCGCGGACCATTCGTGCGGAGATGGACAGAAGGCCTAGCCTGAGCGGGCAGAGTGTGCTTCATGACGGTGCAGGACGCTAGGCATCCGCCACTCCGGGACAAGAACGTGATGCTTCTGCGCGCGGCCGTGAACGCGGGACGTCTCAAATCGGAATACAGGGTATGACGACGCCTGATACACCCAGCCCGATCAGGCGGCTGGCCGCCCGAGCTGCTGCCCGGGACGCACCGACTCTGAACGGCCCTGACCCGGGGCCTGCCTTCCGCGACCTATTCGACGAACACGCGGCGGGCCTGCACCGCTACGTCGCGCGACGTATCGGACTCGACGGCGCCGAAGACGTTGTTGGCGAGACCTTCGTGGTTGCGCTGCGTCGCCGCCTATCTTTTGATCCGACCCTAGGCGACGCTCGCGCGTGGTTGTACGGCATCGCTACCAACCTGCTTCGCCAATACCTTCACCGTGAGATCCGCGAGCTGGACAAAGCGTCTCGCTCCGCATATCACGCCCCCGGCATAATCGAGGACCACCAGACCCTTGTGATCGAGCGCGTCGACGCCCATGAACGGGTCCGGGTCCTTGCGAATCGACTCGCTCAACTGGCGCCCGGTGACCGCGACGTCCTACTGCTTACGGCCTGGGCTGAGCTGGACTCAACCGCTGTCGCCACTGCCCTCGGCATCCCGATCGGCACCGTCCGATCACGATTGCATCGCGTGCGCCGCCAGCTTCGGGGCGACGCGCGCACCCCAGACGCAACCTTATCGAACGGAGACGACACATGACCAAGCCACAAAGCGTCTGGTCCGACGCCGAACTTGACCTCGCCCTCACCCGGCTGAGAGCAGACGTAGGAGACGAACCAGTCCAGCACGAGGCAGCGCGCAATCTGCTCGAAGCCGCACTGGCCCACGGGCAACCAATTGGCGATGCGGTCGAGCATCGCCGCGGTCACCACGTGACCCGTTGGGTCGTGGCCGCGGCCATCGTCGGGGTTCTTGCCGCAGCCGGGCTGGTTGCCGGACCGCTCCTGGACCCTGGCGGCAGCAAGGCCGCAGCCGCCACGCTCTTGAGTGACTCCGCGGCCCGCCTTATCGCACATCCCGTCGTCGTGCCGGCCGGCCAGTTCCTGCACACGACCGAGCACAGCACCATGATCGACAGCGCCAGCACCCCATCGAAGACATTTGCCTGGCAACGGAGCGCGACGACCGAGTACTGGGTTCCCTCTGACCCCAACGGGATATGGACGGCCCGCTACACCAAGGGAACCGACGGGCATTGGCTCAACGCCACCGCCGCCGAAGCCGCCGCCGCCGGCGTTACGAGCGGGAACTCCGGGCCCGAGGAAGGGCAATGGTCATCGTCGGGAGGAGGATTCTGTCTCGGCTCCAACCGCCCCCAGATGGCATGTGCCGGAGACTGGAGTTGGCCCACCGCCAGCTGGATGGCCGCGCTGCCCCGTGACCCCACCGCGCTCTGGACGCTGTTGCAGAAGGCAGCCGCCGGTAGTAAGTGGCGTGACGAGGCCGCCTTTCTGCTCGCCTCGGATCTCCTGAACTCCGGCGTGGTACCGAACGATCTGACCGCCGCCATCTACAAGGCCCTGGCCGATAATTTGCCCCAGCTCACCTACGTCCAACATGTGACTACGGCCGCTGGCCGTACTGGCGACGCTATCGGGCTGCTGGACACGCGCTACAACCCACTTCACTTCCAGATCATCATCGACCCGCAGACCGGGGCCTACCTTGGCTTCCGATCCACTCTCGCCGCTTCCAATCACGGCGACACCGGGACCACGATGCCAATCGGCACGGTCTACTCCAGCTGCTCAATCACCAGCACACTTTCGCCAAGTGGCCCGAATCGCTAGTAGGAGTTCCCGCCCGCCCCACTCCTTTGGGACGATGTGTATGTATCAGCGGGGGCTATCGCGCGCGCTGGTACATACACATCGAACCGTCATCGAACTACTCGGGCTACTTGGAAAAGGATAGCGTTCCAGAATGGTGGGTTCGGGTACGGCGCGGTTGTCGCTTCCGGTTGAGATCGTTGAGACGCGGCTGCTGGTGATTGTGCGTGGGTTGGTTTGTGATCAGGTGTGTGTGGTGGCCGATGCGTTGTTGGCGGCTGGGGTGAGCGCGCTTGAGGTGACCCTGAATAGTCCGGGTGCGCTGGAGACTATTGGGGTGCTTGGTGAGCGCTTCGGCGCGGAGTTGGTGGTCGGGGCGGGCACGGTCTGCACGGTCGAGGAGGTCGGCCGGTCGGTCGAGGCGGGTGCGCGGTTTGTTGTCTGCCCGAATGTTGATGTTGGCGTGATCGCCGAGGCGCGTCGTTGTGGGGTGCCTTCGCTTCCTGGTGCGTTGACTGCTAGTGAGGCGTTGTCGGCGTGGCACGCGGGGGCGTCGGCGGTGAAGCTCTTTCCGGCCGAGTTGCTCGGTCCTGGATATCTCAGGGCGTTGCGGGGTCCGCTTGATCAGATCGATTTTGTGCCGACCGGTGGGGTGACTGACGCGAACGCAGGGGAGTGGTTGGCTGCTGGTGCGGTGGCCCTCGGCGTGGGGTCCTGGCTGGTTGGCGATTCGTCGACGTTGACGGTGGCCGAGCGTGCGCGGAGCCTGCTCGCGGCGGTGCGGCGAGAATGAGCGGGCATCTGCGTGAGGTGGTGACGGTTGAGGAGCGCAGATGACTGACCCTTCGATCTGCCTGGTGACTGGCGGTGGCGGCCCAGCCATCGGCCAAGGTATCTGCCGCGCGCTCGCGCAGGCCGGGTGGCGGGTGATCGTCGCCGACCTCGACCTGGCCGCGGCCGAGGCGGTAGCTGCTGCCTGTGGTGCCGAGGCGGTGGCGATGCGGCTCGATGTGACCGATGATGCTCGCATCGAGAGCCTGGTTGCCGAACTGCTGAGCACGCATGGGCGGCTGGACGGACTGGTGAACAGCGCAGGTATTGGCCTGGTGCGCCCGCTCGGGAAGACGACGCGGGCGGAGTTCGATCGGATCATCGCGGTCGATCTGGCCAGCGTCTGGTCGTGCGCCAAGGCCGTCCTGCCGACCATGATCGCCCAAGGGCACGGGAGCATCGTGAACATCGCGTCTAACCATGCGGTGGCCAGCAGCGCCGGCTACGGTGCTTACGCCGCCGCCAAAGCGGGCGTGCTCGGTCTCACCCGGGGCCTGGCGCTCGACTACGGCAGGTATGGCATCCGGTGCAATGCCGTCCTGCCGGGCCTGGTGGATGGCGCCTCCACCCGGGCGCACCTGGAAACCGCCGGCCTGCAGGCCGAGCAGTTCGTGCAGGGCTGGCTTGCCCACCGACAACTTCTGCCACGACCGATAGACCCGATCGACATCGGCAACGTTGTGGAGTTCCTGCTCAGCGACCGAAGCCGGGCAGTTACCGGAGCCGCGCTGCTCGCCGATGCGGGCACTTCCACGCTTCTCTTCGACCAGCAGGAGGACCACTAGACGGGCGCCACCGCCTCAGCGCTCGCGCAGCTACGCTCATAGGCGGCCAGCGACGGAAAGGAGAACAGCGCGATCGCTGGCGCCCTCGCCGGGCAAGAAATAGCCGTGATGTTGGCCGCCATGCTCGTTCACCTGCGCGGTTGTGAATCTGGCAGGTTGCTAGGTTTCGGTGGCGGGACGGCGGCGCCGGCTGTCTCGCGACGGGCACGTGCCCGTCGTTTGCCTTCGTGCATCGCCTGGACACGTGCGATCGGGATCTGCCGGCCTTCCTCAATCAGGTCAGGGCTCAGCCGTTGCGGTGTCGGCAACTGGTCGGCCCACGGATTGCTGTCCGCCAGGACGGCCGCCGCCGTGTGCAGCGTGAAGTCGCCGGGCGAGATGTTGTCGAGTTCGTCCCAGGCGACCGGGAATGACACCGGTACGCCGGCGCGCAGCCGCGGACTGTAGGCGGCCACCACAGTGGCGCCGCCGGCCCGGGTGGAATCGAGGAATACCTTTCCGGCGCGGTCCTCCCGGACGAATTTGGTGGTGGCCAGCGTCGGATCGATCCGCTCGGCTCGCGCGGCGAGGGCGCGGGTTGCTGCCGCTACCTCCTCGGTGGTCGCTGGCATGATCGGCACGAAGACATGCAGGCCCTTGGCGCCGCTGGTCTTGACCGCACCTGCCAACCCGGCGTCGTCGAGCGCCTGGCGCACAAGTTGGGTGGCCCGGACGGCGAGCCGGAACGCGGGCCCTTCCGGCGGGTCGATATCGAGGACGAGGTGGCTCGGATGATTGGGCTGATCGGTCCGGTACAGCGTCGGGTGGTACTCGACAGCACGTTGGTTGGCAAACCAGAGCAGAGTCCTGCGGTCGTTGCACAGCGCATAGGAGATCTCGCGCTTGGACGACTCGGCCCACATCGTCACTGTCGGCACCCACGCCGGGGTGTACTTGGGCACGTTCTTCTGCATGAACGGCGGCTGATCGCGCAGGACTCGCAAGACGGTGAGCGGCCGATTGGCTAGTTCCGGAACCATCCGGTCAGCAACGGCGCCGAGGTAATCCACCAGATCCCGCTTGGTTGCGCCGGCGCCGTCGAACAGCGGCTGATCGAGATTTGTCAGCGAAACGCCGTCGCGGAGATCATCTGTGCCCATCGCATCATCCTGCACCGACCGAACGAGTTATCCCAGCCACGCCGGTGCGGTGGCCTCGACGCTCCCGGCGGTCTATCGGCACGATAGCGAAGATCCACTACGAGGCCGACGGCCGGAGCCTGGCCGCCCGAGCGCCGAGCAAGGTGCCTGCGGGCCAGAGGAGCAGCAGGATGGCAGCAGCACCGCTCAGTGCGGACGGTCGGTCAACATGTGCGAAAACGTGTAAACCCGGCTTGTCGCTCAGTGGATCGGCATCCTGGTAGCTGCAACGAGTACCCGGCATCCACCACTGCCAGGACGCGTGTCCGTAATTGGACGAGCCAACCGGCTCCTCGCAGCTGAGATCGCCCATTGCGTGGTCGATGATCAGGATCGCCGAATACACCAGCAGCGCGAGCGCCCACCCCGCCAACGAGGCCGCGACGGCCAGACGTATGTTCCGACTCGTCAAGGGTCCTCCGAGTTCCTAGGGCAATGCGCTCGGGCTTGAGGGCTGGCGCCAAGCGTGGCCCAGGCCGTGCCGACCGGCGTTGCTAGCGAATCACGAAGGGTAGCAACTGCTGCATCCCCAGCTGGCACAGCAGTCGGCCGCTGGGAGGACTAGGGCCCGAGCAGCACCAGTGGGATTTCGCGAGCAGTGCGCTTCTGGTAGCCGGCGTAGTTGCGGTATTTGCCCGCGATGATCGGCCACATCGTGGCGCGCTCTTCGGCAGTGGCGACCCGGGCCTGCATCGGCTGCTTGGGTTTGCCGACTACCCGCACCTCAACTGCCGGATTGTCACGCAGGTTGAGAAACCAAGCTGGGTGCGTATCGTCGCCACCGCGGGAGGCGACCACGACGTAGGTCTCGCCCTCCTGCAATGGAGAGCTCAGCATGACCGAATGAGGCCGACCACTCTTGCGGCCTGTCGTCGTCAGCTCCACCGTCGGCATCCCACTGATGCTCGCTCCCACCCGGCTGCCGGTCATCTTGAGCAGCGTGCGGTGAACCGCATTCATCGTCTTGAGCGCAAGATTGCTAGGCATGAGCGCACCGTAGACGTATTGACATTGCACGAGCAAGGCCAGCCTGAGTCGATATGTATGGCTGAGCGCGAGTCATCGCTCGCGCTGGGTCATGCAAAACCACCGGCGCGCCGCCAACGTCAGGTAGCGGGTCCGCTCCCTGAGGTGTTTCTCGGGCAGCGAGCGCAGCTGCCCTGATCTGGCACCCGGTAGAGCAAGCAGCACGAGACCCGGTTGCTGACCCGGCCCGAGGTCGGCTGTGAACCGTAGCCAGCCGGCGGTCGTGGTGCCGGGAGTTCCGCGCCGAGCCGCCGGATGAGCGAGTCGGCCAGCTGCCATGCCGGGTCGGGGCGTCCAATCGCCTCGCCGACCCAGAGCGCGGACGTGCAGATCGCGTCAGCGGCCAACGCCCACAGCGGCCGCGGGCGACCGGTGGTGTGGCTACGAACCGCGTTGATGGCCACCTCCAGGCTCTCGCGCAGCTGAGCCGCGATCGTGTCGAGGTCGGTCCCGGTGGTCGCGGTTGAGTGCGAGCCGGTGAACCGGCTGGAGGGCGTGTGGTGCAGGACGATGTCTTCCAGCCGCGCGCTTAGCGCGAGGCCAGTGCTGGCGAGCGCTGCGATACTCGGGCGCACCAGTGCCGCACTTGCGGAGTACCACCACAGGGTGGCCAGCACGTGCCGATCACCGATACCCCAGATCAGGCCGCGCAACCGGATCTGCTCGGACAGCCAAACCGGATCGGTGACGCACGTTGCGCGCAACTGTGTGCAGTCGGCGGCAGGGGTGAGCAACGCGCGGCGGTCGGCAGGCAGCCGCGCGAGCAGCTGCCGCAGATGGCCGGCGTGATCGGTCCTCACGATGGCAGATCAGCCGCAAGCTCGACGAGCCTGCCGCGGTCCATCCGAACGACGCGATCGGCAAGCGAGTCGAGCAGCGGCAGATCGTGGCTGATGACCAGCAGCGCGGTGCCTCGCTCGGCGACCGATCTGAGCAGTTCGACGATCTCGGCCGCGATGCTGACATCCAGGCTGGCGGTGGGTTCGTCGGCGACGATCATCGCTGGTTCAGCAATGATTGCCCGGGCAATCGCGACCCGCTGGCACTGCCCGACCGAGAGCTGTCCCGGCAGCAGAGCCGGATCCAGCTTCGCCAGCCGGACTTCGACCAGCGCCTGGCGTGCCCGGGCAATCCGTTCGGCACGGCTCATCGACCGGGTCCGGGTGAGGGGTTCAGTGATCGTGCGCCACAACGGCCAGCGGCGGTCAAGCGAGGCGACCGGGTCCTGAAAGATCGGCATGAGGTAGCCGGGCGGCGGACAGCTGACCGCGTCACCGTAGCGGATGCTGCCGGTGTCGGGCCGCTCGATTCCCGATAGCAGCCGCAGCAGCGTCGACTTACCCGATCCCGACGGGCCGGCAAGGCCAACGATGTCGCCGCGGCCAATGGTCAGCGATACGTCGTGAACCGCGCGGATCGGTTGGCTGCCCTGGCGGTACGTGCGGCCGAGCCCGGACCCGGACAGCACCGCCGTACCGGAAGGTGGCGGCGTGCGGGACAGCACCGCCGTGCCGGACGGTGCCGGCGTCCCGGATGGTGCCGGCGAAGCTGACGCTACCGGTGAAGTGGACGGTGCCGGCCGGCTAGTACGGATTGCGTTGGCGGCCGCAAGCAGGGCTCGGGTGTAGGGATGCTCCGGGTTGCTGAGTAGCTCGGCGGTATCGCCGATCTCCACGATCTCGCCGAACCGGATGACCGCGATCCGATCGGCGTGGGCAGCAACTAGCCGTAGATCATGGCTGATCAGCAACAGGGTGGGCGATGCGCCGCGCAACGCACCGAGCACCCCGTCGGCGAGGTCGGCATCCAGCGCGCTGGTGGGTTCATCGGCGATGGTGAGGATCGGTGCGTGCGCGGTCGCGGCGGCGATCGTCGCGCGTTGCAGCATCCCGCCGGACCACTGGTGCGGATGCTCGCGCCGGCGCAGTGATGCATTCTGGATGCCGAGCGCGCGCAGCCGGTCGACGACAGCGCCAGCCGGCGGCCGCTGCCGTTTGGCCCGCCAGGCCTCGCTGACATGGTGTTCGACGGTACGCAACGGATCGCACGCGGCGTACGGATCTTGGGCCACGTAGCCGATCTGCGCGCCGAGGATGGTGCGGATAGCTCGGCGCGGAAGGGCCAGCAACTCGCGCTCATCGAGACGGACCGAGCCGCTGGCCGCCGCGGCCGCCGGTAACAGCCCGAGGATGCTGCGGGCCAGGGTCGACTTGCCACAGCCGGATTCACCCACCACCGCCAGGCATTCACCCGTTGCGAGGTCGAGGCTGAGCCGGTCGAGAACCGGTGCTTGGCGACCGTAGGAAACCGTGAGGTCGCGGATCTGCAGCGCGGTCATCGGGCATGCCCTGGATCGGTGCAGTCTCGCAGGCCATCGCTCAGCAGGGTTGCCGCAGTCACGGCCAGCACGATCCCGATCCCAGGCCCGATCAGTAGCCAGGGCGCGATCGTGAGATCCAGCCGGCTGTCGTTGAGCATGCTGCCCCACTCCGCGGTGGGCGGCTGGACCCCCAGCCCCAGGAAGGACAGCCCGGCCAACCCCAAAATGGTGTCGCCGAGCAGCACGGTCGCCGCCACCAAGGCTTGCCCGAGAACGCCGGGAAGGACATGCCCGACCGCGATCCGGATGCCACCGATGCCGGCCATCCGGGCCGCGATCACGTCCGGACGGATGCGACTGCCGAGGGTGAAACTGCGGGCCAGCTTAGCCAGGCCGGCCCAGCCGGTGACGGTCAACGCCAGCACCAGATGGCCGAAGCCGGGCCCGAGCGCACCGACCACGGCCAGGCCAAGAACCAGCGAAGGCAGCCCCAGCAACAGCTCGATCAGCCGGCTCAGGGCAGCGTCCAGTAACCCGCCAACCAGGCCCGCTGCGACGCCGACGGTGACGCCGACGGCGGTGCTGAGCACGAACACCAGCAGTGCCGCGCCTAGAGAGCTGCGGGCGCCGGCGACCGTCCGAGCGAACTCGTCACGGCCGGCCCCGTCGGTCCCCAGCCAATGCCTCGCGCTGGGTCCGGCGAGTTGGTGGGCGTAGTCGGTCAGGTTAGGCCCGTCCGCGATCCATGGCCCGATGAACGCGAGCAGCAGAAGTAGCATCGCCAGCACCGCGCCGGTGACGAATCCTCGGTGGCGCCGCAGCCTAGGTCCGAGGTCGGCGGTGGCCACGAACGCGTCGGTCGCGGTTGAAGCCTCAAGTCGGAACAACGTCGTCATCGCGCACCGCCCTCCAAAGGTTCGATCGTCGGGATGGCCGGCGCAGCCGTGGATCGATCGCGGCCAGCAGCAGATCCAGTACCAGGCTGAGTAGCAGATAGCTTGCGACCGCGATCATCGTGTAGCCGACTACCACCGGCAGGTCGCGGGCATCGATGGCTTGCACGGTGAACTGTCCGACGCCAGGCCAGCTAAAGACCGTCTCCGCGATCGGTGCGCCGCCCAGCAACGCGGCCGCGCCGAGGCCGACGACCGTGAGGAACGGGCCGATTGCGTTCGGAACGACATGCACCAGCAGTTGCCGAAGTGGCGACGCGCCGCGCGCCGCGCTGACCCGCAGATGGGGCGCGCCACCAGCCTCCAGCACCGAAACCCGAAGTACCCGAGCCCAATAGCCGGCGGAGCCGAGCGCGAGCGTCACCGCTGGCCAGCCGACGGTGCCCCAGCTGCCGTCCGCGATGATCACCCCCACGTCCCAGCGCACGACCAGAACATTCAGGATGAACAAGCCGACGAGAAAGCCGGGCGTCACCACCATGACCAGGGTGGTTGCCCGGACCATCCGGTCCCACCAGCTTCCCGGTGCTGCCCCGGCAGCGAGACCGAGCAGCAGCGCCAGCCCGATCGAGATCAGCAGCGCGACGAATGCGAGCCGAGCGGTGGCCGGCAACCGGGTTGCGAACTCCTCGGTGACCGGCCGTCCGCTCTGCCAGGATGTTCCGAAGTCGCCGTGCAGGGCTCGAATCAGCCAGTGCCAGTAGCGGGCTGCGACGGGCCCCTGCACGCCGAGCTGCTCACGGGTGGCGGCGATCAGCGCCGGCGCGGGTTGGTCGATGCCACGCGCGGCGAGCACGGTACGCGCGGGATCGCCGGGCGCCAGCAGCAGCAAGGCCCAGACGGCCACACTGGTGGCGAGCAGCGTGAGTAGTGCCTGTGCCGCTCGCCGGGCCGTCGCGGCGAGCATCTCAGCCCGCGGCGGTGGTGGTGGCGTCCACCCAGAGGTTGGCTGGCGGCACCTGGTAGCCCTTCCACGCCGGCCCTGCGATCACAGCCGGCAGCCGCATCCCGAGGAAACCCATGTAGGCATGGTCGCTGATCCGTTGCTGAATCCGGTGAAGCAGGTCTTCGCTGGCTTTCTGGTCGATCGCGACAGCCAATTTCTTGATCAGCTCGTCGAGCGCGGGATCGGCGATGCCCCCGTAGTTGTTGGCGCCACCGGTGGCGAAGTACTCCTGCAGCGGCGGAATCGGATCTCCCGAGAACGAGGTGGTGCCGTCCCCGATGACTCCGGCGTCCCAGCCGGTGGGCTTTTTCATGGCTGCCTCGGTATCGGGTACCTGGCTGATCGAGACCTCCACTCCGATCTTCTTGAGCTGGGCTTGAATCGCCACCGCAAGAGTTCCCGAGTCGGGCTGTTGCGGGTAGGTCAGCACCGTGATCGTCAACGGCACGCCGTTCTTCGACCGCATTCCCGCTGGTCCGGCCCGCCAACCGGCCTGGTCGAGCAGCGCGCCGGCAGCCTGCACATCGGTCTTCTGTGTCTGCAGCGCGTAGGACGCCTTGGGTGAGTACATGCCGGTCGCTTGCTGGTACAGGTTGTTCATCACCTGCGTCGCGATCTGCTGGTAGTCGATGCCGGTGAGCACCGCCGCGCGCACCAGCTCATCGTTGAACGGGGCCTTGTGCAGGTTGAGGAAGAAGTCGAAGGTCGGACCGTGCGGGGTGCCAGTGACGAAGTAGGAGTCATTGCGGCCGGTGAGCGTCTTCGCGGCCGCCGTCGGCGGGTAGAGCGCGAGGTCGGCCTCACCGTGCTGCACCGCCAGGATCCGTGCTTGGGCGTCGGAGATGAACTTCACGGTCACCGACGTCAGCGCGGGCGTGCCCTTCCAATAGTGCGGGTTTCGCACGGTGTGCATGATCTGGGGGGTCAGGCTCGTCACGACATAGGGCCCGGTATAGAGCTTCGCGGCGATCAGCTTTGCCGGGCTGCCCTTGGCGGGCAGGTAGCCGGCCTGGTCATAGATGATGAAGAACGACTCATCGCCCAGGATGAAGGGCACGTCCGGCACCGGCGCCTTGGTGGTGAGGGTGACCTGATTGCTGCCGGTGGCGGTCACCGTGGCGCCCGGTAGCGCCGCGGTAGCCGAGGAGTTCTCCTTGAGCTGGTAGGCCAGGCAGGCAACCAGTGCTGCGGCATCCAGCGGTTTGCCATCCTGAAACGTGATGCCAGCATTGAGCGTCAGAACCCACGAGGTGGGCGAGGTGTTCATCAGCGACCTCAGCAGCCACGGCTTGAC
>FTJM01000002.1_pt1 | contig 13210 bp, 11 predicted proteins | sample 1658941 | NCBI WGS metagenome assembly FTJM01 (sample SAMEA3914876, study PRJEB12502) | metagenome | biome: forest; material: soil | place: USA | collected 2011-06-22 | depth 0.3 m
GCATCCAATCATCTGTATCTATTGTCCAAAGATCAACCGAAAGACCAAGGCTGGCGGCTGCTTCTCGAACGGTTGAGTTGATTGCGCCGTAAGGTGGTCGAAATGCAGTAGGGATGACGCCGCAAGCTTGTTGTATGGCCGTCTGGGTGCTGGTCAGTTCTTGTAGGATCTGGGTTTTATTTAGACGACTAAGATCCGCATGGCTATAAGAGTGATTACCAATAGTATGCCCCTCATCCCTGATGCGCTGCATTGTCGACGCTTTGTTCGATGCATTTCTTCCTATTACATAAAAAGTAGCATGCACATTATAGCGCTTTAAAATATCTAGAATTTGTTCGGTGTAAGCGCCGGGTCCATCGTCGAAAGTCAAATAAACAGAGCCTGTCCCTGTACGCGCCAGCAAATCATTGTTTGCGTTTTTGATCACAGGTGGAGGTACGGATTCCATAGGAATCTCAACGGTCAGTGGTGCAGGGAGGTTGGATTGTCTGGACTGAAGAGCTTGAATAATCCTATCAACTGGCTCTTTGTCTTTTGGGGCTAATCCTGGTGTACCTGGCCGTACAACTTGGTCACCGCTCATGAGTGTTGGAATCGGCTCTATAGAAGCTTCTTTAGTGAGACTATCTACAAGTGGTGCGAGTTTTGTCTTGTCAAAAGAAACACGTGGGAGTGCCGTTTTTTGGCCTAATATAGGTGAAGGCAGAGGAGTCACAACGAGAGATTGAGCTATCAGATCACGGCTTATATCTAAAGTACTTGAGCCAGCTTTAACGGTAAGTGGTTGCTCTGACAAATTTCGAGCAACAGGCAAAAGAAGCACCATCGTCTCTGTATTTACCTGCGGAAGAGTTTGAGTAGTCGGAAGTGTAACGAGTGTTCCGTATTCAGGCTGGGTACCCAGAATTTTTTCTACGCTAGCGCTGATATCAAGTGCGCGCCCACGGCTGTCTGGACGAACAAGCATCCTTTGGTTTTCATACACGAACCGTGCGTCAGTCGCTGCAATATTAGTTTTTTTAGCCAGGCTTTCAAGATATTTTTTGGCTTTTTGAATATTAAAATTCGGATGATTAAGATCTATATTCCACCCACCCAAAGCAGCAACTTGCTGGCCTTTTATTTGTTCAAAAACATTTCCACTTCGGCCTGCGGATAGTAGTTGTCCATACGTTTTTTGTCGATCGGCATGCTCACCTAGCTCATGTAGAGTAACCGTACTACGCATGTCGGTTCCGGTCACCTCAACTGGTATGGTTGTATTTTCGCGGACGTCGAGGAGAGTGTTCATTTTTACATGGAGATTTTCGGAGGAAAAGTCACCGACAATATGATTATCTAACTTTAAGCCTAGGATTGCATCATCGGTATAAAAGGCATTTCTACAAACGATTACAGTAAGACCAAGAAGTAGGAGAAAAAAGATAGTTAAAAAAACAGTACCCGCTATATATTGACTGTGCTTTTTGACAATAAGGACACCATTTGTAAGGCGACGGCGTGGCAGCGTTCTTTCAACATCTCCCTCATGTTGTTTCATTAAGCTGATTATAACAGATAGAAGAAATTTAGAACTACTTCTCGCCGAATGAAGTGGTTCTAAGAGTGCGTTTGAGCTATAGAATTCACCAAATTTAATCTTCTAGCTGAGAATATTTGGCTAGGTGTGAAACATTAATTTCAATGTAGGGCCGACGTGAACGTATGATCTTTTCGTTCTGTAGATGTCCCATTTGTATCGTTGTACTTTCACGGGTAATGCCAGCAATATCGGCCATTAGCTGATGCGTAAGAGGAAATTCAATTCGCTTCCAGCCTTGTCTTTCGGGGCCCGTGTAATAAACATTCAAAAATCGTAAAATAGTCAGTATTTTATCTCTGGCATCACTCTTGCTCATACCGCTGATCCGAACCATTAGTTCATGCGATTCGACGGCGAGCCAGTTAATAATGTAAGAGCTAAGGTTCGGGACAGTCGTAATTTTACTATGCAATTCTTCTGGAGAGAAGACACACACCTCAACATTCGTAAGCGCTCCATAATTCCAGCTAATGGTGTCCGGGCTAGACAGTAAGCAATCAATAGGGAGCAGGGCGGGTGCTTTGACGATTTGAAGTATTTTTTCATCACCCTTACTATCTATATCGAACACCTTCACGATCCCAGATTTAAGAATGTAGTTTTCTGTAATATTGTCCCCGGCGTAAAAAAGCAACTGGCCTTGTTCGAAATGTTTTGAACGAGCGTCTTTTAGCAATGATCTTAGAGGAGTAAGCGCTGCATTCATATTAATAGTATAGTATTTTGCACAAAAAATAGCATGCGCCGGCGTCTGGACGGGCTGCTTTTATTGATGTTATGTAAGATCGCTAACAATTTAACTGTATAATTTTCTACCTTATGCATGTTAAAAGTTTCACGGCTCACTTATCTTCTTCTCTTTATACTAAAACTATAAAACAGTAAACAAAGGAGGAAATTATGGCGAACAGTGATAACACCAATAAACGCGGATTCGCATTAATGAATAAAGACACACAACGAGATATCGCAAGCCAAGGTGGTAAAGCTAGCAGTGCTAAGCAGGATATGTCAGAGCTAGGCAAAAAGGGCGCCAATGCTCAGCCACGCGAAGCTAAGGTAAAAGGCGGTAAAAACAGCCACCGCAACGACTCATAAGTTTATTGAAATAAACTTCGTACATTTACAAGATGCGCCAGAAATGGTTCTGGCGCATCTTGTAAAAAGGCAGACTACTTAATAGAAAGGATAACGATATGAGATTTCTTTCAACAAAGGCACACACTATTATTGGATTGATAATAGGTGTGCTTCTTTTGTTTGCTCCAAGTTTCCTAGGCTTTATCGATAACACGGCAGCTACAACTGTTGCTCAACTTGTGGGTATATTTATAATTCTAAGCGAGCTCGTCACAACAAGTCAGTTTAGCTTACTTAGGCTCATACCCATGCGGGCGCATCTTATTTTGGACTATATAATCGGTATATTTCTTGCTATTTCACCATGGGTATTTGGTTTTGCTAACGCACCTTCAAATGCATGGGCACCACACCTCATTGTAGGAATTTTAGTGGTGGGCTATGCGCTTATGACTAACTCGGCGCTTGCTATAAGCACGAACAAAACGGCAATCGTAAGATAAGCAAACTGTCTGGGGGGCACATGAGAGATGACGACATAAAACTGCAGAACTATCAGGATGATCTAGATACAGAATTTGATGATGCAGACCCACTTCTAGACGAAGGAATAGATGATCCGACAGAGGAGTTAGGTGTTCCTCCCGAGGAATTCAAAGATGAATTAGACAAACTCGATGAAGACACTGATGATTTTACATAACGTTGGAGGATTGCATGATTGAAAGAAAGGGGATATATATGATGGAACAGGACGCGAGGCTTCATTTGAAGTCGATTTTAAGTAAACTTTGCGAAGTTCATAGAATAGGAAATGAAACGAAAGCTGGAGATGATAGTAGCTCTATTGAACATCACATTCAAAATATATTTAAAGCTGGTGGTGGCATATGGAACGAATCGTACGCTAAAGATTATATTGAGGATCTGGAGGCCTTCGTAGGAAAAGAAACCAAGGCGTACAGGCACTTTGCTTTTTAAGCGAAACTAACCGACCCCGGGTCGTACCAATCATCAATGAGATTACGTAATCTATCGGTATTAACCGTATAGTATTTATGTCGAGAAGAAATGACTGCACTCCGTTTGAGTTTATGCAGTTCAAGGATAGTCGTTTCACGGGTTAAGCCCGTCAGGCTTGCTAATTCCGACTGTGTTAGGGGAACTTGTATTCTTATGAATCCGTTATTCATTTTTCTTCCAAATCGAAGACTCAAATGCCGAAACATATAGAGGAGCTTGATCGATGCCTTCGACTGCGCAAGAGCATCAATCTGCAGGCTATCACTTATAAAATCATTCACCTGCTTATCTAGCAAAGAGCGAACAAATTCGGGTTCAGATTCCAACTGGTGCTCTATCATCTCTTTATCAATGGTGTAAAGCTCGCAGTCGGTATGCGCCTGATAGTAAAATAATGTGGCGTTTGTTTTTGAAAATATCCAGCAAACAGGGAATAGGTCGTTGGTGATTTTGAAAGAAATGATTTTTTCATTCCCATCGCCAGACACGTTCGTGATCTTGATGATACCTCTCTTTACGGCGAATCCATGTTCTGGTGTCTCACCCTGTTGTAAAATAACTTCGCCCTTTGAGACTTTTGTGATGGGGAAGCGATCGTAGAATGTCCTTAGACTGCTCATATCGCCTCTCCGTTCAAAATATTAAACTATTCTTAACTTCATACTAGCACCTATGTTTATGAGCAGGTGTGATATACGTAGTAAAAGTAATATTTCTCACAGCGGCGACACTATAAAATGTATATTCTTGGGGTGTAACAACAGGGGGATATGCAATATGAATTATCGTTATTTACATAAAATATCCACCGGCAAGGCCATCACTTTGACTAAAGAGGGCCTTGAGGGGCTAAGATCACGGCTAGACGCGCTGATGAAGGAAAAGATGAGTATTTACAAGCGTCTTCGGTCGATCGACCCAAAAGAAAAAGTTGACCACCTGCTTTCGGTAGACGAGGTACAGCAATTAGAGGCGACAGAGGCAGAAGTGGCAAAAATAACCGAAATTCTACGATATGCGACAGCCATTAATCACAAGAGAAGATCAACAAGTGTCGATATTGGCTCAACAGTCAGATTATATTCATTTCCGCGATACGTTGAATACACAATCGTAACTTCGCTAGAAGCAGATCCTACGAGCAGTAAAATATCAGAAGACAGCCCGCTTGGTATGGTGTTGATGGGTAAAAAAGTTGGCGAATCAGTCTCGTTTATGACACGAAAGGGCAAAGAGAGCGCCTATAGCATTGTCGAGCTCAAGTAGCTACTCACATCTATCAAAAGTAAACCATTTGTATGAACCGACTGGTACGCTGTAGCGGTTCTCGATGATTTTTCTTGCGTCATCAAAAACCGCATCAGTCCAACTAAAACCTGCCATCTCGGCGACTGCTTTGATTGCTTCTTCCGACGGTCCCTCAAATTCAACATATGTTGGAATTTTGGGCCATGTATCAATGTCTATCGTGACGCCATCTTTAATGAATGTATGACGTTTTTTCTCTTGATGACGAAAAGCAACCAGCCCAGTATGTTCAAGGAATTTCTCAACTTGTTCGGGTTCAGTCGCAGAAAATTCTATCTCCGTAGCGCTATCTATTGTTTGAGCTTGGTTTTGCTTGTAGGCTACTGTCGTTCCGTTAGCGGATGATCGTATCCGTACGAAACGTCCTTCATTTGGCCATGTATTTTCAGAGTCATAAAAAATAATTTCGCTAAGTAATGCCTCGCCTTTATCAGAGGCGCCTAAAGCATGGAGCCTCTGGACTAGACCTTCTTTGTCTATACCCAAAAAGCGAGCTTCAATTTCTTTATCCATATAAACTATACTGTCATGTTCATACTAAATAAGAAAGTTATATAATAAGTAAGCGTATCCCTGTGAGTAGATGGAGGTAAGATGGCAAAGAAGGTCCTTCCCGTGAGCAAGACGGAACGGAAGCGCATCATCCAGAAGGGTACTCCTCAGGAGAGGCGACAGCTGGAGAGCGACGACGAAAAGCGCATGGACGCTCAAGAGAGAGGTGACACCGCATCTAGGCGTAGGCCTGGACAAGGCTGACGAACAGGTGACGCATGTCTGCCAGGAGCCCTACAAGTTTCTGGCAGACAAGTCATAACAAAAATAGCATGCAAGGTGCATACTATTTCATAAATTCTTGGTCGGGAGGAACGGCTGCTGCTCGAACTATTTGAATATATAATGACTAATTCAAATTCTGCTAAAGATCTAATTGCTAAATTAAGAGTAGATGGCGTTAGACAACCTACTCAGGCTCTAAATATAATATTTTAAATTAACACATCGTGCAGTGCTATACGGAAAAAAGATTCTTAGCAGAGCGACTGTTTACTTGTGTGCCATGGGGCATATTTCATGCTCCCTATCAAACCATACAATACTGAGAACACCATCCTCCATGATACCAAATACCCTGTGTGTTCCATCGAGCCTTAGAGATAGAAGCCCATCTTCAATTAGTCCAAGTTCAGCAGCTCTATCTTGAGCCTCCTTGATCAGCTCGTCCATAGGAATATTATGGCTGTTTGTACCTTTTTTACGACCTCCTGTTTGTGTTAAGAGTTCACCCCATGTTGTGCTCTCCCGGGCTTTTAGAGAGTCGAGGAGAACTTTGTCGATCGATTTAGAGAATTGATGCAATAGAACTGTTCCTCCGGGGGCGGTAGGATCCTCAACTATATCCTCATGACTATCTAGTACCGTCCATTTTGGATGTTCATTATCTGCTTGAGCGAAGCGCCACGAAGGACTCTTGCCAAATATACTTTCTGCTACGTTCTCGGTAGTTTTAGGTTTCTTATTGGCTGCGACTTTTTCTGCAATTATTGGAGTACGACGGCTGCCCATTGTTTTACTGTGAAGAAATTCCCGTATAGTATTCCTGCATGGATTCTTTTGATATAACGGTCGTAGAAGGTGCGCCCATTGGTGTAGTTCCGCGTGCTTCTTTCCAGGGTCTTTCCTTATGAGTGAGTTCGCTTAAGTAGAATGGATCCTGCTTACCATAAAAGTTTAATACTTCTTGGATAGTGTGTGTATCAGATTCACTAAACTTGAATCCTGAAAAATCAGAAAGAAAATCATCACCAATAGAGTAGGTGCCCTTGTGCTTGACATATAACTCAGGATTGACTGGTCCGTTTGCCCATGCTTGGAAGTCCTCTTCAAATAGAGGCTTTTCTTCCCACACTAACGACCATGCTTGGCAGTAGTATGCGAGCTTTTGTAGTTTCAGTGGAGTCGGCTTTTCACCAGATTGCTCGACTATTGTCCTAGCTACATGCATAATTGAGACTTTCATATTATAAATTATACATAAAATTTTAACATTTGAATACAAAACCCCTACCCGTTTTTGTAGACGTGTCTTTTTTATTTTACGCTTAAATTAAAAAATAATTGAGTCATTTGTACAGAGCTAAATTGATGAAATTTGCTATTAAAGCTCAAAGTCATTTTGTAACTAATATAAATTCTTAACTTTTTCTTAAATAGATTCAGAATACTATTGTTCTTTGTGTAACTTAAGACTATTTTAAGATTAGTAATATATTGGAGGGTATAAGGGATGTCGCTAAAATTAGGGGTGCGTGTTCGCGGATATAGTAAATTTGTGAACGCAATGTTGTTCCGGCGTATTGCGCTGGTATTTTTATGTCTGGTACTAGTATTCACCCTAGCGATGCCATATCAAGTCAAGGCATGGAGTTTGTTCGGTGACGGTAAAATCAAGCCGGGGGTCTTGCCGGCACAGAAGATCGATTTATCTAAAGACCAAGCTGCTACCGAACTATCGGGGGGTCCTCTTGAGATGAAAAAGCAGCCCGAGAAAGACACAACAAGGCTCAGAGAACTTACCGAAAAGCGTACTGCCTATTCAAAGACATATGAAAATAAAGACGGTAGTAAGACATTAGTATATTCGCCGGTTGCTAAAAATTATAAAAAGGATGGCAAGTGGCAAGATCTTAGCCCCAGTATTGGTGACGATGGGTTTAAATCAAAAGAAGCCCTTGCAGATGAAACGAGTACGGTGACTGATAAATCACAGTCTCTTAAGCTGAAAAGTGGTGATGCTAGTACTACACTTAAACCTTTTAAAGACGGCATTGATGTTGGATTTAAGAACACGAAATTTACCCTAAAACCTCAAAATGCAAGAAATGTTCGACCCCAACAGCAAAAATTTGGAAACAGTGATGTGGTTCTCTATAAAAATGCTTGGAAGAATACGGATGTAGAATATGAGCTTCATGGTCCGAATGTTAAGGAGACTTTAGTGTTGCGTAACAAAGCTGCGCCGACTGAGTATTCCTACAAAGTAGAGGGTGATGTGAAGCTAATTCCACATCCGACGGAAGCGGGTGCATTGGCAATTGAAGGTGTTGATCCAAACGAATTCTATATCTCTCCTCTAACAGTTAACGTCAACAATCAAGGTATAATCAGCTCTCAAGTTGCGAAATGGCACGTAGATGGAGACGTTGTAAAACTTAGTATTGATCCAACATGGTTCGGTGGTCTAAAGAATACAGATTTTCCCGTGGCAATTGATCCTACTTTTATTAATAATGTAGGTGGATCAGTCGGTAATTTCAAAGGATATAAATCTGATGGATACTCTTGTAATAGTGATATCTGTGGAGTAAACGTGGGCCAGATGAATGATGCCGGTGTTCTGAAGAGCTGGCGGACTGAATTTTATATACCCACAAACCAACTTATAGGCAAGAGGCTACTAAATGCTCAAATGCATCTTCTTAAAATGCAGCGCAGCTACTATACGGGAGTGAATGGAGCTAGATACTTTACACACTCCTGGGCACCCTGTTTTGGTTTTGGTTGCATAGGATCTGGTCAGGTTGCAGGCCTTGTAGATCAAGACGACTGGGTAGATGTAACCACGACTGTCCAGACAATGATGAATGGTGGTGGCATAGGGAATGCATGGTTTATGTTAAATGGGGAGGAATACGGAAGCTATATTAGTTACAAATTGTTTGATCCGTCATACCTAGAAATGTATGTCGTATACGACACTCCAACACCTCAGGCTGTACCAACTGAACCAGCAAATAAACAGGTGACAGTCAGTACACAACCGACTCTTCGTATTAATCCTGTAACTGATGCCGACGGAGAAGCCGTTCAGTATTATTATCGCGTTAGTACAGGTCCTGACGCTGAGACCGGTGCAGTTATAAACTCAGGATGGACTTCTTCGACTCAATGGACGGTTCCTGACGGTATTTTGCGAGATGGAACTACGTACTACTGGCATGTATATACACTTGGCATGTCGGGTACTGGTACGCAAACAAACCCAGATTGGGTACGATCATTCAAGGTTGATCTTCGAACGGGTAAGGATAGTACACAGGCTTATGACACTGTTGGCCCAATTGGTATTGACCTTGCAACAGGGAATGCAACGACGAGTAGCGTAACACATTCGATGAGTGCTTTAGGTGGTAGCATTGGTCTTAATTTTAATTACAATACGCCAGCGAAAGCGCAGAGGGGCTTAACGGCTGATTATTGGAATGTGTCTGCAAATTACTCCGGAGGAGTTCCGACATCAACTCCAGATATGACCCGAGTTGATCAGGATATTAATAATGATTATTCTACAGGAAGTCCTGGCGGTCCTATTAACAGTGACTGGTTCTACGCACGTTGGAAGGGTAATTTCATTGCTCCTACAGCGGGTAGTTATATGTTTGGTGGCAATAATGACGATGCAATGGTCGTAAAAATAAACGGTGCAACTGTATATAACAACGGGGGGTGCTATAACGGTAATTGTTATGATCAAGCAGTTAGTCTAGCTGCAGGTCAGGTTGTACCGATAGAAGTAGATTATTTAGAAGCAACGGGTTCGGCGTATGCAAAACTTGTCGTAAAAGGTGCGGTGCCTGAACAGATAGTCTCTCGAGATTGGTTGCAAACAGAGGTTAAGGCAGCATCTTCGCAGTATGGTCTTACGGGCCGATACTACACAGACGATGGTAGCCATAACTTCCCTACTAATAACGATGACCCTATGCGTTTTATGATGGCTCGAAATGATCCAAGACTATCATTTAACTGGGGGAATGGTGGTCCTGCGCAGGGTATGCAGACGGATAACTTTATGGCTCGTTGGACAGGCTATATTACTGTTCCTGAAGATGGTAGTTATACATTTGGTGAGAATGCTGATGATGGAGTTCGCGTCAAACTAAATAATGGATTATTAGGAGTTCAGAATACAGTTCTGGATTCTTGGAACTATACAGGCGCTACGGTATGGGGGTCTGCGGTTACTTTGAGCAAGGGCCAGCAAGTACCCATTACAGTTGAGTATCATGAGCTTGGAGGACCGGCATCATTTAGTTTATTAATGAAAGGACCGATACTAAGGACTGAGGGGGAGGAAATACCTGCAAAATGGCTAACTCCAAAAGCGAGTGCATTGCCAGATGCATGGCAAATCGGTGTTGATGTTGATGGTAATGTCGGATATGAGCGGCTACGTGTTGTCGGTACGAACGTCATTCTAGAGGATTCAACACGTGCGACTCATGAATATACCTGGACAGGATTACCAGGTGCTACCTCTGGTGGCTATAAACCTCCCGTCAATGAAGACGGTCAATTAACCCGCAACAGCGACAATACCTATACATTTCTTGATACCAATGGACGAACCTATATATTTGATGCTGAAGGAAAGTTGAAATCTCTCACCACCGCAACGGACGACCGTCAGCCCTCAAGCCTTAAATATGAATATGCTGGCGATCCTAGCCGTCTAATGAAAATTACTGATGGGGTAACGAGTACTCGTTATGGAACTTTGCACTATAAGGGAGTGAATGAAGATGGTAATTGTAGTGTGCCAAGCGGATTCGATAATGCCCCTGATGGTATGCTCTGTGCATTTAAAACAAGTGATGGTAATCTGACAAAACTTTACTATAAAGCAGGACAACTATCTCGTATTGAAAAACCAGGGGATGATTTTACTAATTATGGCTACGATTCTCTAGGGCGTATCATAAGCATTCGGGACACAGTTTCAAATGATGTTGTTATAGCAGGCGCAAGGCCCGATGATGAAAACGTATTAACAGAGGTGGGCTATGATCAATTAGGTCGGGTAAACGGAATCAAAACACCTGCTCCAAAAATAAATGCCTCTCGAATGAATCATACATTTGAATATTTATCAGGCGCAACTCAGATGCACATTGCAGGTGCGCCTGAGCCGAATGGGTTTAGTAAGCGAATTGAATACGATAGTCTCTTCAGGACTACGAAAGAAACAGATCTAGCTAATTTAAGCTTGCTGACGGAATGGGATGCGGAAAAAGATTTACAGCTTTCTTCTACAGATGCGACGGGTTTGAAATCCACAACAATCTATGATTCATTTGATCGTCCAACGGATAGCTATGGGCCAGCGCCGACCGCTTGGTACGGAGCGGATCTTAGGCCATTGACTGCGAATATTAATCAGGTGCCACATTCTCGGACTGGCTATGATGAAGGGATGCAAGGCTTGGCGATTGCTGCATATGATAACAAAAAACTTCTAGGTGTGCCCAAGCTTTATACGACTGGATTCAATAACGTTCCTTACGCCTCATATGGACTTGATCTCACGACAGGTGGTGTAACGCCTACCGATGGTGGAGCAATTCGTGCATCGGGCAAGATGTTGTTAAGTGAAGTAGGAATTCAGAGTTTTCGTGTATGGCATAGTGACGGAATGCGTCTATTTATAAATAACCAAATTGTTATAGATGATTGGACAGATGGAGGTGAACGCTTCAGTCCGAATGGAACTTACGATAATACAGCTCCTAATCATTGGGTCGACTTTCGCGTAGAAGTTTACAAAACGGGAACAACAGGCCGTGTCTTTGGACAACTGTTTAGGACACCTCCTGGGGGATCCGAGCAGGCGGATATCTCTGGGCTAATGACACCTGCTTATAATCTAACGACCTCCCAAACAACATACGACGCCACTTTGGGAAATGTCACCACCCAGACAAATTACTCTAAGCCCGAGTATGGTCAAGTGGGCAGTGCTGTATTGGATCCAGGAGGATTGAATTACTCGGTGGCAACTACATCTGAAGCTCCTGGCACTGGTTTCTTAAGACAGACTAGTAAAACATTACCAGGAGGGGGCACTACTACCTATCAGTATTATGGAGCTGAAGAGGCAAGAGATGACCCTTGTACATCCACTACAGAAGCGTTCCATCAGGCAGGAAGAATTAAGGGAAAGACCGAAGCGGATCCTGACGGAATTGGTTCACAAATAGGACGTATATCCGAAAACATTTATAACGAATCTGGTCAAGTTGTTGCCAATCGACTTGGGGACGATCCATGGACATGTACGACATATGATGCACGAGGACGAGTAACTCAGACGGCTATTCCTGAGATGCATGGTGAAGCCAGCCGCACAGTTACAAACACCTGGGTTGTTAATGGTAATCCACTTGAGGTCCAATCCAGTGATGACAGAGGACCTATCAATACGATGACCGATTTATTGGGTCGAACAGTCTACTATCGCGATAATGGTTGGGGTGAGACATGGTCTACATATGATGATTTCGGTAGGCTAACGCAGCGAACTGGTCCTCTGGGTACGGAATCATTCGTATATGACAGCCTAGATAGACTTGTTGAACAAAAGATTGATGGAACAACAATTGCAGTACCGCACTACGATCAATATGGGCGTCTTGCATCTGTAGATTATCCAACGGCAGGACAGCAAAAGCTAGGTAGTGTTACGCGAGATAGTAACGGACGCGCAACAGGCTATAACTATACGCTAGGTGATGGAACGAGCGTGGGCGATTCCGTAGCGCGTTCGCAATCTGGACAGATAATATCCGAAAGTCGGACAGTAGCAAGTAATACTCTAAGTTCAACATTTAGTTATGACAAAGCCTCGCGTCTGACAGCTGCTACCATAGGAAGTAACTCCTATCAATATGGGTTTGGCGTTCAAGCTGGCTCTTGTGGATCTGGAACCAATCCGAATGCGGGCAAGAACTCAAACCGTACGAGCATGACAGTTAACGCGCAGACAATGACATATTGCTACGACTATGCTGACAGAATGGTAAGTAGTTCCAATCAGGCATTCAGCGGTATTCAGTATGATTCTCATGGCAATGTAGAGCGTATAGGAACCAGCCCTGAAACACTTGATCTGCACTATGATACATCCGATCGAAACTGGGGTTTGGTTCAATACGATGCCTCAGGTAGTGGTAAGGCAACATATTACAATCATGATGTTCAGGGACGTATTGTGTATAGGGAGTCAGACTCAATCGTTAATTGGAATTGGAATTTAGAAAAAAAAGTTTGGTATGGATTTGTAGACGATGATGATACGCCTGACTATGTAAGAAATGCTAACTGGGACGTAGTTGAGAAATATATTCCTTTGCCAGGAGGTGCGCTTCTGACTCTTCGTCC
>FTJM01000084.1_pt2 | contig 13187 bp, 15 predicted proteins | sample 1658941 | NCBI WGS metagenome assembly FTJM01 (sample SAMEA3914876, study PRJEB12502) | metagenome | biome: forest; material: soil | place: USA | collected 2011-06-22 | depth 0.3 m
ATCCATTCTTCTGGGTATTTTTCATTTGTCCATTTACGAATCATTGGGATGTACTCTGCGAGGTCAGGAAATGCTTCAGCGAGATCTTGATGCGCAAATTGATATCGCCATTGTTGCCTGTAGTAATCATCCCAATTCTGTGGCGGGATGAATCGAGCTAAATAGTTTTTAGTGACGCGCATACTTCTAAATCCATGATCTCGAGTTAAGATAGCTGTCAGCCAGTTATCTTCATGTACACGTTTTCCGGCAGGGAATCGCATTGGTTTGCCATCAATTTTAAGATACGACTTCCAGCCTAAATACGCGCCGTGTAGCCAGTATTTCTCAGGGAACGCATGTCGACGGTACGCATTCATGCGAATAACGTCGGCAAGCTTTTCGTCATCGGGTAGCGTACCCTCGATAGGCCCGTGATGCATGCTTACTACTTTAATATCAGGTTGCTCGAGAGCATCAAGCGTCCAAGCGAGTGAGCCTTCGTCAAGTATAAGATCACCATCAATTAAAAGCAGACTCTCCCCGCGGGCAATATCTATGCCGTCGTTGACGGCAAACATTTTACCTGCAATTTCACAGTTTATTACTCGATTTGTAATAAGGTCAGACTTAAATTCTGGCTTACTAAATACTTCCTTAGCAACTTCATCACTAATACCTTTACAGCAGTTAGCGATAACGATAATTTCACAAGGCTTATTTAACAATAATATTTCCTTGCGTACAGATTTTAGTGTAGCCGGAAGACATTCCGCCTCATTTTTTGTGACTGGTATTAAAATGCTCAATGCTGGTTTACTCATAATGAATCCTTTCAATCTATAATATAACTATGATCTGATACGGTTGATGATTGCTGTCGTGCTAATCTGTCCGCCTAGAATAGCGTCATGATATGCTCCTTCCTCTTCGTCAAATTCGACTAGATGCGTATCGGGCAATAGTCCTTCTTGTTTAAAGCGACTCAGGTCTTCGATTGTACGAAGCGAACCAATATTAACTACGATCATATCGGGCTGGAGAGCAACAGCCATTCGTGCATTATCTTCGTTAGTACACGCTCCATCTTCACATTGTCCGCAGCTGTCGGGACCGTGACGTGTGATATAGTCAACTAAATTAACACGGTGATTATGATCTGGAGTGGGGATAGACTGCGAAGCAAGCATCATTGCTCTAGACTGCCAATCTAGAGTGGGTTTGGGTGCCCCTCCTTTATCAGCTCTCCGTGATTTACCCTCTTTAAGGGCCCTGTTTGTATCCATAGTGACCATTAAAGCTAGGCGGCTTGATGTTGCGAGGGTATGCACCTCACGTTGATCATGTTCGGTTCTGATCTCGTCTATTTCAAGTAGAACCATAGCCCCGAGTGCTCTACACTGCGCAAGTCCTCTCGTATGATTTAACTGAAGCAGGTCATATGCGCCGGCTGTAAAGATAGAGAATTTTCCTAGTTCTCGCCATGCGTTAATCTTCTTTTTGGTTTCCTCAATAGCGCATTCACCATCTTCAACTGGACTTATAATTCTGTCGAAAAAATCTCCCCCCATAAATTCATGTGCAGGGGATTGTCTGCGTATAAACATCTCGTCTTTCCTATGCTTCCTCGAACTTGAGCTGAGCTCTCTTGATAATTGAACTCGATTTAATCGGGCCTTTTAATAATTTATCGTAATAAGATAAGCTATCTTCTTGTATTACAACGAGTTTGGAATTGGTCAATTCTGCATCGTGTTCGCGAAGCTTGTTAATTGTGCCTTGGCTGCCGCTACTTACAACAATAATGTCAGGCTTTATTGCCGCTGCAATATGAGCGTTATCGCTATGTGGGCAATCATTGCAAATACACGCGTCTACACCATGACTTGTTATGAAGTCGATTAAACTGTGGGAATTATTAGCTCCACTAATTGACTGACGTGCGAGGAGAAGTACTCTATTTTCCCATGACACAAGAGGTTTAGGACTGTTACCCTTATCAGCAACGAATGCTTTATCGCCAGCGACTCTACTGTCGGTATCAACGCTTAAAATGAAGCGAACTTTATCGCTTGCTGCAATCTCCTGTAGTGTCTCGGCAGAAGGGTTTAGTATACCCTGCCGCTTTAGGTATTCGTGAGCACCAAGCAGCCTGTAGTGGGTTAGTGCTAGTAGATGACTCGTGTGTAGGATGTCAAATACACCAGCCGTAAACACGACCACGCTACCTTCATTTGCCCATTTGTCTCGCTTATTACACAGTGTCACTATTGAACAATCTAGTGCATCATTCTTAATTTGAATACTATTAGCAGCTGAATACTCAAACACAGCCTTGACAACAGGCTCAGAAATATAAGCGACCTCAGTCGATATATCTTTCACGTTTTAATCTCCCCATTCTCTGAAGTCATTGTACGCACTAAAGACACAAGGTGACTCTTATTCTTGCTTACATACAATCTACATACTTTTTCTTTTAACATCAAGTTCTTCCTCTGGTTTTGCAATACTGCTGCATTGAAAGTTATTTAATTACTAAGCTCTATATGGCTTGCTGTATCGACTAATAGTATAATGAACGTTATGAACATACAGGATACAATCAAGAGATCGACTGAGATACGACAAAAATACGATCAGTTAAATGCCAAAAACAACACAAGTTGGGAAGCGGAGGATTTTATGTCCGGCTTCGTTGGTGATGTTGGTGACTTGTCGAAACTTATTATGGCGAAACGCGGCCTTCGTAGTGATGTTGACGATGATATTGACGATAAGATCGCTCACGAGCTTGCTGACTGTCTTTGGTCTGTGTGTGTACTTGCCGATAAATATAATGTGAATCTGGAAGCTGCTTTTCTAAAGACTATGGACGAGCTAGACGAGCGACTCTCTCATACCTTAAGTTAGGTATTAGGGAGCTATCAACCATACGGGCTAGTCAACAAATTTTTGCTGAAAAGCACTCAGGTAAGTGTCGTATGCTTTTAGCACTTTCTCTCTGTCGCGGGCTATGTGACCATACCTTGTCTGGCCACCTTCTTCATTTGGGCTCCAGGCTTCACCGGCATCATTTACAAAGAAGTATGCACCTGCACCCACCCTTGAGTCTCGAGTGCGTAGGTCGAGTCTCATACCATCCATTGGAATCTGGTCTAATTCTGCTGTAGCAGCTTCAAATTCCTCGTAACTTATGCGAAGATTTTCTTTTTGTCGTGATGGATTAGGGCCATTGGCGTCATATTCAAAGACATGCCATTCAAAAGCGCCTAAGGAAAGTGCTAGCTCGCCTATATCCTTAACCTGATGTTTGTTCTGTGCATTAACAACGGTGTTAAAACCATAATCTACTCCGGCCTCTGCCAAAAGATATGCGATTAACTTAGTTTCCTCAAAAATGTTCTTGCGACCTCGTCTGAAGTTTTCAATCGTCCCTTGATCAACTCCATCTAGTGGCAATGTAACACTCTCAAGAGTATGCTTAACTGCCTCAATATCAACACGCGGTACAGCGCCACGCCCCTTATATACAATCCTTGAGTCTTCGAGCAGGGCAGTTCCAACTGTGTCGACTTTTATCCTATAGCCAATATCATGAAGTCCACCTAGGATACCATCAATTTCCGGGTGAAATAGAGGGTCGCCACCTGACAAGGTCACCCCGTCAATGTCACGCTCTTTGATATCTGCAGCAAAATTGGTAATTTCTTCCGCTGTGACGAGCCCACCTGTCGAGAATGTTTCACCAAAATTGTTGTAGCATCCCTCGCAACGCACAGGACAGTTTGGCCCTACCGCTAAATTAAGTCTCGGGTGTCTTATGATCGGTTGATCCTCCTCATCGACCTTACTACTCCCGAAGGACCCTGTTCGTTCTAAATTAGTCAAAATTTCCTCCTAACTTACAATGTTTTATTCAGTACGTAGTAGTATCTCTAGCGGGGTAACACTAACGATGTTTTGATGTATGAGATATCATGTACTCACCCTTTCTCGCAACATTTATGTGGAACATTTAATATACGTTTCATCTGTTACTTTGTCGTATAATGGGTTAATATATACAACACCAACAAATAGTAGTGTCTGTGGTGTTGTATAGGTAAGCAAATGCTTATAATCATGTTACATGCAATATGCGTAACCTACAATACAAATCATCAGCAAAAAAATTTTGAATACCTAATCTATCTAATAAATATTAGTAACATAAATATCTACATCTCTCATTACGGTGTCTATAATTTATAAGAACGACATTTATAAATAATCAAAGAAGCTGAACTCGCCAATATATATCGTTTCTTTTTGCCCCATGAGCCAGAGAATACTGAAGTAGATGCGAAAGATAAACTGAAGCAAACCGACATACTTATCGCGGAAATATCATGCGACATATGTAGGCAGGACATTACACCTCCACAGGATCAATAATCGTTACGAAACCTTTGAAATATGTGAAGCTAAGCTGCTCTAATCTCTGGCCAACAAGGATAAAATCGAAGATACAGGGGTACCAGCTGATAGACTTATCCCCAGCCATGAGATTATTTCATAACAAAAATACGCCTATTTCGCGCGTATTTTGTTTATTCTCAGCCAAAAACTTCGAGGATAGCGAGAAAGTTTACAAGTCTTTATTTTGATCGATGATTGTATTTAGCGGCGCAACAAGATCGGGCAACGTATGAATAGGCCCATAAGGCGCAATTTCCACTGTTCGCGCACAGGTAACTCTTCCGGCCATCGCTTGAAACCGCTTTCTATAGACTTCATCGTTTGGAACTGGCTCCCCGCGTAGTCTGCCGACAATTCCTGGAATGGGGTCAAAGTCTTCGCTTGCATTATCCAGTAACACTCCATCTAAGTGTTTGCCTGCAACGAAACCGCGATAAACATATCCAGCAAATGCCCATCCTGCCATTTCACGGGCCATATATTGTGAACGAGAGTGAGAAACTGTGCCCTCTAGGAATCCGTAAAGCCCCGCTTCGGCTATGAAATCTGTTCCCTCTAGAAATAGTTCTGTCGTTGTTCCGCGAGGTGCAGCTGGTGCAGACGCCAAGCGGCCAATCTCAAAATACCTCTCATCTTTATCATCGTGGGCGACGATAGCTGCATGTGACAAAATGTCATTATCACGCACTGCCACCCATGAGTGCATACTGCCATCTTCCCATCTCGGTAGTACCTGTTGCTCCCAGTAGTCGCTATCCGTTAGATCCGGATATGGTGGATATGAGATATTGTCACCGCCAGTCCATGCAGCTCCAAGAAGGGTTGAAAGCTGCGTATTCCAATTAGGTATCTCTGTGATTGCTTCATCGGAAACAACCTCGTACCCCCGAGTAGTACCTTCGAGATTAGGTGAATTTTTTATCATGTTAGCTCGCATATTACTATATGTCTGATATATCGTCAAATTAGAGGTCGCACTACTCTGTTAAATGTTATAAAGAGATCATGCTTCTGTCTTCGCGAACACTCTCGTACTTTCTTCTCTTTTTGTCCCATCCATTAATGTTCTAATCTCAACAACATTACACCTTAAATCCTCGTCAAAAGTCTGGAACGCTTCCGCTATCTCTAACCAAATAGAATAAAGATTATTTTTGAAGTCCGTTTTATTGTTTGCTCTCAACTCAAGGCAATCTGTACCTCTATTTGGTGGTCTCGCGTGGCATATCTAACATCTACCGAGCCACCATGAATATCAATAATTTGCTTGGTAATTGCTAGCCCTAATCCAAATCCTTCACCTGATTGGCGGACTTCACTTTGATAAAATCGGTCAAATAAATTGCTCAGCTGATCGCCACTAAGATTATTCGCTTTATTACGAAAAATAATATTCGTCGTATTGTTTATTGTTTGTGTTTCAATATCTATTGTCGTATTTGGCTTCGCGTATTTAATGGCATTATTGATAAGGTTACGGAATGCGATATCAAGTAACTTTCTTTCCCCGGATACCGCTTGAGCTTCGAGGTGGGTATTAATCGACAGAGAACGTTCTTTGGCAGCTTTTTCGTAATATATAATTGCTTCCTGTATAAGAATGTTGGTCTCCACCGGTTCTTTTTCAATCGTTGTTTTGGCTGTTAAACGCGCCAATGTTAGAAGGCTCGCAACTAACGCATTCATGTGCTGAACCTCTGTTTTCGTATTAACAATCGTGGTTTTGTATTCAGCTATACTACGCTCTTTTTTGTCAGCCCAATCAAGTTCGGCTAGCATCACAGCCAAAGGTGTTCTTAATTCATGTGAGGCATTAGCAACAAAGCGTTGCTGCGATTTTTGGCTCTCAATCAATGGTGCCAGCGTACGTCGAGAAATAGAATAAGAAATCAAAGGGACAGCAAACAGAGCAGCGGCATTCACAGCTAGTAGGATATTTCGAAGCCGATCAAGTGCGATATCGGCGGCTACGGAAGCCGCATTATCAGACAATTCGGTTTGATGACCCGGAGTGCTATTCTGGAGTTCTAACGCATTATTAATCCGGTCTACATATCCTTCACCCAACGAGTTATTTACCCAGAGATAGATACCTCCACTAAACAGCCAGATGAAGGCAAAGAAGATTAGTGAGTATTTGATCGTCAGTTGAATTACTGCTTGTCTAAACTCGTTCATATATCCAACCTGTAGCCAAGATTACGAACGGTACTAATTGGCTCTTTAGTGCCATCGACTTCCCGCAGTCGTTTACGCAAATAGCGAACGTATGTCTCGACAACGTTAGATAAGCCGTCATAGTTCATGTCCCAAACATGTTCCAAAAGATCATTTTTAGATAGTAGCTCTCCAGAGTGATATATAAAATAACTTAAGAGAGTAAATTCCTTTGCAGTCAGTGGCAGAAGAGTACCCTGATAGGTAATTTTCTTAGTCGCTGGGTCAAGTACGAGCTCGCTAACCGTCACTATAGCAGGTTTACTACTAGAGCCTCGGCGAAGGAGGGCCCGCACACGTGCCGATAGTTCACCAAAAGAAAACGGTTTCACCAGATAATCATCCGCACCGCTGTCTAAACCTTTGATACGATCATCGACATCATCTAGCGCTGTAAGCATAAGAATCGGAATGTCGGTGTTGATTTGTCGGATTTCTTGACATACTTCAATGCCATTTTTAACCGGCAGCATAATATCAAGGATCACAAGATCATAGTTATTCATATCGAATTTATCAAGTGCTTCTTGCCCGTCATAAGTTACATCTACGACATAGCCGTCCTCAACAAGTGACCGCTTCAATAGAGAGGCGAGACGCTTTTGGTCTTCGACTAGTAGAAGTTGCATACTTCTATTGTAACGAATTAAATATGATAGCGAGATGATAGTGTATCATTTCCCTCTCATCTTCTTCCCATGTTCTACCAGCTATACTTGTATTAATACATAAGCAAAAAGGAGTATATATGTCACGTAAAAAACTAATGAAGCTTCTAGCTATACCAATTGTCGTAGCAGCCATTGGCAGCGGTGTTGCATTTGCTTCTTACCAAGTAAACGCAGAAGCATCACAGTCATCAAATCAAACAGGTGTCGACAAGCCTGAGCCAGGAGACAAACCAGATAAGCCAGGCGAAGCCGACTCGCAGAGCCAGCAAGACAAGAATGGACAACAGGACATCGAAACAAACGACTAAGTAATTTATAGTAAAAATATAATTGTTTGGCGATCGTGTTTTATTTTGTCTCTCACGTTCTTCCCATCTACAGTTTTGCATACTAGCTCTATGAATAAACGGCATATACTACTGAAATAGATAAATAATGCTAAACGATCTTCTTAATCCTACTCACATCCTTGCCCTGTTTGGGTATATTGGCCTTGCTGCTATAGTATTTGCTGAATCAGGACTCCTTATGGGTTTCTTCCTGCCTGGCGATACGTTATTGATTACGGCTGGTATTTTCGCATCCCAAGGACATCTCAATATAGCAACAACAATTGCGATTATCATCGCAGCTGCCATCATTGGTGACAGTGTGGGTTATCTATTTGGCATTAAAATCGGCCCAAATCTATTCCTGCGGAAAGATTCGCGTTGGTTTTCACAAAAGAATATCGAGGAAGCTCACATCTTCTTTGAAAAATACGGTGGTCAATCAATCGTTCTGGCCCGTTTCGTTCCGATAGCACGTACATTTGTGCCTGTGATTGCTGGCACAAGCAAAATGAAGTACCGAAAGTTTTTCACCTACAATGTCTTAGGTGGCGTATTATGGGGAACCGTAGTGACAATGCTAGGATATACACTTGGCCATATCGTGCCTAACATCGACAACTATATTCTGCCTGTAGCGGTTGCCATGTTTGTACTCTCACTTATTCCGGCAGTTATGCATCTACGTAAACGAGCTGACGAAATATCATGAACCAGCTAATAGTATTCGTTGCGCAATACGTAATCTTTTTCCTGCCAGTACTCTTAATTATCATATTTTTGCGTCTCTCAAAAGATATCCGACCGTCATTTCTGATAACACTAGTTATAGGCGGAGTTTTGAGTCTGATCGGTATTTTAATTGCTTCACATCTCTTTTATAGCCCGCGGCCATTCATGATTAGCGGTGTGGCACCACTCTTTTCGCACGCTGCTGATAATGGCTTTCCGTCCGACCACATGACGCTCAGTGCAGCACTTGCCTTCATCGGCTACGCATACTCAAGAAAGATTGGTCTCATAATGACTGCTCTTGCACTAGCGATCGGAGTAGCGCGTGTGCTTGCACACGTCCATTCATGGGTTGATATATTTGGTGGAATCATTGTTGCTTTGTTATCAGTAATACTTGCCTTTTATATCAGCCATTATATTACTAACAAATGGCTACCTCGCCTGCATACACTAATAACGAAATAAGGAGAACTATGTCAAGTACACAATCAGCCCAAACATTAACAAAACGCCTCGCTAACAAGGTCCCCGAGATTACTATTTTCTTTTGGATTATTAAAATACTCTGTACAACGGTTGGTGAGACCTTTGCAGATTACATAAACTTCAACCTAAACCTTGGCCTGACAGTTACAAGCGTCGTCATGTCGGTTGTATTAATCATGAGCCTTATCACCCAAATTCGCAGCAAGCGTTACATAGCTGGAACATATTGGCTAGCAGTGGTGCTACTGAGCATCGTAGGGACACTTATTACCGACAACCTTACCGATAATCTAGGGATCCCATTAACTACAAGTACAGCCGTCTTCACTGTTGCTCTCGCAGCTACGTTTACAAGCTGGTATGTCTCAGAAAAAACACTGTCAATTCATTCTATCCGAACTCGTAAGCGTGAGATATTCTATTGGCTAGCCATTCTCTTTACCTTTGCACTCGGCACAGCCGTTGGTGATCTACTGGCAGAAAAACTGAGCCTTGGGTACTTACTCTCGACCGGACTTTTTGGACTAGCTATCGCCGCTGTTGCAATTGCTCATTACCAGTTCAAACTTAACGCAATTCTGGCATTTTGGATTGCTTACATTTTAACGCGACCCCTTGGGGCATCATTTGGTGATTTCCTGTCGCAACCAGTCAATAGTGGCGGCTTAGGACTTGGTACGACTGGCACAAGTTTCATCTTCCTCGCCCTTATTTCTGGTTTAGTGTTGTATCTGACAATGAGCAAGAAAGATACGGGTAATAAATCGTACTCTCAGCCCGTTACTGAAATTATTGAAGATTAGTTTTTGTTCTCAGTCGTACTATCTATTAGTGTCACGTAATGATGATCACCTTGGAATACCCAAATCATTTTTGGATCGTTTCTTGCAAAAAAGACGCTAGACTATCTTGAATCGTTTTATAATTACTCACAGATAATTCTGGTCCAGTAAAACCGTGTTTTGCTCCTGGAATAGCGACATACTCGGCATCAATACCCGAGTTCACAAGAAGGTCATAGAAGCCCTTGGACTGTGAGATCGGTACGATGCGATCTTCTACGCCATGTATAAATAGAAACTGTGGTGCCTTTTTGGTGACGTATGTCGTAGGGCTTGCTGGAGTGACGACTTGGTTGTATTTTGAGCCCAAATAACGACGGGCATTGAAGTCCGGACGGGCACCTTCAACGATTTTCGAAAAGTCCGATACTCCATAAAAATCAATAACGCCAATTGGTGCTTCATAGTCATAGTTTTTATACGGAATATTCAGCGCGGCGAATGCTGCTAGTTGGCCGCCCGCACTTTCGCCAAAGAAGATAGACTTATCTGCATTGATTTTCAAACGATCTGCATGTTCGCTAAGATATGTTAATGCGCATGCCACATCATTATTTTGATCAGGGTAAGGGTTAGGTGAGGAGAGCCGATAGTCAACTGAAGCAACAGCAATTCCATGCTTTATGAAGAACGGGGCATATGTCGATATGATTTTATTATTTTTACTTCCACTGCGCCATCCACCTCCATGGATATAAACGAGTAGCGGTAAAACGTCTCCCTCCTTGCCCTTCGGACGGTAAAGATCGAGTGTCTGGGAAGGATTATTTGAATTACAGTAGTGAATATTCTTCTGTGTATTTGCGAAAGTTTGAAGTGTCTCAACATGGGGCAGATTATTTTTAACGATCCAACCAAAACCACCTGAAATTATGAGACCAAGAATAATATAAAAAATAAGACGATACTTTTTAAGTACTTTGTAGTTCTTCTTAGATATTAATCGCATATAGGCGTTTTATTACTTCTGTAACTATCTTATCAAATTTCCTCAATTCTAGCTTTAAAGAATCTGCTAATGATAGTTCGCCCGTTGAATCCACGTAGGTTCAACAGGTATACTAAAAACAGATGCATGTTACTGGCGAAAGGATATTTATGACACTCACCCTTATTGAAAAAGAACACCTTGTAGACAATGTCTGGGCATTTCGTTTTAAACCAAGTGGACACTTTAGTTGGATAGCCGGCCAGTACATTAGAGTCGAACTTCCACACAAAAACCCAGACGATGAGGGCATAAGGCGATGGTTTACTAACTCGGCCGCACCATTTGAAGGAATCATGCAAATCACCACTCGTGTGAGCAGTAGCACCTTTAAACAAGCGCTATCAAAACTAGAGCTGGGTGATGACCTTCAGCTTATTGAAGACCCCGAGGGCGATTTCGTATGGCAAGATTCAAACCTGCCTATTGTTTTTGTGGCTGGCGGCATTGGTATCACGCCTTTTCGTAGTATTTTGAAGCAGCGTGTCCACGATAACCTTCCGCTAAATGTCACGCTTATTTATGGCAGTCGCACACCGGACGTTCCATTTAAAGACGAACTTGAACAGTGGCAAGCAAGCGACCCTCACTTAAAAGTGCAGTACGTCGTTGGCGCACCACTCACAGCAGAAAAGTTAGATAATCTCGTACCAAATCTTAATGAATCTCTCGTATACGTATCTGGTCCAGAACCAATGGTACGGGCACTCGGTAACGACTTAAAAGCGCATGGTCTACAAGAAACACAACTCAAACAAGATGAGTTCCCTAATTACGATCAAACTAATTATTAGCTACACCAATGTCAAATACTTACGAATTTACAAAACTTGCCCCGGTTCAATTAGAAGATGTCGAGGAAGTGGTTACATTTTATAATCTAGAAATTGACGCCATACAAAAAGACCCACGGCGCATGACAATGTGGAGCCCTTTCACGAACGAGCAAGCAGCCGATATCGTAGAAAATCCTCACAGTGACCTACTAATACGCAGAGATAAACTAGGTAGCGTAGCAACTGGTGTAATCGTTGATAAAGATTTTTCCGCATGGTCACCACAAGAGATCTATCCGCCAAATCCTCGCCATCTCACAAAAGGCCTTGGCCGTGGTGCCCTATGGCCTGCGCTGCTTGAATACGGAAGAGCAAACAATATTTCTATGTACGTAGCAGAGGCCTGGGATTTTACTTATGATGGCCTACCTGAAGATAAACTACGTAATTACTATATAAGTCTTGGTATGAAATGGCGTGGTACAGTCGTTTATAAGAATAGTTACTATGACGACACAATTATAGGAAACGAACGTCCTGTGAATCGCTTTCTATATGAGTTTCCCGAACTGACAAACTCATAGAATAAAATTAAATGCTAGAATAAACATAATGCATGACAAACGAATTGATGATTTTATACAAAACTTGCCATCATGGCAACAGAAAATTTGTAGTGATGTCAGAAAACTCGTCCATGAAGCGGATGCCGGTATAGTTGAGACCATCAAGCGTACAGACCGACCGTATTTTACGCTCGAAGGCAACGTCTGCGCCCTGCAAAGCACAAAAGATCACGTCAATATATTTATTTACGACCCTATAGCCCCGGACCCGGAAGGGATTATTAACCAGGGCCAGGGTAACACCACGGCCCGTTCTCTTCAAGTTTATGAGGGCGATGACATAAACGAGCGAGCACTATTCAATCTCTTTAGGGCAGTTATTGCGAATAATCGCGCGGGCGGATGGCGCAAGCTAAAGCAATGATCACTATCCTTCTTCATTCTTCCAAAACCATGAAGCACAGAGTAGCCAGTCAGCCCCTTCGCCGGCCACAGCTACAAGAAGAAGCAGCCCGACTCGCTGCATACATAAGAACACTTTCATCAGATGATCTAAAGAAGAAAATGCATGTCTCCCCTTCACTTGCTAAAAAAACACAGGCAACCATGAAAGAATGGGACACGGACCCAGCACATCAGTCACTGGCAATTGACAGCTTCGTAGGCGATATTTATAGCGGCTTGAGGGCTTCGGAACTATCAAAAGAGGACCGAGATTACGCCGACCAGACACTTTGCATTTTATCTGGTCTTTACGGCGTCATTCGACCATACGACGGAATTTCTCCTTATAGGCTGGAGATGGCTTATAAATTCGACAAGCCTCCTTTCAATAATTTGTATACTTTTTGGGGTGATAAAATCGCAAAATGTCTTCCCGAAGACGATCCAATCGTGAATGTCTCCTCTGTCGAATACACCAAAGCCGTGCTACCATTTGTTGATTCGTTCAGGGTTATCACGCCAAAGTTTCTTACGGTTGACCCAAGAACCAAGGAGCCAGCTTTTGTCGTTGTTCACGCCAAAATTGCCCGTGGTGCATTTGCCCGTTGGCTTATTACATCAAAAATAACCGATCCCGCTAGATTCTCAGAATTTAACGACATCGGTTATATGTATGACAAAAGCCTAAGCACA